>Ga0068852_100001027_pt1 | contig 18369 bp, 14 predicted proteins | sample KBSCornC22_FD_66594 | JGI IMG/M metagenome (GOLD analysis project Ga0068852, IMG submission 66594) | Corn rhizosphere microbial communities from Kellogg Biological Station, Michigan, USA - KBS Corn C2-2 | ecosystem: Host-associated > Plants > Roots > Rhizosphere > Soil ... | reverse complement strand
CAGCTTCGACGACCGGCGCCGGTCGCGGTTTCAGGTGCGGCAGCCGCTTGCGGAATTCTCGCTGCAGCAGGAGGTAGCTGACGATCGCCTGCAGCGTCATCGTCGCGACCGACAGCCACCACAGGTGGCGCAACTGAAAGCCCGGCTGCGCCGACAGCCACAACGCCGGCAGCACGAAGGTGACGAGTCGGGTGGCGCTGCTGATGAAGGCGGGAATCGTGTTGCCGAGCGCCTGGAACATTCCCGACGCGCTGAAGATCAATCCCGAGGCGACGAAATTCCACGAGATCACGGCGAGGAATTCAGTCGCCACGGCGACGACATCCGGCTCGCTCGTGAACGGCATGATGAACACCTGCGGGTTCCACTGGCAGACCAGCGTCAGCGCGAACATCAGAACCGCGCTGATCAGTGCCGCCGAGCGGAAGGTTTCGCGCACGCGCTCGCCGTAGCCGGCACCGACGTTCTGCCCAGCGACCGGCGCGGTCGCGAACGCAATCGCCATCGTTGGCAGGAAGATCGCCTGCATCACGCGCGAACCGATGCCGAAGCCGGCCTGCGCGGCGGCGCCGAAATGGCTGATCAGCCAGTACATCACGCCCATGTAGACGAACATCAGCGCGAACTCGCCACCGGGCGGCAGGCCGATCGCGAGGATGCGCTTCCATACCGCCATCTGCGGCGCGAACAGCTTGGTATCAAAGTGCACATAGTGCTCGAGGCGCACAAAGTACCAGGTCATCATGACCACGCCGGCGACGACGGCTAGCGTGCTCGCGAGTCCGGCGCCCGCGACGCCGAGCGGCTTGCCCGTGAGCCAGCCTGCGATGAGGATCGGCGCGAGCAGCGCGTTGATGACGACGGTCAGCATCTGCACGACCATGGTCGGTTTGGCGATGCCGGTGCCGCGCAGCGCCGAGCCCATGCCGACGAGCGCGAACTGCAGCGCCATGCCCGGCAGGAACCAGTGCAGATAGTCGAGGCCCGCGGCGAGCGTCGCCGGATCGGCCGCGAGTGCGCCGAGATAGAGACCGGCGACGCCGTAGCCGCCGACGAGTGTCAGCACGGCGCAGAGCAGTCCGAGCAGCAGGCTCTGGTTGAACACGAGGTTCGCATCGTCCGGGTCCTTGCGTCCGACAGCCTGGGCGATCAGCGCCATCGTGCCGACGCCGAGCACCTGGGTCACGGCCATGATGATGAATTGCACATTGCCGGCGGTGCTGACGCCAGCTACCGCCGCGTCACCGAGGCGCGCGACGAAGTAGAGGTCGATCAGAACGTAAGCCATCTGAAACATCATGCCGATGCCGATCGGCGCGGCCATGCGGAGTAGATGGCGTGGAATCGGGCCTTGCGTCAGGTCTTTCATCGGGCTTTCCGTCGGCATTGAAGTGGCGGACGGTAGCGCGCGCCCGGCACGATTGCCAGGACTGCCCGGGCGCGCGATAGAATGGTTCCTGTCGGGCTTCTGCGCGTGTGTCCCCGCGCTTCTGCCTCACAATCCTCCCGGTATTCCTTTCGTTGTCGTGGCGATTCGTGCGAAGTCCGCATGCGGTCGGTGCTGCGTGCGCAATCGCTGTATCTGGCGACCGTCAGACACTCCGTCGCGTGACCTAAACGTCGTACAGCGCACACGCAGGCCGACGCCGACAAGTACCGAGCGGCGTCGCGCAGTTCAACCGTTGCGTGACGCGACGCAGCGCGCTACCGGCCGTTGAGCAGCGAACGGCGCGCGGGTTTCAGGCGCAACGTTTCGCTGGCGCGTGCCAGATACGGCTGCAGCGCGGCATCGAGTTCAGTCCACGCGTGCGACTTCGCGCGAGCAGTCTCGAAGCGTTGATGCGCGGCCTCGTCATCGAACGCAGTGAAGGTCACGAGTACCGATTCGCCGAGTCGCACGGGCAACGTGGGAAACGTGTTCGGCGCGGTCTCGGTGACGAAACTCGCGAGCGGCCGCGCGCCGGCGTCGCGCAGTTGCGGTTCGAGGCGCGTGCGCAGCAGGCGCAGCAGTGCCGGCGTCGCCGGCTCGCGCAGATAGTGGATCGACGCGACCACGAGGCCCGCATCCGCGGCGTCGGCATCGAGTGCGGGCCGCGCATACCGATCCAGCGCGAGCGCGCATCCGCCTGCGCGGGCCGCAGCAGCAGGACATTGTCGGAATCGATCATCGTCGCGTTCGCCGCTTCGCGATGCGCCTTCCACACCGGTCCGCCGTAGAAAGTTTCGAGCGCCGACTTGCGCGCCGGCATGCTGTCGAAACTGCGCAGCCAGACGAAGCGGTCGGGATGGTCGAGATCGCGGAACTGGCCGATGACGCGCAGGCCGGCCTGTTCCTGCGCCTCGATGAAGTGCTGCTCGAACAGGTCGATCAAGGTGTCGCGCTGGCCCGGATGCAGCGTGTACTGGCGCAGCTCGACGACGGCCTGCGTATCGCCCGCGACCAGTGCGGCGGCGCTCGCGAACGTCGGGCCGATCGCCGATGCGGCGACGATCAGTCCCAATGCGCGCAGCACTTGCGCGACGCACGGGCGAAGGCGAACGCGCGAGCGCGCATTGCGCGCATCGATGCAGGTATCCGGATGCAGCGAGTGCTCGCCGGGCAGTCCGTGCCGCGTGTCATGGTTGAGGTAAAGGGGCATGGCGCAAGTCCTTGGCGGTCGTCGGCGAGATGCGACCGCGCGAGCGTGCGCGTGAATCAGGGCGATCGGCGTCCGGATTCGCTGTGTGCTTGCCTGCGCATGTGTGGCGCGTATTCATGCCTGCGCGGTGCATGTCTGAGCGTGTAACGCACGACGGACGATACGTAATGACGTGACGTGCAACGCGTCGCAGCGGCGAGACAGCGTGCGTCGTGATCGTGCAGCGCGGCGACGGCGTATCCGGCGCGACAGGGTAGCCGCCGCGCCGGCTGCTACATGTCGAATTTCTTCAGATCGAAGCCAGCGTGCTTGTACGTCTTCCAGCGCTCGCGCGAACCGAGGCGCTGTTCTTCCTCGGCCGGAACGACTTCGAGCACGCGTTCGAACAGACCCGGCGCGCAGTCGTCGCGCAGGTTGATGACCAGCGCGCGGTCCGCCGTCTGCACGCCGGGCGCGGCGATCAGCACCGGCGTGATCTCGTCGTCCTCGTCGCCGGCGATCTGGTGCGGGATGAACGCGTCTTCGTCGAACTCCCAGAGCTTGCCGTCGATTTCCTCGGCCTGGTCCAGCGAACGCGCGAGGATCAGCGTCGGCTGGCCGCTCGCATAGGCGCGCTTCGCGAGCTCGCAGACCAGCAGCAGCGGGTCTGCGCGGAAGCGCGGCTTGTCGATCAGATAGAAATCGGCGCGGGGCATGGGCTCGTCACCCGCTCTCTCAGCAACGATCCAGCAGGTACTGCACGAGCAGCGGCACGGGCCGTCCGGTCGCGAGTCCCTTGCGGCCTTCGTCCCAGGCCGTGCCGGCAACATCGAGATGCGCCCAGCGCTGGCCTTCGGTGAAGCGCGCGAGGAAGCAGCCCGCGGTGATCGCGCCGGCGTTCTTGCCGCCGATGTTGGCGACGTCGGCAAAGCCCGAATCGAGCTGATTCTGGTAGTCGTCCCACAGCGGCAGGCGCCACGCGCGGTCGAGGCTCGTATTGCCGGCAGCGAGCAGCTGGTCGGCGAGTTCGTCGTCCTTGCTCATGAGGCCGGATGCATGCTTGCCGAGCGCGATCACGCAAGCGCCGGTCAGCGTCGCTGCGTCGATGATGACCTGCGGACTGAACTTTTGTGCATAGGTCAGCGCGTCGCAGAGGATCAGGCGGCCTTCCGCATCGGTGTTGAGCACTTCGATAGTGAGTCCGGACATGCTGGTCAGCACGTCGCTCGGACGATAGGCGTTGCCGTCGGGCATGTTCTCGACCGCGGCCAGGATGCAGACGAGATTCAGCGGCAGCTGCAGCGTCGCCGCGGCGACGAAGGCGCCGAACATGCCGGCGGCGCCGCACATGTCGAACTTCATTTCTTCCATGCCTGGGCCGGGCTTGAGCGAGATGCCGCCGGTGTCAAACGTGATGCCCTTGCCGACGAACACATACGGCTTGGCGTTGCCGCCGCCGTTCCAGCGCAGGACCACGAGCTTGGGCGGATTGGCCGAACCCTGCGCCACGCCGAGCAGCGAGCCCATGCCGAGTTCCTGCATCTGTTCGCGCTCGAGCACTTCGCAGCTGACGCCTTCGGTCGCCTCGGCAAACTTCTGCGCCTGCGTGGCGATATAGGCCGGATTGCAGATGTTCGGCGGCAGGTTGCCGAGCTCGCGCGCGTGGCGCACGCCGGCAGCGATCGCGGCGGCCTGGTCGAGACCGGCCTGTGCCGACGCGTCGCCGGCGAACACGATCGCGCCGAAGCTGTCGCCGCGCGGCTTGTCCTTGGCCTTGAACGTCGCGGTGTACTTGTAGGCCGCATGGTCGGTCGCGAGCGCGGCCGTGCGCAGCTTCCACTGCAGGTCGCGGCCCGGCACGTCGATCTCGGCGAGGAACGAGGTCGCACGCGCGATCGGCAGTCCCTTGAGCACGCGCGCGGCGTCGGTCGATACGCGATGGAAGCGCGCGCCGTCGAGCTTCTTCTGCTCGCCCAGGCCGATGACGAGCACGCGCGTCGCCGACACGCCGGACAGGCCGAACAGCACATGGCTGCTACCAAGCTTGCCGCTGATATCGCCGGAATCGACGAGGCGCTTGATCGCGCCGCCCGACACGTCGTCGATGCGCGCCGCGGCGCTGGTCAGCATTTTCTCTTCGTAGACGCCGACGACGGCGCAGGGCGTGGATTCGGTTTCGGGAGTGGCGCTGGCAAGCGAGAACTGGATCGTCATGAACGGGCACCGGACGAAAGTGGCCCGGCCCGGGGCGCGATGCCGCGCCGCAGGGCCTGGCCGGTTAGACTTTGGGGAATGTTCTTGTGCGGCGACTGGCACAAGCCTCCGGATTATCGCACAAGCCCTTGGCAATGCTCAGAATCATCGATCGTTATCTGTTGCGCGAACTGGCTTTCGGCTGTTTCGCCAGCACCGTGGTGCTGCTGGTCGTCACGCTGGGCGGCACCGTCACCGACGTGCTGAGCAAGGTCGCGCGCGGCCGGCTGCCGGGCAATCTCGTGTTTGAAATCCTCGGCTTGCGCACGCTCGATGCCTTGACCGTGCTGGTGCCGCTCGCGGTGTTCATCGGCGTTCTGCTCGCGTATGGCCGGCTCTGGCGCGACAACGAGATGGCCGTGCTGCAGGGCGCCGGCATGGCCTTGACCGATCTGCTGCGCCCGCTCGCGTGGCTCGCCGTGCCCGTGATCTTGCTCGTCGCCATGATCTCGTTCTGGCTTGCACCGGCGGCGGTGCGCTTGTCGCATGGCCTGGTCGAGGAAGCCAACCGGTCACTCGTTGTGGCGGGGCTCGAGGCCGGCCGTTTCGTGCAATTGCCCGGCCGCGGCGGCGTGATCTACGTCGGTGCCATGAACGAGAAGGGCTCGCAGTTCGAGCGCATGTTCGTCGAGACCGAACGGCCCGACGGCGAAGACACGCGCATCGACGTGATCACGGCCGAGCGCGGCGAACTGCGCCGCGAGAGCGACGGCGAGGGCCGCTTCCTCGCGCTCAAGGACGGCTTCCGCGTCGAGGGCCGCATCGGTCACGATGATTTCCGCCTGCTGCGCTTCAAGGGCAACGACATCGCCCTGGCGCAGAGCGAATCCGACGACACGCCCGAAGCGCTCAAGCGCGCCGCGCCGATGCCGGAACTGCTCGCGAGCAACGAACCGTTGCAGCGCGCCGAAGTGCACTGGCGCCTGGCCGCGCCGCTGTCGATCGTGATCCTCGTGATTCTCGCCGTACCGCTGTCGCGCACGCGGCCGCGCGAGGCGCGCTATGCAAGCCTGCTCGTCGCGTTGCTGTGCTACCTGATCTACCTGGGCTGGCTCGGCGTGGCGCGTTCGATGATCGAGCAGGGCAAGATCCCGCCGTTCGTCGGGCTGTGGTGGGTACACCTGCCGGCCGCGGCGGTCGCGCTATGGCTGCTGGTGCGCAGCGACCGGCTGAAGCGACCCGCCGCCGCCGAGGCGCATCCGGCGCACGAGCGCAAGCGCAGGAGCAAGTCGCGGCGCGGAGAACGCGAATGAACTGGCGGATAAAGCAGGTTGACCGCCTCGTCGCGTACACGACCGTGTCGGCTGTACTCGCGACCTGGCTGCTGCTCGTTGGCGTCGATGCGGCACGCGCTTTCGTGACCGAAGCCGTCGACATCGGCAAGGGCAATTACGGCATCGGTTCCGTCATCCTGCAGACCTTGCTGACCGTGCCGCGGCGCGGGTACGAGTGGTTCGGCAATTCGGCGCTGATCGGTTCGCTGCTGGGGATGGGTACGCTGGCCGGCAGCGGCGAGCTGACTGCGCTGCGCGCCGCGGGAATGTCGAAGCTGCGCATCTGCCTGTCGGCAGGGCTGTCGCTGGCGCTCGTGACGTTCCTCGTGGCGGCGATGGGCGAGTTCGTCGCGCCGGCCGCCGAGCAGCAGGCGCAGTCGCTGGCCTTGCAGGCGAAGTCCAACAACATTGCAATTGGCCGGCGCAGCGGCGGCATCTGGGCGCGCGACGGGGACAGTTTCATCAACGCCAAGCAGGGCACGACCAGCCAGGTCGAGGGATTGCGCGAGGTGCGGCTCGGCGACGTGCGCGTATTCGAGTTCACGCCGAAAGGGCAGCTGCTGTCCATCGCCATCGCCGAAACCGCGGTGCACCGCTCCGGTGCGTGGACAATGGAAAAAGTACGCAAAACTGAATTCGGCGAGGCGGAAGCGAAAAGCACGACCGAGGCGACGACGCATTGGAAGTCGGGGCTGGACCCGCGCATGCTTGCGCTGTCGATCGTCCAGCCGGCCTATCTGTCGGTCAGCGACCTGCGCAAGAACATCCGCTATCTCAAGCGCAACCAGCAGGACGCGTCCGGTTTCGAGATGGCTTACTGGGCCCGCCTGTTCTGGCCGTTCAATGTGCTCGTGCTCGTCGTCTGCGCACTGCCGTTCGCGTTCGGCGCCCTGCGCAGCGGCGGCATGGGCAAGCGCATCTTCATCGGCATGGTCCTGGCCATCGCGTTCGACTTCCTGCAGCGCTCACTCGTGAACGTAGGCGCCGTGTATGGCGTCAATCTTGCGCTGTCGACCGTGCTGCCGGCGCTGCTGTTGATGGCCGCGGCGTTCTGGTATTTCCGCCGCACGAGCTGAGCGCCGCGCTCAGGCAAGACTAAGCCGCAGCGCGGCAATCAGGAAACACACGCCGGCCAGACCGATGCCGGTCAGCGGTGTGCGGAACCAGTAGCGCGAGCCGACGGCGAACCACGCCGCGGCGTTCGCGACGGCGAGCCACGCAAATGCGGGATTGGCGCGCATGAATTCCATGTGGCGCAGCGCGAGCAGCAGCACGAACGCAGCGAACACGATCGCGCCGAGGCTATGACTGCCGTTGAAGCCGATCCACGCCTGCCACATCGACAAGCGGCGCGAGATCACCGGCGAAGTCGACTCCATCGCCGTGCGCGTGGCCGCGTCACGCGGATCGAACCGATTGCCGACAAACGTGTAGAACAGATGGATGCTGCCGAGCACGCCGAAGATCAGCGCGCCGGTCACGAGCAGGACTTGTTCCAGCACGACAGATCCTTCAGCGTTTGGGCAGCCGAAGTATGCGCGTCCCGCTCGCGAGATCGTGCCAGCCGCGCCGCTCGCGATCGATCAGGCACCACAGAAAACCCAGGCACGCCAAGGCGAGCGAAATCTGCGCGACAAAAAACCGCAGCACGCAGGCACCCCAGCCCGGCGACGCACCGTCGCGGCCGACGACGCGCAGCCGCCACGCGCGCATGCCGATGGTCTGGCCGCCGTAGCGCCACGACAGCACGTAGTAGCCGGCCGTCACGGCCAGCAGCAGCAGGCGGTACCACCACACGTGATAGTCGAGCGTGCCGCGCGTCGCCGCGATAGCAGCAGCGCCGGTCGCCATCCACAGCGCCAGCAGCGGAAACAGATCGTAGATCGCGGCGGCGATGCGCCAGCCCAGGTGGGCCGGTCGGGGCGTAGCGTCGGTCATGCGCGGATCCGTCGTTTGAAAGGCGGGGAGCAGGAAAAAAGCGGCGCAAGCATGCAGCCATTCTCCGGGGCTGTCATCCGTCGTGCCGGTTTGCGCTACCCTGCGGGCCTCCACGACGATGTGCCGCATGACCGCGATCGAAACCCCGCCACTGAACGACAGCGACCGCGCGGCCATCGATCGATTCGTCGAACAGGCCTGGTCCGAATTCGGCCTCGCCGAGAACACGCTCGCGAGCTACCGCAGCGACCTGACGGGTTTCGCACGCTGGCTCGGCGGACAGGGCAGTGCACTCTCGGTCGCGTCGCGCGAATTGCTGTATCGCTACCTCGCGGTGCGTGCGGCGGCCAAATACACCGCACGCTCGAACGCGCGACTTTTGTCCACATTGCGGCGTTATTACAAACTCATGCGGCGGATCGGCGCGGTCGAGCAGGACCCGACCCTGCTGCTCGACGCGCCTACGCTGCCACGCTCCTTGCCCAAGGCCCTGAGCGAGAGCGAAGTCGAAGGACTGATCCGCGCGCCCGACGTGACATCGCCGCGCGGTCTGCGCGACCGCGCCATGCTGGAACTGCTCTATGCGACCGGGCTGCGCGTCAGCGAACTGGTCAGCCTGCGCGCTGACCAGATCAATCTGCGCCAGGGCGTGCTGCGCGTGACCGGCAAGGGCGGCAAGGACCGCCTCGTGCCACTCGGCGAGGAAGCGCAAGACTGGCTGGAACGCTACGTCGCCCAGGCGCGGCCGGCGCTGATGCGCGGCCGCATCACCGACGCCATCTTCGTCACGGCGCGGGCCAGCGGCATGACCCGGCAGATGTTCTGGGTCATGGTGAAAAAGCACGGCCAGTCTGCCGGCATCGCGAGCCAGCGCATCTCGCCGCATGTTCTGCGTCATTCCTTCGCCACGCACCTGCTCAACCACGGCGCCGACCTGCGCGCGCTGCAGCTGCTGCTGGGCCACAGCTCGCTGTCGACCACGCAGATCTACACCCATGTCGCACGCGAAGGGCTCAAGCGCCTGCACGCCCAGCATCATCCACGCGGCTGACCGCGCGATCGAATTCTGTCCGCGACGCGGCATCGCCGTCCGGTCGCGCCGACGCGGACCGATTTTCCATTGCCCCGCTGCGGAGCCCCGCCTACAATCCGCCCCCTGCGCCGACTTAGCTCAGTTGGTAGAGCAACTGATTTGTAATCAGTAGGTCGTCAGTTCGATTCTGACAGTCGGCATAATTAATTCAACTACTTAGCGTGCAGTGCGACGCCTCGGTCCAACGTTCTTTTGGACGCGTCCAATACCCTTCGGCGAACTCCGCCAAAGCCGCTCGCGCGGCTCCCGCGTACTCTTCCGTCCCATGGAGTACAACGTCGGTGCGGTTCGCGATCACTTCTCTGGTCTCGGACCAGCGGGCTTCGAATCCCTGAAGTACCTTCCGCCGCTCATTGACAGTTGCCTTGCCATTCCGCAAGCAACGTCGGTTACCGGCTATCCCGGTCGTTGTGCGCGATCGTCTTGTCGCGCCACTTGAGCGCACGAGCCAGGGCGGTCGTTTCTGACGGGACACCAGTCGAGTGAATACGCCCGCTCGGCTGTTTCCAGCGCGAATCGAAGCAAGGAAGTGAACCAGAATTCGCTCGAGGTCATCGAGTGAGAACCCGCAGGTTGGCGCGGTACATGCTGACCCGGCGTTGGCTCCGAAGCTTGACCATGCCCTGCGCACCCTGTGCCCCTGCAGCGGCACGGCTGCGCGATCGCCCGCGGTTGCGCTCCGCGCGAGCCGCGCGCGGTCTTCTTGCCATCACGGTTTTTGTTATCGAGGCGACGTGCGCCGAGCCTTTCGTCATCGACGGACACGCGGCGGATCGCGGTGCAAATCCGCACTTGTGCCTTTGTCGCCTTATTTGTTACTACTTCATCGTACGATATGGGTCGTACATCCCTGGCACACCGCAGCCGAATGGTCGCGGTAGCAACGTGCCCACTGCAGAAACAAGGATGCTTTCGAATGAAGCGAATTTCCCTCATCGCCGCTTGCGTGGCGGCTGTTCTGTGTCCGGCCGCGTATGCGCAGACGGTCACGCTGAGGCTCATCAGCCACGCCTACAACAACCCGAATCAGGCCGTAAGCGGCGGTCGGCCGCAGATCAGCGCCGACGGTCATACGGTAGCCTTCAGCACAACGGCGCAGGGCATCGTCGACCCCGCGCTCCATGGGTTCTCCGGCTCCGAAGTGTTCGCCTACGATGTGCCGTGCCAGCAGGCCGAAATCATCAGTACGACGTGGAACGGCGCCACGGCCGACGACGCGTCGGGAGCGGGTGTGGATCCGCATATCGGCGTGAGCGGCGACGGACGCTATATCGCGTTCACGTCCGAGGCGAGGAATCTCGTCTTCAACGAACCGCCAGCACCCCCTATCCGGTACGACAGCAGCAACGTGTTCCTGGTGGACCGCAACAAGGCGGTCGGCGACACCGGTCGCGTAAAACGGATCAGCCGTGCGCCGAATGGCGACTACGCGAATGGATACAGCATGCAACCGTCGATCAGCGCCGACGGCCGCTATGTCGCATTCATGTCGTATGCGTCGAATCTCGTCGCCAATGATCCGAACGGCAGTCAAGGCGACATCTTCATCTACACGATCGCGACCGGCAACATCGCGCTCGCCACGTATGACGCGACCGGCGGCGGAGCGAATTTCGCAAGCGACTATCCGCGCATAAACGCCGATGGCAGCCGTGTGGTGTTCCGCTCGGGTGCGAACGACCTGATAACCGATCCCGTCAATTACTTCAGCGGGCCGCATACGTATGTGACCAATACGCTCTCCGGCGGCAACCTCTTGATCGACCGCAACGCCGCGGGCGATATCGCGACGAGCGGCAGCTTGTGGTCGGCGATCAGCGGCAATGGCAACGTGGTCGCATTCACCAGCCAGGCGCCGAACCTCTGGCCGAGCATGGCGCCGCCGACCCAGGTGTTCGTGCGCAACATTACGGCGAACACGCTGCAGATGGTGTCGCTCAACTCCGGCAACGGTCCCGGCCCGGTTCAAAGCGACGACCCGTCGCTGAACTACGATGGCAACTACGTCGCTTTCCAGTCGGCGAAGCACCCCTGGGTGTCGGGCGATCCATGGCACGGTGTCTATCGCCGTAAGCTCGATGACGGCAGCCTGCTGCTGCTGTCGCCGGGCTTGTACGGTCAGCCGGCGAACAACACCAGCACGATGCCGTCGATCAGCGGCGATGCGGTCCGCACGGCATTCCTGTCGACAGCGACGAACCTCATCGACGGCGTGACCTACAGCGGCAACCCGGTCTACCTCGCGCACGTCGGCGCACCGAGCGTGCGCCGCTGCACACGGTTCTGACGCCATAACGAGAGCCGATCGGCGACGTCGCACTACGTTGCTCACGAGGGCCCGCCTGTGCAGATGCCGTCGTCGCACCGCCGAGGACGGGTGTGACTTCGCGCGGTGTCCGGCCGGCTCAGCGGCGAAGTGCGCTCACGCGTAGGGATGGCTGCACGTTGTCATCGTGGCGCGACGCCGATCGGACCCCGGTCGGTCGACCGTAGTGGTCGCGGCCTGAAGGGCGAAAGTCCTTCGGGCCGTGTTTCGCGCGTCCCCTGCGCATTGCGTCGTCTACCGGCAAACCCGCTGACGCGCATGGGGGAAAACCCGAGTTCCTCTGCTTGGCGGATCGATGTGAAATTGGCCGGGCTGCAGATGACGGGAGCGACAGTGAGCGATTGCATCGATGCTGTCGTGGAGATGCTCGAGTCTCCCGAGTTGTGGAGCGTGGCGGCTGCGTCGCCGGCGGTGCGGGTGTCGCTGCAGGGCCTTCTCAACCAGGTCCATGATGAAATAGGGATGCTCACGCCGCTGCTCAAGCAGGAGGGCGAATTCGACAGGGAGCAACTGGCTGCAGTGATAGCCGGCCGGCGCGCGATCGTGGAGCGGCTGCGCACGGTGCTCGTTGCCTGCGGCCACATCGGCCCACCGGTCAACCGGTGAGACTGCTGCAAATACTTAGGAGATCGGGCAGCACTCGCTGCTCGTGCTCGACGACGCACGCCAGAGGACGTCATCGACTCGCCCACGACGTTTGTATCGAGGTGGTGAAAGTGCAGGAGCTCCGGGCTCTGCATCGGCCCGCAAAACTTGGCGTTGCTGCGCTACACACAACCTGCACAAAGCCGCGCAGTCCATGTCGCGGCGCACCGATGTAGATCGCGCGATTCGCATCGCTGAGTGAAACCGCCAAGTCGATTTGCAATGCCGAACGACGTGTTGTGTGGCCGCGGCAGCAGTCATGAGCTGGCACATCGATTGCCAATCCGGATGCGGCGCGGATCTAGCGTCTACAACACGGAAAGTTCACATGTCCAACTCCATCACTCAGTCCGTCATCGGTCCGCAGAACGATGTTGCGCCGGATGGTCGCGCCGGCACTGCTCAGGTCGCACCGGCGCGCGGTGCTCCCCATTCGCCTGGATCGCGACTGTGGTCGCGCGCGAGCTTTTCCGCCGCGACCGCGGGCCGCGCCTTTGGCCACCACAATCCGATGGCCCGCGCCTACAGCGACGTGTCCACGCAGCTTTGATGCGGTGACGCCTGCGGCATTCCGCGTTGTATCAATGACAGGCTCACACGAATGGTCGCGTCCGCCTGGCTCTCGCTCGATGAGCGTGCCAGGCGCGCCGAAGCGAACTTGACTTGAGCGTATGGTTGAGTGAGCTTTGGTGGCAGTCCCTGGGAGAGAGGGACTAACTCCACCAGAAAGTATTCGATCGCAGTGATCACGGCACCTTGGTGTCGCGCTGCCCCTGCGTTGACGTTTCGCGGAGACTTCCTATGAATCTGAAGGTCCTGACCCTGGCTTCGGCTATGGCTCTCGTTCCGTGCGCCGCTGCCCTTGCCCAGAACTCTGTCGATACCTACAAGGCGCGCTACCCGACCGCCGCGCCGGCGGAACGTGCGGCGCTGGATCAGGCGCTCGCTGCGGACTACGCCGCCACGAGCGCGACCTGGCCAGTTCCCAACGGTCCCGTCGAAGGCGACCTGTGTTCGCCGGCCAGCCCGACGCCGATCAATCCGTTCACCATTTCGTCGACCACCGTCGCCCGAACCAACAACTACGACATCGCGACCACGTGCGGCGTGACGCAGACGCTGTTCGCCGGTACGGGCGCATCGCTCGATGTGGCCTACGGTGTGGTCACCGACCAGAACTGCAGCGTCTCCGTCAGCGCCGACCCGACCGGCACGAACTGGGACCTGGCACTGTATGTGTTGCAGGCGCCCGGCGCCGCGTGCACCCAACTGCCGGCGCTGGCCGACTCGCAGTGCATCACGATGGACGACGACGGCGCTTCCAACACGACTGAAACCGTCACGTTCAACGCCGTTGCCGGCACTCAGTACTTCGTCATCGTCGACGGCTTCAACGCCGCGACCGGAACCTTCGATCTGACCGTGACCGGCACCGGCTGCAATCTCGTGCCGGTGGGTCTGCAGAAGTTCTCGGTCGACTGATACCAGTCTCAGCACGGCGCAGCGTCCGGATCGCCATTGCATCGTCCGTGCTTGTTTCAAAAACAAGAAATTATTTTGAATCTTTTGTTACAGGCACGAATTCATCAGTAGATTCGAGGCGATGCAGTGCCTGCACCCGCCTGTGTGTCCGATCAAATTGACAAAGTGCGAGGGATTTCCCGGATGTGCGGGCAGGCGAATTGGCGGCACTCTTCGGCAGCTGGCTGAGGATGCGGGCATGCGGCGGGAAAACGGAGATCCGCAACGCCGATGGGACGAACAAGTCCCGCGACCGATCTGGCAGCGTCCGGGGCACTTCGGTGTCCCGGGCGCTTCTTGCCTTTTACGGTCGCGGCGGCCGTCGCCGGCGACAGCCGTTTCCTGAGGTCGCGCCGGACTACGGCCCCTCGAATCCATTCGCGAAAATCCCATCCGCACCGGCGCAGTCAACCAGCGCGAACGTGCCCGGCGTGCCGATATCGCCCGCGGCTGATGCGCGCGAGCCATACACATCGCCAACCACCGACAACTGCCACGCCATGACGGTGTTCTGCGCAATCGCAGTACAGGGCACCTGACCACTCGCGTTCTGCGTGCGGATGCTGCCGACATAGGTCTGGTCACCGAAGTAGAGCCGGTCTTCCAGCGTTCCACTCGCATTGAACACGTGAATCTGATCGGCGCGTCCGAGATTGTTGCCGCTCGTCACGCCGAGCTGGCCCAGCACCTTGGCGCTCGCAGGCAGGGCCCAGGCCGTGCGGAAATCCGCAGCGACCGCATCGGTGATGACGACCGATTCGCCAGGCGCGACTGTTCCGAGCGTGCCGAGGGGAAACGCGCCGACGACCGCGTTGCTGTCGTCGATGCTCCAGCCCGTCAGATCGATCGCTTGCTCGCTGAGGTTCGTCAGCTCGATGAACTCGCCGTTCAGTCCCGAATACATCCACTCGGTGATGCGCAAGCCGGCGCTGCTCGCTGGCGCGGTGAATTCGACGATCTCCGGATCGCGCTCGGTGAGCTCCGGCCGGAAGCTCAGCGAGGCGTACGTATTCGATGCTGTCGCGGCGACATACCAGGCAACGCGCTGGCCGGGCGCACCGGTCACCGGCAGCGCCGCGCCGTGGACGCCGTCACCGGCGGCGCCGTCGCCGGACGCGCCGTCATCGCGCATCGGTGTGCGCAGGTAGACGCTCGACGGATCGGGTCGATAGAACAATTCCACTTTTGTCACCGGGCTGCCTGCGGACGCGACGCTTGCGGTGATGGTGACCGCCTGGGTGGGCGCCGGTGCCGCGTTCGATGCCTGCGCCGCGCTGATCGTGGGACCGCTGGCCATCAGCTCGGCGTAGTTGCTGCGCAGAAGTCCCGCACGGTCCATGACGAATCGCTGCAGGCCGATCATCGGTCCGCCCGCCAGGCCCGGAAGCGGCATCGTCACGCTGGTCGTGAAATTGTCCTGGAACTGCGCGTAGCTGTAGAGCTTCTTCGTGTCATTCTGAACCGCGGCGTCGAGCAGTTTGCGGCGCGCCGCGAACTGCGGGCCGAAATACGTCCAGGTGAGATTCCGCATGATCGTGCGGTAGTGCGCCATGTAGCGCTGGCGCAGTTCCGGGACTGCCAGGACACGGTTGAGCACGGGTTTGCTCGTTGCCGTGAAGTTCAATGTGGGCGACCAGTTCGACTGGGTGAATGTCTCGTTCGCGTCGCGCTGCATCAGATGCATGCGGCCGTCGAGCGGGTCGCGATACGCCATGAAGTCGCAGCCTTTGTTGACGTAGCTGTCATCGTCGGTCAGCAGGTTTTCGAGCGCGACGGACCAGATCGCCGGGTCGATCGCGAATTGCGCATCGATGTTCTGCCAGCTTGCCAGCGGCTCGTTGCTCAGCAGATTGGTCACCGCGATCAGCGCGCCGAGCGGGTCGGCGAGACCGCCTTCGTCCTGGATCTCGTAGTCGGAATAGCCCGACGCGGCGGGACCGTTGTAGGCGAGGCCCGGTCCGTTGGGCTTGTTGGCGCAGCGGATGCGCAGGCCGTCGGGGTTGACGAAATAGTCGCGCAGCATGCGTTTGTCCGGCTGCTGCACGTTGTTGTACACGCCCCAGTTCTCGCCGTTGAGCGTGACGATGACGTTGTTCGCGCGCGGGTTCGGAATGAACTGCGCGACAAAGTTGTTGTAGACGACTTCGCGGCTGAACGTCGGATCGCGGAAACCGTTGTTGAGATTCAGGTCGTCGTAGCCCATGACCTCCTGGTTCGCATCGACGAAATCCGTCTCGATCTTGAGCGAGAACTTGTCCGACTCCGGCGGCAGCCAGACATAGGACGTATTGCCGCGAATGCGCACGCCGACGCTCGGATAAGTCACGCCCTCCACGGTGAGGTCGGCGAGGATGGGTGTTTCCGAGTCATAGTTCTGTCGCAGCAGGGCCATCCAGTCCGCGTCATGGAACTGGATGGCGAAGGTGCGCAAGGTCGCCGGATCGTAGAGATCCGCGGTCTGCGCATTCAGCGCAGAGGCGGCGAGCAGCAGCGCGCAGGCGGTGAGGCGGTGCAGGAGTTTCATTGACCGCTCCTGTCGGGACGCAGCGACGCATCCGAAAATTGCGGTGAATGCATGGAGAACTCGCGGCAGGCGTGCGAAACGTAAGGCATAGGATTTCCCCTGAACGATCGTGGCGTAAACCGCCGCGCTGCTTTTCCACACGCCGTAATCAAGGCAATGCGGCGCGCGGCGTGAGCAAGAGCGCGCATTGACTGCAAGGTCCGAGTCGTATGGTGGCAGGCTAAAATCGCTGTTTAGCGGAATCGAGCGGCGATTCGCTACGGTATGTTCTGCGGCCGCCGCGTTTCAGCAAAAAAGCGCATGTAGACGAATGCATCCGTCGAATGGGAACGTAGCGAGTTCAGCGATGTCGGGTGCTGCAAGGCGTTGGGTGCCGGCTCATCCTGCACGACGTATTGCGGAGAGTCGGCGAATTGCCCAGTCACCGAACGCAGCAAAGCGCGTTTGCGGCGAACTCGGCGGATGGCATGGCGCTTGCGGTATACAAGAGCGCATCCGCGCAGTTCAAGCGAAAGGAGAGAACTCGATGCCGAACAACCCGACCAATCGCGACCCGAATACGAACGTGCAGAATCCGAAGGACGAACACCAGAGCGCCAAGCAGGGCCAGCAGCGTCAGGCCCAGTACGAAACCGAGCGCAAGAATGCACGTCAGGGCGACGGCAACAGCGTCGACAACGACAACAACCGCGTCAACCAGCGCAATCGCGTGTCGGATCATGACGCGGACAACCCGCGTAGCAACAAGAACAACTGATCGCACTCTGCGGTTGATCGCACATTTGCAGCCCTGCCGGAAACGGCGGGGCTGCCGTCGTTTGGGCGCTTCTGCGGCGGGCAGCGCGTCTCATCGACGACGGCAAACCTTCATGCGTGCGGCGTGCGCCGTTCAGCCGATATCGGAGAGACCGAGCTGGTTGGAAACCAGCGTCGCTATGTGAGTCTCGGCGGAAATTGCATCAAGGCGTTGACGGTAGTTTTCGCAGTGCACACGAAACGCATGGTCATCGAGTGCGGCGCGCACGGGCCGATGCAAATGCAGCAATGTGCGCAATCGCCGCGCGAGCCCCGCCGTTTCCAAGCGTGCAGCATGATCGAACTGGTCGTAGTCCAGCGGCAAGACGAGTGCGGGGAGTCCGAGGCTCAGGCATCGGTAAAGGATGCCGGCGCCGCCGTGATGGACGACGAGGTCGTAGCGCGGCAGGTCGCGGGCGTACGAGACATAGGCGAGTTCCTGATAGTTGCCGTCGCGCAGCACCGAATTGCGCGCGGCATCGCCATGGCTGAAATGGAATTCGATGTTGGGCAGTTCACGCGCCGCATCGCGCACGGCTCGCGCCGCGGCGGTCTTGTGTAAGTGCAGATGCGTGCCCAACGTCACGAGCACATGGCCGCGGCCGGGCACGAATTCCGGCGCCGGGCCCTCATACGGCGGTGTGTAGAGCAGCGGCCCGGTGAATTCCACAGCGCCGGGCCAGTCGCGCGCGTATTCGAATTCACGCAGGCCGAGCGCAAGGATGCGTTCGGACGAATAAGCCGCTTCGCTGCCGTCGGCGCGATAGAGATTGTCGATACCGAGCGCGGCGAGTTCGCGCCGATAGATCCCGCCGACGCTGCGCTTGAACGCGCGCACGACGGTGCGGCCGAGTGCGTCGCGCAGACGGCCCCAGGCATCATCGCGCGGCGACCAGCCGCCGAGATAGGCCGGTGGTCCGCCGGGGGCTTCGAGCACGCACGGCGAGGGCAGGCTGGTCCACCACGGGATCGCTCGCGCGCGCGCGACGCTGCCCGCGACCGGCAGCGTGAAGTCGGCGATGACGAGTTGCGGCGTCCACGCGCTCAACGCGGCATCGAGTTCATCGCGGAAGCGCTGCATCAGCGCGAGGTTCGCGCGCAGCTGCGCATGCAATCTCAGCGGGTTGCTGCCAGCTCGCCGTGGCGGATCGGCGATAGCGGCGATGGCGTCATCGCAGCCGGCGAGCAAGGTTTCTCCGTGCAGCTCGGCCGCCGCGATGGCCGGCTGCGCTGCCGCGCTGCTGAAGACGCATACATCGGCGATATCGCGCAACGCACGGCCCAGGCCCAGCAGCGGATGCAGGTGGCCGCTGAATGGCGGCGCGACGAGTGCGATGCGCGGGCGGTTCATGCGGCGGCCCGCAGCTGCATGAACCACGCGC
>Ga0068852_100001022_pt1 | contig 18452 bp, 15 predicted proteins | sample KBSCornC22_FD_66594 | JGI IMG/M metagenome (GOLD analysis project Ga0068852, IMG submission 66594) | Corn rhizosphere microbial communities from Kellogg Biological Station, Michigan, USA - KBS Corn C2-2 | ecosystem: Host-associated > Plants > Roots > Rhizosphere > Soil ... | reverse complement strand
AGGATGCGGCAGTCGAGACACCAATTGCCGCCAAGGTCGACCAGCAGCAGCTTGTGCGCCGTCCGGGCGCGCGCCCGCGCCTTTGCGACTGCCGCTTTGGCATCGGCGCCCTCGTCATAAGGAAGCGGCAACGGCTGGGTGAGTTGATCGAAACTCTGCGCCCGCACATGCGGGGCGGGAACCGCCGCCGCGGCGGGGACCGACGCAAGCAAGGCAAGAAGCAGGGAAATTGGACGCATTCACGATCTCCGGCGCTGCTCCAGGGAACCTAGTCGGGGCGGGCGGCGGTATGAATCAAATCTTTCTCGGGCACGAAAAAGCCCGGTCGCATTGCTGCGACCGGGCCTTTCACGAACTTGTTCGGGAACTCAGTTCGAAGACGGAGCCAGGTTCACTGCGGCATATTTGCCACGGCGATCCACCTCGAGCTCGAACTCGAGTCGGTCACCCTCGTTGAGCGTCGGCATGCCGGCGCGCTCGACCGCAGAGATATGCACGAACGCATCCGGCTGGCCATCATCGCGCTGGATGAAGCCAAAGCCCTTCATCGCGTTGAAGAACTTGACCGTGCCGCTGGCGCGCTCGCCGGTCAGCTGGCGCTGTGGGCCACGATCGCCGCCGGCCGGAGCGGCACCGGCGCCACGCTCGGCCACCGGAACGATCTCGCCTTCAAGCTGCAGATTGGTGGCCGAGATGCGCCCGCCACGATCGACCAGGCTGAACGCCAGCTTCTGGCCTTCGCCCAGGCCGGTGAGGCCTGCCTGCTCGACCGCCGAGATATGGACGAACACGTCCTCTCCGCCATCGTCACGGACGATGAAGCCGAAGCCTTTCTGGCCATTGAAGAATTTGACGGTGCCCTTGCCCTCGCCGATGACCTGGGCCGGCATGCCGCCGCGGCCACCACCGCCGCCGAAGCCGCCGCCGCCGCCGCGATAGCCACCGCCACCGCCGCCGCCGCCGAAGCGATCGCCGCCGCCGAAGCCGCCACCGCCGCCGCCACCGCCGAAGCGATCGCCGCCGCCGCGATAGCCGCCACCGCCGCCGCCGAAGCGGTCACCACCGCCAAAGCCGCCGCCGCCGAAATCGCCGTAGCTCTCTTCGCCAAAACCGTCGCGCTTGTCCCTGCCGCGCTGCCCGCGCCGACCACGATCGAAACTCATGCCGTCAAAATCTTCCCGAATTCGCCCCTGTCATTCCATCCACGGACGCCGGGCGGGCGACGCGCGAACTGTGCGGCGCGGCAGGTCATGCCAAGCCACGGTCGGCTCTTATAGAAGTTTTGTCCACACCGCGAGTGCTTTTGCCGCATTGCATCTCCGAAACGATCCTAATCATTGAGCGTTCCCGCGCGCGCGCCTATCTGCCCTTTATGAGCGTCTATTTGCATGAAGAAGATTTGCCCGCCGGCGTGCTGGCTTCCGGACCGGTTGCGGTCGATACCGAGACCATGGGTCTGAACACCCACCGCGATCGGCTCTGCCTGGTCCAGATCTCCGATGGAGGCGGTGACGAGCATCTCGTCCGCTTCGCGGCGGACAGCGATTATGCTGCACCCAATCTGCGTTCGGTCCTATCCGATCCGAATCGGCTCAAACTCTATCATTTCGCGCGCTTCGATCTCGCGGCGATTCGCCATTATCTCGGCGTATGGGCAAGCCCGGTCTACTGCACCAAGACCGCGTCGCGCCTGATTCGCACTTATACCGACCGTCATGGCCTCAAGGAGCTGGTGCGCGAGCTGCTGGGCCAGGAAATCTCGAAGCAGCAGCAATCTTCCGATTGGGGCGCGAACGAATTGAACGACGCGCAAAAGGAATATGCCGCGTCCGACGTGCGGTATCTCCACCAACTGAAAGCCCTGCTCGACGCGCGGCTGGTGCGCGAGAATCGGATGGCGCTGGCGCAGGCCTGCTTCGATTTCCTGCCCGCCCGCGCCGAACTCGATCTCGCCGGCTGGCCCGAAATCGACATTTTCGCGCATATTTGAGGCGCGGAACCCACAATGTCCGAGCTTGCCGAACAGCAACGCCAGCAACGCCGTCTCTGGGCCGCCGCGGGCAGCAGCCATGACCGGTTGATCGCGACGCTCCGCATCGTGCTGCCGATGGCGGTCGGCGTGCTCGCCGCCTTCCTCGCGCTTGCGCCGCTAACGGTCGGGCGCGACATCAGCTTCGTGCTCTCGAAGGACCGGGTCGATATCGCGAGCGAACGGATGCGCGGCATCCGCGACACCTATCGCGGCGAGAACAGCAAGGGCGAGGCCTTCACGTTGCAGGCCGCCTCCGCGGTCCAGGCAACCTCGCGCGATCCGATCGTGCATCTGCGCCAGCTCGACGCCACGATCCAGCTGCAAAGCGGGCCCGCGACGCTGCGCGCCGATGCCGGCCGCTATGACATGGACAATCAGAATATCGCGATCGACGGTCCGGTGCGGTTCGACAGCGCCGACGGCTATCACATCACGACGCGCGACATATTCGTCGACATGGACAATCGCATGGCGCACAGCCGCGCTCCCGTCGACGGCACGATGCCGCTCGGTCATTTTTCCGCCGATCGGATGAGCGCCGACCTCGAGCGCCATATCGTCCGCCTCGAAGGCCGCGTGCGCTTGCATATCGTTCAAGGTCGAGCCAGAGCCGCGCGATGATCCGGCCTTTGCCCCTGCTCGCCTGCCTTCTGGCCGCGGCGCCCGCGCTTGCGCAGGGCTTTTCCGCGCTGAAAGGCCATGACAACAATGCGCCAATAGACATCTCGTCCGATCATTTCGAGGCGCAGGATCGCGCCGACCGCGCGATCTGGGTCGGAAATGTCCGCGCCATACAAGGCGACATGACGATGGATGCCGCGCGCATGACCGTAGCCTATAGTCACGCGGCCCAGCCGGGGGGGGATCCGCAGATCAACCGCATCGACGCGTCGGGCGGGGTGACGGTGGTATCGCCAACCGAGCGCGCCAAGGGCAATTTCGGCATCTACGATCTCAACCGCAAGCTGATCACGCTGATCGGCAACGTCACGCTGACTCGCGGCACCAACACGCTGAACGGTGCCCGTCTGGTGATCGACCTGAACAGCGGTCGCGCGACCGTGGACGGCAATGCCGTCGGCGGCGGCACCGCCAGCGCGGCCAATGGCGGTCGCGTGACCGGCCACTTCACCGTGCCCAAGCGCGCGGCATCGAGTGCGCCTGCCACCACCGGCGGTACGCCGCCCCAATAGGCATCCGCGCCACGGTCGGACCCGATTCGGCCCGAATTTCCTTCAATGCAAGAAACTTGCCGTTTCATGGCCGCCCGGGTTGCGGTAACCGATCCCGTGCGATTGAAAGAACCAGCATGACCGATACGGCCATTGTCGAACCCGAAAGCTGCACATCGCGCAATGCGGACGGCTGCGGCCTGTCGATCGTCTCGATCGCCAAGGCCTATGACAAGCGCCAGGTGCTGCACGACGTCAGCCTGGACGTGGCGCGCGGCGAGGTCGTCGGGCTGCTCGGTCCCAATGGTGCGGGCAAGACCACCTGCTTCTACTCGGTCATGGGGCTGGTGAAGCCTGACGAGGGGCGCATCCTGCTCGATGGCAACGACGTGACCGCCTTGCCCATGTACCGGCGCGCGATCCTGGGTCTCGGCTATCTGCCGCAGGAGACGTCGATCTTTCGGGGCCTGACCGTCGCGCAGAACATCATGGCGGTGCTCGAGACGTCGGAGCCCGACAAGGTCGCGCGCGAGGAGCGGCTGAACGGCCTGCTCGGCGAATTCCACCTCGAACGGCTGCGCGATTCGCCCGCCATGGCATTGTCGGGCGGCGAGCGCCGCCGCTGCGAGATCGCCCGCGCGCTCGCCGCCTCGCCCTCGATCATGCTGCTCGACGAACCATTCGCGGGCATCGACCCGATCTCGATCGCCGATATCCGCGACCTGGTGAAGGATTTGAAGCGCCGCGACATCGGCGTGCTGATCACCGACCATAATGTCCGCGAGACGCTCGACATCGTCGATCGCGCCTGCATCATCTATGACGGCCGTGTGCTGTTCCAGGGCAGCCCCGAAGAGCTGGTCGCGAATGAGGATGTGCGCCGCCTCTATCTCGGGGAGAGCTTCGCGCTCTGACCGATGAGTCTCGCGCCCCGCCTCGACCTGCGCCAGACGCAGTCGCTGGTGATGACGCCCCAGCTCCAGCAGGCGATCAAGCTGCTGGCGCTGTCCAATCTCGAGCTCGAAGGCGTGATCGCCGAGGAACTGGAGAAGAATCCGCTGCTCGCCGCCGGCAGCGACGATGGTGAGCCGCAGCAAGCTGAGGCGCCGACGGAGACAGGCGACGATTATGGCGATGACGAACCGGTCACCGCCGACCGGCTGATCGAAGCCGGCGATGCGCAGGCGGACGCCCCGCTCGACGTCGATTACGAAGCGGAGACCTTCCACCATGACAGCGCCGCCGACATGGCGGGCGGGGGCGGGCAGCTCGGCATGGACGGGCTGTCGGGCCCGATGCCCGAGGACGGCCCGGATATGGACGCGCTCGCCGCCGACGCGCCCAACCTGATCGATCATCTGCTTGCGCAGGCGGGCGAGGTGCTTGAGGGCGAGGAGCTTCTGATCGCGAGCCGTATCATCGACGCGATCGACGAGGCCGGCTATCTGGAAACTCCTGTTGCCGAGATCGCCGAGGCGCTCGACACGGACGAGGAGCGCGTCGAGCACATCTTGGCGATCGTGCAAAGCTTCGACCCGACCGGAGTCGGCGCGCGCAGCCTGGGCGAATGCCTCGCGCTGCAGGCCAAGGAAGCCGATCGCTATGATCCGGCGATGGCGACGATGTTCGACAATCTCGACATGCTCGCCAAGGGCCAGCTTCCCCAGCTGAGGCGGCTGTGCGGGGTCGATGAGGAGGATTTCGCGGACATGATCCGCGAGCTGCGCGGCTATGATCCCAAGCCCGGCCTCAAGTTCGGCGGCGAGCGTGCGGCGCCAGTCTCGCCCGATATCTTCGTGGCCAGGACGCGCAACGGCTGGGCGATCGAACTCAACAACGCCACCTTGCCGCGCCTGCTGATTGACCGCCGTTATTATAGCGAACTGGCGCAGGGCGCGCAGGACAAGAGCGGCAAGGCCTGGCTTGCCGACTGCCTCGCCAGCGCCAATTGGCTGATCAAGGCGCTCGACCAGCGTGCGCGCACGATCGTCAAGGTCGCCACCGAGATCGTGAAGCAGCAGGAAGCCTTCTTCCTCCGCGGCGTGGCGCATCTGAAGCCACTCACCTTACGCACGGTCGCGGACGCGATCGGCATGCATGAATCGACCGTGAGCCGCGTCACCTCGAACAAATATCTCGCCTGCGAGCGCGGCCTGTTCGAGCTCAAATATTTCTTCACCAGCGGCGTGGCGGGCGCCGACGGCGAAGGCGTGTCGGCCGAAGCGGTGAAGAGCCACATCGCAAAGTTGATCGCCGAGGAAGGCAGCGACATCCTCTCCGACGACAAATTGGTGGAGATCTTGAACGCCAAGGGCTTCGACATCGCGCGGCGGACGGTCGCCAAATATCGCGAGGCGATCGGGCTGGGGTCTTCGGTTCAGCGGCGGCGGCAGAAGGCGCTGGGATAGCCTGGGTCCGTCCCCCAGCACACGCTGGGGTCCATCTCCCTCACTGTCGGCCCGAACCCTGCGGTCAGGTGATGGATTCCAGCTTTCGCTGGAATGACGGGTCAGGGTTGCGGAACCCCCTCCAGCATCCGGATGATCGCCGAGAAATCGAGGCCGCCGCCGCCGCCATTGGCAAAGGCCTGATATAGCGCCTCGGCTGCGGCCCCCATCGGCACGCTGGCATTCGCATCCTGCGCCGCCGCCATCGCCAGCTTGAGGTCCTTGAGCATCAACGCCGCCGCGAAGCCGCCCTGATAGTCGCGGTCGGCGGGGCTTTCCGGGCCGACGCCGGGCACGGGGCAATAGCTCGTCATCGACCAGCTCTGGCCCGAGGCCTTGGAGGCGATGTCGTAGAAGGTCTGGAGGTCGAGCCCGAGTTTCTTCGCGAGCAGGAAGGCCTCGCAGGTCGCGATCATGGTCGCCCCGAGCAGCATGTTGTTCGCAATCTTGGCGGCCTGGCCCGCGCCGATGCCGCCGGCATGGATCACCGCCTTGCCCATGGACGCGAGGATCGGTTCGGCGCGGGCGAAGCCGTCATCAGATCCGCCGACCATGAAGGTGAGCGTGCCGGCATTTGCGGCTGCTATCCCGCCCGACACGGGCGCGTCGACCATCTCATAGCCACGCCCGGCCGCCGACGCGGCGACCGCTTTCGCGCTGGCGACGTCGATCGTCGAGCAGTCGATCAGGATCGCAGAACCGGGCGCGCTGCCGATCACGCTTTCGGCATAGACCTGCCGAACGTGTGTGCCAGCCGGCAACATTGTCACCACCGCGTCGACGTCCGCAACGGCCTCGCCAGTGGAGGAGGCAGCAGCACAGCCATTCTCGACCGCATGCGCCAAAGCGGCCTGGGACAGGTCGAACGCGCGGACCTCATGGCCAGCCTTGACCAGGTTGGCCGCCATCCCGCCGCCCATATTGCCGAGCCCGATAAAACCGATCTTCACGACATCTCTCCGTTCGTGCTCTCCTGCGTCATGCCAGCGAAGGCTGGCATCCATCTCCTGCAGTGGAACCAAGCGGGCCAGTCAGGAGATGGACCCCAGCTTTCGGGTTCCCAGCAAAGTAATACTTTGCTGGGGTCCCTCCTGGGGTGACGGAGCTGCTTATCGTCCCGTCCAATTCCCCGGCCGCTTCTCCACGAAGGCAGTCATGCCTTCCTTCTGATCCTCGGTGCCGAACAGGCCATGGAACAGGCGACGCTCGAATGTGATCCCCTGCGCCAGGCCCGTCTCGAAAGCCGCGTTGACCATCTCCTTGACCGCGATCGCCGCGAGCGGTGGCATGGCGGCGATTTCGGCAGCGATCTTGAGCGCCTCATCGGTCAGCGACGCCGCGGGCACGATCCGGCTGACCAGCCCGGCGCGTTCCGCTTCCTCGGCACCCATCATCCGGCCGGTCAGGCACATGTCCATCGCCTTGGCCTTGCCCACCGCGCGCGTGAGCCGTTGCGAGCCTCCCATGCCGGGTCCGACACCCAACTTGATCTCGGGCTGGCCGAATCTGGCAGTGTCGGCGGCCAGGATGAAATCGGCCATCATCGCGACTTCGCAGCCGCCACCGAGGGCATAGCCCGCGACCGCGGCGAACCAGGGCTTGCGCGTGGCGGTGACCTTCTCCCAGCCGGCGAAGAAATTGCCGCCATACATGTCGGCGAAGCCCTGCGCCTGCATCTCCTTGATATCGGCCCCGGCGGCGAACGCCTTTTCGCTGCCGGTCAGCACCAGGCATCGTTGCTCCGGATCGGCATCATAAGCGGCGAAGGCCCGGATCAGTTCGCCGAGCACCTGGCTGTTGAGCGCGTTCAAGGCCTGGGGCCGGTTGAGCCGCACCAGCGTCACCGCGTCGTGCCGCTCGATCAGGATGGTTTCATAGTCGGACATGAACACTCTCCGTCAGAGCCTGAGCGGTTGCCACTGCTCGTCCTCGGGCAGGGCTGCAAAAATCCGGTCGAGCATGGACTCGGTGACGCCCTCTGGCGTGGCTGGATCCCATACCGGCTTATTATCCTTGTCGACCAGCAAGGCGCGCACGCCCTCGATGAAATCGTGCCGCATCGAGACATGCGCGGCGAGGCCATATTCGATGCGCATCTCCTCGGCGAAATCGGTCCGCGACGCGCCTTCACGCAGTTGGCGAAGCGCGACCTTGCAGGATTGCGGCGACTTGGTCCGCAGACCGTCGAGAATCTTGCGCGCCCAATCGCCGGGGTCGGACTCCAGTGCGGCGAGAATGTCCTCCAGCGTATCGGCGGCGAACAGTCGGTCGATCTCCGCTTGCTCATCCAGAATCGAGGCGGTGGGCGGCGCGACCGACGCGGTCTCGAGGATCGCCCGCACCTCGCGCGGTTCGGCGATGAGCCCGGCCTTCACCGCCACCAACGCTTCGGAGGGAACATAGTGCGTCGCCAGCCCGATCGCCTTCATGTCGGCACCGTCGAGCCGCGCGGCGGTGAGCGCGAGATATTGGCCGAGCCGCCCCGGCAGCCGCGACAGATACCAACCGCCACCGACATCGGGAAACAGGCCGATCGTCGCTTCGGGCATGGCGAAGACCGTCCGCTCGGTCGCGACGCGATGGCGCGCCGGCAGGCCGATCCCGACCCCGCCGCCCATCACGATCCCGTCGAGCACGCTCACCACCGGCTTGGCGTAGGTGAAGAGCAGGTGGTTGAGCTGATATTCGGTATGGAAGAAGGCACGCGCGGCTTTGCCATCGCCCTTTCCGCTCTCCGCCACCGCGCGCACGTCGCCACCCGCGCAGAAGCCGCGGCCTTCGGCATGGTCGAGCAACACCAATTCGATGTCCGGATCGGCACGCCACGCCACCAGCGCGTCGATCATCGTGCGGCACATGGCCTCGTTCAGCGCATGGAGCGCCTTGGGCCGGTTCAGTCTGAGCCGCCCCACTTTGCCTTCGGTGAAGGCGAGAATTTCGTCCGTCATGTCTTCTCCGTTCCTCGGCGGAAGCCGGGGTCCAGAACAGCGCCGGATCTGGGCCCCGGCTTCCGCCGGGGAACGATCTTGCTCATTGCCGGAGCAATTCGCGCGCGATGATCACGCGCATGATCTCGTTGGTCCCTTCCAGGATGCGATGCACGCGCAGGTCGCGGAAGAAGCGCTCGACCGGATAATCCTGCAGATAGCCATAGCCACCATGCAGCTGCAGCGCGCGATCGACCACCGCCATGCCGGTGTCGGTGGCGAGCCGCTTGGCCATCGCCGCGAACTTGGTCTTGTCGGGCGCGCCCTCGGTCACCTTGGCGGCAGCTGCGTAGAGCAGGGTGCGCGCCGCCTGCAGCTCGGTCTCCATGTCGGCGAGCGTGAATTGGGTCGCCTGGAAATCGACGATGCGCTGGCCGAACTGGCGCCGTTCGCGCGTGTAAGCGACAGCCTGGTCGAGGCAGCGCTGCGCCCCGCCCAATGAGCAGGCGCCGATATTGAGCCGCCCGCCATCCAGGCCGGCCATGGCGATCCTGAACCCTTCGCCTTCGGCGCCGACGCGGTTGGCGACCGGCACGCGCACCGCATCGAAATTGACCTGCGCGGTCGGCTGCGACCGCCAGCCGAGCTTCTTCTCCTGCGCGCCGAAGCTGACTCCGGCCATGTCGTTCTCGATCACCAGGCAGGAAATGCCCTTGGGCCCGTCCTCACCGGTACGGACCATCGTCACATAGATCTCATTCTCGCCACCGCCCGAGATGAACGCCTTGGAGCCCGAGACGACATAATGATCGCCGTCGCGCACCGCCTTGGTCTTGAGCGCGGCGGCGTCGGACCCCGAGCCCGGCTCGGTCAGGCAATAGGAGCCGAGCCGGTCACAGGTGACCATGTCGGGCAGATAACGGGCCTTCACTTCGGCCGAGCCGAAGCTGTCGATCATCCACGACGCCATATTGTGGATCGAGATGAAGGCACTGGTCGAGGGACAGCCATAGGCCATCGCCTCCATGATCAGCGCCGCTTCGAGCCTGCCCAGACCAATCCCCCCCGATTCTTCAGAGACGTAGATGGCGCCGAAGCCGAGCTCGGCGGCAGCCTTGACCACGTCGCGGGGGAAATGGTGCTTCTCGTCCCATTCGGCTGCGAAAGGGGTGATTGCATCGGCGGTGAAGCGCTGCGCCATCTCCTGGATCGCGCGCTGGTCGTCGCTCAGATCAAATTGGCTCATGAGCGCCTGATAAGCCATCCCGAGCCGGCGGCACCACCCCGAATCGGTAACATCTGAAACTAAATTGCGTGCGCTCGTCCGCAATCTTGCAAATGCGGGCCCATGCAAGATTGGAAGGCTCGGGCGCCGCCCGGGATCTGGTATCAGCCCTTGCGCGGCACCGGCGTGTCGCCCCGAGCGCGCATCGCCAGCACCAGCCCGATCAGCACCAGCAGGCCGCCCAAGGCCGCCTCGATCGACCAGACATAATGTTCGAACACGGTCGAAAAGCCCATCGCGATCACCGGGATCATCACGTTGACATAACCGCCGCGCGCCGCGCCGATCCGCCGGATCAGGTTGAAATAGAGCGTGAAGGCGACCGCCGAGGCGATCACGCCGAGATAGAGTAGTCCGGCGATATAGGTCAGGCGCAGGTCGAAGACCGGAGGCCCGCTCCGGACCCACGCCGCGATCGCATCCAGCAAAGCACCCCAGCTCATCGCCCAGGCGAGCAAGGTCGCCATCGGCACCTGCCGCGCGCGCACGCTGCCCTGGAGGACGTTGCCGATCGAGGCGAAGAAGACCGCACACAGCGCAAGCCCGATGCCGAGCGTTACCTCGTGCGGATCATGCGCGACCCCGCGCCATTCGTGCACGAACAGCAATACCACGCCGAGCATCGCCACCGCGGAGCCCAGCAGGAAAGGCCGCGAAAGGCCCTGGCCAAGGAAGATGCGCGCGAAGATGGCATTGAGCGGTACCAGGAGCGAGAAGATCACCGCGACCAGGCCGGAGGTGATGTGCAGCTCCGAAGCATAGACCGCATTATAGTTGATGCCGAAGATGGCGAGTCCGAGCGCGGCCGCCAGCGCATGATCCGACGCGCGCACTCTGATCGGCAGCCGCATCGCGAGCGCGACCACGAACATCGACAGCGCGCCGACGGCGAAGCGATAGCTCACCGACCATTCGGTCGAGACCGGCCCGAACTGGCTATGGATGACGAGCCAGGTCGAGCCCCAGATCGTCGTGACCAGCGCGAAGGGGATCAGGATCCGGCCTTTGGTGCCCGTGTCGAGCGGCGCCACGCCGCTCATAAGGCGGCGAGGGCGCGGGCCAGCGCCTCAACGTCCTGGTCCGGGCTCGCCCAATGCGTCACCAGCCTGATCTCGCCCGCCGCCCAATCGTAGAATTGGAAGCCCTGGGCACGCAGCCGCGCCGCCTCATCGGGTGTCAGGCGCAGAAACACTTCGTTGGCCTCGACCGGATTGATCAGCCGGCCGCCCGCCGCCGCAGCGAGCCTCTGCGCATGTCCGTTGGCAGCGCGCGCGGTTTCCAGCCACAGATCGTCGTCGAGCAAAGCGTGGATCTGCGCGGCGAGATAACGGCCCTTGGAGAGCAAATGCCCGGCACGCTTGCGCCGCCGCGCGGTGGCGTCGACCAAGTCGGGACGGAAGAAGGCCAGGGCCTCGGCGGAAAGCCCGCCATTCTTGACGAAGCCGAAGCTCAAAATGTCGACGCCCTGCACCAGCTCCGCCGGGCTGCAGCCGAGCGTCGCCACCGCATTGGCGACGCGCGCACCGTCCATATGGAAGCCCCAGCCGCGCGACTTGGCGAGCCTGCCCAGCGCCGCCACCTCTTCGGGGCGATAGACGCAGCCATATTCGGTGGCATTGGTGATCGACAGGGCATGCGGCTGGACGCGATGCACGTCGTTTGCGATCGCGTCCGCGACGCGGGTCACTTCGTCAACCGTGAGCTTGGCGCCCGCCCCCTCGCCCAACATCAGTTTGGCACCATGCGTGTAGAATTCGGGCGCACCGCATTCGTCATTCTGCACATGCGAATCGCGGTGGCAGATCACGCCGCCATAAGGCGGGCACAAAGCGGCGAGCGCGAGCGCATTGGCGGCCGTTCCGGTCGGCACCCACAGGACCGCCACGTCGCACCCGAACAGGGCCGAGAAACGGGCGTCGAGGCCACGGCTCAGCGCATCGCCATCATAAGCGGTATCGACCGCGTCGGCCGCCTGCATCGCCGCCATGACCTTTGGATGCACCGGGGCAGCATTGTCGGAAAAGAAGCGCATGGCTTGCGCTTGGGGGCGGCGCCCGCTTCAAGTCAATCATGCCCGCGGAGTCATGCATGCGCCTGCTGTCACTTTTTCTGGCCTGCCTGTCCGCCACGGCGACGGCGGCGAGTCCGGACGATGCGCGGTTCAAGGAGATCAGCGAGCGCGAATATGCCTGGGCGCAGGCGGACGCCGGCGGCAGCGAGGATGACGATCGCATTGCCCCGCATCTGCAGGATGTCCGCCCCGCCGCGCAGGCGAAACGGCTGGCGCACCTTCGGCAGGTGCTGACTGAACTCGATGCGCTCGACCACGCCAATCTCTCGCCGGACGCGCGCGTCGACTATGCGGTTTTCCGCTTCGATATCGAATCCCATGCCGCATCGCTCGCATCGCGCGACTACGAGATGCCCGCCAACTCGGACAGCAGCTTCTGGAGCGACATCGGCTATACCGCGCGCGCGCCGTTCAAGACCGAAAGCGATTATCGCAACTGGCTCAACCAGCTGCACGAAATCCCCGCTTACTTCGCCGAGCAGATCGCCAATATGCGTGCCGGCGTCGTGCGCGGCTTCACCCCGCCCAGGGTGACGCTGACGGGCCGCGATGAGTCGGTGGCACAGGTCGCCGAGGCCAAATCGGCGCAGGACAGTGCACTCTATCTGCCGTTCAAGCAGATGCCGTCCTCCATCCCCGCCGCCACGCAAGCGGCGTTGCGGGCGGAGGCTGAGAAGGTGATCGAGCAGGAGGCACTGCCCGCCTACCGGACGCTGCTCGCCTTCCTGCGCAAGGATTATATCCCGCACACACGCACCAGCCTCGCGGCGGAGGCACTGCCCGACGGCAAGGCCTGGTATGCCGCGCAGATCCATTATTATGCGACGCTCGACCTCAGCCCCGACCGGATCCACGAGATCGGACTGACCGAGGTTGCCAAGATCCGTGCCGAAATGGTCGAGGTCATGAAGCAGACCGGCTTCGACGGCGATCTACCGGCGTTCCTCACATATCTGCGCACCGATCCTCGTTTTTACGCGAAGACGCCGCAGGGGCTGCTCGACCGCGCCGCCTGGACCGCCAAGCTGGTCGACGGCAAGGTCGGGCTGTTCATCGGCCACCTGCCGCGCCGCCGCTTCGGGATCGTGCCCGTGCCGGCGGATATCGCGCCTTTCTATACCGCCGGCCGCGGCGGGCCGGGACAATATCTGGTCAACACCTATGACTTGCCCTCGCGCCCGCTCTACCAATTGCCGGCGCTGACGCTGCACGAAAGCGCCCCCGGCCATGCTTTCCAGATACCGCTGGCGCAGGAGAACAAGGCCGCGGCCAAATTCCGCCAGACCCTCTATATCTCCGCCTATGGCGAGGGCTGGGCGCTCTATTGCGAGCGGCTGGGCGACGAGATGGGCATCTATCAGACGCCCTACGAGCGGTTCGGCATGCTGAGTTACCAGATGTGGCGCGCGGCACGGCTGGTGGTCGATACCGGCATCCACCATCTCGGCTGGACGCGCGGCCAGGCGATCGCCTTCCTGCACGACAATACCGCTTTGTCCAACCATGAGATCGAGACCGAGGTCGATCGCTATATCTCCTGGCCTGGCCAGGCGCTGTCTTATTATCTGGGCGAGATGGCGATCCGGGAGGGCCGGGCGAAAGCCGAAGCCGCGCTCGGTCCCAAATTCAACATCCGTGCCTTCCACGATGCGGTGCTGGAGCTGGGATCGGTACCTCTGCCCGTGCTGACCGCGCGCATCGATCGCTTCATCGCCGAAGGCGGCAAAGGTCCTTATCCCGACGAGGAATGACCCTCTTTGCGCAGGATCAGGCGGATTCGGCTTCTTCGTGGCCCGCCAGCAGCCGGCCGATCTTGCGCTGCAGTTCGCCGCCGCGGAACGGCTTCTGCACGATCCGCTCGTCGCTGATCGCGGACAAGGCGGTGAGATCGGCATAGCCGGTCACGAACAGCACCGGCAAATGCGGCCATTTGCGCCGGCAGGTCATTTCCAGCTCGGCGCCGTTCATCCCCGGCATGGCGAAATCCATGATGACCAGATCGAACGGCTCGCCTTCGAGCAGTTCGAGCGCGGCGCCGCCGCTGCCCGCCTCCACCACCTCGGCCCCCATGGTGCGCAGCATCGTGGCGGTGATCTCGCGCACCGGCGGATCGTCGTCGACCACCAGCACGCGCCGACCACGCACCTGTCCCAATGGCTCAGGGGCCGGTTCATAGCTGGTCGGGCCCGAATGCTGGCGCCGCTCCTTCGAACGCGGCAGATAGACCCGCACCGACGTGCCTTCGCCCAATTGGGTCTCGATCGCGACCCCCCCACCCGATTGCTTGGCGAAGCCATAGACTTGCGGCAGGCCGAGACCGGATCCCTTGCCGACCGGCTTGGTGGTGAAGAAAGGCTCGAAGGCGCGATCGCGCACCTCGGGCGGCATGCCGCTTCCGGTGTCGGTGACCGCGATCAGCACATAGTCGCCCGGCGGGGGCTCCTCGGGCCGCTCGGGCGGCCCGAGCGTGACATTGTCGGTCGACACGATCAGGGACCCGCCGACGTCCATCGCGTCGCGGGCATTGATCGCGAGATTGAGGATGATCAGCTCGATCTGGGTGGGGTCGACCAATGCCGGCCATAGATCGGGCCGGAGCCGCGCCTCCAGCCGCACCGATCCGCCCATCGAGCTTTGCAGCAGGTCGCGCATGCCGATCACGGTGTCGTTCAGGTCGACCGGCCGCGCCTCGAGCCGCTGGCGGCGCGAGAAAGCGAGCAATTGCGCGGTCAGCGTCGCGCCGCGTTCGGCGGCGGTGCGCATATAGCCCAGCCGCTGGCGCGTCTTCTCATCCATGCCGGCATGGGCCGCCGCGCGCGCGACCAGATCGACGTTGCCGAGGATGACGGTCAGCAGATTGTTGAAATCATGCGCCACGCCCGAGGTGAGCTGGCCGATCGCCTCGAGCCGCTGCATCTGGCGCAAGGTCGCCTCGACGCGTTCGCGCTCCTCGATCTGCGTCGACAGCTGGCGGTTGGTCGCGGCCAGTTCCTTGGTGCGTTCGCTGATGCCCCGTTCCAGCATTTCGGAGGCGAGATGGACTTCGGTGATGTCGACGTCGCAGCCGACATAGCCCACGAATCGACCATCCATCTCACGTGGGCGCGCCTCGCTGTGCAGCCAGCGCGTCACGCCGCGCCGATCGATCACGCGCACGTCGCGGGTGAAGGGCGCGCGATCCTTGAACGCCTGGTCGAAGTCCGCGACGAAACCCGCCTGATCGTCTGGATGGATGACGCTCTGCCACCCTTCTCCCATCAGCTCCGCAGCCGGGCGGCCGAACGTCTCTTCATGCCAGCGATTGGCGAAGACGAGCGCGCCATCCTCGTCGCACATCCAGATCAGGGCAGGCGCGCTGTCGGCGAGCGTCCGGAAGCGCGCCTCGCTTTCGCGCAACTCCTCCTGCGCCTGCTTGCGGCTGGTGATGTCGAGCACCGTACCCACCGCGCGCACGCAACGGCCATTTTCGTCGAACAGACCGCGTCCCTTGGCCGCCACCCACCGCACCACGCCGTCCTCGCGGCCGACCGTGCGATATTCGACGTCATAGGTCGCGCGGCGTGCCGGATCGAGCGCGGCGGCGAAGGCCCGAGAGGTCGCGTCGAGGTCGTCGGGGTGCAGTCCCTTGTAGAAATCGTCCATCGAGACATCGGCATCGGATGGGATCCCGAACATCTGTTTGGTCCGCGCCGACCAGGTCAGCTTGTCATTGACGAGATCGAGGTCCCACGTCCCGATTTCGCCCACCTCGGTCGCGAGCTGGAGCGAGCTCTGGCTGAGTTCAAGCTGCTGCTCGGCGCGCACGCGATCGGTGACGTCGCTGCCCTCGATGAAGATCCCGGTGACCTTGCCCGCATCATCGCGGAGCGGCTGATAGATGAAGTCGAGCAGGCGCTGCTCGACCTCCCCCCCGGCGCCGCGGCGGAGCAAGATCGGCACCGCGCGGCCGGCATAGGGCATGCCGTTCTCAGCCACTTCGTCGAGCAAGGCCAAAAAGCCCTGCTCGGCCACTTCGGGCAGGGCTTCATGAATTGGCAGTCCGACGACCGTCCGGTCCCCGACGAGCTGCATGAAGGCGGCATTGGCCAGTTCGAACACGTGGCCCGGCTGACGCAGCACCGCCATGAATCCCGGCGCCTGCTCGAACATCGCCGCAAGCCGTGCGCTTTCGGCATTGGCCGCGTCGATCGCCTGTGCCTGCTCGGTCGTCTCATAGACGATGCACAAGGTGCCGCCCGGTCCGCCGTCGCTGTCGCGTACCGCCGAATAGGAAATGTCGAGCTGGGCGACGCCGGTGACGCCCTTGCGCCACAGAGGGAATTGGCCGCCACGGATCAGTTGCGGCGGCCCGCCTTCCCGGACGTCATGCACCACTTGGCCGAGATGGTCCCAGACGTGCGCCCATTTTTCCGGCCCCGAAGCTCCCAAGGCATCCGGATGGCGTTCGCCGATCCCCTCGGCATAAGCATCATTGTAGAGCGCGGTAAGGTCGGGGCCCCAGAAGAGCACCATCGGCAGCGGCGCGGCAAGCATCATCGACACCGCGTCGAGCAATGGCGCGGGCCAATCCGCGATCCCGCCGAGCGGGCTGGCCGTCCAATCGCGTTCGACGATCAGGCGGCCAAGCGCGCTGTCGGGTCCGTGGAAGGGATACTGACTTTCCCTCGCCACCATATTCCCCTTCAAGCGACCCCCTATCCTAAGGCCTTATGCTTCCTGGTGGAAGTTTGTCGCGCAAGCCAATGATATGGATCAGGGTTCCAGCCAGGCGACGCCGGAAGCGCCGGATGTTGATCCATCCTGGATCAATCCGTGAGCGGACTCAGGCGGCGATCCGCACGCGATTGCGGCCGGCCCCCTTGGCCGCGTAGAGCGCTGCATCGGCCGCAGCGAGCAATTCGGCGGCGCTACGCTGGCCTTCGTGCGTGGCGATGCCGACGCTGACCGTGACCGCCGGCAGCGATTCGGCGGGCTCACGCGCGGTTTCCATCGCGACACGCAGCCGTTCAGCCACGATCGCCGCCTCTTCCCGGGTTGCCCCCGGCATGAGGATACCGAATTCCTCACCGCCGAGGCGGCCGACCAGATCGCCGCCGCGCACCACGGCCGCTGCGCGCGCCGCGATCGATTGCAGCACGCGATCGCCCACCGCATGGCCGTAACGGTCATTGACCGACTTGAAATGATCGACGTCGAACAAGGCGACTGCCAGGGGCCAGCCGAATTCGGCGGCGCCGGCAATTTCGCGATCGAGCTGCCCCATGAAGGCGCGCCGATTGGCGATTCCCGTCAGTTCGTCGGTCGAGGCGAGCAGGGTCGCCTCGCGCGCGCTGCTCGGCGCGGCGCTTGGCGGTGATCACATGCTCCTCGAGTCGCTTGCGGTCGTCGATGTCGCGTAGCGTCCCTGTGGCGCCTGCGGCGCGGCCGTCCTTGCCGTGCAGCCCCTGAATCAGCAGTTCCACCCAGCGAGGGCCGGTCGGCGTCTTTAGCCGCACCACGCGACGGGTCGAGGATTCGTCGCCCCGCAGGACCGCATTGGCCCGTTCGACCAGATCGGCACGTTCGTCTTGTTCGATCAGCTCCAGCCAGGGCCGGCCGATGCTGGCTACGATCGGTTGGCCCGTGAGGCTCTGCCAGGCGGGATTGAGATAGGCCCAGCGGCCATGCGCATCGATGCGAAAGATGACCTCGCCGATATTCTCGACGACGGATCGGAAATGTTCGGCGAAGGCGCGCGTCTCCTCCGCCTGGTGGTCGCGTTCATTGAGGACGGCGGCGACGGGCAGCGCGGAGAGCAGATTGGTCGCGATGAAGGCCTGCAGCAGGATGGCCTGATCGCCCGCCTGATGCACCAGATGCGCGATCGGCCCCTGGCCCATGGCGGTCGCCAGCGTGGTGACGGTGGTGACGATGGCGACGCTCGCGATGGCACCGAACGTGCGGAAGCGGAACGTCGCCAACAAGACGCAGGGCGAGACCAGGAATGTGGTGGGCAGCCCGATATGGAGAAAGGCATAGGCGGTGGCCGTCGCGACCAGGCAGAGCAGGCCAGTGAGTTCGGCCAACGCCTTCCAGCCGAGCTTGCCCGGAACCCGCCCCTTGATCAGGTCCGCCGCCAGCATCATCGCCGGCGTGACCAGAAGGCCGCTCAACAGGCCCGAAAGGTACCAGCCTCGCCAGCCTTCCCAATAAGGCACGCCTCGTCCGACGTGCAGGCCGAGCGCGCCAATGGTCGACGAAACAAGCCCCGCCCCGGCGCACGCGCCAGCGAGAGCAAGAAAATTGCCGACGCGGTCCACCGGGCCGCCCTTGATCCCCGTCAGTCGCAGCAGGACGAAAGCCACGCCGCTTTCCGCCAGGTTGGCCACGGTCAGGAAGACGGTGATCGACGGCGGATCGGCGCGGATCAGGTGCAAGAGCACGCTGCCCCCGGCTGCACCGGCGATGATCGCCGCGAAATCGCCGCGCCGGCGGCCGTACAGAAGTAGGATGGCAAGCACGATCGCATTGCCCGGCCA
>Ga0068852_100001018_pt1 | contig 18514 bp, 17 predicted proteins | sample KBSCornC22_FD_66594 | JGI IMG/M metagenome (GOLD analysis project Ga0068852, IMG submission 66594) | Corn rhizosphere microbial communities from Kellogg Biological Station, Michigan, USA - KBS Corn C2-2 | ecosystem: Host-associated > Plants > Roots > Rhizosphere > Soil ... | reverse complement strand
ATCACTTGCCTTTCTCATGGAGAAAGGGCCCCCGGAACTGTCAATCTGCCCGAACTTGAACAGGTGCCAGCATTTGGCCAGGTGGTGATCAGACTATAGGAGCAACCCGGGAAAATGTGCAAGTGAAAAGCGTCAATTGTTTCAGTACGGTCGAAACGGTCTCTACTAAGGTAGTGCCTGAATGCCCGGTCACCTTAATTTCTGTTTCTCCAGGACCAGAAGCCGCTGTTTCGCCTGCCATTCCTGATCAGGGAATTTCCCGCCGGACGATTCTAAGAAGTGGTGGTAGTAGGTGATAGCTGCCACCCTGTCGTTCAATGTGTCATACGATGTGGCCCAAAGAAAGTAGGTTGCTGGTACATCGGGAAGAAATTTTGAACGCATGGTCAGGGCATGAATCGTCACCGAGGGCTGGTGGAGTTTCGATGCGGTGAACGCCATTCCGCTCCAGGCATCGGCGCTGGCGGAGTCGAGCTTGGTGGCTTTGTCGAAGACGGCTAACGCCTGGGGGTATTGCTGTTGATGAACGAGGTTCTGGCCGTGGGAGACGAGCAGGGAAATGTCGTCTGGATTCTTGGCCAGGAGAGCCGTGTAGAGTTTGTCGGAACCGGCCACATCTCCTGATTCAGCGAGAACGTCGGCCAGCATGTTGGTGATTGCCAAATTCTCGGGGTGCGCGGCGTGGAGCTTCTGAAGAAGGGGCATGGCTCCGGCGTCGTTCTGGGCAGCTAGAACGGTGGCGAGTTGGGCATTCAGGACGGGGTCTTCAGGCTCCTGCTGCAGAGCCGCTCTGACCAATTTCTCGGCTTCAGGGTACTGCTTGCGTTCGATGAGGACGTGAGCGAGGCCGGAGTTGGCTGCGACAGACTTGGAATTGCCGGCCAGCACGCGACGGTAAGCGGCTTCAGCTGAGTCGTGATTGCCAGTCTCCTCGGCGAGATCGGCGGCGAGAAGAGTGTCGTCGGGAGTTTCCTTGGAGAGCTTGAGAGCTTCAAGCAGTTCATCGGAGGCGACTTTGGCATTGCCTTCGCCGTCCGGCCCGGGCTTGTCGAGGCGAGCGAGGTTACGCCAGGCGCTGGCTTTGAGTTCCGGGCCCGCTTCGCCAGGATCGAGGGTAGTTGCAGCAACTAGTTCAGAGTGTGCTTCGTCGCGTTTCCCCTGACGCGCGAGGAGCAGGCCGAGGCCGAGATGCGACTCGAACGAGTTTGGGTTGACCTCGATGGCACGTCGATAGAATCCGGCTGCTCGATCGAGTTGATCCTGATGGTCGGCCACGTATCCGGCATCGAAGAGGGCTCGGGCGTCGTTGGCATGGGTAAGGAGGTACGAGTCGAGTTTGGCGGAAGCGGTTTTCCAGTCAGAACTGGCGATAGCGGATTCGGCTTCTGTGAGGCCGGGGGCAATTTGGGCAGAATCTGGTGCGGGAGTTTGCGGCTCCGGCGCCTGGGAAAGACTGACGGGGGGTGTGCAGAGAAGAGCACAAAGAATGGTGAAAAGTCGCACAAGTACCTCGATGAAATTTTATCGTTTGGGAGTTGGACTGGCTCTGAGACCGAATGCCGCACAGAAAGATCAACCGTGGTTTTCAGCCGCGAACTTCCTTTCAACGTGACGCTCGAGTTTCAAGATGGCGTTTACTGCTTAATCGATTGACCGGGCACTTTCGCGGGTGTTAGGTTTGGCGCGGTTGGAGGAAGTATGGACCGTAGGGCATTTCTGGGCAGATCTCTGGCGGCGGCGGGAGGAGCCCTCGTGGGTGAGCGGGCCTTGTCAGCGGAACTGGTGAACGGGTTGCAGGCAACGGACGGCGCGAATGCGCAGGTGCCAGGAGCAATTTCTCAGAGTGCGATTGAGGCGGCACGGTTTCCGGAGGGATTTCTTTGGGGCACGGCGACGGCGGCCTTCCAGGTAGAAGGAGCCTGGCAGGAGGATGGGAAGGGCGAGTCGATCTGGGACCGGTTTACGCACACGCCGGGCAAGGTGAAGGGCGGGACCAACGCTGACGTCGCTTGCGATCAGTATCACCTGTATGCGCAGGACATGGCGCTCGCGAAGAAGCTCAACCAGAAAAGCTATCGGTTCTCTATTTCGTGGCCGCGGATTCAGCCTACCGGAACGGGCGCGCCGAATATGAAGGGCGTCGATCACTACAGCCGATTCGTGGACACAATGCTTGAGAACGGATTGAGGCCGTTTTGCACGATTTACCACTGGGATCTACCACAGGCACTGGAAGACAAGGGCGGCTGGCCGAACCGAGACCTGGCGGGCTACTACGCGGACTACGCCGGTATTCTGGCAAAACATCTGGGAGACCGGATAACGATCTGGGCTCCGTTCAACATGCCCTGGTCGGTTGCATACATGGGGTACGGCGTGGGCGCTCTCGCGCCTTGCCGCGCTAGCTTTGAGGATTTCCTGAGAGCTTTACATACGCTGACACTCGCGCAGGGACAGGCGCTTCGGTCAATCAAGGCAGCCTCATCGAACGCTACCGTGGGAAGCGCGTACGGAATGTGTCCGGCATATCCCAAGACAGACTCAGAGGAGGACCGCGCGGCCGCTGCGCGGTATCACGCCATGAATAACGTGTTCCTGCTGGAAGCAGCGATGCACGGGCGTTACCCCAAGGCCTTTGTCGGAGAGCCGCCTTACGACAAGATGGGCGTGAAGCCGGGCGACGAGGAGATCATGCACGCGCCGCTGGACTGGGTCGGGTTCCACTACTACACGCGACGCTATGTATCGGATGCGAGCAAGGCGCAGGCATTCAGCGGAGGTGGATTCAGCGGGACGGAGATCGAGGCCGATCCTGCAACTGGGCGCGATCCGTACACGCGTTTTCGCGCGGAGATGCCGACCGAGGGTCCGTTGACGGAGTCGGGGCTTGAGGTCTGGCCGCGTGGGATCTACGACCTCGTGATGCAGATCTCGAAGGAGTACGACCGCCCGATCATCGAGATCACCGAGAGCGGCTGTGGCTATCTCGATGCGCCTTATCCGAAGGAGAACGGGCGAGTGCCGGATACGCGTCGAATCACCTGGTTCCAGCAGGAACTGGCGGAACTGGCGCGAGCGATCAAAGATGGCGCGAAGGTGCGTTCCTTCCATGCATGGAGCCTGATTGACAATTTCGAATGGGGAAACGGGCACACGGAACGGTACGGGTTGATCTATGTGGACTATCGCGATCAGAAGAGGACGATCAAGGATTCGGGTCTGTGGTACGGGAAGGTGGCGTTAACGGGTAGGCTGACCTAGATGCATTGAGGCTGGATTAACCCCAGGACGAACCATCCGAAATCGAGTGTGTATGGAGTGTGTATAATAGCTTGGTGAGCCCGAGAGCAGGCAAGTGGACAGTCGGGAAATTATCAGAAGACTGAAGGCAGATGGGTGGGTCGAAGTCTCTCAAGCAGGAAGCCACAAGCAGTTCAAGCACCCAGCTAAGCCGGGCAGAGTGACTGTTCCTTCTCCGCGGAAGGACTTGCCTCTGGGAACACTGCGGTCGATAGAAAAGCAATCTGGAATCAAGTTCTAAGCAGGTCAAAGATGGAATTCATCGCCTATTTGCACAAAGAGAAGGGCTCAGATTACGGTGTCAGTTTCCCCGACTTCCCGGGCTGCATTACCGCGGGGTCGTCGCTCGATGAAGCGAGGCGTATGGCAGTGGAGGCGCTTTCTCTTCATATTTCTGGGTTGAAAGAAGACGGCCAAGATATACCCGAGCCGTCGACTTTAGACATGCTGCGAAGCGATCCAGCGATGAAGGGAGCGGTGGCGTTTCTTGTGGAAGTGAGAGAGCCTGAGAAAACAGTTCGTTTCAATGTTACGGCCCGGGAAAGTCAACTCGCGGAAATTGATCAACGTGCCAGGCAGGCGAAGCTTACCCGCTCGGCATATGTCGTACGTAGTGCACTCGACGGGAAGTTCGAGGCGCGGCCGATGTCGCGGAGAAAGCGGCAGCAGAGTGTCGCTTGAGTAAGTCCGGCGCTTGAATCCAGACGTACATCCGCGCTGTGCTGCAGCCGCATCGAAGACGGCTGGGAGGAAAAGCATGGCAGATACGAATCCTCAGAACATGAACGTGCCGGATCGACCGGAGCCAACCCATACGGATAAGCGCATCAATCCGGTCCCGGATGAGCGGGAACGGGCGGAGCGCGAAGCCGACAAGCTGGCTCACAAGGGCATTGAAAGGGAACACGAGTTCGACAGCATGCAAAAGCCGTTTACAAAGTAGATTCAGGGCGGTTCGCGCCCCAGGGACGACATGGTTACCTAGGTCGCGACCGCCGCAATCATTTCGTGTCAATAAATTGGTCTGTAAAGTCGTTTTCAGCTTAGGTTTGTGGGCGGTATTACGACCTTAGTAATGGGCGTCACTCGAAGCGTCACTAGCCCTCAAGTAACTGATGAGACTGGGCAAGTAACCCCCAAATTGCCTCTTTCGTGAGCCCCGGATCACTTAAGTGGAGAGCATCTTTGGCTCATCCTGGGGCATCCTTTCATCAGTACATGCCGGGTGCAGTCCGATCCGGCAAATCCCCAGAACACCAGGTGACAAACATGCTTTCCACCGCTTCAAGAAGATCGGGCGATGTTGATTCGTACCTGATGCTCCAACATTTTCCGCTCGCCAGTGCGTATCTTTGCCAGGATTGCAACGCGATTGGAAATAACGCCAATCAGTGTCCCGCGTGTGCTTCGGAAGTGCTGATGAGTCTGTCGGCCATCCTGAATCGCGAGGAGACTGCAACCGTGATGGTTGATTCGCAGTATGTATATTTACCGACACTCGGAGCGGGCACGGTTCGCACGGGGTCGGCTTTGGCTGCCTAGTTTCTTTGTGGTTCTCTTGTGAGCGCGCCCGCCCGGGGTTGAGATGACTTGGGAATGCTGAAAAGAATCAGCGAGTGGCGCGCAACACACTTCCTCCTTTTTGAGCAGCTTTCAATTGAAACCGGGACTTGGGTCTCGCCGCGCTCGTGCGAACGAAACGGATGGCGCGACTGCGCTTTATAATGAAGGATGGACGGTTGTGCTCTGAGCCTCTCTGAGGACTCTGTGATGCTGCGCTTGGTGCAGAGCGCCACCGAACAATTCATTATCCCGGTGTCTTCCCTTTGAGCTCATCGAACGACTCGATCGTCATCCGCGGTGCGCGGACCCACAATCTGAAGAATATTTCCTGCGAGATTCCGCATGGCAAACTGACGGTCGTCAGCGGCGTGTCCGGTTCGGGGAAGAGCTCGCTTGCTTTCGATACGATCTATGCCGAAGGACAGCGAAGGTATGTGGAGTCGCTTTCGGCCTATGCGCGGCAGTTTCTAGAGCGGATTGAAAAGCCGGATGTGGATGAGATCGATGGGCTTGCTCCGGCGATTGCAATCAAGCAAAAGAACACGACGCGAAATCCCCGGTCGACTGTAGCGACGGCAACCGAGATTTACGACTACCTGCGGCTGCTGTATGCGCGTTGCGGCGAAGTGCACTGTATCTACTGCGACGGGCTGGTGAAGCGGGACTCGATCGATGAGGTTGCCGAGGCGGTGCTTGCGCTGGGGCAGGGAACGCGGCTCCATGCGTTGTTTCCGGTGAAGCACGAGGCTCACGAGCCGAAAGAGCCTGTCGCGACGAAGCCGGTAAAGCGCACCAGGGTATCGGCGAAGGTGGCGGAAAGGTCGTCGGGTGCGTTGGCCGTGGCGGAGCCGCTGAGTGACGGGATGAAGGCGCGACTGCTGGAGCTGCGCGGATCGGGATTCAACAGGCTCTATCAGAATGGGCAGATCTTTGAGTTCTCAACTCCCGAGTCCCTGATCGACGTCGATTTTGCGCAGCCCGTGTATGTTCTGCTGGACCGGATCGTGGTGGACGCGGAGAATCGAGCCCGGATTGTGGACGCGGCAGAGATTGCCTACCGCCAGGCCGGCGAGGTGATCTTCGAAATCGTTCCACGCGAAGAAGGCGCAGAAAGAGTCAGGCGCAGGTTCTCGGGCGAGTACGAGTGCACGAATTGCCATCGTCCCGGCAAGGAACCGGAGCCGCGGCTCTTCAGCTTCAACAATCCGTTTGGCGCGTGCCCGCGGTGCCAGGGATTTGGAAATACCGTCGACTACGATTTGAATCTTGTGATCCCGGATAAGGGTCTGAGCTTGAATGAGGGAGCGATCGATCCGTGGAACCGGCCGAAGTACCGGTCGTGGTTCACAGATTTGAAGAAACAGGCCGGATCGCTCGGGATTCCGTTGGATGTGCCGTGGCGCGAGATGAACGAAGCGGCGCGCGAGACCGTGCTGCGCGGCAGGGGAAGCTTTGAAGGAGTGCATGGGTTCTTCGCGGCGATGGAACGGAAGAAGTACAAGCTGCACGTCCGGGTGATGCTGAGCAAGTATCGAGGTTATGCGGAATGCCCTGAGTGCCGTGGGCAGAGACTGCGGGCCGAGGCGCGGGCAGTGCGTATCAAGGCTCAGGGCTATGGGGAGTTGAATATCTGCCAGGCCGCGGCGCTGACCATTGCGAAGGCAAAGGACTTCTTCGCGACAGTGAAACTCACGCCGATGCAGGAGGAAATAGCAGGACCGATTCTGGAAGAGGTTCGGCAGCGTTTGAGTTTTCTAGATGCTGTAGGGCTTGAGTATTTGACCCTGGATCGCTTAGCTTCGACGCTGTCCGGTGGAGAGGCGCAACGAATTCAACTGGCGACTTCGCTGGGATCGCATCTGGTTGGCGCGCTGTATGTGCTGGATGAGCCTTCGATCGGATTGCATACGCGCGATACGGACCGGCTGATTCGGATTTTGAAAGAGCTTCGGGATTTGGGAAACACCATCGTTGTCGTCGAGCACGACTCGGATGTGTTGCGGTCTGCCGATCATTTGCTCGATCTCGGTCCCGGTGCCGGCGAGTTCGGCGGCAAGATTCTGGCGGATGGAGTGCTCGCTGAGATCGAAGCCAATCCCAATTCGCTGACGGGGAAATACCTTTCGGGGAAGATCGCAATTCCTGTGCCGACGCGAAGGCGCGAGCGCGGGCGCGAGAAGCTGGTGCTGAAGGGCGCAGAGGCAAATAATCTCCATGGACTGAACGTGGAGATTCCGCTGGGCATGCTGGTGGCAATCACGGGCGTGTCGGGTTCGGGGAAGTCGACGCTGGTGCACCAGGTGCTGTATCGCGCGGTGGCGCGAACGCTGGGACAAACCGATGGCGGAGATCCCTCCGGCGTGTTCCGGTCACTGACAGGCGTCGAGCGGCTGAATGACGTGGTACTGGTGGATCAGACGCCGATCGGAAGAACTCCGCGATCAAACCCGATTACGTACATCAAGGGGTTTGACCTCATCCGTGAGCTTTTTGCGGCGCAACCAGAATCGAAGAAGTTGAGTCTTACGCCGGGACATTTCTCTTTCAATGTGCCGGGCGGGCGCTGCAACACCTGCGAAGGCGATGGCACGGTTACGGTGGAGATGCAATTTCTGGCGGACGTAGAGCTGCCGTGCGAGGACTGCAACGGAACGCGTTACCAGGCGCGCGTGCTCCAGGTACAGTACAAAGGCAAGAATATCCACGAAGTACTGCAGATGACAGTGAAAGAGGCTCTGCGGTTCTTTGCGGGGCAGACGCGCCTGCTGGAGAAGCTTGCGGTGCTGGATGAAGTTGGCCTGGGATATTTGCGGCTTGGGCAGTCGGCGACAACGTTGTCGGGTGGTGAGGCCCAGCGCGTGAAACTGGCAGCTCATCTGGCGCAGGTGCGATCGGCGAATGCAACGGCCAAGCCTTCGCAGGCCAGCCGCGTGCTCTACATTCTGGACGAGCCGACAACCGGATTGCACTTCGACGATGTCTCGAAGCTTCTGACGGCGTTTCGGAAGCTGATCGATGGCGGGGGATCCCTGATCGTGATCGAGCACAATCTGGATGTGATCAAGTCGGCGGATTGGGTGATCGATCTTGGCCCGGAGGGTGGCGAGGGCGGCGGGAAGATCGTCGCTGAGGGGACGCCGGAAGAGATCGCTCAGAGTCTGCACTCGCATACGGGGCATTGGCTGGCGAAGGTGCTTTAGAAATATCTGGTAATTGCCAATCTTCAGCTTTCAGTTCTGACGCGATGGCGGAAGAGTTCGTTGTTGAGCTACTCTCGCTTTTCAACGCGCCGAGGAAGGATGTCGGTCGGGACCGGGCTGGGCGGCACCTGAAGCCACTCAACTTCGAACTTTCCCTTGTAGCCGAAGAGAGGACCCCACGTGCGGTTCGAGGCGTTGACTTCGATCCGGAAGCACTGCTCGGTGTCGTCGTACCACTCGCAGACTGTCGCGATTCCTGAAAATATCAATGGGAACGCGAAGGCTATCGGTCCCTCGTAGAAGCGCTGCGCTCCCGAGACAATACGGAGACCGCCGTTGGGAGAGACGCTCAGTTCGAGATCGACAGCAAGGTGCTGATGCGTACCCAGGTAGTCGACGATGCAATTGCGCTTTTCACTGTAGACCATGTATGCGTCGAACCGACGGCGTTTGCTGGTGGAAAACGTTCGCACCCACGTCACTGTTTCTCGACCGAGTGGGTCGCGGTAGGCGTAGTTCTGGATTGTGAAAGGGACGTTGCGACCCTGCTCGGGAAACATGATGCTGCGCCACGTGCCGATGTAGAGGAATGGAAGAGTGTAGAAGGCTCCGTGCCAGATCTCCTCCATGACTCCAGTGCCGACGGCTGCGAGACCGCTGCCGGAATGAAAGCCGAAGCGGCGCTGAATTTGAGGATGAAGTTTTTGAAAATCGGAGCCGAGGACCTGCTGGTAGATGGAGATCATGCTGTTCCCCTGGGCGGTTTGCGGAAGCAGTGACGAGCGGATGGAGCGTATCGTGCGGCAATCCAGCCAACGATGGAGAGCGCGATCACAGCAAGGTTCAGCGTGACCGGGTTGAAGGCCGCAATCAGGTAAGCGGGAGACTGGATTCCGACGGCCACGGCGGCTATGAGCATGAAAAGAACGTTGGCAAGAAAAACTGAGCGGCGCTTCCATGTTGCCAGGAAGGCGAGCCCGAAGAGGATTTCGAGTGCACCGATCCAGGATAGGAAGTGAACGGGGAGTCCGGCTTGTGCGAGCATCGTGCGCTCGTCAATGTGCCGGAATATCAGCTTCGGCACGAGACCGTGCCAAATCCAGATGAACGCGATGGCCAGCCGAACGACCGCGTGGATGCTGGCGAAAGCCAACGATGACTCCGGGGACTGATCTTGCTCGGCCCAGAGGCGAAGGCGGTCGAAGCTCCATGCGGTGGCCCGGCCGATGAGAGGGCGAAAGGCGATGCGATCGATGAAGCGGCCCAGGATGCCGAAGCGAACCTGATAGTCGTACCAGGTGAAAAAGCGCAGGCCGTTGCCAGTGGGAACGTAGCGCCAATAGCCTGAGCCCTCGCGGATGAGGGATTTGGGATCGTCGGAGGCGAACTTCAGGGATGAAGTGGATTCTCCTGTGCCGAGCGTGCGCTCGCCAATGCTTTCACCAGTGCCTTTGATTGCGAGGCCAAAGCCGATTCGGGTTTCATAGAGGAATTTCTGCGGCTCGGAGGGCGTGGGACGCGGAAGGTATTGAATGCGAGTGAAGCGCAGGTCCCAGCGCTGATGCAGTGAGGGATCCTGCGTAAGCTGCCATATTCTTTCGAGAGGCTGGCGGATCAGAATCTCGACGTAGATTCCTGGGTTGGAGCGGGGCACGGGACAAGCGTATCAAAGGACGCTGCTATGCCCGGAAGGGTACTCAGTTTGGGAGTCAAGAGGTGAGCGTCTCATCAGAGATGTGCTGCTCGCACTCCCGCACGCCTGCTTCGATTCTGAGCGACGCATAGAGGTTGCGCGCTTCCCGCCATAGCGGACGCGCGGCGTCTTTGTTGCCCGTTGCTTCCTGCAGAAGCGCGTAGGGGCGCACAGCGTTGGCTAGATCGAGCAAACGGGTGTTGAGATTGCTGCGATACAGCTCCAAGGCTTCTTCGTAAAGCGGCCTCGCAGCGGAGTAGTTCGATTCATCCAGATGCATATCGGCGATGTGCCGGATGGTATGCGCGTAGGCGAGAGGATTCATTTCATCCAGATAGAGTCTGGCAGCCTCATTGTAGAGCCGACGCGCTTCTTCGACTCGATGCTGCGCACGAGCCTTCTTTCCATCTTCGGTAAGTTCAGCGGCAGTGGGCATCGTGCTTATCGGAAACCAGCTTCCATTTCGAATATCAGCGAGAAAGAATTTCAGGTTTGCCGTCGCGGAGACGGCGAATGTTCAGCGGATTTGAGTCCTGGAGCTCGGGCGGCAGCATGGCTTGCGGGAAGTTCTGGAAGCATACGGGTCGCGCGAAGCGGTAAATGGCGAGGCTGCCGACGGAGGTGAAACGCGAGTCGGAGGTCGCGGGATACGGTCCGCCGTGGACCATGGCGTGGCTAACTTCAACTCCGGTCGGGAATCCATTGAAGATGAGACGTCCGGCCTTCTGTTCGAGTATTTGAATCAGTTCGCGGTTGGCGGCCAGATCGTCTTCGTCGCCGAAAATGGTAGCTGTGAGGTGGCCGGAGAGGGCGCGGGCGGCGCTCAGGTAGTCTTTAGGCTCTCCGCAGCGGACGATGAGGGTGTCAGGCCCGAAAATCTCGTCTGCCAGGTCGGGTTGGGAGATCAGTTCGTCGAGCGTTGTGGTGAAGAGGCGGGCTTGTGCATGGAACGGGGCGATACCGTCCGCTTTTTCGGAGGTAGATTGCGATTCGATGACAGAAGTCTGTGCAGCGCGAGCGCTTGAAGCGCGATCGTATTCGCGTGCAATTCCACCGGTGAGAAGCGTGAATGGAGCGGATTGCTGGACCAGAACGTGAAGCTCGTCCCGGAATTTCAGAGCTTGTGGAGATTCCGCCAGGAAAATCACTCCCGGCTTGGTGCAGAACTGGCCGGCACCGAGCGTGAACGATCCGAAGAGGCCTTGCGCGAGGGCAGCAGGGCCCTTGCGCAGCGCTCCGGGGAGAATGAAGACAGGGTTGCCGCTGGACATTTCGGTGAAGCACGGAATGGGCTCGGGACGTGAGGAGGCTGCGTCCATGAGCGCCCGGCCGGCGCGAAGAGAACCGGTGAATCCGACGGCGCGGACGTGCGGATGCTTGACGAGAGCAGCACCGATCTCGACGCCAGCTCCGAAGAGCATGGAGAAGGTCCCGGCGGGAAGGGATTCGGCGGCTACCGCATCGGCGATGATTCGTCCGGCAATCTCGCCGGTACCTGGATGCGCGGCATGAGCTTTGACGATTACTGGGCATCCGGCGGCAAGTGCGGAAGCGGTATCTCCGCCACCGACCGAGAAGGCAAGGGGGAAGTTGCTCGCACCGAAGACGACAACCGGGCCAAGCCCGCGAAGCATGGAGCGGAGGTCGGGGCGCGGAAGGGGCTGGCGATCAGGGAGCGCAGGGTCAATGCGAGCCTGCACCCAGGAGCCTTCTTCCACTACCGCTGCGAAGAGGCGGAATTGGTTGGCAGTACGCGTGACTTCTCCGGTGAGCCTGGGAAGAGGAAGAGCTGTTTCAAGGTGGGCGCGCTGGGCGAGCTCGTCGCGATGAGCTTCGAACCCGTTTGCTATACGACGGAGAAATGCGCCCCGTGCCAAGCCGGTGGTTTGGGAGTAGACAGGGAAAGCCTCGGCGGCGAGGTTGGCGGCCTGATCGAGCTCCTGCAGGGTGGCTGAGCGATAGACGGGCTGAATGGGTTCGCCCGTGCTGGGAGCGAAGGCCTGAAAGCTGGAGCCGTTGCGAGAGCCGCGGTCAGAGCCGATGAAGGAGAGTCCGGTAAGTTCCATGACAAATTTAGTGTAGTGCAGCCCCTGGCTGTTAGCTTTAGCTGCTAGCCCAGTTCACATGTTGACATGGGGCAGGATTTGCAAGTGAGCGTGGTGATTGGGTAGAACTGGTCGGACGGCTGATAGCTGATTTTCGGTGAACCGATTGGAAGCTTGAAGGAAAGTCAGGGAGGGAAGATGCCATTCAATGCGACTCCGGTGGTGAGTGCATCGAAGAACAGCGATCATCGTGCGCCGCTGGTGCCGCGGGACCGAATGCTGCCGTTTGTGCTGGTAACGGCACTGTTCTTTCTGTGGGCGGTACCGAACAATTTCAATGACATTCTGATCCGCCAGTTCATGAAGTCGTTCGAGATTAACCGCCTTGAAGCGGGTCTGGTGCAGTTTGCGTTTTACCTTGGGTACTTTTTTCTGGCGTTTCCTGCGGGCGTGATCATGCGCAGGGCGGGATACAAAGCAGGGTTGGTGATCGGGCTTGTTCTGTATGGTGCGGGATGCATCTTGTTCTATCCGGCTGCGCATGTGGGTCAGTACTGGTTTTTTCTGACGGCGCTGTTTGTGATTGCGAGCGGACTGGCGTTTCTGGAGACGGGGGCGAGTCCGTTCATTATTCAGATAGGAGATCCGGAGACGGCGGCGCAGCGGGTGAACTTTTCGCAGTCTTTCAACCCATTGGGAAGCATCACGGCCGTGCTGATCGGAAGCCGGTTTATTTTCTCAGGGATCGAACTGAAGCAGGACCAGGTGGCGGCGCTGCAGGCCGCGGGGACCTACCAGGCGTATCTGAAATCGGAGACGCTGCGGGTGGTGACTCCCTATCTCGTGCTGGGATCGCTGGTATTGCTGTGGGCATTGCTGATTGCTCGAACGCCCTTTCCGCATACGGGGATGGATTACTCGCGCAATACCCTGGAGCACGACACGTCGAAGCCGCTGTGGAAGCGGAAACACTTTGTGCTGGCAGTGGTCGCGCAATTCTTGTATGTCGGCGCGCAGGTGGGCGCCTGGAGCTGGCAGATTCCGTATGTGCAGACCTATACGGGACTCGGTGAGCGGAAGGCTGGATATCTGCTCACGGCGGCACTGGTAGCCTTTACGGCAGGGCGGTTCTTCTCGACGTGGCTGCTGCGCCATGTGCGGGCATCTCGACTGCTGGCTGCCTACGCGCTGATCAATGCCGTCGTTTGCGGCATTGCAGTGCTGCGGCCGGGCTGGGTGGGTGTGTATTGCCTGGTGGCAACGAGCTTCTTCATGTCGACGATGTACCCGACGATTTTTGCGCTCGGTGTTAAGGGTTTGGGCACGCACACCAAAACAGGGAGCGCCATAATTGTCATGTCAATCGTGGGCGGAGCGATCATCCCTCCGCTGATGGGACGCGTGGCGGACGTGGGCGGCGTGGCGATCTCGTATGCGGTGCCGCTCCTCTGCTTCCTTGGAGTGGCGCTGTATGCGTGGCTTGGGGCTGGAGCGGATCGGGAAGAGATTGAGGCGGAGCCGGCGTTGGCGGAGATTTGAGGCTGGTCGCATGTCTGCCAGTCCTCAATCCCGGCGGGGAAAGCGAGTCGGTTCCGGGCCGGGAGGCTTCTAGAGTTCCTGCTGCACCACGTCTGCCGCGTAGTCCACATCATCGGCAGTGTTGAAAATGTGCATCGAGAAGCGAATGCCGTTGAAGCCGAACTGGTCATGAGTGGGTCGAATGCTCAGCCGGTGTTTGCTCAGAAGCATCTGGACGAACGCCTTCTTGTCGACGCTTTCGGGCAGGATGCCGGCTACCATCGGAGATGCAAGGCGTCCGGGTCCAGGGCTTACGAGCTTCAACCGTTTGCAATTGGAGAGGCGCTCGTAGAGTCGATTCCGCAGGGCGAGATTATGTTCCTCCACTTTTGCGATGCCGATCGAGTCGAGGTACTCGATTGCCGCCGCCAGCCCCAGAATCGCCGCCAGATTCACCACTCCATTTCCGTCGGTGTAGGTGTTGTACGATTCCTCGAACTGCATGGGCCGGATGACGCTTTGTGCTTTCTGGGAGATGTAAAGCAAGCCCGTGCCTTTGGGTCCCATCAGCCATTTGTGTCCGCTAGTCGCGTAGGCGTCACAGCCCAATTCACGAACGTTGACGCGGACTGCCCCGGCCGCCTGAGCACCGTCTACGATACACAAGATGCCTTTGGAATCAGCTATGGCCGAGATCTCAGCGATCGGCATACGCAGCCCGGTCGAGGAAAAAACATGGCTGACGGTGATGAGTCTCGTTTCATTCCGGATGCCGGAACGGATCCGCGCAAGGATGGTCTCGGTGTCGTGCTCCTCGGGTCCTAAGGTTACGGTGTCGATGACGGCGCCGTAATACTTCTCGAAGTATTTCCAGCACAGAAGTCCGCCACCATGTTCGTGATTTGTGGTCAGGATGCGATCGCCGGGCTTCAGGCGCAACCCTTGAGCAACCGCGTTCATGCCGGTCGTGGTGCTACAGGTTATAGCGATTTCGCCAAGGTCGCATCCGAGGAACTTCGCAGCGACGGCCCGCGTTCTTTCGGCGAGAGCTTCGGCGCCGTTTTTGCCATAGAACCTGACAGGATTCGATTCCAGGTCTTGCCAGCGTTTCAGCGTCTCATTGACGGTGGCAGCGCGGCAGGGACCAAGCGTTCCTGTATTGAGGTAAGTGAGCCCTTCCTCCAAAAGGTACTCGCCCCTGGTTCCGGCGGCAGCGGCGGGCGGGCTCATCCATAAACCTCCCGCAACCGCAGCGGTCAAGGATCCCAGAAAAGTTCTTCGCCCCGCATCTACCGATTTCATCAGCCAAACGTATCACAGATCTGTGGCTTCCCAGGCATACTGAGATAGAGAACGGGACGGCGGGCTGAGCCTCCATGTACGAACTCGTGAGCGCGTATCGTCCGCTGCCACTTAACAGTGTCTTGGCCTCAAAGCGATGATGGCCGGTGACTCGCAGAATCCTCAACCTCTAGGTTACTCGAAGGTTGAAAGGATCATTTCAGCCTCTTTTTCATCTCTCTCCGGACCGCTGTAGCCGAATGAATAGTGCATCTTTGCCGCAGAACAGTCTAAGCTGACAAGCCGGATCGAACCGACTACAGGAAAGCGGTCCCGCATACAGTACATAGTGAATCGTCGCGAAGAAATCGTCACCAGAGAATGCGACGATCCGCCTTTGGAATCTTGATTCAACGCTACAATGGCTGCTTCCGTCGACTTCCGCAGTTCTTGGTCCGTTGCGTCAACTGTCCAAGGACTCGCCGGTCGAGCGGTAATACGCGGGTCGAGTGAATTGGAAGCGTTAGCACGGACGAGCGAGAAAACATCTCGTTCCACAAGGGATTTATCGTTCCAACCTGATCCTTTTTCTTCCCACCACAACATTGGAAGTTCAATCCGGTGTTCGCCAATTAGAGCGGGATTCTTATGAGTGCAGTGCCAAGCGATGGTGTAGGCATATCTACGAAGTCGAACACCGATGAGGAAGGAAAAAAGTGCCAATGCAACTGTGCTCGCTAACAGCAATTTCCGCGATCTCGCACTTCCCTTGACTCCGCTTCTCACTCGTTCTCCTCGAGAACTTCATCGCAATAATCCTACGAGAGAAGCAATCCTATTTGCCCGTGTCTCCCGCAGAAATCTAAGTCCCGGGTGTATCGTCGCCGATGGGGAACTTGGCAATCTTTTGGCCCCATTGTCCAGTTGGCCTGTGATTGGACAATTGGCTGCAATACGCCCTAAAGTACGATCTTCTTGGAGGCAACGAGTGAGCAAGTGGCGTGCAAAAGCTCTCGACCTGTTCCCAGGAATGCGAACGGAAATACAATCAGCGGAATCTATCGGCAGACTATGGATTGAGCTGATGCTGTCCCTTGAGCGTCACTACAGTGTTCACCACGATGCAACGACACAAGACTCCTCTAATCCGCTTAGAGCCATTTGCCTATACGCGACTTGGTGCAGGGGATCGGATTCGCCGGTAACCCGCGAAGCGGCTGCCATCAGCTTTTATTGGGAACTGCCTCGATTCGGGCTCCAACGACCAGCTTCCGTCTACAAGCAATTCATCCGGGAGCTAACTGAAACTCTGCCCCTTATGGAAATGGAGAAGATGGGCGGCTGCTTGGAGCCAAGTGACATGGAAAGGTTCCTCGCCGATATTCGGCAAGCTGAGGATGAACGTCGCCGACGCTCGCGAAAACGCTGAGTGGCAGTGTTTGTCTGGGTCGTTCGACTAACGGAAGTTAGCTCTTTTGTGACAGCCAAGTCGGATCGGCTTCGTAGAACGCATCGCCAATATCGATTTGATGGAAGCCGAGTGCAAGCAATTCCCGGATCAAATCATCAGTGCTCATTGGAGTCGATGTAGCCCATTCCGGTTTTACCCAGGATAGAGAAGGCGAGAACTTGAAAGCTTCTGCCGAATATAGACCGCCGGGTTCCTTTTTGATCCTCAAGCCGCAGCCAAAGAGATTCATTCATATCATGATATTGCGTAGTCTTTTGGGTTACGAGTGTATCGTCGGCAATCCGCAACCACCCCAAAATCCGTTACGGTCCGAGTTGCCGGTGATCCGACCAGAGTAACCTCAAATCACTCGGTAGAATGAAAGATCATGCTCTACGTCGTGTTCGCGGTGATCGGACTGGCTTTCCTGGTCATGAGTTTTCTGGGCTTCGCGTTTCCAGACCGCTATGCTCGCATCACCCACTATACCCAAGCTGAGCCGTACCGCAGGTTGGCAGTGAGAAGACAGCGTAAATGGCCATACAGGATCAGCAACCTTCTACTGTTTCTGATGCTGCTGTTTTGCGCCACCCGACTTGTATGGCTGTTTGGCCACCGCTAGGCCAGACTCGCGGCAGCTTTGCCAATCGAGTGGCAAGGTTCCGAGTTGCCGGTGATTGACCCGGTGTCCTTGTTTTTTGCGAAAAAGGGGCTTCGGGGCGATAATCCCAAGGAGACAGCGATGTTCAACTTTTGGCGTCAACGACTATACGTTGCTAGCGGCATTTTGCTGTTGCTCTCTGCGTGTGCGCTCGAAATGGAGACTTTGTTCTTCCATGCTTGGCCACTAAAGCATGTTCAGGAATGGATGATGAGCGTCGATACCGCAAAGATCGCTGCAGGTCTCGGTTTGTTGTTTGCTTTGGCAGGAACTGGATGGCGTCGGCTGGCCTTTATGGCGACCGGCATCATCGAACTGTGGATGATCTGGCCTCTCGGAAATCTCGGCTGAACAAAAGGCTTCGGATAGCTGTACTCGTCAGACCGGACGGGCCGTGTTCGAGGTTGGTTGGCAAGCGGTTCCGGGAGTATTGTCGCCAACTCGGTACTATGCCGAATCTTCGCCCCAACCCAATTCCGTTCGCAATTCGGTGGTCAGCGGAAAGCTAAATCGTTAGGGGCTGAAAATAACGCGAAGGATGAAATACCCAAAACCGTCCTGAGCGATCATGTAAGCGCTTCCGGCGATTGTGAGCACCACCCAGATCACCTTCGCCCAAATAGGAAGTTTGTTCCAGACCTTATCGAAGGCTTTGAAGAACATCGACAGCCATTCTGCCATACCTTTGGGGCTGCGAGTGTGTCGTCGCCAATACGGAAGTTGGCAAGTGTTTGCTCTCAGTGTCCGCATCGCCTGATGGCGCTCACTCGGACCGAGGCAATTCATATCAGCAAGATCAGCCGGGCTAAGGATCGATGGGCTATCTCTCCGCAACCACCGGGTTGGTGAGCGACCCTAGGCCTTCGATCGAGACCGTCACGGTTTCGCCGGGTTTCAGCCAGCGCTTGGGATTGCGACCGAGGCCTACACCGGGAGGTGTCCCGGTGGAGATGATGTCGCCGGGGAGAAGCGGAATGATGGACGACAGGTATTCGACAAGCGCAGGGATGTTGAAGACGAGCTCGCTGGTATTGGAATTCTGCAGGCGTTCGCCGTCGATGGAGAGGCTGATCTGGAGCTTATGCGGGTCGGAGATTTCGTCCGCGGTGACGATGGCTGGTCCAAGTGGACAGAAGGTGGGGAAGTTCTTGCTCATGGACCACTGAGTGGTGGCGAACTGGACGTCGCGCGCACTGACGTCGTTGACGATGGTGTAGCCATAGACGTGTTCGCGCCAGGCGGAGGCGGGAATGCGGAATCCACCTTTGCCGATGACGAAGGCAAATTCGGCCTCGTAATCGGGCTGCGTTGAGTTTTTGGGCAGAACGATAGCATCGCCGGGCCCGATGATCGCCGTGGCCAATTTGAAAAAGACGACCGGAGTCGTGGGAATCTCCATGCCGGACTCTTTGGCGTGATCGCGGTAGTTGAGGCCGATGGCGAAGATGCGCGGCGGATTTGACAATGGCGCATGGAGTTTCACATCCTCGAGGCTGAGTCGCGACGTTGCGAGGGTGTTGCCAGTGCCGCTGGCGATGACTTCCAGCGTTGATTTAAAGCCGTTCGGGCTGAGGTCGAGGACAGTGCGGGTGTCGTCGAATAGGATGCCGGGGCGAATGGGGCCGTTGGCGGTTGAGAACGAGATGAGCTTCATGATTTCTCCGAGACGGGTTTTGCCGGGTCCTCAGGGGCTGCAGCCCTTGAATCTATCTGAGATCTAATGTACGGGCTGAAGCCCATACCCTTCATTTTGAGCTAGCTCCGCGAAGATCAAGCGGCGGTCCACCCACCGTCGATGGCGAA
>Ga0068852_100001017_pt1 | contig 18515 bp, 11 predicted proteins | sample KBSCornC22_FD_66594 | JGI IMG/M metagenome (GOLD analysis project Ga0068852, IMG submission 66594) | Corn rhizosphere microbial communities from Kellogg Biological Station, Michigan, USA - KBS Corn C2-2 | ecosystem: Host-associated > Plants > Roots > Rhizosphere > Soil ... | reverse complement strand
CGGGCCGGACTTGAACTCATAGCCGATCTGGGCGTCGAGGATGCCCTCGGCCTTGGCCTCGCGATAGGTCGGGGCCGCCGACAGGCCGGCCACCTCGCCCAGGAACTTGCCGCGGTAGCGATAGTTCACGCGCGCCTGGAAGCCCGATTTCTCGTAATAAAGCTCGGCATTATAGACCCACTTGGACAGGCCGGGCAGCGTGATCGGGCTGTCGGGCGCGCTGCCATAGACCACCCGGCTCTTGCTGTACGACGTCGTACCGAAGAAGCCGAACCCGTCGAGCCACCCCGCCACATCCTTGAACGGCAGCGACAGGGTCGCCTCGAAGCCTCCGATATGGCCATGACCATCGTTCACCGGCTGGTGCGTCAGGCCGATCTGGCCGCCATTGGCTAGCACGGTCGCCTGGTCGGCGGGCGACAGCTGGCTGAGATAGGGGGTGAAGTCGAACGCGCTGCTGTTGTTCGGATCGACGAAGTCGGTCAGCTTCTTGTAGAATCCGGCGACCGCGACATAGCCCGAATGGGTGAAATATTTCTCCAGGCTCAGGTCGAAATTGGTCGACTTGTAGGGCCGCAACTGGCTGTTGCCGGCATTGAAGCTGAAGGGGCTGTTGATCAGCCCGCCATGCGCGGTGACCAGGCTCTGGTTGATGACCAGCTCGCGATTGACGCGCTCCTGATCGAGCCGCGGGCGCACCATCGTCTCGGACGCGCCGAACTTGACGAAGGTGCCGTCGGTGACCTCAAGCGACAGTGCAAGGCTCGGCAATATGTCGGTATAGCTGGTCTTGTCGTGCGCGGGCAGGACCGTCACCACCCCGTTGGTGAAGCTGGAGATGGTGCCCGACGAGCTCTGGTTGGTATGCACGATCTGCGACCCGACCGAACCCTTGAGTGGCATGCCCCCGACCGTGCCGTCGATCTTGAGCATCGCATAGCCGGTCCAGACATTCTCATAGACCTTGTTGTCGCGCACCAGCGAGCCCGGCCGGTTGTCGTAGAAAGCGTCGAAGCTGTGCGCGTAGAGATAGTCCGGATTGAGCGCGAGCATCGCCGGAATGCCGAGATAGCCGAGCGCGACCGTTCCGATCTTGGCCGCCTCGGGCACCGGCTCGCTCGTCGGCGTGCGATTGTTCGCAACCACGCAGCTGCCGTCGCCGCCCTTGGGGCAGAGGAAGTAGGATTTGTACGCGCTGGTCTTTTCGCGCCGGCTGAAATTGGCGCCGACCTCCCAGCCATGGATCAGGCCATTGCCGAACTCGCCGTCGAGGCTCGCACGCAACGCCTTCAGATCGTCCTTGAAGATCGGCTTGTTGAGGAAGCCGGCCTGCACGACCGTGGTGGTGCCGTTATAGCCCCAGCCCTGCGGATCGGTGATCGAGAAGACGCTCGTATCCGTGAAGGGAATGTCGGTTTGGAAGGCAAAGGTGCCGTCGGACTTCTGCGTGACCGTCACGTTGCCCGGGCGGCCCGAGCGGTTGTAGCCGGCGCCGGTATAGGTTTCGAGCAGGAAGTCGGTGCGCGACGCATGCGACCAGCTCGCGTCGACCGTGAAGTGCGTCTTCTCATTGAGGTCGAGGACGTTGTTCCAGCCGAACGAATAATTATCGGCCTTGCGGCGATTGAGGTCGTTGCGCTGGACGCCGAAGACGTTGCTGAACTTGACCGCCGTGTCGAAGCCGTTGCTGGTCGCGGTCGGCGTGAAGGTCACGCCTGCGCCCCAGACGAGCGGGAATTCGATGCCGCGCAAATGCTGCGTTTCCTTGAAGTGCGAATAGAGCGCATCGAAGGTCGAATGGAAATTGTCGCTCGGCTGCCATTCGAGTGTCGCGACCGCGCCATAGCGATCGAGCAGGTTCGACTGGACGTAGGGCTTGGCGCCGCCGAGGATCAGATTGTTGTTGGCGTCGGTGGGGTAGCCCCAGGCGTTGTAGCGCTTGTCCTGCGACGGTGCCGAGGTGGCCGAAATGCCGATCGCGACGCCGAACGTGTCGTCGGCGAACTGGTCGACATAGGTGGCCGAGGCGCGATAGCCAAAGCGCTTCCCGTCCGGGTTGAGCTTGTCGTAATCGTTCATCTCGCCACGCGCCTGGACCTGCAGCACGCGGTGCGACTGGGCGAGCGGACGGAGCATGCGCAGGTCGACCGTGCCCGAAATGCCGGCGGCGATCAGCGACGCATCCGGGCTCTTGTAGACGTTCACATTCTTGAAGAATTCGGCCGGATATTGGTCATATTCGACGCCGCGATTGTCGCCGACCGTGACCTGCTCGCGCCCGTTCAGCAGGGTCGTGCCGAAATCGGGGCCAAGGCCGCGGATCGACAGGCGCTGGTCGCGCCCTTCGAGCCGCTGCGCGGTGACGCCAGGAAGGCGCGCGAGCGAGTCCGCGATCGAGACGTCGGGAAGCTTGCCGATATCCTCCGCCGACACCGAATCGACGATGTTGACCGCGTTGCGCTTCACCCGCGCCGAGCTGTCGAGCGAGGCGCGGATGCCGGTGATCACCACCGTATCCTCGCCATTGGCAGCGGTGCTGCTGTTGGCGGGCGCATTGGCGCCGCCGGTCGCCGCCGTGTCAGCCGCCGGGCCGGCCTGTTGCTGCGCCACGGCCGGGCTCGTCGCGAACAGGGCCGTCAGGCACAAGGCCGCCATGCTGGGCCGCGCGAGCAAAGCCGAACGATTGCGGACGCGCGAAATCGAGCTCTGAAGAGCCATAGGAAACCTCCCCTGACAGACGCTTGCGTGCGCCTTGTTTGTGACCGTGCAGACCAGCTGCGATGATGAGCCGGATAGACGTGTGTTGGGGGTACGGCCAGTTTGTCACATACGTATTCGGAACAAATGTGATCAGCTGGACGGCCGGATCTCGATTAGTGAAAATTCACCATGTCATACTTGGATGAATGGTAGCGCTATTCACGATTCTTCCCCTCGCGCGCGACCGCGGCTACAAAGGCCGAAAAGGCCTTCCGGCCGGAGAGGCAATTCCACCGCGATGCGGGACAAGACGACTTCCTTCGACATTGCCGAGCTCGCCGGCGTTTCGCAGCCGACCGTCAGCCGGGCCTTGCGCGGCGATCCGACGGTCAGCGAAGCGACGCGCAAACGGATCGAGGCAATCGCGCTGCAGCTCAATTACCGGATCGACAAGAATGCCTCGAGCTTGCGGCGCGGCCAAAGCCGCACGCTCGCCTTGCTCTTCTTCCAGGATCCGACGCCCGACGATTCGCTGATCAACCCCTTCTTTCTGTCGATGCTGGGATCGATCCTGCGCACCTGCGCGCTGCGCGGTTACGACCTGCTCACCTCGTTCCAGCAGCTCTCGTCCAACTGGCATGTCGAATATGAGGATAGCCGCAAGGCGGACGGGATCATCCTGCTCGGCTATGGCGATTTCGCGCTCTACCAGGAAAGGCTCGAGCAATTGGTCGCGCAGGGCACGCATTTCGTGATGTGGGGCTCGCCGCGCCCGGGCCAGCGCTGGACGACGATGGGATGCGATAATCAGGCGGGCGGACATGCAGCCGGGGCGCATCTGATCGGCCTCGGGCGACAGCGGATCGCCTTTCTGGGCAATGCCTCGCCGCGTTACCCGGAATTCCAGGACCGTTATCGCGGCCTCTGCACAGCGATGGCGGAGGCGGGTCTGGCAGCCGATCCGATGCTGCAGGCGGACGCGATCACCACGGAGGAAGCGGGGCATCAGGCGGCGCTCGATCTGATCGGGCGCGGCATTCCCTTCGACGCCATCTTCGCCGGATCGGACCTGATCGCGATCGGCGCGATGCGCGCGCTTGAGGAAAAGGGCTACCGCGTGCCGGAGGATGTGGCGATCGTCGGTTTCGACGACATACCGGCCGCCGCGCTCAGCCACCCACCGCTCACCACGATCGCACAGGATTATGCGCGCGCCGGCGAATTGCTGGTCGACGCCTTGATCGGCCAGATCAACGGTGCCGCTGCCGAACAGAAAATGCTCACGCCCCGTCTCGTGGTGCGGCGGTCGACCGGACCGGCATGACGTGAATACGTATGTGTCCTGCTTGGCGAATATCGCCTTTGGCTGACACTGGAGCGGCAAGCCGTCGCCACAACTTCAGAGCGGCATCAAGGGAGAGTTAGAGGATGCGTAAGCTCGTCACCGGAGCAATGGCCACGGCGTTGGCGCTGGTCACAACGACGCCGGCTGCGATCGCGGCGGCGCCGACGATGCCTGCCAACGCCGCCAGCGCCAAGGACGATTGGTGGAAAAGCGCCGTCATCTACGAGCTCTATCCCCGCAGCTTTGCCGACAGCAACAATGACGGGATCGGCGACCTCAAGGGCGTGAGCCAGCATCTGGATTATCTCGCCGACCTGGGCGTCGATGCGATCTGGATGACGCCGATGTTCCCCAGCCCCCAGGCGGATTTCGGCTATGACGTGGCGGATTATGACGATGTCGATCCGCAATTCGGCACGGTCGCGGATGCCGACCAGCTGATCGCCGCCGGCAAGCAGAAGGGGATCAAGCTGATCCTCGACTTCGTGATCAACCACACGTCGGACAAGCACCCCTGGTTCGTCCAGTCGCGCGCCAACCGGACCAATCCCTATCGCGATTTCTACATCTGGCGCGACGGCAAGGCCGACGGCACGCCGCCGAACAATTGGAGCTCGATCTTCGGCGGGCCCGCCTGGGACAAGGATCCCGTGACCGGCCAATATTATTACCACTTCTTCTACCCGCAGCAGCCCGACCTCAACTGGCGCAATCCCAAGGTCGAGAAAGCGATGTTCGACGCCGCCGAATGGTGGCTGAAGCGCGGCGTCTACGGCTATCGGCTCGACGCCGTTGGCACGATGTTCGAGCGCGAGGATCTGAAGGACAATCCGCTCACGTCCGGCAAGGACGCGTTCGGGCTGCCCGAGCAGAATCGCATCTACAATACCGAACTGCCCGAGGTGCATACCGAGCTGCAGCGGCTGCGCCAGCAGGTGATCGACCGCTATCCCGGGCGCATCCTGATCGGCGAGACCTATGTCGGCACCTCGGCCGAACTCACCAAATTCTACGGCGCGCACAATGACGAGGTGCAGCTGCCGATGTTCCTGAGCCTGATCGGCATCAGGCCGCTGACCGCGGACCAGTTACGCCCCCGGATCGAGGCGGTTGAGAACAATCCCGTCGGCGGATGGCCATGCTTCGCGCTCAACAATCACGACCAGCGCCGCGTGCCCAGCCGCTACGCCCTGCCCGCCGGCACGACCGGCGACGACATGGCACGCATCACCGCCGCCTTGCTGCTGACGCTGCGTGGCACGCCGATCCTCTATTATGGCGAGGAACTGGGCATGCAGAACAACGACCCCAAACGGGTCGAGGACGTGCAGGACATTATCGGCAAGAAGGGTTGGCCCAAGGAAAAGGGCCGCGATGGCGAGCGCACGCCGATGCAATGGGACGCGAGCGCGAATGCCGGCTTCAACAGCGGCGCCAAGCCCTGGCTGCCGGTCGGCCCCGATTATGCGACGCGCAACGTCACCGCCGAGCGCAAGGACCCCAATTCGGTGCTCAATTTCTATCGCAGCCTGATCGCGGAGCGGCGCAGCAATCCGGCGCTGGCGGGCGACATGATGATGGTCGACCGCGGCAATTCGAACGTCCTGTCCTACGTCCGGACGGGCGGCGGCAAGCGCGTGCTGACGGTGCTCAACTTCAGTGGCAATCCCGCGGATCTGACCCTCGCGCAGCTCGGCGGCGGCAAGCCCGGTCGCGTGATCGCGAAGAATCGCGCGGACTTGAATGCCGCGGGTGTGCACCTGGCGCCGCTTGGCCTGCTGGTGGTCGAACTGTCCTGATTGGCAGCGGGCGTCGCGCGTCCTAAAGCCACGCCATGCCGGTGCTGATCGATCTGTCCCACCGCATCGAGGCGGGGATGGTCACCTACAAGGGCCTGCCCGCCCCCATCATGTGCGACTATCTGTCGCGCGAGGCATCGCGCACGCATTATCAGCCCGGCACCGAATTCGCGATCCAGCGGATCGAGATGGTCGGCAATACCGGCACCTATGTCGACAGTCCGTTCCATCGGTACGCCGACGGCACCGACCTCGCCGGGCTGCGGCTCGACCAGCTTGCCTATCTCGACGCGCTCGTTGTCAAGCCGCGGCTGGAGGACGGCATGGCGATCCTTGCGGACGATTTGGCTGCGCTTGAGGTCGCCGGAAAAGCGGTGCTGCTGCATACCGGCTGGGACCGGCATTGGCGCACCGACGCCTATTTCGAGGACCATCCCTTCCTCACCGAAGCCGGCGCCCAGTTGCTGGCTGAACGTGGGGCCGCTTTGGTCGGGATCGACTCGCACAATATCGACGACACGCGCGCGACGGCGCGGCCGGCCCATTCGATCCTGCTTGGGCACGATATCCCGATCTGCGAGCATATGACCGGGCTGGACCAACTCCCCGCCACGGGTTCGCTCTTCTCGGCCGTGCCGCCCAAACTGGTGGGGTTCGGGACCTTCCCGGTGCGGGCGTTCGCGCTGATACCCTAGATGTTGTTTTACCGCGATTTTCGAGCCGCCAGATGAATCCATCTGGCTCCAAATCACTCTAACCGATCATCCGCTCCAATTCGTCGAGCAAGGGCAGCTGGCTGGCGAGCATCATCTCGCGTGCTCGGGCCAAGCCGAACCAACCGGCGCGGTCGATCTCCGGAAAGGACTGCATCCGGCCCGAACGCGGCGGCCATTCCATTTCGAAGGTCTGGCTGACGATCGCCCGCGCATCGAGATCGCCCTCGACCGCGAAACTGTCGACCCATTTGCCCGCCGCCTGGCGGATGCGCGTCAGCGGGCGGGGCTCACCCTTGAGCACCACCCCCAATTCCTCCTCGAATTCGCGCAATGCTGCGGCGAGCAATTCCTCGCCCTCGTCGATCTTGCCCTTGGGAATCTGCCAGGCGCCGGCGTCGCGGTTTGCCCAGAAGGGGCCGCCCGGATGGACAAGCAGCACCTCGAGGCCGCGCACGCCCCGGCGGTACAACAGGATTCCTGCGCTATGTTCCGCCACTTAGCGGCAACTCCCCAAGTGCCGCATGCCTGCCACGATCAGGCCATGTGGGGAAGCAATTTGTCCATCGTCATCGGATAATCGCGGATGCGCACCCCGGTTGCGTTGTAGATCGCATTGGCGACCGCCGCGCCGACGCCGCAGATCCCGAGCTCGCCCACCCCCTTGGCTTTCATCGGCGAGCTCTTGTCGTCCAGTTCGTCGAGGAAAATCACCTCCAGATCCGGAATGTCGGCATGGACCGGCACATGATATTCGGCGAGGTCGTGGTTCACGAAATAGCCGAAGCGCGTGTCGACCACGCATTCTTCCATCAAGGCCGCGCCGATCCCCATCGTCATCCCGCCGAGGCACTGGTTGCGTGCCGTCTTGGGATTGAGGATGCGCCCGCACGCGGCGACAGTGAGCATGCGCCGGACGCGCACCTCGGCCGTGTCGCGGTCGACCGCAACTTCGCAGAAATGCGCGCCGAAACTGGCCTGGGCATATTTGCTGCCGAGATCGCCGAACTTGACCTTCCCTTCGGCGCGCAGCCCCTGCGGCCCCGCGACATCCGCAAGCGCGACCGATCGGCCGCCGGACGTCACCGTCCCATTGGCGAAGCTCACGTCGGTCGTGTTGAAGCCGGCTTTCTGCGCGACCAGCTGGCGCAGGCTGTCGCAGGCGGCATAGACACCCGCGGTCGAACTGTTGCCGCCCCAGGATCCGCCCGAGCCCGACGAAACCGGGAAGGTCGAATCCCCCAGCCGCACCTCCACCCGGTCGAGCGGCACGCCCATCATCTCCGCCGCGGTCTGGGCGATGATCGTGTAGCTGCCCGTGCCGATATCGGTCATGTCGGTTTCGACCAGCACTGTGCCGTCGGGCCGCAGCGTCACGCGCGCGGCCGAATCCATCGCGAGATTGCCACGAAAGGCGGACGCCATGCCGTAGCCGATCAGCCATTTGCCATCACGCATCTGCCCGGGCTCGGCTTTGCGCTTCGACCAGCCGAACCTGTCCGCGCCGGTGCGCAGGCATTCGACCAGCTTGCGGCTGGAGAAAGGCGTGCCGGGGCCCTTTTCCGGATCATATTGCACGTCGTTGCGGATGCGCAGCTCGACCGGATCGATCGCCAGTTTCTCCGCCAATTCATCCATCGCGCATTCGAGCGCGAGCAGGCCGACCGCCTCGCCTGGCGCGCGCATCGCATTGCCGATCGGCAGGTCCAGGTCGGCCAGGCGCAGTTTGGTCATCCGGTCCTTGCCGGCATAGAGCTGACGCGTCTGGCTGGTCGCAGTCTCGACCGCGCCGCCATGTTCATTGCCGTTCCAGCTTTCATGCCCGATCGCGAGCAGATGCCCCTGCGCATCGGCACCCAGCCGCACGCGCTGGATCGTCGCCGGCCGATGCGTGGTGTTGTTCATTACCTGCGGACGCGCGAGCGCCACCTTGACCGGGCGGCCGCCGAGCTGGCGGCTGCCGAGTGCCGCCAGCACGCAATCGGCCTGGATCCAGAGCTTCGCGCCGAAGCCGCCGCCAACGAAGGCCGAGACCACCCGGATCTTCTCCTTCGGGATCATCAGCGTCCCGGCAAGGTCGCGCACCGCCCAATTGAGCATCTGGTTCGAATTCCAGACGGTCAATCTGTCGCCATCCCACCGCGCGGTGGTGGCGTGCGGCTCCATCATCGCATGGCTCTGGTCGGGCGTGGTGTAGGTCACGTCGATCTTGACCGGCGCCGCGGCGAAACCTGCGTCGAAATTCCCAGCCCCGGTATCAGGGGAATCGCCGAACAATTGCTCGCGCGAGGGCGGATAGGCTTTGGTCTTTTCCTTCTCCAGATCGAAGCGCCCGGATTCCGCCGCGTAAGCCACATGAATCAGATTGGCGGCGTCGCGTGCCTGCTCGAAGGTCTCGGCGACGACGAAGGCAACCGGCTGGTGATAATGGCGGATTTCGGGGCCGGTGAATTGCGGCTTGAAATCGCCCTGGCGCGGTCCCTGCTTGGGTGCGTTCAGGTGCGTCATCACCAGCAGGACGCCGGGCGCGGCCTCCGCATCGCGCGTATCGATCGCGGTGATCCGGCCCTTGGCGATGCCCGACATCAGGATGAAGCCATAGGCCGCGCCGGGCGCCTCATCATGATATTCATAAGCGTAACGTGCCCGGCCCGAGACCTTGCGCGGCCCGTCGATACGGTCATGTGCGACGCCGACGACCTTGCCATGGTCGATCGGGTTGGGACCTGCCGGCTGGTCGAACAGCAGTTCGCTCATGCCCGTGCCTCCCGCAGCACCGCGCCCAAGGTCCGGCGCGTCAATGTGGTCTTGAAGGCATTTTGCGGCGTGGTCCGCGCGCCCGCCAGCACGGCGTCCGCGATCGCATCCGCACCCGACAGATTTTCCGCCGCCTCGACCCGCCACGGCTTGTGCGCGAGCCCGCCGAAAGCGAAGCGCTGGAAGCCATCGCCGATCACCGCCGCGACCGAGACATTGGCGAAGGCATGGGAGGCGCGGTCGCGCACCTTGCGATAGACATGGCGTCCGCCGAGCGGCCTCGGCAGCACCACCGACGTGATCAGTTCGCCCGGCTGCAGCACCGTCTCGATATGCGGGGTATCGCCCGGCAGGCGATGCAACTCAGCGATCGGGATGGCGCGCGTGATGCCGTGCGGATTGACCGTCTCGACCCGCGCATCGAGCAGCCGCATCGCCACCGCCATGTCCGACGGATGCGTCGCGATGCAGGCGTCGCTCACGCCCATGATGGCAAGGTTGCGGTTGAAGCCGCCGATCGCCGCGCAGCCCGATCCGGGCTTGCGTTTGTTGCAGGGTTTGGACGTGTCGTAGAAATAGGGGCAGCGGGTGCGCTGGAGCAGATTGCCCGCGGTGGTCGCCTTGTTGCGCAGCTGCCCGCTCGCGCCCGACAGGAGCGCGCGGCTCAGCACCGCATAATCCTTCCGGACCGTCCGGTCGGCAGCCAGGTCGGTGTTGCGGACATGCGCGCCGATGCGCAGCCCGCCATCCCCGGTCTTCTCGATCCGGTCGAGGCCGAGATGGTTGACGTCGATCAGGTGCGCGGGCGTCTCGATCTGCAATTTCATCAAATCGAGCAGGTTGGTCCCGCCCGCGATGAACCTGGCGTCGGGATAAGCGGCGGCCGCCTGCGCGGCGGCCTGCGCGCTGGTCGCGCGTTCGTAGGTGAAGGGCCTCATGCCTTGTGCACCTCCCGAATCGCGGCGACGATGTTGGGGTAAGCGGCACAGCGGCAGATATTGCCGCTCATCCGCTCGCGCACCTCGGCATCGGAAAAGCCGACATGCATCAGATCCTCGGTCACATGGCTGGGAATGCCGTCCTTGATCTCGCCGAGCATCGCGACCGACGAGCAGATCTGGCCCGGCGTGCAATAGCCGCACTGGAACCCGTCATGCTTCACGAACGCCGCTTGCATCGGGTGGAGCTTTTCGGGCGAGCCCAGTCCTTCGATCGTCGTGACCTCATCGCCTTCGTGCATCACCGCCAGCGTCAGGCAGCTATTGATCCGGCGGCCGTTGACGATGACCGTACAGGCGCCGCACTGGCCATGATCGCAGCCTTTCTTGCTGCCGGTCAGGCGAAGATGTTCGCGCAGCGCGTCGAGCAAGGTCACGCGCGGATCGATCGTCAGCCGCTCGGCCTTGCCGTTGACGGTCAGCGCGACCTGCATGGATGGCGTCATGCTTGGCGGGGCCTTTCGATGGGCGACAGGTTGCTTGGCGATGGCCGGCGCGGCCGCGATTCCGGCCGCCGCCGCACTGCTGGCAAGCACCGTGCGCCGTGTCACGTCATTGGGGTCGCTCATGCGCCGCCTCCCTGAGAGTCGCACAACCGCCTTAGCCTAGAGAAGCTCCCCTTATTTTGCCATGACGGTCCGCTCCCTGTTCGCGCCAATTGCCGTCTTTGCCCCCACGCGCCTAAGAGAGGCCAAATCGATCGAAAGGCCCCCTCCTTCCATGTCCACCCGGAAGCCGACCCTCTTCTTCGGCGAGATCATGCTGCGCTTCTCCCCGCCCAATCGCGAGGTGCTGCTGCAATCGGGCCGGCTGGACGTGTGGGCGGCGGGCGCGGAGGCGAACGTCGCCTGCGGGCTGGCGCGGCTCGACCATCCGACGCGGATGGTGACCGCGCTTCCCGACAACCCGCTCGGCGACGCGGCGGTGCGCCACCTGCGCGCGCTCGGCGTGGACACGTCGCTGGTCGAGCGGCGCCCAGGGCGAATGGGGACTTATTTCGTGACGCCCGGCGCGGGTCTGCGCGCGACCGACGTCATTTACGACCGCGCACATTCGGTCTTTGCCGATGCGCCGCCCGAAAGCTGGGACTGGGATCGGATCCTGGATGGGGCAGGCCGCCTGCATCTATCGGGAATCACACCGGCGATCGGCCCCAACGGCACCAAGGCCGCGCTCGCCGCCGCCGATGCTGCAAGCAGCCGCGGCGTACCCATCTCGTTCGACGGCAATTGGCGCGGCAAATTGTGGGAAGCCTGGGACGGCAAGCCGCGCGAGACTCTGTCCCAGCTGGTCGCGCAGGCGGACATCTTGTTCGGCAATCATCGCGACGTCGCGCTGCTGCTGGGGGGCGACTTTTCAGGTGAGGGCGAGCATCGCCGCCGCGAAGCCGCCGAAGCCGCGTTCAAGGCCTTCCCCAAGCTCCGGCTGATGGCGTCGACCGCACGCCATGTCGAGGATAGCGATCATCACCGCCTGTCGGCGCGCATCGACACGCCAGAACGCGGCTTCCAGACCGAGGAGATCATGCTCTCCGGTATCGTCGACCGGATCGGGGCGGGCGACAGCTTTGCCGCAGGCGTCCTGCACGGGCTGTTGGAGGACATGCCGATCGAGGAAGTGGCACGGACCGGATTGGCGCTCACCGCGCTCAAGCACAGCCTGCCGGGTGACGCGAGCATGTTCACCCGGCGCGACCTTGCCGCCTTCCTCGAAGGCGGTCTGGACGTGCGGCGCTGAAAAGGACCAGATCGGACAGAGTAGCCAAGCCGCGGGGCCGTGATAAACCCGCCTTAACTGTCGTGACGTAAGGCAGCCTTATGCCCTGGCGTGCGCGCTCGTTTCCGTTTTCGCCAGGCATCGGCCTGTTCGCCGGCGCATGCTTGTGCCTGTCTGCCGGCACGGCACACGCCGCCGATGCGCCGCAAACCGGCCTGCTGACCGTCTATGCCAATCTCGACCTGGTCGCGGCCGACGGCCCGCGCGCCTGGCTGGATCGCGGCGGCACGGGCAAGGCACGGTTCGGCAATCCGAAGAATGATGCCCTGCGGGTGCGCCCCTACGGGACCGAGGCGGGGATCGTGCTGCAGCCGGATTTCGGCTGGTCGTTGAGCGGGCTCGTATCGGCCGTTGCGCAGCATGGGCAGGACAAATCGGTCGACTTGAATGAAGCCTATCTGCGGTGGCGGCCTTTGCCGATCGGCGGCGTGCGCGCGACGGTGCGCGCGGGGCTCTTCTGGCCCTCGATCAGCCTGGAGCATGGCGGCGGCGAATGGGCGGTCACCGAGACGGTCACGCCATCTGCGATCAACAGCTGGATCGGCGAGGAGGTGAAGATCGGCGGGATCGAGGCCAATCTGAGCAGGATGATCGGGCCGCATCGACTGTCGCTGACCGCCGCCGCATTCGGCCTCAACGACACTGCCGGGACCTTGCTGACCTTCCGTGGCTGGGCATTGCATGACGAGAAGGCCACCCTGTTCAGTTTCCAGCCGCTGCCGGTGATGAATGCCACCATGCGCACCAGGCAGGCGCGCGCGACACGGCCGATGATCGACCTCGACCATCATGTCGGCTGGTACGCCAAGCTCGGATGGGCGCCGCCGGGGCCGTTCGAGCTGCAATATTTCCATTACGACAACCGCGCCGACCCCCAGTCCTTCGATGACGGCCTGCAATGGGGCTGGCGCACGCGCTTCGACCATCTGGGAGCTATCCTCGATCTGGGTCGGCGCACGCGGCTGACCGCGCAAGCGGTCGACGGGACCACCTTGATGGGCTTCCACAAGAACGGCGCGCGCTGGGTCGACATGCATTTCCGCTCCGCCTTCCTGCTCGCGACGCGGCAGGTGGCGATGGGACAGGGGACCGGCTCGGTCTCGGCGCGGATCGAGGCGTTCGGTGCGCACAATCACGGCAGCCTCGTCCTGTCCGACGATAACGAGAACGGATGGGCCGCGACCGCCGCGGCACGCTGGCCAGTCCTGGCTTACGCCAGCCTGTTCGCGGAGGCGCTCCACATCGACAGCCGGCGCGATGGGCGCCTGCGCGAATATGTCGCGCCACGCCAGCGGCAGACGATCATACGTCTGACGCTGCGGCTGCGCGGTGTGGTCGGAAGCTGACACGAACGACCCGATTAGGGACGAATCCGGACCCATTAGATTTTACTTAGATTTTCGTGTTAGCCAGCCTTCATGGGCGCTCGGCTTTGGATTGCAGGTCTTTGTTGCGCCTGGGGCGCAATGCCGATGACCGGAACCGCAAATGCGGCCGATCTGGACGTCGAGGTGCACGGCCCGAATGGAGCCCCGATCGCTGGCGCGGTGGTGAGCGTGCATCTGGTCGGCCAGCCGACGCCCCGCCCACGTCCCGCCGGCGCTTTTGCGGTCGATCAGCAGGACATCCAGTTCCGCCCCTTCATCCTGACGGTGCCGGTCGGCGCGAGCGTGATGTTCATGAACCATGATTCGGTGCGGCATCATGTTTACTCCTTCTCGCCCGCCAAGAGATTCGAGCTCAAGCTTGCGAGCCGGCAGCAGAACCAGTCGGTCCTGTTCGACAAAGCGGGAATCGTGCCCTTGGGCTGCAACATCCATGACCGGATGATCGCTTATGTCGACGTGGTCGACACGCCATGGGCGAAGACCGCGGATGCGAACGGCCATGTCGCGCTGCGCGGTCTCCCCGCCGGCGCGGTGTCGGTATCGATCTGGCATCCCTATCTGCGCGCGCCCGGCAATATGATCCTCAAAACCGTGACGCTCGGAGAGACTGGTACCCATGCCGAGCGCTTCGTCGCGCCGATGCGCGCACCCCCGCGCGATCCCGGCACGGGCTATTGAGATGCAGTTCCGGCGCGCCTTCGGCTTCCGACAGCTGCGCACGCGCCTGGCGGTGCTGTATGCCGGCCTGTTCGCGATCGCGATGCTGTGCGTGTCCGGGCTGCTCTACGGCGTGGTTGTGCACAATTCCAAGGCGCAGGTGCGGCAGGAGCTGATCGCCAACGGTACCGTGTTCGACCGCCTGTGGGATCAGCAGACCAGTCAATTGCGCGGCGCGGCCGGCCTGCTCGCGCGCGATTTCGGCTTCCGCGCCGCGGTCGCGACGCACGACCGCAGCACGATCGAATCCGCGCTCACCAATCTGCGCCACCGGGTGGGCCTCAGCACCGCCTTCATCGTCGGGGTGGATGGCGAGGTGACCGGGCTGACCGAACCGCGCGAGGTGCAGGATGCCGCCGCGCTGTCGACCAGGCTCGACGACGGGGTGACCGCGGGCGTCGCCAGCCTCGGCGGCCAGGCGCACAAGATCGTCGCCGCGCCCATCATGGCACCGGCTTTGACCGGCTGGGTCGTGTTCGCGGCCGAGCTCGACCAACATGAGATGCGCACGCTTGAGCGCATGTCGGCCATCCCCCTGACCGCGGCGGTCTATTTGCGCCGTCCGGACGGGAGCTGGGGTGGCGCCGACGAGAGCGCCAGCGCCGCCGACCCGTCAGTCAGCCGCTTCATCGAGGCGAACTGGCGCCATGGCGGCCAACCTGCCGACATTGACGGCCCGAATGGCCAGTCGATCGCACTCGCCAAGCCGCTGCCGACCATTCCCGGTGCGCCATCGGCCGTGCTGTTGCTGCAATATCCGATGCGGCTGGCGCTTGGGCCCTATCAGGGGCTTGAAATCGCAATCGCGGTGATCGGACTGCTCGGCCTTGCTTTGGTGGTGCTGGCGACATGGCGGATGGCGCGGTCGATCACGCTTCCCATATCGCTGCTCGACGCCGCGGCGGACAAGCTTGCCGACGGCCAGCTCGCAAGCGTGCCGGTGAGCAGCCAGGACGAACTCGGCCGCCTCGCCGCGACCTTCAACCGCATGTCGGCGGATATCGTCGAACGCGAGAAGAGGATCACTCAGCTCGCCTTCAACGATCTGCTGACGGGTCTGCCCAATCGCGCCAATTTCAACCAGCATATCGACCATCAATTGCGGCTGGTCGACCGGCGCGGCGGCGAGGTCGCGCTGCTCTGCATGGATCTCGACAATTTCAAGAGCATCAACGACACGCTGGGCCATCCCACCGGCGACGAATTGCTGCGGCGGATCGCCACCCGGCTGAGCGAGGAATTGGGGGATGCCTTCGTCGCGCGGCTGGGCGGGGACGAGTTCGTGCTCGTCAAGCCCTTCACCGGCGAAAGTGGCGCGATCGACGAACTGGCACGCCGCGCGCTCGCCGCGGTCGAGGGACCGATCACGGTTGGCGAGCATGTGCTAGAGAACAAGGCCAGCATCGGCATCGCGATCGCGCCTGCCTACGGCGCCAATGGCAATATGCTGCTGCGCAGTGCCGAGCTTGCGCTCTACAAGGCCAAGGAAGCCGGCCGCGGCACCTATCGCTTCTTCGAGGAATCGATGAACGCGCTCGCCCAGGAGCGCCGCGCGCTCGAGGTCGATCTGCACCACGCCCTCGCCAATGGCGAGTTCGAGCTCCATTATCAGCCGCTCTTCCATCTCGCCGCCGACCGCGTCGGCGGATTCGAAGCCTTGCTGCGCTGGAACCATCCGACGCGCGGGTCCGTGTCACCGTGCGAATTCATTCCCGTCGCCGAAGAGACTGGGCTGATCGTCCCGATCGGGACCTGGGTGATGCAGGAGGCCTGCCGTCAGGCGGCGCGCTGGCCCGATCATGTCCGCGTCGCGGTCAACGTCTCGTCGATCCAGTTCCAGCGCCCCGGCCTCAGCCACGTCGTGCTGCAGGCCCTGCAGAATAGCGGCCTCGCGCCGGCGCGGCTCGAGATCGAGATCACCGAGTCCATCTTCCTCGAACGATCGGACACAATCCTGCAGCTGCTGCATACGTTGCGCGGGCTCGGCGTCAGGATCGCGCTCGACGATTTCGGGACAGGCTATTCCTCGCTCAGCTATTTGCAGAGCTTTCCCTTCGACAAGATCAAGATCGACCGTTCGTTCGTGATCGCACTCGAGTCGCGCCCAGGCGCCGCCGCGATCGTCAAGGCGATCATCGACCTCGCCGGTGCGCTCGGCATGGAAACCACCGCCGAGGGCGTCGAGGAGCAGGCGCAGCTTGCCATATTGGCCAAGCAGGGCGCGACGTCGATCCAGGGATTCCTGTTCAGCAAAGCCGTTCCCGCCGCGCAGGCGACCGCCTTGCTCAAGTCCAAGCTCAAGCAGCGCGCCGCCTGAGGCGATCGCGCGCGAACCACGCTGCGCCCGCCGAGACTGCGGCTCCCCCGCGCGCCACCAGCGAGTGATGTTGGACCCAGTGTTAAGATTGAAACGCCGCTCCTCCGGGTGGATTGATAGCGCTCCCACTCGGTTCGTCGCAGGATCGTTACGTTTGCGGCGATTTCGCTCCAAAATCGCGTTTGCGCCGTTAAGAGACCCGCGACATGCCCGCACCGCCGCCTCCTGCCCCGCCCGCCGAGATCGTCGTCACTGGCGAGGGGCTGACGCAGGTGGCCGGGAACGCCGCTTATGACGTGGTCACGATCGATCGCACGCGCCTGACCTCGACCGCGAGCGACCGGCTGGAGGATGTGCTGCGCGACGTCGCCGGCTTCGCCCAGTTCCGCCGATCCGATTCCCGTTCGGCGCACCCGACCAGCCAGGGCGCCACGCTACGCGGCCTGGGCGGCAATGCCTCGTCGCGCGCGCTGGTCGTGCTCGATGGCGTGCCGCAGATCGATCCGTTCGGCGGCTGGGTCACCTTCACCGCCTTCGATCCGGCGCGGATCGGCCAGATCCGCGTCACGCGCGGTGGCGGCAGCGGCATCTATGGGCCCGGCGCGCTCGCCGGCACGATCGAGATCGACAGTGCCGGTCCCGATCAATTGCGCCCCGCCACGGTCGCGCTCGCTTATGGCAGCCGCAATTCGATCGATGCCGAAGCTGCTCTGTCGAGCACCGCCGGTGCGGGGTTCGCCAGCATCTCGGCAAGCTATCAGCGCGGCGACGGGTTCGTGCCGATCGTCGGTGATCAGCGTGGCCCGATCGACCAACGCGCGGCCTATCGCCAGGGCAGCGTCGATGCGCGCGCCATCTTCCCGGTCGGCACGGATACGGAACTGCAGGCCAACATGCGATTGCTGCGCGACGAGCGCAATCGCGGCCTTCCGGGCACCGACAACAGCAACACCGCGGCGGACGCCAGCCTGCGGCTGGTCGGGCGCGGTGCCTGGGGCTTCGAGGCGCTGACCTATGTGCAGGTGCGCAAATTCACATCGGGCTTCGCGAGCGCGAACGCCACGCGCACCGCGGCGACGCAAACTCTCGACCAATATGACGTGCCCGCGACCGGTATCGGCGGTCGGGTCGAGGTCCGCCCGCCGATCGGCGGCAATCTCGAGCTGAGGCTGGGTGCCGATGCGCGCTATACCGAAGGGCAGACCGACGAATATTTCACTTATGTGGCGGGCCAGCCGACCCGGCAGCGCGAGGCCGGTGGCCGGACGACCACTGCGGGCGCCTTCGCGGACCTGAGCTGGCCGCTCGACGATCATTGGATCCTGACCGGCGGCGGCCGGATCGACCATTGGTCGATCAGCGACGGGAGATTGCGCGAACGGACAATCTCGACCGGCGCGTTCGTCACCAACAGTGATTATCCCGACCGTTCGGGCACGGAGACGACCGCGCGCGGCGGCATTTCGTGGAAGCCGGCGCGGCATTGGCATGTGCGCACCGCCGCTTATCTCGGCTGGCGGTTGCCGACGCTCAATGAGCTCTACCGGCCTTTCCGTGCGGGACCCGACGCAACCGCGGCCAATCCGGCGCTCACGCCCGAGCGGCTGAAGGGCGTGGATGGCGGGGTCGACTGGAGTCCGCTGCCCAACATCAAATTGAGCGGGACGCTCTTCCACAACATCCTCGATCACGCGATCGGCAATATCACACTGGGCCAGGGGCCGGGCAGTTTCCCGGGCGTGGGATTCGTCGCCGCGGGCGGTGTCTATCGCCAGCGCGGCAATCTCGATGCGATCCGTTCGAACGGCGTCGAGCTGGAAGGCCATCTGACCGACGGCGAATGGCGCCTGTCCGCGTCCTACGCTTATGTCGATGCGCGCGTGCGCGGCTCGGGCCTGTCCGCACCGCTCGACGGGCTGCGTCCCGCGCAGACGCCGAAAAACCAGCTTTCGGTGACGCTCGGGCGCGAGGAATTATGGGGCCTCTCGACCTCGGCCACGGTGCG
>Ga0068852_100001008_pt1 | contig 18597 bp, 18 predicted proteins | sample KBSCornC22_FD_66594 | JGI IMG/M metagenome (GOLD analysis project Ga0068852, IMG submission 66594) | Corn rhizosphere microbial communities from Kellogg Biological Station, Michigan, USA - KBS Corn C2-2 | ecosystem: Host-associated > Plants > Roots > Rhizosphere > Soil ... | reverse complement strand
CAGCTGAACGAGCTGGGCTTCATGAGCTACGCGGGCGAACGGCTGGCCGCGGGGCTGGGCGGGATGTCGTGGCCCGTGATGTACGTGACGCTCGTCGCGCTCTACGTCTTCATCCACTACCTGTTCGTGAGCCAGTCGTCGCAGATCCTCGCGCTCTTCGGCGTCTTCCTCGACGTGGGCATTCGCGGCGGCGTGCCGGCGCCGCTGATGGCCTTCGGGCTCCTCTTCGCCAGCAGCTATTTCTCGGTGATCACGCCCCAGGGGGGCAGCCAGAACATCATCTTCGCCGCGAGCGGCTACCTCACGCAGCGCGAGCTCTACCAGCTCGGCTTCTTCGTGACGCTCGCGTTCCTGCTGATATTCCTCGTGATCGGCACGCCGTGGGTCATGTTCGTGACGCGGTGACCGAGAGCGCGATCTGCCGGAACGCCTGCTCGAAGGCTTCCGGCGGATGGGCGCCTTCGATCACGTAGGCGTCGTTCACCACCACGTACGGCACGCCCGAGACGCCGCGCTGCAACCAGTAGCGCTCGCGCTGGCGCACCTCCGCGCCGAACTCGTTGCTTGACGCGATGGACGTGGCACGGGTGCGATCGAGCCCCACCGCGTCGGCCGCATCGACCAGCACGTCGGGGGAGCCGGGGTTGCGGCCCTCGCCGTGGTAGGCCCACAGCAACGCGCGTTTCAGCTCGAGAGCACGTCCCTCGAGGCCGGCCCAGTGCAGCAGCCGGTGCGCGTTGTAGGTATTCCAGACGTGCTTGCGCTCGCCGAATGCGAACCCGACCGCGGCCCCGCGCTCGCGAATGCGCGCCTGCACCTGTGCGAGCTGCTCCGGCGTGCGGCCGTACTTGATGGCCACGTACTCCGCGACTTCCGCGCCTTCGGGCGGCATGTCCGGATTGAGCTCGAAGGGTTCCACGTGGATGGCCGCGTCGACCGCATCGCCCAGGCGCGCCAGCGCCCGGTCGATCGAGGCGAGGCCGATGGCGCACCACGGGCAGGCCACGTCGGAAACGAAGGTGATGCCGAGGGGACGTCGTTCCATGGCTGCGCCAGTCATCCAAAGCGCAGATGATGGCACGAGCGGCGCCTCGCGGGTGGGCTCAGCGGCTATGATCGCTCCTCCATCTCAACGCGCAGGCAACGATGCGAGCGCCGCAACTCGAGCCTAACGACCTGCTGCTCTTCGCGCGAGTGGCGGACCTCGGCAGCTTCTCGCGAGCCGCGGAGCGCCTCGGGCTGCCCAAGTCCACGGTCTCGCGGCGCGTGAGCGCGCTCGAGGCGCAGCTCGGCGAGCGCCTGCTCCAGCGCACCACCCGCAAGCTCGTGCTGACCGAGCTCGGCCAGGCCGTCCTCGAGCATGCGCGCCACGTCGCGGAGGACGTCGAAGCCGCGGCCTCGCTCGCGCAGAACCGCCAGGTCCAGCCGAGCGGGCGGCTGCGGGTCACGATGCCCGGCGATTTCGCCTGGCTCGTGCTGGGCCCGATGCTCGCCGACTTCGCGACCCGGCATCCGGCGATCACGGTCGAGGTCGATCTCTCCGCGCGTTTCGTGGACGTCATCGGCGAGGGATACGACATCGCCATCCGCATGGGGACGCTGCGTGACGACGCGTCGCTGGCCGCGCGCCGCATCGCCTGCTTCACGGCGGGCCTCTACGCGGCGCCCGCTTATCTCAAGCGGCACGGCACGCCGTCGCGGCCGGAGGACCTGCTCCAGCATGGCACGCTGCAGGTGCTGTCGCGCACGGGAGACGCGCTGCCGTGGGTGCTGCATCACGGCAGGGGCAAGCAGAAGTGGGAAGGCGCCCCTCCCGCGCGCGCCATCGCGAATTCGCCGGGGCTGCTGATGGCGATGGCCGCACGCGGCGCGGGCATCGCGATCGCCAACGACCACTTCGCGTTCCCGCACGTCCAGCGCAAGGAGCTCGTGTGCGTCCTGCCCGACTGGCGCCCGGCGCCGGTGAATGCGTGGGCCGTCTTTCCCGGGCGGCGCCTCATGCCGGCGAAGACCCGCGTTTTCCTCGACGCGCTCGCGGCGGTATTCACCGGCCCCGAATGCCACGCCGCGGGTGACACGGGGACGCGGCTACCCAAAAGCATTTCGACACAGATGAACACAGATGAACACGGATAAACCCTTGAGGTCTTCGTGCACCCAGGAATTGACGGCAAGCACGACGAACGAAATTCTTGTCCGCATTTATCTGTGTTCATCTGTGTTCATCTGTGTCAGAAAGCCTTTTGCCGACCGAACTCTCCGCTTCAGCGGCTCACGAGCTTCTGCCGGTCCGCGGAGTAGCGCTCGCCCTGGACGGTAATCGTCGACAACGCCTGCTCGATGCTGCGAAGGTCCTCCGCGTCGAGCGTGACCGATGCCGCGCCCAGGTTCTCCTCCAGGCGATGCAGCTTGGTGGTGCCGGGGATGGGGACGATCCAGGGCTTGCGCGACAGCAGCCACGCGAGCGCGACCTGCGCCGGCGTGGCGTTCTTGCTGGCGGCGATCTCGCGCACGAGCCCGACCAGCACCTGGTTCGCCTTGCGCGCCTCGGGCGTGAAGCGCGGCACGGTGTTGCGGAAGTCGCTCTTGTCGAACGTCGTGTCCTGGTCGATCGCGCCCGTGAGGAAGCCCTTGCCCAGCGGGCTGAACGGCACGAAGCCGATGCCGAGCTCTTCCAGCAGCGGCAGGATCTCGTCTTCCGGCTCGCGCCACCACATCGAGTACTCGCTCTGCAGCGCCGCCACCGGCAGCACCGCATGCGCGCGGCGGATGACCTCCACGCCGGCCTCGGAAAGCCCGAAATGCTTCACCTTGCCCTCGCGAACGAGATCCTTCACGGTGCCCGCCACATCCTCGACGGGCACCGCGGGATCGACACGATGCTGGTAGAAGAGGTCGATGCGATCGGTCCGGAGCCGTTTCAGGGACGCTTCCGCCACCTGCCGGATGCGCTCCGGACGGCTGTCCAGCCCCGCAGTCGCATGCCCGTCCCTGAACCCGAATTTGGTGGCGATGACGACCCGATCGCGAAACGGCTGCAGCGCTTCGCCGAGCAGCTCCTCGTTCGCGCCCGGACCGTACGCCTCGGCCGTGTCGAAGAAGGTCACGCCGCGCTCGAATGCCGCGCGGATGAGCGCGATGCCTTCCTGCCTGCCGGTCGCCGGCCCGTAGCCGTAGCTCAGGCCCATGCAGCCCAGGCCGATCGCAGATACCTCGAGGCCGCTTCGCCCCAGCTCGCGCTTTTCCATGTCGTTTCCCGTGAATGGTTCGATGCCATCCATGATGACGCCTGCGATATCGACGATAAATACGTACAATTCGCATGACATCGTGACACCGTTTCATCAATGGACCGCGAGAACCTCGGTACGCTCTCCGCATTCGCCGTGGTGGCACGGGAGCGCAGCTTCACGCGCGCCGCCGCGCGGCTGGGCGTGTCGCCTTCCGCGCTCAGCCACGCCATCCGGCGGCTCGAGGAGAAGCTGGGCACGCAACTGCTCGCCCGCAGCACGCGCAGCGTCTCCACGACGCAAGCGGGCGAACGGCTGCTCGCGCGCGTGGCACCCGCGATGGAGGAGCTCTCCGCGGCGGTGCAGGAGCTGGGGGCGCAGGCCGGCCGTCCCGCGGGGCACGTCCGCATCAGCGCGCCGGCCGAGGCGGCGCATCGCATCATCCTGCCGATGCTGCCGAAGTTCGTCGAAGCCTATCCGGACATCGTGGTCGAGGTCCTGGTCGAGGCCGCGTTCACCGACATCGTCGCGCGGCGCCTCGATGCGGGCGTGCGCCTCGGCGAATCGCTCGCGAAGGATGTGGTCGCCGTGCCGATCTCGGGACCGCAGCGCCTGGTCGTGATCGCCTCGCCCGCTTACGTGAAGGCGCGCGGCACTCCCAAATCGCCGCGGGATCTGCGCGATCACCGCTGCATCAACCAGCGGCTGCTCGCGGCGGGAAGCCTCTACAAGTGGGAGTTCGCGCGCGGCCGCGAAAAGATGGAGGTGGCCGTGGAAGGCCCTCTCGTCTTCGACGACGGCGGCATGGTGCTCGAGGCGGTGCTGGCCGGCATCGGCCTCGGTTACGTGATGGAAGAGCGCGCGCTGCCCTACCTGCAGACGGGGCGCCTCGTCCGCGTGCTCGACGACTGGACGCCCCCCTTCCCCGGCTTCTATCTCTATTATCCGGGCCGCAAGCAGGCCTCCGCCGCGCTCTCGGCGTTCATCGACGCGATCCGTTTGCGGGCGAGAAAGCGGCGCTGATGAAAGGAGAAACTTGTTCCGCAGCGCGATTAATGCTGCTACGAGGCGTATAATGAGCTTGCAGGATCATCAAGCAGCGAAGTCTCAGTCCTCTCTTTCGGCGCGCGTGCAGTCCCGCAGCCGAAGCGAAATTTCCCTTCCTTGGTCATCGTGACCCGTCGCCGGGCCGGGTATTCGTCCGTGCGTCTATAGAAAGGGCACTCGATGGCGAAGGAAGACACGATCCAGATGGAAGGCGTGGTTAACGAGGTACTGCCCGATACGCGTTTCCGAGTGGCGCTCGACAACGGCCACATCATCATCGCCTACATGGCGGGCAAGATGCGCAAGCACCGCATCCGCATCCTGGCCGGCGACAAGGTGAGCATCGAGCTCACGCCCTACGACCTGAGCAAGGGCCGCATCACGTTCCGCCACAAGGATGAGCGCGCCGCACCGCCGTCCGCGCACCGTCCTGCGACTTACGGGCGCCGCTGAGGGCCTGGTTCGCGCCGCCTAATTGACGCGGCACAACGTTATCCGGTCCGGCGGCCATACAATGCGGGATGGCGCCAGATCCCGCGGCCGGCGACGCCCTCTTTCGCCACATCCTCTTTCCCACCGACGGCTCCGAACTTTCGGCGAACGCCGCGCGCTATGCCGTGGCACTCGCCCACTCGCTCGGTGCGAGGCTCACGGCCTTGCACGTGACTGCGCCGTACATGCCGCCATTTCCCGACCTCACCGGCGGTTATGCATCCGTCGCGAGCGACGACGCGTACCAGCACTCCACGCAACGCCACGCCGACCGGATCCTGGGCGCGGTCGGCGAGGCCGCGCGGGCCGTCAACGTGGAGTTCGAACCGGTGCACACGGTGTCCCGCACGCCCTGGGACGCGATCGTGCGCACGGCGCGAGAGCGCGGTTGCGACGCGATCGTCATGGCGTCCCATGGCCGCAAGGGGGTCTCGGCGCTCGTGCTCGGCAGCGAGACCGTCAAGGTCCTCACCCATTGCAGCATTCCCGTGCTCGTCACGCGCTGAGCGACCGGCAAGTCCCGGCTGCCTTACGGGCGGTCCCTATCCATCGATAAGCGCATGGATCTTCGCTCGTGCTTCGGTCATTTCGGCGTGGCTGGCTTTCGCCTTCCGCTTCGCCTTGCGCGCGATCCAGTCCAGACTCTTCACTTGGTCCACCAAGGCGGCGCTTGGAGGATTTCCGGCGACCAGGACCTCGAAAGGGTAGCCCTTGATCTGGGTGGTCATGGGACAACAAAGCATCAGGCCAGTCTTGCCGTTGTACGCGGCGGGGGAAATCACGAGCGCGGGTCGATGGCCGGCCTGTTCATGGCCCGGGTGCGGATCGAATTGAAGCCACACGATATCGCCCTTCTCGGGCACGTATCGCGCCATCAGAGGCTCTCTTTGCCAACTGGTGGTCCAAAGTCCGTTTCACCGTGCAGGTTTCGCGCCGTGATTCCCGCCAGCAATTTCGCGAGATCGTACTGCTTCTGCCGCACGGGCTCGATGATGATAATGCCGCCTTCCTCGCGCAACTCCACGGCATCGTCCAGCTTGAGCTTCGCCGCATCCATCAATGCGGCGGGAATCCGAACTGATGCGCTGTTACCCCATTTCTTCACGGTTACGCGCACTGGCCGACCTCGTCTGTATCTTCAATGTCGATACATTAACGGAACCCGGTACGTGGCGCAAGGCTGTCGCAAGCGCATAATTTGCGCGCATGGAGCCCGTCCGCACCCATTACCGCATCGATGGCGAGGCGCCGGGCGCGGCGTGGGTTACCCTCATCACCGGCATCGCGAACGACCTGTCCATGTGGGAGGGACAAATGCCGGCACTGTCGCCGTTTCGCGTGCTGCGCTACGACCTGCGCGGCCAGGGGCGAACGCCGGCGACCGATCCGCCTTATACGATTGCGCTTCTCGTGGAGGACCTCGTCGCGCTCTGGGATGAGCTCGGCGTGGAGAAGACCCACGTCGTGGGACTGGGGCTCGGGGGCGCGCTGGCGCAAGCCGTGGCAGTGGCCCATCCCGGGCGCATCGAGCGGTTGATCCCGTGCTGCTGCCGCGCGCGCATGGTGCCCGAATTCGCGGCGCTGTGGCACCAGCTCATCGCGACGGTCGAGTCGCAGGGCATCGAGCCGATCGTCGAGCCCACCGTGCAGCGCTGGTTTTCCGACGCGTTCAGGGCGGCCAATCCCGGCGTGATCGAGCAGGTGCGGCGCATGGTCCGCGCCACCAGCGTTCGCGGCTATCTCGGTTGTGCGCGCGCCTTCCTCGGGCTCGACATCGAGGACGGCCTCCCGTCCATTCGCGCGCGAGCGCTGTACGTGAGCGGCGCGGAGGATGCGCGCGGCGGACCGCCGTCGCTGATGGAAGGACTCGCCGCCAAGGTCATCGGCGCGCGCCACGTGAGCATCCCCCACGCTTCGCACATCGCGAATATCCAGAATCCCGCGGGCTTCAACGAAGTCGTCGCCGGTTTCCTCACGGAGGCTTGAGATGGTTCGATTCGCCGTCGCCGTGTTGCTGCTGTGCGCGTCCCATGCGTTCGCGCAGGCGTGGCCGGCCAGGCCGATCCGCTGGATCGTGCCGACAGGGCCGGGAAGCGCCGTGGACGTGAACGCGCGGCGCGTGGCGCCGAAGCTCGCGGAAGCGCTCGGGCAGCCGGTCATCGTCGAGAACAAGGCCGGCGCCAACAGCATGCTCGGGGCGCGCGAAGCGGCGCGTGCCGCGCCCGACGGCTATACCATCTACCAGGCCGTGATCAACAACGCGCTGAACGACGTCCTCGCGCCCGACGCCTGCTGCGTGCTGAACGAGAAGCTGGTTCCCGTCACGCGCCTCTACACGACACCGCTCATCATGGTCGTGAACCTCGAGGTGCCGGCGAAGGACGTGCAGGAGTACGTGGCGCTCGCGAAGGCGAAGCCCGCATCGCTCACGTACGCTTCCGGCGGTCCGGGATCGATCACGCAAATGCTGGGCGAGCTGCTCAAGCACACGGCCGGCATCGACGTGCGCGAGATCCCGTACAAGGCCATCGGCGCCGAGCTGCCCGACCTCACCGGCGGCCACGTGGCCACGGCTTATCTTTCGCCCGTCGTGATCCGCGAGCAGGTTCGCGCCGGACGCTTGCGCGCGCTCGCCGTGGCGTCGCGCGAGCGGCTCTCGAACCTCCCCGACATCCCCACCATGGCCGAGGCCGGATTTCCGGGCATCGAGGCGAGCGGCTGGAACGGCATCTTCGTCCCCGTGGGGACGCCACCGGCGATCATCAACCGCCTGCAGGAGGAGATCGGCAAGGTGCTGCACCTGAAGGAGGTGCAGGATGACGCCTACCAGCTCGGCACCGTGGCGGGCGGCGAGAAGCCCGACGATTTCGCCGCCTTCGTGCGCGGCGAGAAGGCAAAGTGGAACGAGGTCGCGAAGCAGGCCGGCATCACGATCGAGAAGTGAGCCGCGCCCGCTCGACGGCCTGCGGATCGGTATTCACACGTCAACCCCTGCGCGGCTTGCCGTCGTGCGCTTCCAGCCACGCGAACACCTCGTCGTACCAGAGGCGCGAGTTGCGCGGCTTTAGCACCCAGTGCCCCTCGTCCGGGAACCACACGAGGCGGGAAGCAATGCCGCGCGCCTGCAGGGTGTTGTAGTACGCGAGCCCGTTGGTGTCGGGCACGCGATAGTCGTTGGTGCCGTGGATCACGAGCGTGGGCGTCTGCATGCGCGCGGCGAAGGTGCAAGGGCTTTGAGCCCGCACCTTCGCGCCCTTCTCCCAATACCGCGCACCCAGGTCGAGAGGGCGCTGCATGTACGAGTCGGCACTGAATGTGGCGATGCGATCGAAGACGCCCGCGTGGCACACGTACGCCCGGTAGCGCCCGGCGGGCACGTGCCCGTTCATCCACGCGACGAGGAAGCCCCCGTAGCTCGCGCCCGCGGCGAACACGCGCCGTCGATCCGCCCACGGCTTCGCGAGCAGCCAGTCCGTTCCCGCCTCGATGTCCTGCGTCTCGAGCCTGCCCTGCCGCCCCATGATGCTGTCGCGGAACGCGAAGCCGAAGCCGCTCGAGCCGTGGTAGTTCACGCAGGCGACGACATAGCCGCGCGCGGCGAACATGTGCATGTTCCAGCGGAAGCCGAACGTGTCGCCCGAAGCGGTATAGGGCCCACCGTGGATCACCTGCAGCACGGGATGCCTGCGGTGCGCATCGAAGCGCGGCGGAAAGGTCACGAACATCTGCACATCGTCGCCGCGCGCGCCGCGCACGACGACCTCGCGGGTCTCGCCCAGGCTCACGCGCGCGAGCGCCGCGTCGTTGAACCGCTCGAGCCGGCGTGCGGCGCCCTTCCGGATCGCATGCACCTGTACGGGATGCGAAGCGCCGTCGATTGCAACTACCAGGGTCTCGTCGCCCGGCGGCCCGGCAACACCGAAGCCCTGCACCCAGCCGCCCCGGACCGCGATCTCCGGCTTGCGCTCCCGCAGGCCGTAGCGCCACAGGTGACAGCGCCCGCGTTCCTGTGCCGCAAAGAGCAGCGCCGAAGCATCCGCCGTCCAACGCAGCGGACCGCTTTCGAGATCGATGTTCCAGTCACCGCCCACGATGCGCGGCGGCTGCCCGCGGCGGACGAAAGCGAGACGGCCGGGGAGCGTGTGACGGCGGCCGACGTGCGTTGCGACACACGCGAGCTGCGAGCCGTCCGGACTGTAGCGCGGCGCATCGTAATCCCACGCGGCATCGTTCGTGAGGGGCGTCACGCGGCGTGTGCGCACGTCGATCTCGGCAAGCGCCCTCGTGTTCACGGCGAGCTTGTGCGGCGCCGGATCGTGGACGAAGGCGATGCGGCGCCCGTCGGGCGAGATGTCGAAGTGCGCGGCGGCCGGATCGACGCGCGGCAGCTCGTAACCCGTGCCTTCGAAGAGGTCCGCGATGCGTCCGTTCTCGAGATCGAGCAGCATCAGGTGGGGCACGCGGCCCATGGGCAGGTTGCGGTCCCAGTGCCGGTACTGGCCCTCGGAGGTCACGTACGCGCTTTCCTTGCGTTCGCCGAGCTCCTTGTGGCGGCGAACCTGCTCGCGGACACCCTTCACGCCCGGCCAGAGCCAGGAGATGAACACGATGCGTCGTCCATCGGGCATCCACCGGAAGTCCTCGATGCCGGGACCGAAGTCGCTGCGGCGTTCGGCTTCTCCCCCTGCGGAGGCGATCACATAGAGCTGGCGCTCGCCATCCTTGCGGCCCTCCTGCTCGCGCTTGCCGAGGAACGCGATGCGATCGCCGCGCGGCGACCATGCCGGGTTGCCATCCTTCTCGCCGGCGCTCGTGAGGCGCCGCGGGGCGCACGCGGCGGCCGGCAGCAGCCACAGGCTGGTGGTGGCCTTGTTCTCCGCCATCGAACAGGAGGTCACGGCGCACACGGCCGCGGAGGCATCGGGCGCGAGGGCCACGCCCTGCACACGATCCAGCTTCCAGAGGGTCTCGACGTCGATCGCCTTGCTCATGGGCCGCCATGATGCCCGAGACGCGGCGTCCCCATGCGATGATGCATGGACCGACATCCACAGGAACAAACATGAAAGGAATCCTGGCCGCCCTCGCCTTCGGGCTCGCGGCTACCGGCGCACTCGCGCAGGCCTGGCCCACGAGGCCCGTCACCGTGATCGTGCCCTTCCCGCCCGGGGGGTCCACGGACATGATCGCGCGTGTGCTCCTGCCCAAGCTGCAGGAGAAAACGGGCGGCACTTTCATCGTCGACAACCGCGGCGGCGCAGGCGGCGCCATCGGCGCGGCGGCGGCGAAGGCCGCGAAGCCCGACGGCTACACGTTCCTGTGCTCCTCGCTCGGGCCGTTCGTGATCGGGCCTCACCTGCTGAAGAATTCCGGGTATGACCCGCTGAAGGATTTCGACTACATCACGGTCGCGGTGCAGGCGCCCAACATCCTCACGGTGCGCGCGGATTCGCGGTACAAGACGTTCGCCGACGTGCTCCAGTACATCAAGGCGAATCCGGACAAGATGACCTTCGCATCGGCCGGCAATGGCACCTCGGACCACCTCACGGCGGAGCTCTTCTGGCAGGAGACGGGCACCAAGGGCATCCACGTCCCCTACAAGGGCGGCGGTCCCGCGCTCACCGACCTGCTCGGCGGCCAGGTGGACGCCACGTTCATGAACCTCAACATCGGCGTGCCGCACATCAAGTCGGGCAAGCTGCGCGCGCTCGCGATCACCAGCACCCGGCGCTCGCCGCTGCTGCCCGACGTGCCGACGATGGAAGAGCTGGGCTTCAAGGGCGTCACGGTGTACTCGTGGCAGGCGTTCGCCGCACCGAAGGGCACGCCCGCCGAGGCGAAGACGAAGTTCCGCGACGCGGTCGTGGCCGGGCTGAACGATCCGGCGGTGAAGCCCAGGCTGCTGGAGCTGGGCTTCGAGATCGTCGGCAACACGCCCGAGGACTTCGCGCGCTACCAGGCGTCGGAGTACGCGCGCTGGAAGAAGGTGATCGAGACGGGCCACATCACCGCGGACTGACCATGGAAAACCGGACGCAACCGCTCTTCATCCGGATGCACGAGCGCGACAACGTGGCGATCGTCGCGAACGACGGCGGCCTGCCCGCGGGCGCCGTGTTCCCGTGCGGCCTCGCGCTCGTGGAACGCGTGCCGCAGGGCCACAAGGTGGCGCTCGCCGACATCGCGCAGGGCGAGCCGGTGCGCCGCTACGACGTGGTGATCGGCCGCGCGGCCAGGGCCATCCCCGCCGGAAGCTGGGTGCACGAGATGCTGCTCGAGATGCCGCCCGCCCGCGCGCTCGACGGGCTGCCCATCGCGACCGCGAAACGCTCGGCGCTCGCGCCGCTCGAGGGCTACACCTTCGAGGGTTATCGCAACGGCGACGGCTCGGTGGGCACGCGCAACATCCTCGCGATCACGCAGACGGTGCAATGCGTCTCGGGCGTGGTGGACTACGCGGTGCGCCGCATCCGCAGCGAGCTGCTGCCGAAATATCCGAACGTGGACGACGTGGTGGCGCTGGAGCACACCTACGGCTGCGGTGTCGCGATCGATGCACCCGACGCGCGCGTGCCCATCCGCACCCTGCGCAACATCACGCTCAACCCGAACTTCGGCAACGAAGTGATGGTGGTGAGCCTGGGCTGCGAGAAGCTCCAGCCGCAACGCCTGCTGCCGCCGGGCTCCTTCCCCATCGTCGACGAGCGCAACATCGCCGACGTCGGCAGCAGCGCCGAGGCCGCGCTCGACACCGTCGTGCTGCAGGATCCCGACCATGTCGGGTTCATGTCGATGATCGACTCGATCCTCGCCAGCGCCGAGGAGCACCTGGAACGGCTCAACGCGCGGCAGCGCGAGACAGTCCCCGCGAGCGCGCTCGTGGTCGGCGTGCAATGCGGCGGCAGCGATGCGTTCAGCGGCGTCACGGCCAACCCCGCGGTGGGCTTCTGCACCGACCTGCTGGTGCGGGCGGGGGCGACCGTCATGTTCTCGGAGACGACCGAGGTTCGCGATGGCATCGACCAGCTCACCGCGCGTGCCGCCACGGCCGAGGTCGCCGAGGCGATGATCCGGGAGATGGCCTGGTACGACGCGTACCTCGACCGCGGCGGCGCCGACCGCAGCGCCAACACCACGCCCGGCAACAAGAAGGGGGGCCTGTCGAACATCGTCGAGAAGGCGATGGGCTCCATCATCAAGAGCGGCACCGCGCCGATCACGGGCGTGCTCTCGCCCGGGGAGAGCCTGCGCGAGCGCGGCATCGCGAGCGGACTCGTGTACGCCGCCACCCCGGCCAGCGATTTCATCTGCGGCACGCTGCAGGTCGCCGCGGGCATGAACCTGCACGTATTCACCACCGGCCGGGGCACGCCCTACGGCCTCGCCGAGGTCCCGGTGATCAAGGTCGCCACGCGCACCGACCTCGCGCGCCGCTGGCACGACCTGATGGACGTGAACGCCGGACGCATCAGCGACGGCACCGCCACCATCGAGGAAGTCGGCTGGGAGCTTTTCCGGCTGATGCTCGACGTGGCGAGCGGGCGCAGGCAGACCTGGGCCGAGCGCTGGAAGCTCCACAATGCGCTCACGCTCTTCAACCCGGCTCCCGTCACCTGAGGGCGCGCTTTCCGCCGCAGCGGACCCGTCAAGCCCCGATCACGATCGACTGCTCGCCGCTCCACTCGGCGCCGCCATTGAGGCGCATGGGAGGATCGACGAGTGCCGCTTCCACGCAGAACATGCGCCGGTAGCCCTCGGCCGGCATGTCGGGCATCTGCGCCGTGCGCTCGGGGCCGGGATTCCAGAGGACGGTGTCGTAGAAGCCGCGTTGCGCGATGCGAAGGAGGCGGTTTGCGTCCCGCATGTGCAGCACGCGCGGCGTGGAGAGGTATACCCGGTCGATCGCTTCGGCACCCGTGACGGCTTCGCGAACCTCGATGGCCTCCCGCGTCGATCCGCGGTCCAGGTAACGCACGCTACGCAGTCCTTCGATGCGCGCCTTGGCCGCCTCGGCCACGCGCAGGTAGGTGTGCAATCCGGCGGTGAACGTGAACGCATCGGGGCCGGTGTTGCGCACGCGCAGTTGCACGTCGAGCCGCGCGCCGCCGATGCTCGCGACCAGCTCCAGCCGGAACGGGTGCGGCCACGCGGCGAGCGTCTGCTCCGAGCCCTGCAGCACGAATATCGCCGCGGCGGTGTCGCCACTTTCGCGGGTCCCCGTGAACTGCCATGCCTGCGTGCGCGCGAAGCCGTGTTGCGGCAGCGAGCCGCGGTCGCCGAACTGCGGGAAGACCACGGGAATCCCGCCGCGGATGGCACGTCCCGCCTCGAACGGGCTGCGCTCGCTCACGTACAGGCTTTCGGCCCCGCGTGTTGGCGTCCACGAGACGACCTGCGCCCCCTGCAACGTCGCGACCGCGACAGCCCCATCGCGGCTTTCCCAATGGATCGCGGGCATGCCGTGGAAATCCACCAGCCGGCTCGCGGCATTGAGCGACGACATCGCCTCGCTGAAGGGTCTCATTGCGGACTCCCGTTTTCAAAACGCGAGGCTACACCGAGCGTGCCCCACGCGCATGCGGCCCCCACGAGTGCCAGCCCGGCCGCGCACGCCATCACGCGGCGAAAGCCCGAGATGAAAGATTCGGCCGCTTCCGCCCCGACGGCTTCGAACGCGTGCGACATCGCGAGCCCCAGCACCGCGACCGCGAGCAGGCCGCCCGTTTCCGCCACCGCGTTGTTGACGCCCGATGCGATGCCCGAGTGCTCGCGCGGCACCGATCCCATGACCGTGGTCGTGAGCGGCGCCACGGTGAGCGCCATGCCGAAACCCAGCACCACCACCGCGGGGAAGAAGCCGCTCCAGTAGCCCGCGTCCACGCCGGGCACGATGAAGAGGGCGAAGCCGGCCGCGGCGATCGCGGGCCCCACCACCAGCAGCCGGTTCGGTCCGATGCGATCGGCGAGCGCGCCGGCCCAGCGCGAAAGCGCGAACAGGACGAGCACGCTGGGAATCGTCGCGGCCCCTGCGGCCGTCGCGGTGTATCCGTGCACGCGCATGAGGTTCATCGGCACCACGAGGAGCCCGCCCGCGAGCGCCGCGTACAGGAACAGCGTGAGCAGGTTGGCGCCGCAAAATGCCGGCGAACGGAAGAGGCGGAGCGGCATCATCGGCGAGGTGCTGCGCCATTCCACGACGACGAAGATCGCGAGCAGCGTCACGCCCGCCGAAAGCGCCACCACGATGCGCGCGTCGGTGAAGCCCGGCGCGGGCGACGCGACCAGGCCATAGACGAGCGCTCCCAGGCCTGCGGTCGCGAGAATGGATCCCGCCAGGTCGGGCGCCCGCCGCTGGCCCTCGCGGCTTTCGGGCACGTAACGCCACGCGAGGAAGAGGACGATCGCAGCGAACGGCACGTTGATGAAGAAGATCGCGCGCCACGACACATGGTCGATGAGCGAGCCGCCCAGCAACGGTCCCACCACCATGGTGATCGACGTGAACGCCGACCACGTCCCGATCGCCTTGCCGCGCTCGTCGTCGGGAAAGGACGCGTTGATGATGGCGAGGCTGCCCGGGACCATGAGCGCCGCGCCGATGCCCTGCACGCCGCGGAACGCGACGAGGATGGCCATCGTCGGGGCCAAGCCGCATGCAATGGATCCTGCGGTGAAGACGATGACACCGGCGGTGAACACACGCCGCCGGCCGAACCGGTCGCCGAGCGCGCCTCCCGTAAGCATGAGCGCCGCGAGGAAGAGCGTGTACGCCTCGACCACCCATTGCACGTCGGCGAGCGTGGCGCCCATCGTCCGCTGCAGCACCGGCAATGCGATGTTCACGACCGTGCCGTCGATCATCCCCATGCTGGAGCCGAGGATCGTCGCGGCGAGCACGCGGCGGCGATGCTGCGGCGGACAGTGCTGGCTACTCGCGTCCACGCACGAGCGCGATTCAGGCTGCCACTCGCGACAGCACCCGCCCCGGACGAGCGCCGGTCGCCTTGCCGCCGCGCCACACGACCTCCCCGTTCACGAGGGTGGCCTGGATCCCATGCGCGGGCGCGATGGGCGCTTCGTACGTCGCTGCCTCGTCCACCGTGGCTGGATCGAAAAGCACCAGGTCGGCATGGGCGCCTTCCCGGAGCACCCCGCGATGCTCGAGCCCGAAGTTCCTCGCCGTGAGCCCCGTCATCTTGTGCACGGCCTTCTCCAGCGTGAAGAGCCCGAGCTCGCGGCCATAGTGGCCGAGGACGCGCGGGAAGGTACCCCAGAGACGCGGATGCGGCGAGGCATCGTGCGGCAGGCCGTCGGAGCCGATCATCGTCCGGTCGTGCCGCAGGATGCGCTGCACGTCGTTCTCGTCGAGACGGAAGTAGATGCCGCCCGCGGGCAGGAGCCGCGCGATGGCCTCGTCGCGGGAGACGCCCATCTCGCGCGCGACATCGGCGAGATCGCGGCCGGCGTATTGGGGCAGCGGCTTCGACCAGCTCACGATCACGCGTGCCGAGCTCGCGGCGCGATGGGCCGAGAGCACCGTCGAGCCGGCCGTGTACGGATAGCAGTCCATGCAGATGGGTTGGCGCGCCATGTGTTCCTCGATGAACGCGAGCGCCTCCCCCGACCGGCCGTGGTTCGCGGGACCGACCACCTTGAGATGGGAGACGACCACCGGCACGCCGACCTCGCGCCCGATGCGGAACGTCTCCGTGAGGGAATCGATGATGCCCGCCTCCTCGTCGCGCATGTGGGTGCAGTAGATGCCACCGTGCGGCTCGAGTGGCCGGCAGGTCTCGATCACCTCCTCGGTCGGGGCGGCGATCGCGGGCTCGTAGAAGAGTCCCGTGGAAACGCCGATGGCGCCCGCATCGAGCGCCTCCTCCACGAGGGCACGCATGCGGGCGATCTCGGCGCGGCTCGCCGGCCGCTGGAGGTCGTCCACGATCGCCACGCGCAAGGTCGTGTGCCCCACCAGCAACGCGCAATTCGTGGCCGCGGGCCGTGCGCGCAGCTCCGCCACGTACTCCGCGAACGAGCGAAAGCGGAACCAGCCGCCCTCGTCGTCGAGAAGGTTCAGCGGCGGCGTGACCGGCTGCGGGATCGGCCGCGGCATGGGCGCGAGCGAGATGCCGCAATTGCCGGCGACGACGGTAGTGATTCCCTGGCTCACCTTGGGCGCCATGTCCGGCACGGACAGCATCAGGCGATCGTCGTGGGTATGCGCGTCGATGAAGCCGGGTGCCGCGACGCGGCCCTCGAGATCGATCTCCGTGCTACCCCGCTCGCCCGAAAGCTCGCCGATGCGCTCGATGCGGCCGGAGCGAATGCCGATGTCGCCGGGGAAGCGCGGTGCGCCGGTCCCGTCGACGATGGTCGCGTTGCGAATGAGCACATCGAACGTCACAGCAAGGTTCCTCGTGCGGAGATCGGCCAGACCGCCTCCACCTTGTCACCGCGGATGCAAACGAGCTCGTCGTACAGGTTGAACGTGGGATCGCAATGGCCGGGGATGAGCATCAGCGCATCGCCGAGCGCGAGCGCCTGCGACGACGGCGTCTCGATCACGCCATGCTCGTCGGACGCCTTGAGGTAACGCAGGTCTTCGCGGCGCCACACGCGCGGCATGCCCGAATCGACGCTCGAGGCCTTGAGCCCCGCATCCACCACCGCGCGCGTGGCCGTCGGCCGGCTCATCACCGTGGTGCGCACGAAGAGCGCGTGCTCGAACGTGACGTCGCCGGCTCCGTAGCGGTTGTCCGCGTAGTCGCGATCCATGAACGCGTAGGACCCGGCCTGGACCTCGTTGAAGATGCCGGAATCGCGCTCGTGCACGAAGCTTCCCGTGCCTCCGCCCGTCACGCATCCGACCGCCATGCCGTGCGCTTCGATGCCCTGCTTCGTGCGCCGCGCCGCCTCAGCCGCGCTTGCGATTGCGGCCGTGCGCTCCTCGGGGGTGCGCATGTGTTGCGCGGAGCCGTGATAACAATGCAGGCCCGCGAAGCGCAGCGGTGGATTGGCCGCGATCTCGCGTGCGAGGGCCACTGCGGCCTCGCCGGGTGCGACGCCGCAGCGGCCGGCACCGACATCGACTTCGACGTAGGCATCGATGCCCGCGCCGCGCGCTTTTGCCACCGCGACGAGCGCCTGCAGGGCCTGGGCATTGTCGACCAGCACGCCGATGCGCGCCTTCTGTGCAAGATCCGCGAGCCGTTCCAGCTTTGCCTCGCCGATCACCTCGTTGGTCACGAGCACGTCCTCGATGCCGGCCTCCACGAAGACCGCGGCCTCGCTCACCTTCTGGCAGCAGACGCCCACGGCGCCGAGCGCGACCTGGCGACGCGCGATTTCGGGGCACTTGTGGGCCTTGGCGTGGGCCCGCAGGCGCACACCACTGCCACGCAGCGCCGCGGCCATCCGCTCGAGGTTGCGCTCGAACGCCTCCAGGTCGAGGACGAGCGCGGGCGTGTCGATCGCGGTGACGGGATCGCCGGGCTTCGCGGCCTTCCAGGGGCTCACCGTTTACGTCTCATGACCAGGGCGAGGCAAAGCTCGTCGTACTCCCCCATCGTCGCTCGTCATTCGCCCCAGGCCATGGACGTTGACCGCCAACCCGCCAACGACGAGATAACGAACTTGCTCGCCCGCAAGCGCCTCGAACACCTCCTTCAAGTCCGCAGGCTTCATCGGCGAAGTGTAGCAGCGCCCTCAATCGACCTTCGCGCCCGACGACTTGATCACCGCGGCCCACTTCGCCGTCTCCACGCGCGCGAGCTCGCGGAACTCCTCGGGCGTGCTGGGCGCGGTCTCGGCGCCGAGCGACTTGAAGCGCTCGCGCACCGCGGGGCTCGCGAGCGCGGTGCGGATCTCCGTATTCAATCGCGCCACGATTTCCTTCGGCAGGTTGGCCGGGCCCACGATGCCGCCCCATGCGACGACCTCGAAGCCTGGCACGCCCGACTCCGCCACCGTGGGAATGTCGGGATAAGTCTCCGAGCGCCGCGCCGACGTGATGGCGAGCGCGCGCACGCGCCCGGACTGCGCCTGCGGTCCCGACACCGGCGAGTTGATGATCATGAGCTGCACGTTTCCGGCGATGAGGTCCGTGATGGCCGCGGGTGCGGACTTGTACGGCACGTGCAGCATCTGCGTCTGCGTGAGCGACTTGAAGAGCTCCGTGCCGAGGTGGGCCGTCGTGCCGTTGCCGTCGGAGCCGAACGCGAGCTTGCCGGGGTTCTTCTGCGCGTAGTCGATGAGCTCCTGCACGCTGTGAACGGGCAGCGCGTTGTTCACGATCAGCAGGTTGGAGACGCGCAGCGCGTTCGAGACCAGCGTGAGGTCGCGGTCCACGTCGTACGGAACGCTCGCCAGCAGCGACCGGTTGGTGGCCAGGGACACGACGTTCCCGTAAGCGAGCGTGTAGCCGTCCGGCGGCGAGCGCACCAGGTCCATCGTGCCGATCACATACGAGCCGCCCGGCTTGTTGTCGATGACGAACGGAACACCCATCTGCTTCGACAGCTGGTCGGCGAGGGCACGCATGAGCACGTCGGGGGCGCCGCCGGCGGCCGAGGGCACGATCAGCCGGATGGGCTTCTCGGGCCAGGCCGCGAAGGCCGGCAGGATGAAGCCTGCGAGCAATGCAAGCGTCGCGAGGCATCGCAGGAGATGTCCTGGCATGGTGTCAGTCCCCGCCCGATCGCCGCCGCGGCGGCTCGCCTTTCCACCAGCACACCACTCCGAGTGCAAGCGTAGCGAACAGGACCACCGCGACGAACGCCGGCGTGTCCTGCGTCGGCGGATAGCGAACGCCACCGATCGCGAGGAC
>Ga0068852_100001007_pt1 | contig 18601 bp, 18 predicted proteins | sample KBSCornC22_FD_66594 | JGI IMG/M metagenome (GOLD analysis project Ga0068852, IMG submission 66594) | Corn rhizosphere microbial communities from Kellogg Biological Station, Michigan, USA - KBS Corn C2-2 | ecosystem: Host-associated > Plants > Roots > Rhizosphere > Soil ... | reverse complement strand
ATCCCGTTCACGGCCGTGCTGATCGCGGTGACCTTCATCGATCTAGAGCACAAGATCGTGCCGAACAAGATCATGGGTCCGGCCGCGATCTACGGTCTGGTCACAGCCGTCGCGTTCAGGACCGACATGCTGCCCGAGCTGCTGATTGCCGGCGCGGGCGCGTTCGTCTTCTTCCTGGTCGCCGCGCTCATCCACCCGAAGGGGATGGGAATGGGCGACGTGAAGCTCGCGGGCGTGATGGGTCTCTACCTCGGCAAGCTCGTGATCCCGGCGCTGTTCATCGCCTTCCTCGTGGGCGCCGTCGTGGGCGTCGTGCTGGTGATGAGGCACGGCATGCGCTCGCGCAAGGTGGGCGTGCCGTTCGCCCCCTTTATGGCGCTCGGGGCCTTCGTGTCGATGCTCTGCGGGCAGCAGCTCATCGACTTCTATCTGGACAACCTGCGCTAGCCGCGCAGAGCGTCCAGTTCCTGGGCCATCTGGACTAAAGGCCGATGGGTCTGCGGTCGATAGGTGGGATGCAGGCTCTTCTCATGGCCCTAACCCTCGGCAAAAAGAACCCTCGCGGATCCGTTGGCCTTGATCTGGACGGAGCATTTGTGGCCGCCGTCCAGGCCGACAACGGCCGCATCTCCCGTGCAGCCAGCATGGAGCTGCCGAGCGGCGTGATCACGGACGGCGAGGTCGCCGACGTGGAGCGCCTGACCGAGAGCCTCAAGACCTTCTTCAAGGAGAACGACCTCCCGACCCGTGTCCGGCTTGGCGTGTCGAACCAGCAGATAGTCGTGCGCCATCTCGAGTTGCCACTGATCGAGGAGGAGGCCGAGCTGGCCGCCGCGGTTCGCTTCCAGGCGGCCGAGGCGATCGCCATGCCGCTCGACGAGGCGGTGCTCGACTACCAGGTGGTTGGCCAGGCGACGAACGCTGAGGGCGCTGCCCGACTGCGTGTCGTCGTCGTGGCTGCCCGCCAGGCGATGATCGAGCGCTTCGTCGAGGGTGTGCGCGGCGCCGGCCTCAAGCCCGAGGGGATCGACCTCAACGCGTTCGCCCTTGTCCGCGCTCTCGCGAAGCCGGCCGCGCCGGCCGCTCCGGCCGCCGAGGGCGAGTTCGGCCTTCCGCAGGCCGACCAGGAGCTCGCCTGCGTGTACTGCCACCTCGGCGGCGTGACCAACCTGGCCGTGGCCGTCGGCAACAACTGCCTCTTCACCCGCCCGCTGTCCACCGACTGGACCGACCAGGGCGACCACGTGGCCTCGGCGCTCGCCGAGGAGATCCGACTGTCGATCGACTTCTACATGGCTCAGCCGGACGCCCGCCCCGTGGGCGAGGTGCAGCTCTCCGGTCCCGGCTCGACGCACGAGGGCCTGGCCGAGCAGCTCTCCGGGCTGATCCACCTGCCGGTCTCCGTCGCCGACCCGCTTGGCGGGCTCGACGTGAACGGCGCCATGTCCGACGAGGACCCGCACCGCCACACCGTGGCCGCCGGGCTCGCGCTGGGAGCGTCGTCGTGAGGCCAGTCAATCTTCTTCCGCAGAGCGCCCGCCCGTACGTGGCGAGCGGCAAGGCCGGCAACGGCTCGTACGTCGTGATCGGCGTGCTCGCGGTGCTCGTGCTGGCGCTGGCGGGCTACGTGCTCACCAGCAACAAGATCACCACGCACAAGAACGAGATCGCTCAGGCCCAGGAGGAGACGCAGGCCGCGCAGGCCAAGGCCGCCGGGCTCGAGAAGTACGGGCAGTTCAGCCAGGTGGCCGCGCAGCGGATCCAGTCCGTCGGCTCGCTGGCGATCAACCGCATCGACTACGAGCGCATCCTGCGCGAGACCTCGCGGGTGCTTCCGGACGGTGTGTGGATCAACTCCCTCGACGCCGAGGCCGTGGGCGGCTCGACCACCACGACCACGAGCGGCTCGGCCACCCCGTCGACCACTCCGAGCGTGCACCTGCTGGGCTGCGCCCCGTCGCAGAAGAGCGTCGCCACGACGCTCGTGCGCCTGCGCGCCATCCACGGCTCGGACGAGGTCCAGCTGAACGACTCGGGCAAGCCGCTCCAGCTGGCCCCCGACAGCGGCGCCTCCGGGCAGAGCGGCGGCGGCGGCAACTGCGGCAACAACTTCGCCTTCGACATCCTCGTGAACCTCACGAACGAGGTCACCGGTTTCGGTGACCAGGGTCAGAAGGTCCCGTCCACGCTCGGAGGTGGGTCGTGAGCCTCACCGATCGCGACCGCAAGGTCGTCCTCATCGTGCTCCCGCTGCTGGTCGTGGCCGTCTACTGGTTCCTGGTTCTCTCGCCCAAGCGCAAGGAGGCCACGAAGCTCGGCGCGCAGGTCACGCAGGCCCAGCAGGCGCGTGACGAGGCGGTGTCGCAGGCCAACTCGCTCGAGCAGGCCAAGGCGAGCTTCGACAAGCAGTACTCCGAGATGGTCAAGCTCGGCAAGGCGATCCCCACGCAGGTGGACATGCCGAGCCTGATCGTCCAGCTCGACTCCGCGGCCAAGGGCACCGGCATCCAGTTCGGCGACATCAAGGTCGGCGCCCGCGTGGCGGCTGCTCCGGCGGCTGCTCCGACCAGCACGACCACTCCGAGCACCGGCAGCAGCGCGCCGCCCGTCGCGGCCGGTGGCACGCAGGCCTCCACGACCTTCGGCAAGGCCGCCGAGTCGGCCAACAACGCCGCCGCTCAGGGCAACGCCCAGGCGGTCCAGCAGAGCGGCCTGAGCGCCGACGACGCCAACACCTCCACCGCCGGCAAGACCGGGCTCCCCATCGGCGGTGGCGCCGGGGTGAGCGCCACGCCGATCACGGCGGGCCAGCCGGTGCCGGGTCTCGACACCGTGCCGCTCACCTTCACCTTCGGCGGCAAGTTCAACAACCTCGCCCAGTTCTTCCACCGCCTCAAGCGCTTCGTGCACATCGCCAACAACAAGATCGCGGTGCAGGGCCGTCTGATCACTATCGACAGCCTCAAGTTCACGAGCTCGGCCACCAACTTCCCCAACATCGAGGCTGATGTGAGCGCGACCGTGTACCTGTCGCCGAAGGACGGCGGCACCACCGCGGGCGCGACCGCTCAGGGCCCGGCCACCACCACCCCCGGCGCGACCAGCAGCTCCAGCAGCTCCAGCGCTTCCGACTCCAGCTCCTCTAGCGCTTCCCCGGCCCCGACCGCCGCACTCACGCGATGAACAAGCTCGTCCTCGAACTCTGGCACGACCTGCGCTCAAAGCGCCTGTGGCCGGTCGCCCTTGGCCTGGTGGTCGCGCTGATCGCGGTTCCCGTCCTGCTCAAGAAGGACGCGTCCAGCCCGGCGCCCGCCACTCCGGCTGCCGCTGGCGCGACGGCTGCCGACGACGCGAGCAAGGCGGTCGTGGTGGCGGACAACGACAGCTCCCCAAGCAACTCCACCCTGGGCGTCTTCAACAAGAAGGACCCGTTCAAGCCGGACAAGGCCGTGCTCGCGGCAGCGCATCCCAAGCCCGCCGCCACTCCCAAGGGTCCCAGCAGCTCGACCCCGGCTGGCGGTGGCGGAAGCTCGACGCCGGCCGGCGGCGGTGGCAACACCTCCGGCGGTTCGGGCGGCGGCGGCACGACTCCGTCGCAGCCGGTCCAGCCCCAGCAGCCGAAGGGCCCCTTCGCCTACGTCGTGGACGTGAAGTTCGGCAAGCGCGGGGAGACCCGCCTGCACCACAAGGTGCAGAAGCTCGACATCCTGCCGAACGAGAACAACCCGCTGCTGATCTTCATGGGCGTGAACTCCGCGGGCGACACGGCCGTGTTCCTCACGGACACGAGCCTGAAGGCCGCCGGCGAGGGCACCTGCAAGCCCGACGGCGACACCTGCTCGTTCCTGTACCTGAAGCTCGACAAGGACAAGAACACCGAGGATCTGTCCCAGGTCGCGGCCGACGGCACCGGCACCGAGTACACGCTGCAGCTCGTCGCGATCCACAAGATCCCGGTGAGCGTGCTGGCCAAGGGTGCGAAGAAGGCCGCCGCGGCCGCTCGCGCCGAGGCGCGCCGCGCCCACATCGGCAAGGGCAAGGCGCCCACGCGCTTCTCCGTGCCGCTGAGCGCGCAGCTCACGCCGGACACGCTGGGCTAACTCTCCCTCATCGCCAGTAGGGTTCTGGCCCTACATGGCTCTGCGGTTCACAACCGCCGGGGAGTCCCATGGGCCTGGCCTCACGGCGGTGGTCGAAGGGCTTCCGGCTGGTCTGACCCTCGCTCCCGAGGACATCGATCGCGACCTCGCGCGTCGCCAGCTTGGGCATGGCCGCGGCGGGCGCATGAAGATCGAGAAGGACCGCGCCGAGGTGATGTCGGGCCTGCGGCACGGACGCACGCTGGGCAGCCCGGTGTCGCTGCGAGTGGTCAACCGCGACTTCGCCAACTGGGAGGAGCGGATGAACCCGTGGCCGGTGGACGCGGAGGTGGCGGAGGTCCATCTGCCGCGCCCGGGGCACGCTGACCTGGCGGGCGTGCAGAAGTTCGGCTTCACCGACGTGCGCAACGTCCTGGAGCGCGCGAGCGCGCGCGAGACGGCCGCGCGGGTGGCGGCCGGGGCGCTGGCCAAGGTGTACCTGCGCGCGTTCGGCGTGGAGATCCGCAGCCACGTGATCCAGATCGGGTCGGTGAAGGCGCCGGAGCGCGACGACCTGAAGGTCGAGGACTTCGAGGGCGTGGACGATTCGCCCGTGCGGTCGCTCGACGAAGAGGCGTCGCAGGCGATGGTGGAGGAGATCGACGCGGCGCGGAAGGCGAACGAGTCGCTCGGCGGCGTTTACGAGGTGCTGGCGTACGGGCTCGTCCCCGGGATCGGGTCGCACCTGTCGTGGGATGGGCGGCTGGACGGCAGGCTCGCTCAGGCGATCATGTCGATCCAGGCGATGAAGGGAGTCGCGATCGGCGACGGCTTCGACGTCGCGGGGCGGGTTGGCTCGCAGGCGCACGACGAGATCTTCTGGTCCGAGGAGCACGGCTTCTTCCGCGAGACCAACCGCGCGGGCGGGCTCGAGGGCGGCATGACCACGGGCGAGCCTCTGATCGTGCGCGGCGCGATGAAGCCGCTGCCGACCTTGACGAAGCCGCTGCGCTCGGTCGACCTCGAGACCAAGGAGCCGGCCGCCGCGCTGCGCGAGCGCACCGACTCGTGCACGGTGCCCGCGGCGGGCGTGGTGGGGGAGGCCATGGTGGCGCTCGTGCTCGGCTCGGCCTACCGCGAGAAGTTCGGCGGCGACCACATCGACGACGCGCGCGCGGCCCTCGACGCCTACCGGGAGCGGATCGGATGGAAGCGCTAGGAGAGGCCGCGCAAGCCGGAGCGCCCTCGCCGGACCCGGGCCCGCGGGCGCTCGTGCTGGTCGGCTTCATGGGCGCCGGCAAGTCGAGCACTGCGCGCATGCTGGCGGCGGAGCTGGGCACGCAGGCGCTCGACTCGGACCGCGAGATCGAGCGCGAGCTGGGCGAGTCGATCGCCGACTTCTTCGACCGCGAGGGCGAGGTGGCCTTCCGCGAGCGTGAGGAGGAGGTGGTGCTGCGGCTCCTGTCCGACCCGCGGGCGCGCGTGATCGCGCTGGGCGGCGGGTCGCTCGGCTCGGAGCGCGTGCGCGAGGCGGTGGCGCGGCACGTCGTCGTTCACCTCGAGGTAGAGCCGGAAGAGGCGTGGCGGCGCGCGTCCAACAAGGGCCGTCCCCTGGCGCGCGACCAGGCGCGCTTCGAGCAGCTCCACGGCGACCGCGCGGCGCTCTACGACTCGGTTGCGCACGCGATCCTGCCGGCGGCCGACCGCAACATGCCGCGCCGCGCGCTGGCGGCGCTCGAGGCGCTGCGGGGCGCTCCACCCGGCACGCGGCTCGTGTGGGCGTCGGCTCGCTCGGGCGACTACCCGGTGTTCCTGGGCCGCGGGCTCGTGGCCGGCGGCTTCTTCCACCCGCACGGCGGCAAGCGCTTCGTTGTGACGGACGAGAACGTGGCGCGCCATCACGGCGTGAGCGGCGCGGAGGCCACCATCTCGATCCCGCCGGGCGAGTCGGAGAAGACTCTCGCGCGCGCGGAGGAGGTGCTGCGCGGGCTGGCGCGCGGCGGCGCCACCCGCGACGACCTGGCGGTGGCCGTGGGCGGCGGCGTGGTGGGTGACATCACGGGCTTCTGCGCGGCGGTCTACCAGCGCGGGATGCGCCACGTGCAGGTGCCCACCACGCTGGTGGCACAGGTGGACTCCGCGTTCGGCGGCAAGACTGGGGTGGACCTCCCCGAGGGCAAGAACTACGCGGGCGCGTTCCATCAGCCCTCCGCAGTGATCGTGGACCCGGCGGTGCTCGGCACGCTGCCGCCCGAGGAGGCTGCGGCCGGCTACGTGGAGGTGGTCAAGACCGCGCTGATCGCGGGCGGGCCGCTGTGGGCGCGCGTGCGGGGAGGCAGCGAGCCGGACGACGAGGCGATCCTCGGCTGCATCCGCACCAAGCTGGCGGTGGTGGCCGAGGACGAGCGCGACGACGGGCGGCGCCAGGTGCTCAACCTGGGCCATACCGTCGGGCACGCGATCGAGGCCGCCACGGAGTACCGCCGCTACCGCCACGGCGAGGCGGTGGGGCTCGGGCTGTTGTGCGCGCTGCGGCTGTCGGAGCGCGACGCCCTGCGTGCCGAGGTGGGAGAGCTGCTGGTGGCGCGCGGGCTGCCGCGGAAGTTCGAGGGCGCCTCGGTGGCCGAGGTGGCCGCGCTCGTGTCGCGCGACAAGAAGCGCCGTGGCGACGCGGTGCCGTTCGTCCTCGTTGAGGCGCCGGGCGATGTGACACCCGGCCACGAGGTGGACGAGCAGGCGCTGCTGGCCGCCATCGAGGAGATCGCGGCGTGAAGAACCGCGTTCAGATTCTCCACGGCGTGAACTTCGACGTGCTCGACCGGCGCGACCCGGAGATCTACGGCGGTCTGTCGCTGACCGAGCTTCAGATGCAGATCAAGCGCTTCGCCCAGGAGTTCGGCTTCGAGCCCACCTTCGACCAGACCAACTACGAGGGAGCGTTCTGCGAGACCCTGCACAAGGCGGCGGACACGGCGGACGGCCTCGTTCTCAACCCGGGAGCGTGGACGCACTACTCGTACGCGATCCGCGACGCGATCGAGCTCACCGGGCTGCCGGCGGTGGAGGTGCACCTGTCGGAGGTGGACAACCGCGAGGACTGGCGCAAGCAGTCCGTGATCCGCGACGTGTGCATCGGCCACGTGCAGGGCAAGGGCGTGGACGGTTACCGTGATGCCCTCGAGATGCTGCGAAAGGAGCTCGGGGAATGAACGGCGCACGCGCCGACAAGCTGGTGGAGCGGCTGCGGGAGCGCGAGCTCGACTGGCTGCTCGTCACGAACCTGGTGAACGTGCGCTACCTGAGCGGCTTCACCGGCACGAACGGCGTGTGCCTCGTCGGCACCGACGAGCGTCTTTTCTTCACTGACTTCCGCTACGTGGAGCGCGCGCAGGCCGAGGTGCCGGACTTCGAGCGCCTTCGCGGGAAGCAGGATCTGCTGGGCGACGCCGCCGAGCGGTTCGCCGGGCGCGTGGGCTTCGAGGACCAGCACATGAGCGTGCGCCAGCACAGACGGCTCACCGAGATGCTGCCCGACGGGGCGGAGCTCGTGCCCGCGGGTGGGATCGTGGAGGGGCTGCGCGCGGTCAAGGACGAGGGCGAGCTGCGCGCCATGCGCGACGCGGCGGCGCTCGCGGACGAGATGTACGAGTACATCGCGTCGCGCGGCCTGGTCGGGCGGACCGAGCGCGAGGTCGCCGTGGATGTCGAGCGCGAGATGCGCGCGCGGGGCGCGACCGATCCGTCGTTCCCGTCGATCATCGCGGCCGCGGCCAACGGCGCGCTGCCGCACGCGACGCCCGGCGACAGCGAGATCCCGGCCGACACGCTCGTGATCGTGGACATGGGCTGCATCGTGGACGGCTACTGCTCGGACTGCACGCGCACGTTCGCCACGGGATCGCTCTCGAACGACGCCGCGGCGGTGTACGAGCTGGTGCTGGCCGCGCAGGAGGAGGCGCTGGCGGCGGTGCTTCCGGGCGCGGAGTGCAAGGTGGTGGACGCCGTCGCGCGCGACAAGATCGCAGCGGCCGGGCACGGTGAGCAGTTCGGTCACGGGCTGGGCCACGGCGTCGGGCTCGAGATCCACGAGGGCCCGCGGCTCGCGCAGTCCGCCGAGGGAACGCTCGCGGCCGGGAACGTCGTGACCGTGGAGCCGGGCGTCTACGTGCCGGGCGCGTTCGGTGTGCGCATCGAGGACCTGGTCGTCGTCAGAGACGACGGCAACGAGGTGCTCAGCCACTTCCCCAAGCCGTTGATGACGCTCGGCGCGTAGAGCTTCGCTGCCAGGTACAGGGTCAGCGGCAGCGCCCACGCTAGATAGATCGCCGCGACCTTGCCGGGCTCGAGTCCCCACGGCACGTGCACGACGAGGTACCAGAGCACGAGGTTCGACACGAGGCTGAGGAGTGGCAGCCCGCGGCGGTGGAGGGCCTCCAGTGCCAGCAAGGCGATGAGCAGCGGCAGGTTGTAGTAGCCGATCGTCATCGGGTCGAGCAGGCAGCGCAGGATGAAGAGGAGCGCGAGGAGCGTGAGGGCGCTCTCGCGGCTGATCGCGTAGCGGCGGGTGCGCGCAAGGAGGATGAGAGGCAGCAGGATGCCGACGCCGACGATCAGCGGGTGCGAGATGTTCGCGACCCACACCGGGAGCACGCGGCGCTCGATCGGCCAGCCGTAGGGGCGAATGATGTCCACATGCCCGAGCGGCCACCAGATGCTCGCGGGCTGCGCCGTGGTGGTCGAGCGCGAGACCGTGCTCGCGGGGGAGAGCAGGTGATGCGAGCCGGCCAGGACCGGGATGAACGTGAGGGCGGCGGCCACGCCGATGCCGATCGCCGCGATCTGCGCGCGGCCGCGCGGAGCCACGAGCAGCGCGGGGCCCGCCGCCAGGATCGCCCACTGCTTGGTCGCGAGCGCGACTCCGAGCAGGAGGCCCGCGGTCAGCGGACTGCGGCCGCTGGCGGCTGCCAGCACGGCCGCCACGCAGAGCGCGGCGCCCAGCAGTTCCTCCGGGTGTCCCGCGCTGAGCGCGTGCCAGTTCATCGGGCCGAGCACCGCGAGGCCGACGACTGTGATGCACGCGAGCCATGGCGCGTTGCGCCGCTCGCGCATCTCGACAGCGAGCCAGACGCCCAGCGCGGCCAGCACGAGGACGCACGGCAGGCTGCCCACGCGGTACTCGAGCAGCGTGCTGCCGTGGCGCGCGAAGAAATCGAAAGGCGCGCGCAGCAGGATCGAGAACCAGCCCATGGCGGGCTGGTGACCGAGAGCCGCGGCGATATTGCCGTGGATCAGCGGGGACAGCGTGGGGCCGGCATCGTGGGCGTAGTCGGCCACGCCCGACGGGTGCCAGGCCATGAAAAAGCTCGCCGCCGCGGCGGCAGCACCCATCACGGCGATCTCAATGCGCCTCATCTGCCTTTAGATCGGCATTTCGAGGCGCTCTGTTGAGCCCTGCGGCTACTCCTCGAGGAACTCCTGGATCACGTGATCCGACGGGTGGATGCTCACCTGGAGGATGCGCTTGTCGCCGGTGTTCTTGAAGCCGTGCGGCGTGTTCGGCGGGACGACCACGATCTCACCCGCGGTCGCCTCGATCTGGTTGCCGTCGACCGTGAAGGTGCAGACACCCTCGAGCATGATGAACGTCTCCTCGTACGGGTGGACGTGGAGGTCAGGTCCCTCGCCGGGCGCGTGCCGGCTGATGAACGAGGAGACGGTGGAGCCGTGGTCGCGGCCCTCGAAGCGGCGGGAGCGCTCGCTGCCGTGGAGGTCGTTGATCTGGAGGGGTCCGGTCATCGTTGCAGTGTGGCGCACGCGGACCGGACCTCGCCCTGCTGACTGGCGAATTCGTCCCCCAAAGTTGACCCCCGTCAAAAAAGTTGTGGGACATCCCACAAAAAATTGCCCACGCCCCGGCGGAGGCCAAAGCCGGGACGTGGGCAGGGAGGAGAGAACAGGCGCCAGTCTCTCCCGCAGATCTAAAAGTGGCTTAAGACCTTCCTCTCGTCCTCCTCATATGCGAACATACGTTCGGTCATGGTCATCTGCGTCCTTCTCGCCCGCTTCGCGCTCATCGCCGCCCTAGGCGATCGGCGCGCGCTGTTGGCCGAGCCAGTCGCGCTGGCTCCCGAGGCCGGAGGGCCGCAGATGGTAGGAGAGGTGTCGGCGGCCGCCGAGGCGTTCGGGCTGCACTCCGGGATGCGGCTCGGCGAGGCGCTCGCGCGCTGCCCAGGGCTGCGGCTCGTGCCGCCCGATCCCGACGGAGTGCGCAGTCTCTGGAGCGAGCTGCTCGACCGGCTCGAAGGGATCGGCGCGGCGGTCGAGTCCGACCGCGCGGGGCAGGCGTTCTTCGAGGCGGGCGGCCTCACAGGCATCCACGGCGGCAACATCGAGGGCGTGCTCGCATCCACTCGTCGCGCGCTCGCGGGGCGCGACGGCAGCGGTGCCGGGCGTGGTGCGCGCATCGGCGTGGCGCCGGCGCGCTTCAGTGCCTATGCGGCGGCGCTCAAGGCGCGGCCGCGCAGGGCTGCGGAGATGGTGTCAGCCGGCGCGGTGCGCGCGTTCCTCGCGCCGCTGCCAGTGCGGCTTCTGCGCTCGCGGGCGGAGCTCGCCGCGCTGCCGGAGACGCTCGAGCGGCTCGGGATCCGCACGCTCGGTGAGCTGGCTGCGCTACCCGCGCCGGCGATGGCGGAGCGCTTCGGCCATCCGGGACTGCTTGCTCTGGATCTCGCGCGCGGGCGCGACACACCGATCGAGCCGCGCCGTCCGGCAGAGCCCGTGGTGGAGCGGCTCGCGCTGCCGGAAGCGGCATCCGGGCCGCAGCTCGAGCACGCGCTCGTGCTGCTGATCGCGCGGTTGCTCGCGCGACCGGAGCGGCGCGGGCGGTCGCTGAGGTCGATTGCGTTGTCGGCGCGGTTCGTCGAGGGAGGCACGTGGCGCACGGCGGTCACCCTGCGGCAGGCGAGCGCGGATCCGGATCGGCTGCGGATCGTCCTCACGCCCAAGCTCAGCGAGCTGCCCGCGCCGGCGGAGTCGATCGCGGTCGAGGTCGAGGCGTTCGGGCCGCCCGCCCGCGAGCAGGCGCGGCTGATCGACGAGCGCGGGTCGGCCGAGTCGCGGCGCGAGCGCATCGGTGAGGCGGTGCGTCAGGCGCGGCAGGCAGCCGGCTCGGATGCCGCGTTGCGGGTGCTCGCGATCGATCCCGAGTCGCGGCTGCCGGAGCGGCGCGCGGTGCTCGCGCCGTTCCCGGCCGAGCCCGCCGAGGAGAGGCGGCGATGACCGGCGAGGGACTGCACCGGCTCGGCACCCCGCGGCGCGCGACGGTGCACGCGGGACGGGGCGGCGTCCCCACCACGGTTGGACGCACGCGCGTCGAGGCCGTCAACGAGGACTGGGTGGTGGAGGACCGCTGGTGGACCGGCAAGCCGCTTCGGCGCCGCTACTTCGAGCTCGTGATGGTCGATGGGCGCAACGTGGTGGTCTTTCTGGATCTGGAAAGTGGGCGCTGGTTCACCCAGCGCGCGTGAAGGAGGAGATTGCAATGGCTGACTACACGCTGGTCAATCTGAAAACCGACGTCGAGGACCAGGCGCCGAAGTTCGGCTTCGCGCCCAACCTCGAGTCGCGCTTTGCGAGGCGCACCCTCCAGCTCGAGAAGTCCGGGCTCAGCTATTACCGGGTGGCGCCGGGATACCGGATCCCGTTCGGTCACCACCACGGCGAGCAGGAGGAGGTCTACCTGATCGTCTGCGGCTCGGCGCGGATGAAGCTCGACGACGAGATCGTCGACCTCAAGCAATGGGACGCGTTGCGAGTTCCGGCCGAGGTCACGCGCGGCTTCGAGGCCGGCCCCGACGGCGCGGAGATCGTTGCCTTCGGCGCGCCCAGCACGGAGAACCAGGACGCCGAGATGGTGCAGGACTGGTGGACGGATTGAGCCCACAGTTCACAGTCCACAGTCCACAGGGCTGCGCCCCGACGGTTTTCGACTCTGTGGACCGTGGACCGTGGACCGTGGACTAAATGCCGTATGTCGAACTCCACAGCCATTCCGCCTACTCCTTTCTGGATGGCGCCTCATTGCCTGTCGAGCTTGCCGCGGTCGCGGTCGAGCAGGGCTATCCGGCGATGGCGCTCACCGACCACGACGGGCTCTACGGCGCTATGGAGTTCGCCCAGGCGGCGAAGCCGCTCGGGCTGCGCGCGATCACGGGCGCGGAGGTCACGCTCGACGACGGCCATCACCTGACCCTGCTCTGCGAGACGAGCCAGGGTTACCGAAACCTCTGCCGGCTGATCACGCGTGCGCACGAGGGCACGCGTGTGAAGCCGGCGGAGCCCACTTCGCCGAAGGTGTCGCTCGAGGACGTCGAGCGGCACGCGAAGGGGCTCGTGTGCCTGTCCGGCTGCGCGCGCGACGGCGCGCTGGCCGGGCGGGTCGAGCGGCGCGAGCATGAGGCCGCGGCGGCGATGGGGCGGCGGCTCGTGGAGATGTTCGGCCGCGAAGGCTTCCGCGTGGAGCTGCAGCGGCCGTTCGCGCGTCACGACCGGCGGCGCAATCGCCTACTCGCGGAGCTGGCGGAGCGGCTGGGAGTGCCGTGCGTCGCCACCGGCAACGCCCACGCGCACGTGCGCGGGCGCGTGCCCTTGCAGGACGCGATGGTGGCGGTGCGCCTCGGCACGACGCTCGACGAGTCGGAGCCCGGCAGGCGCGGCAACGCCTCGCACGTGCTCGCGCCGCCGGAGGCGATGACCGCGCGCTTCCCGGACTACCCGGACGCGGTAGAGGAGTCGGGGCGGCTGGCGGAGCGGCTCGAGTTCGACATCACGCGCGACCTCGGCTACCGCTACCCCGGCTCAGAAGATGGCTCGGCGGACCGCAAGCTCGCCGAGATCTGCGGCCAGCGTCTGATCGAGCGCTACAGGAACGGCGGCAATCGCGGCGGTCGCAGCTCCAACCTGTCCGAGGCGCAGGCCCGGCTCGAGGAAGAGCTGCGGATCATCCGGGTGCTCAAGCTGTCGGGCTTCTTCCTTCTGCACCGCGACATGCTCGAGCTCGCGCGCGAGGTGGCGGTGGAGGTGCGTGGGCCGGACACCGCCAGGGCGCTTCTGCCGCCGGGGCGCGGGCGCGGGTCGAGCGTGTCGTCGATCGTCTGCTACCTCACCGGCCTCTCGCACATCGACCCGATCGAGAACCGCCTCCTGATGGGCCGTTTCCTCAACGAGGAGATCGCGGCGATGCCGGACATCGACCTCGACTTCCCGCGCGACATCCGCGAGGTGCTGATCCCGCGCGTGATCGAGCGTTACGGCGACGACAAGGCGGCGCTCGTGTCGTCGTTCTCCTGCTACCGCACGCGCGGCGCGGTGCGCGACTTTGCCAAGGCGCTGGGCCTGCCGCCGGGCGAGGTGGAGCGCGCCGCTCGCTCGGTGGACCCCTGGAGCTCCGACGAGATCGAGCGCGACATGGAGAAGGCGATCGGCGGCGGAGTGGGGAAGAGCCGGATCGAGAACTCGCCGCGCTGGCGTGCGCTCGTCGAGCTCGTGCAGCAGGCGCACGGGCTGCCGCGGCACGTGTCGCAGCACCCGGGCGGGATGGTGATCGCCACGGAGCCGCTCTGCGAGATCTGCCCGATCCAGCCCGCCGCGATGACCGGTCGCCAGATCGTTCAGTGGGACAAGGACTCGTGCTCCGACGCCGGCTTCCTCAAGATCGACCTGCTCGGGCTCGGGATGCTGTCGGCGGTCGAGCGCTGCGTCGAGGAGATCGCGCGCGTGCGCGGGCAGCGGATCGACCTGTCGCGGATCCCCTTCGACGACCGCGAGGTATTCCGCTCGATCCAGCGCGCGGACACGACGGGCACGTTCCAGATCGAGAGCCGCGCGCAGATGCAGATGCTCGTGCAGACGCTGCCCGAGTCGCTCGACGACCTGACCGTGCAGGTGGCGCTCGTGCGGCCGGGGCCGATCCTCGGCGGCGCGGTGCACCCGTACATAGAGCGTCGCAAGCTGCTGCGCGCGGACCCGGAGTACAAGGTGCCGTACGAGCATCCGTCCTTGGAACCGGTGCTGCGCGACACGCTCGGCACGATCGTCTTCCAGGACCAGGTGATCGAGACGTCGATGAAGTTCGCGGGCTTCTCGGCGGGCGAGGCCGAGGGGTTGCGCCGGGCGATGTCCAGGCGGCGCTCCGAGGAGGCGATGCGCGCTTACGAGAAGAAGTTCATCGAGGGCGCGATGGCAAACGGCGCCACGCGCGAGTCGGCCGAGCGCGTGTACGCGCAGATCGTCGGCTTCTCGGGCTTCGGATTCCCGAAGGCGCACTCGGCGGCGTTCGGGCTGCTCGCGTACCAGTCGGCGTGGCTGCGCGAGCACTACGGCCCGGAGTTTCTGTGCGGCCTCCTGAACGAGCAGCCGATGGGCTTCTACCCGCCGGACGCGCTCGTGCACGAGGCGCAGCGCCGGCGGCTCGAGATCCTGCCGGCCGACGTGCTGGTGTCGGACGTGCTGTGCAAGGTGGAGGAGAAGGACGGCGTGCCGACCGTGCGGCTCGGGCTCGGGTACGTGCTCGGCGTGCGCGAGGCGGACGTGCGAGGGATCGTCGACGAGCGCGAGCGCGGCGGTGCATTCGCGTCGCTGGCGGACCTGGCGGCGCGCTGCTCGGCGCAGTCGGACGCGCTCGAGAAGCTCGCGTGGGCGGGCGCGTGCGACTCGCTCTGCTCGGGCCGGCGTGAGGCGCTGTGGCTACTGGGCGTGTCGGCGCCCGGCGTGTCGGTCAAGGGCGGGGTGCAGCTCGCGCTGCCGCTCGAGACGGGCGACTCGCCCGAGTTCAAGGACCTCACCCCGTGGGAGCGGATGGTGGCCGACTACGGGTCGACACACGTCACGCTGCGCGAGCATCCGCTCGAGCTGCTGCGGCCGCGGCTGCCCGAGGACATGCTGTCGAGCAAGGAGCTCGAGCGCGCGCCGAGCGGAAAGCGAGTGCGGCTGGCGGGGCTGGTGGTCGCGCGGCAGCGGCCGTCGACCGCGAACGGCGTCACGTTCATGCTGCTCGAGGACGAGCACGGCACGATCAACCTGATCGTGCCGCCGCCGATCTACGACAAGTTCCGGCTGGCGATTCGCACGGAGCCGCTGATCAGCGCCGCGGGGAAGCTCGAGCGCAGATCGGGCACGACCAACGTGATCGTCGACGTGGTCACGAGGCTCGAGCGCCCCGACCTGCCGCAGGCCGACGTCCGCCACATCGAGCCGCGCCGCGTGTGGTCCACCGACGACACGGACGAGCTGCGCGCGGTCGCCCCGGTGGCGCACAGCTTCGGCCGGCGGGGGAGGTGATCAGGAAGGCGGCGGCGCGACCTTGTTCGACAACGCTTCGAGTGACTGCTCGAGCCAGTGCCTGAAGTAGATGCGCCCCGCGGTCGCGTCGAACATGCGGTAGATCAGGCCGGTCGGCTCCATGCCGAACTCGGCCTCCACGAATGTGTCGTCGCGCGCGGGCGTGAGTCGCCAGTGCGTGAAGGTGCCGGTGTCGCGGCAATGGATGCTCACCTCGCGCATGTCGTCGAGCTTGTCGATCTCGAGCGTGGTCTTGCCGACCACGCCCGCCGGTGTGCGCGTGAGTTGCACGAACGCGTCGCCGGGCCGGAAGCTGTCGCCTCGCACATCGACCACGCGCGGGAACCACTCGGGATGTCGCTCGGGGTTGCCCACGAGCTCCCACACGCGCTCGATCGGCGCGGGGATCAGAGCTTGGTGGCGGTACTCGGACACAGTCTGCGATGCTCTCACACCGTTTAAGGCAGGGCCAGGCGCCGCGAAGAGGGGTGACTCGCGGCGCGAAGAACCATAGGCTTGCCAAGTCCCCCGTCTACTAGGAGAGGAATGAGTCCGAGAGCAAGGACAACAGCCCCGAAGCGTTCGGGGTCTTCAACCCGCCGTGCTAGCACGGCGAAGCGCGGAAAGGGACACACCGCGCTCGATCGGCTGACCAAGTCGGTCGACGCTGCGCAGGACGCACTCAAGGACCTGCGCGGTCAGATGAGCAAGGGCTCGTCGAGCATCCTCAAGGATGTCGACCAGCAGCTCAAGGACGCCCGCAAGGGTCTGAGGGGCGCCAGCAAGTCCGTCCTCAAGGACCTCGAGGGTCTGCAGTCGAAGGTCGCTTCCGCTGCGCCCGGGCGTGGCGGAACCAAGAAGGCCTCGACCGCCCGCAAGAGCAGTGGTACAGCTCGCAAGACCTCGAGCTCGCGGTCGGGTACAGCGCGCAAGGCGAGCTCCACGAGCCGCAGCACCGCGCGCAAGACGAGCTCCAGCCGGAGCAAGTCCGCAAGCGCACCGCGCGCTAGGGCATCCGCCCCGCGCGCGCGAGCGAAGAAGAGCTGAGTGCCTGCGCCTGGCCTCGGGCCCGCCGCCCGAGGCCAGGCGCGACGCGCTACCGTCGGTCTGTGCCAGGAAAGATCCTCGTCGGGACATCCAGCTGGGCCGACCCGGGATTCGTGGAGGAGTGGTACCCGCAGGGGTTGGCCGCGAAAGACCGTCTCCCGTTCTACGCGGAGCGCTTCCGCGTGGTGGAAGTCAACTCGAGCTTCTATGCGATCCCTGAGCGCGACACCGTCGGCCGCTGGGCGCGCGTCACGCCGGAGCACTTCACCTTCGACGTGAAGCTGCACCGCTTGCTCTCACGACACGCGGCGCAGATCAAGGAGCTGCCGCCGGAGATCCGCGACGGCGTGGAGACCAACCAGCGTGGCCGTGTGCTGCTCACCCCGGAGCTCGAGAAGGAGATGGTCGCGCGCGTGAAGCACGCGTGCGAGCCGCTCGACAAGGCGGGCAAGCTCGGCGCCTTCCTGCTCCAGCTGACGCCGGCGTTTGCGCCCGGCAAGCACGAGCTCGAGGAGCTGGACCCGATCATCGAAGGGCTCGCGCCGCACCCGGTGGCAGTCGAGTTCCGCCACCGCGCCTGGGTGCGCGACAAGCGCATCGAGGAGACGCTCGGCTATCTGTCGGAGCGACGGGCGGCTTTCGTCTGCGTGGATGCGCCGCCCGAGGACCACGTGCCGATCATGCCGCCGGTCGACGCAGTCACGCGCGACGACCTGGCCTACATGCGCCTCCACGGCCGCAATACCGAGGGCTACCTGCACGGCAAGTCGGTGGCCGAGCGCTTCGCCTGGCGCTACAGCGACGAGGAGCTCGAGGAGGTCGGCGGTCGCGTGCGCGGGCTGGCCGAGCAGGCGGGCGAGGTGCACACGCTTTTCAACAACAACCGCGGGGACGACGCGCCCACATCGGCGCAGCGCTTCATGTCGCTGCTTGGCCAGGACCCCGGTCCGCCGCCGCAGGAGGCCCAGCTTCGGCTGGCATGAAATGGCGCGGATAGGCACAGGGCTGGCGACCGACGACGCCGGAGTCGACGCCTTCGCGGAGGCGTCGGGCCGCGCGGCCATGGCGCTGGGCGGCGCTCCCGCGGATCTCGTGTTCGTGTTCGCCGGGGCCGCCAACCTGGAGCACGCGGATGCGGGACTCGCGATCGTCCAGGAGCGCCTCGCGCCGCGCGCGCTCGTGGGCTGCGGCGCGCAGGGAGTGGTTGCCGCGGGTCGCGAGCTCGAGGACGGCGGGGTGGCGGTTTGGGCCGCGGCGATGCCGGACGCGGAGCTCGAGTCCTTCCACCTGGAGACGTTCGCAAGTGGCGAGTCGGTGGCGGTCGCGGGGATGCCCGACTTCGACGCCGCGGAGGCGGTCTTCATGCTCGTCGACCCCTACTCGTTCCCCGCGGAGCCGCTGCTCGACCAGATCGCCGAGGATCACCCGGGCGTGCCGATCATGGGCGGGCTGGCCAGCGCGGGCGGCGCCGGCTCGACGCTGCTGATGTGCGACGGTGAGCTCGTGACCGAGGGCGCGGTTGGCGTGGCGCTGGCGGGCGTGGACGTGCGGCCGTGCGTGTCGCAGGGCGCGAAGCCGATCGGCCCCGAGATGGCGATCACCTCCGCCGACGGCAACGTGATCCACGAGCTGGCGAGCAAGCCCGCGCTCGAGCGCCTCAAGACAGCGATCACGGAGCTCGATCCGGTGGAGCGCGCGCTGGCGGCGTCAGGCCTGCTGATCGGCATCGTGATCGACGAGAACCGTCCCGAGTACGAGCGCGGCGACTTCCTCGTACGCGGTCTGCTGGGCGCCGACGAGGAGTCGGGCTCGATCGCGGTGGGCGAGCGCGTGCGCGTCGGCCAGACGGTGCGCATGCAGGTGCGCGACGGCAGTTCCGCGGACGAGGATCTGCGCGAGGCGCTCGCGCGGGTGGCTCGCGAGCTCGACGGCCCGCCCGCGGGCGCCCTGATCTTCACCTGCAACGGCCGCGGCTCGCACATGTTCAACGTGCCGGACCACGACGCGAGCGCGCTCGATCAGGCGCTCGGCGGAGCGCCTGCGGCGGGCTTCTTCTGCGCCGGCGAGATCGGTCCCGTGGGCACGCGCAGCTTCGTGCACGGCTTCACGGCCACGATGGCCGTCTTTCCGAGCTAGCG
>Ga0068852_100001004_pt1 | contig 18622 bp, 16 predicted proteins | sample KBSCornC22_FD_66594 | JGI IMG/M metagenome (GOLD analysis project Ga0068852, IMG submission 66594) | Corn rhizosphere microbial communities from Kellogg Biological Station, Michigan, USA - KBS Corn C2-2 | ecosystem: Host-associated > Plants > Roots > Rhizosphere > Soil ... | reverse complement strand
CCGCAGCGTTGATATGTTCGCCCTCTTCCGATCGGACGACGACAGCCCTGTCCTCCAGTGTATCTTCTAAATAATGTTGTTGTTGCATAACGATTGTTTTTTATCACAAACCTACCGCCGCGTGGAGAGACAACCCTTTACAAATGTTGAGAAATGCATTTTTTTTTGGCCTAAATTACACCCATGCACCTCACCATCACCGGAAGATCGACTAGGTATTCATCTCTCATGCCGACAGGGACCACCTCACTGGCCTGCTGCAATTCCTGCAGCTCAATGCCCGTCCCGGCTTCCCCGTCATCCACTATCCAAAGGATTCCGGCTCCTTCCCCGCGCTGGAAGCATTCTCTAAAAAATTTGACCCGCAGGTAGCCCGTACCGTCTGGACGCCCGTCACGGCCGGCGACGAAATACCTATTGCCAAGGACCTTCTGGTAAGACCGCTGCGCAACGAGCATGTCCCCATAGACCAGCACATCATCAAAAGTTTAGGCTATATGGTCGTACAGACACGTAAAAAGCTCCGACCGGAATTCGCCCATCTCTCGGGGGAGGAGCTGCGCCAGCTGGCCGAGCAGCAGGGAAGGGACAGTTTTTCCATGGAGGTGCGGGAAAATCTTCTGGGCTATTCAGGCGACACCCCCGTGGAGGACGGCGCAAAATGGGACAATACAAAGATCCTCATTCATGAAGCCACATTTCTCGACAATGGCGAACCTGTAAAAAACAGGGAGCATGGAAACAAGCACAGCACCCTGGAAGAAGTAATGGAAATGGTCAGCTCCATTCATGTCGAACAGCTGATCCTGGGGCATTTCTCTTCCCGCTATTCACCGGAGGAGATTGATCGGGCCATCAGGGACCAATGTGAAAAATACGCCATCAACATCCCCGTCCGCCGGTTATTGCCCGGTGCGATTGTACACGACCTGCTGAACCAGCCACCGATCATTCAGTGAGCCGGTACCGGGACGCCTCTCAAGGCCGGACTAAACTATCCCTGCGGCTTATTAAATTTTCCCATCGGCGCCCCCGCCTGGATTTTTCTTTCTAGCTTCGAGAGAAATAAACCATCCATATGATATCAGCCAACTCACCTGCCGGCCGGCGGAGGTTTTTAAAAGCCACTATCGGCGTAGCCACCGGAGCCACAGCACTATCCATGCTGCCATCAGCCACATTCTCACAACCGTTTTTTTCTCCCGCCGGACCGGTAGCCGATGACCTCAATATCATTGGCCCTAAGGAAGGCTACTCTCCTCAGATAGGAACACTCGTATCCATGATGACCTGGATGCGCACTGTCATGCTCTATTCCGTCAAGGGAATGACCACCGAACAGCTCGACTTCCTCATCGACAACAAGGCCAACACCATCGGCGCCCTGCTTTTTCACCTGGCCGCCACCGACGCTTTCTATCACGCACACACGTTCGACGGTGTGGATTGGGGAAAATGGGACAAAAGCCTGAACGATAAGTTCGGTACTGCTATGGAGCTGGGAGACAACGGCCGCAAGATCATCAAAGGCAATAACCTCGACTTCTATTTGAACCTCTTGCAGGACACGAGAGAAAAGACCCTGTCCGAATTTAAGAAGAGGGATGACCAATGGCTGCTCACCGTGGATAGCAAATGGCCCTGGGGTCCTACCAACAATTACTGCAAATGGTTCCATGTCTGTGAACATGAATCCAATCACAATGGACAGATAAAATTCCTCAAAAGCAGACTACCGGGAGCCAAGGCGGGTAATGAATAGCTGCCCGCTATCAATGCATTCCCCCCTCGCTGGCAAACAAAGGCCAGTTCTTATCCGGCACATGGGCCTCCTGCATCAGCGATAGTATTTTTTTGACAATGTCCGGATGTTGTGCCGCCACATTGTGCTTCTCCGACACATCCTGGCTGAGGTCATAAAGCTCTAATGGCGCATCCACCGTAGCATGCACATTCAGCCGGACACCTTTCCAGTTCCCCCAGCGGATGGCCTGCCGCCCGCCATTCTCATGGAATTCCCAATACAGGTAGTCATGCTGCTGCTGATGCCGGGTGTCGCCGGACAACGTAGGCAGGATCGATACCCCGTCGATGGCAAGTCCCCGCCTGCCCGCTGCCACCGCAGGTTTTCCTCCCGCCGCCTCGCAAAAGGTAGGATACAGATCCCAAAACGCGCCCGTAAATTTCGAGACAGCCCCAGCCCGGATCGTACCCGGCCAGCAGGCGATAAAGGGCGTACGGATACCTCCTTCATACAGATCCCTTTTGATACCCCTCAAAGGCCCATTGCTGTCAAAAAAAGCAGGATCATTCCCACCCTCTTTATGCGGACCGTTGTCACTGCTAAAGATCACCAGCGTATTACGGGCAATACCCATACTGTCCAGCAAAGCCCTGACTTCACCCACATACCTGTCCAGCCTCGTTACCATGGCCGCATACGCCGCATGCGGATAAGGCTCGAATGCAGCCTTCTCATACCGGGGGGTCTCCGCCTGATTACGGGGTGATTCATGGAACTTGCGCACGTAGTGATCATACACGGTATCATGAGGTACGCTCAATGCTGCGTGCGGCAATGTATAGGAAAGGAATAAAAAGAAAGGTTCATCCCGCCCGGGTGGCCGGCCAGCGGTCCCATTACGCTGCCGGAGAAACTCCAGCGCATGTCCGTGGATCAGGTCCGCGGAATAAATAGCATTTTCCGTCTTGTTCTCCGTGAGCTCGACAGGCTGGTCGTTCTGCCAGAGATGGTCAGGGTAGTAATTATGAGCCTGGCCCTGGCAATTGTAGCCAAAGAATTCGTTGAACCCCTGTTTCGTCGGCACACCCGAAGAACCCGGATAACCCAGGCCCCATTTCCCAAAGTCCGCCGTATAATAACCCATATCCTGCAGCCGCCGTGCAATGGTCACCGTAGTATCTGGTAAAGGGAATTGTCCCTCAGGCCGAAACTCCCGATTGCCCCGGACGGCTGTGTGCCCGGTATGAAGCCCTGTCATAAAGCTCGCACGGGATGGCGCACATACCGAGGTCCCTGCATAGAACTGGGTGAAGCGCATCCCATCACGCGCCAGCGCATCGATGTGGGGTGTCTCTATTTTTTCCTGGCCATAACAACCCAGGTCCCCATAACCCAGGTCATCCGCGAGAATAAAAACAATATTAGGCCGCTGCTGCCCGCTGACAGAAATACAGATGAACAAGGTCATCAGAGCAAAAAAACATCTCATGCCCTAAATATACAAAACTGCCGGGTTAATATTTTTTAACACCTGGACCATTACACGTAGAAAAGCATAAATTTATCGTCACTCCAAACATAAAGTTTAGAGATCAACCACCGATGAAAGAGCATAAAACAAAGGATGGCCGGACCTTCACGATCCGTCAACCCACCGGGGACGACGCCCAGGACATCATCGACTATTCCCGGCTGCTCTTCGCCTCCACCGATCAGGTGCTGACCACCCTGGAAGAGTATACCATCAACGTTCAGCAGGAACGCACCTGGATAGACAACTTTAATGACGACCCCAATTCTATCCTCCTCATTGCCGTGATGCAGCATCGGATAGTAGGACTGTTGTTCTTTGTCGGCGGTTCCAAGAAAAAAAATGCCCACACGGGAGAACTAGGCCTAAGTGTAAATCCCGAATTCCAGGGGTTGGGTATAGGACGACAGCTCATCACATCGCTGATACAATGGGCTGAAATTAATCCCGCCATCGAAAAAATATTCCTCAACGTATTTGCCACCAACGAAAAAGCCATCCATCTGTACAAACACCTTGGCTTCGCGGAAGAAGGCCGGTTTATCAGGGCCGTTAAACAGCCGGATGGCGAATATGTTGACGTATTACAAATGTATATCATGACAAAAGGCTAATGTCTGTAGACCTTCGGACAACGAACCTCAGGTACGTTAGTCCCGATTATCCCGTCCCCCTACCGTCCATCCTGGCCGCCAATTTTCACCACATCATTCATCAAATATTTCGCAGCCATTTTAAGGCCATTTACCGAGATTTTCGCCCCTTTGGCCATATTCATCTGGATCGACCCATTTAGGCGGGGTAAATTTGCAAAATAAAATTAACCTCCGTGAGAAAGTTGTTTTTTACGCTATCGTTGTTCTTATCGTTCGCACTAATGAGTATGGCCCAGGCCCCGGCCGGACCGGGCGGCGGAAAGCCAGGCGCCCCTGGCGGAAGACCAGGCGGACCGGGTGGCCCCGGAGCAGGCGGCCCCCCTCCATCTATTGGCCGTGTGTATGGAAAAATTACCGACTCCGCCGGACAGCCCATGAACCAGGCATCCGTGCTGGTGATGAAGTCCACCGTCGACCCCAATACAAAAAAGAAAAAGCTCGTCCTTCTCAAAGGCGCAGATACAAAGGCTAATGGCGAATTTGACCTGGAAGATCTGCCCATCGCCAGCCCGCTCGTGCTGAAACTGTCAGCCACAGGCTACAAGCCCCAGGATGTGTCTTTTATGATCATCCCTCAGCAGGCCGCAGCCGCACCCGGCAGCGATAATAGCAACCCCATAGGCAGCCTCCCATCCTTTAGCAAGGACCTCGGTATCATCAAAATGACCACCGACACCAAAGAGCTCAGCACCGTCACCGTCACGGCAAAGACGCCCGCCATGCGACTGGATATGGATAAAAAAGTATTCAACGTAGACAGGAACATCGTCAGCGCCGGCGGTACCGCACAGGATGTCATGCGCAACGTGCCTTCTGTCAACGTGGACATCGATGGTAATGTCACCCTCCGTGGCGCCTCACCCACCATCTTCGTGGACGGACGACCTACCACCCTTTCCCTGGACCAGATCCCCGCAGATGCCATCGAGAGCGTAGAGGTCATGACCAACCCCTCCGCTAAGTATGACGCTTCTGGCGGCGGCTCCGGCATTCTCAACATCATACTGAAGAAGAACAGGAAGCAGGGCTACAACGGATCCATCTCCGCCGGCATGGACTCCCACGGCGCCCCCAATGCACTGGTAGGACTCAACGCCCGCCAGGGGAAGGTCAACCTCAGCCTCAACGGCATGTATATGGGTATGAACCCAAAGACCGTGGGCACTACGGACAGGAATACCTACCTGTCGGATACAACCACACATATCCTGCAGAGCGACCTTCAACGAGGCAAAGGACATTTCATGTTTGGACAGGTGGGACTAGACTTCTTTATCAGCAACAAGACCACCGTATCCGCCTCTTATATCAAGGTGGGCGGTAGATTCACGCCTACGGATATCTCCAATCTGCAAACGGATTCTATCACCAACAACTGGACAAAAACGATATATTCCCTGAGGAACTCCAACTCGGTCCGTAGCTTCGACGTCAATGGCGCACAGGTAGGTATGAAACACCTCTTTGCCAAGGAAGGTCACCAGCTGACTGCGGACGGTTCCTATTTCCATGCCACATCACATTCATCCTCGTTCTATACGACGGATTATTATACAGGCGCCCCGGGTACGCCCGTCGCCAACACTACGTACCAGCAGGTGCTGGGTACAGCCAACCCTTCCTTTACCACCCTGCAGACGGATTATACCAATCCCTTTGCCAAGGTCAAGCTGGAAGCAGGATTGCGCGCTTCTTTCCAGACCCTGAACAACTTCATGGATACCTATAATGTGGACAAAAGCGGGAACGCGCAGATCACCCCCTATGGCACCAGCAACTACAAGAGTACCAGCAGGGTTTATGCCGCCTATGTAAACCTCTCCCACACTTATGGCAACTTCGGTTATTCGGTGGGTTTGCGGGGAGAAAGCTCCAACTACTCAGGCGATCTGTTGAATACAGGGCAGCATTTCCATAACAGCTATCCCTTCGCCTTCTTCCCCTCCCTGTTCCTCAGTGAGAAGTTCAAGCACAATCAGGAGCTCCAGCTCAGCGCCACCCGTAAGATCAATCGGCCGGGATTCTTCCAGCTGATCCCTTACACCGATTATTCAGATACGTTGAATATCACCCGCGGTAACCCTGACCTCGTGCCCGAGTTTACATATACTTTCGAAATGTCCTATATGAAGACATTCCCGCACAGCAACACCCTGCTCCTGTCCGGATATTATAAGTATACGTCCAATCTGATGACAAGATTCCAGGACAGCGGCGTCAACCCTATCGGTAAACCAGTATTGATCAATACGTATGAGAATGCCAACAACGCGTATACCGTAGGCGGCGAGATCACCTCCACCGATAATATCACCAAATGGTGGGATATCACGGCCAACATCAATATCTACAATTCGCATATCAATACCAACAATCTGAAACAGGTATCCCAGGCTGCCCTCTGGAGCTGGTTTGGTAAATTCAACAGCAACTTCAAGCTGCCCGCCAACTTCTCCATACAGGCAACCTTCATCTACCAGTCGAAGACGAATATACCGGCCAACCAGCAGCAGAACCAGTTCGGCCCGCCGGGATCAACCACTCAAAGCTCGTCGCAGGGATATATCAAACCCTTCTATGGCTTCGATATGGCGGTGAAGAAAAGTTTCTTAAAGAACAATGCGGCATCCATCACCGTCAGTATGAGCGACATTTTCCGCAATCGCGAATCGAGAATGTATAGCTTCAGCTCGATCTTCAACCAGGAGTACGATCGTCTGAAAGACCCGCAGCTCTTCAGAGTAGTATTTGCCTACAGATTTGGGAAGATGGATCTTAACCTCTTCAAGAGAAAAGACACCAATGCAGCAGGCCCGCCTTCACTGGGTAACTAATACGATAAAGCCCTCGGACGACCCCGGGGGCTTTTTATTAAGGACCTCACACCCGGGGATGCATCTTCCTGCTCAGCCACAACACCACCACTCCCATCACTGAAATGATGAGATAACCCACTCCTATCTGCATTTGCGAAGAAGGCTTGAGCAGCGCCGCAATACCATAGCTGAGGACGGCGGTGAAAGTATAGCCCAGGCCTCCTGCAAGACCGCCCGCAATACCGGCCGCACGGGGGAATCTGGCCAGACAATAGGTAAAATAATTATTGAAAATAAATCCGGCCGTCACATGTATGAGAAATGCAAAACCTACCAGGGTCTGAATGCTGGACACCCATGATGCGCCCAGGATCATACCCACCACCAGCACTACCTGGATCACATATGCCACCCGGTTCTTTGATTGAAAAGGTTTCCGGATCAATCCCTTCCCGAAAAAACCACCACACATCCAGGCCAATCCCAGGATCAGCGATACATAGCCCGCCACCACAGGAGAAAAATGCATGACATGCTCGATCACAAAAGGCCCCGTCAGGCTGAAAAGCATGATCATCGCATAGCACAACCCCAGCATGAAGATGCCGTAATTATAATCCCGCGCAGCAAGGATCCCCCTGTAATTGTCAAGGACGTGAGAAATGGACAAGGGTATCTTCTCCCGGATGGTCTCGCCCGAGAAAGCCCACTGTAGAATGAACAACAGCAGACCATAAATGGCCAGCGCATAGAAATTAGACCGCCAGCCAAAACTATGTTCCAGATACCCCCCGACAAAAGGAGCTACAATGGGACCAACCGACCAGACGATAGTCATCAGGCTTATATAATGTTTCCGCCGGTCGCCCTCATAGATATCCGAGAAGAAGGCCCTGGAAGCCACCACGATAAATCCGATGCAAAGCCCTTGCAAACAGCGCATCGTATATATAAGGATGATACTGTGACTCAAGCCGGTTACCAAACAGGAAAGTGAAAAGACCAGCAACGCCCCCAGGCTGATCCTACGCCGGCCAAACGTATCCAGAAAAGACCCGGAGATGAGTTGGGAAAGCCCATAGCTCACCAGGAATAAGGACAGCGTCAGTTGTATCTGTGCTTCGGGAAGACCCAGTTCCTGCGCCATGGACGGCATCGAAGGCAGGTAAATGTCCGTACCAAAACCAGAAATAGGTACTATAAAATAGGTGACTATGGTGGCTATTCTGTATTTCCCGGGCCGTAGTTTCTTTATGTCCTTCATCGGTTGCGATAACATGCAAATGCACATGATTGTTCGGCCCCCAGCTTACGGGCCGTGGAAAAAATTTCACAGTATAAAAGTACTTTTGTATTTTTATGAAAGATATTTCATAACTACATGAATGACATCTTAACCCCGTTAGGCCACCTGGCAGGCGGTTCCCGATTCAAAAGGATCAGCGACAAGCTTTATATCGACGGCACCAGGATCTATAAGGATAGGGACCTCCCTTTCAAATCCACCTGGTTTTCCGTTTATTACGCATTGGCCAGCGCCGAGGCTCCTCTTACCATCCTCGACATTGCCTACCACATCGCCTTCACCCACATCACCGTGAAAAATATCCTTCGCGAGATGGAAGATGAAGGGCTCGTCACGATCAGGCCCAACCCCAACGACAAACGCTCCAAGCTCGTCTGCCTGTCCCCCAAAGGAAAGAACCTGCTGAAAAAGCTAAGACCTCTCTGGACCTCCATCTCCCGGGCCCTGGGTGATGTGTTCATGGCCGGTCACCCCGATATAGTCAATATCCTCAACCGGATAGACAAAGCCATCGAAGAATACCCCGTCTATCAAAGAGTGAACGAGCTGGACAAGGTCAGAAGGATCACCGTCGTCGATTACAGGCCACAGTTAAAACCCGCCTTCCAGCAGCTCGTGCGGCCCTGGCTCCTGGAGGTTTTGCACGGCAAGCTGGAAAAAGAAGACGAGTTTGTATTGGAGCACCCCGAACAGGCATATCTCGACACCGGCGGCTTCATATTCTTCGCTCAGGTCCATGGGTCCTCGCCCCCTGGCATCGCCGGCTGCGTAGTGTTGAAAAGACTCAACGGCGACCATTTCGAATTTGCCAAACTGTATATAAAGAATGACTATCGCAATCTCGGCATCGCCACCCGTCTCATCGAAAGATGCATCACGCGGTGCAGGGAGAATGAAGCCACCCGCCTCTGGCTACAGACCACCCTTCGCATGCCGGCCGCACATAAATTATATTACAAGCTCGGCTTTAAGGACAGCCCTGCTCCACCGCATATGCACGTCCTCGCAAGAACAGAAAAGATCATGAGCCTGGATATATAATCTATGCCATGGAACACGCACCCGTTCATATCATAAACACCACACCCGAAGACCTTCCTCTTGTCTACTGGCTCTTCGACCAGGCCATCCTTTATCAACGGCAGCACGGATATCCCGCCTGGAAAGGCTATGAGAAGAACGCCCTCTCCTTCGAGGTCGAACAGCTGCTGCAATACAAGGCGGTACAATACCACCACGTTCTCGCCATATTCAGCATCTCCTACAGCGATCCCGCCACCTGGGGAGAATGGGACACCGGCAACGCCCTCTTCCTGCACAGGATCATCACACATCCCCAATTCAAAGGACAACGCGTTTTCGGGAAGGTCCGCGAATGGGCCCTTCAAAAAGCCAGGGAAAAAGGACTCGATTACATACGGATTGACACCTGGACCGACAATCCCGCCATCATTACTTTCTACGAAGGTTATGGCTTCCACGTCGTCGCTGCACGCGTCACACCCGACTCGCCCGGGCTCCCCGCACAGAACAGGAACCTGCGCGTCACTCTCATGCAGCTGCCCGTGGTATAACTCAGGCCGCCTGATCTTCAGCCCAAGCTCCTCATCCCGGCACCGCATACGCCTCCGCCACCCATTCAAATCCTTCGCCCTGTCTGCGCACATGTCCAACACCCGGCCAGGGCAGATGATAGGAAAATATCTTCGCCCTTTTCTCTGCCAGCACAGACAGCACACGCCGGCGCGTAGCGGCCGCGAGCGCAATATCCGTATCACCTGAAAAACTCCATTCCGGATGCGGCGCCAGCAGCACATCCGAGTGCAGTAAGTCCGCAATATGCACCAGTTCCTCGCCGTTGGAGAATACATGCACCAGCGAATGACGGGGTGTATGCCCCTCCGCACGCTCCATCCGTATACAACCCAGCAGCTACGCCGCAGCGTGATAGATATCACACCAAAAATGCTGACCCAAACTCTCCGCGAGCTTGAAGAAAGTGAGCTGATACAAAGAAAGGTCTATCGCGAAGTACCACCCCGTGTAGAATACACCCTTACAGATACAGGAACCAAAATGATCCCTTTTATAAAGCTCCTGCGCGAATGGGGCGATAGACAAATGGCGAAGGCCAACATTCCCTCTTTCGCCGGGCAGGAGTCTGATGAGAATAACATCGCCTGTCACAACTGACTTCCAGGGGCATACGCCCCTTTTTTTAGCTCAACTTCACAATATAGTGGTTTACATTTACGTATTAGTATCTTACTTGTCTTATCCTTCCAGATATTAGCCTGATCCTGCAATAATTAGGCTTATTCATCTGTTGAAAGATTGTGCCATGAGATATGCCCTTTATTTCTTTCTGACCCTGTATGCCCTACCTCTGTATTCCCATGCCCAACCCTCACACCTGAAATTCCAGCACCTGGGGAAAAGCGCGGGTCTCACAGAGAGCAACGTCACCTGCATCCTGCAGGACAGCCGGGGCTTTATGTGGTTTGGCACAAGAGATGGCTTGAACAGATATGACGGCTATGGATTCACTGTCTATCGTAACCAGGAAGGAGATACGAAGAGCATCAGCAACAATTTTATCACCTGCATCATCGAAGACAAAAAGGGCAACCTGTGGATAGGCACCTGGGGTGGTGGATTGAATCGCTGGGACAGGGAAAAGAACAGATTTGTACACATCGAAGGACATCTTTCCAATGACTTTATAAATAGTCTTCTTATCGACCACACCGGCGCGTTATGGGTCGCCACGGATGGGGATGGCGTATACAAGCTTGACCCCGCAACAGGGGCTTATTACACCTGGTACCTGAACGATGACGGGGATCCGTCCAGCCTCGGCGACAACGATGTGTACACCATTTTTGAAGACAGCCGCCAAAACATCTGGCTGGGCACCGCTCATGCAGGACTCAATCTGCTGGACAGAACAAAAAACAGCTTCATCCGGCTTGTACACGACAATAAAGACAATGCTTCCCTCGCCAACAATGCTGTCAAGTGCATTTATGAGGACAGCCGCCATCGTCTCTGGCTGGGCACGCTGGGAAAAGGTCTCGAGCTCATGCTGGACCCCAAAGGAAAATTCCGTCATTTCCCCAATGTCTCCCAGGATCCCTATAGCCTGATCTATAACGTCGTATTATCCCTGAGCGGCGATAACGCCGGAAATCTCTGGATAGGCACCGACAATGGAGGGATCAGCATATTGGAGCACGGCGTCGATACATTTCAGATCTACAAACAAGATGACATCGACAAATACAGCCTTCACAACAGTTCTATTCAGGCGCTCTATAAGGACAGACAGGGCAATATGTGGGTCGGTACATACAGCGGCGGCATCGGCCTCTGGAAGAAAGGACAGAACGATTTCCTGCACTATCGTCATTCTTCCGACCCGGGCAGTCTCAGCAACAACGATGTACTGGACTTCCTGGAAGACTCGAGCCACCGGATCTGGATAGGCACAGACGGCGGAGGACTTGAGCTGTTCGACAGGCATACAGGAACTTTCACACACTTCCGCCACAAAGTGGGCAATTCCAACAGCATCAGCGGGGATTATATTCTGGCGCTGCACGAAGACCCCCGGCATTCTCTCTGGATAGGCACCTGGGGCGACGGCCTCACGGTAATGAATAAGGACATGACCCGATGCCGACGGTATAGGAATGACCCATCTGTTCCCTCCAGCTTGGCCGGAGATAATATCTATGCCATTACAGCAGACAAGGACAACGACATCTGGATAGGCATGTATGGTGGAGGACTTGACAGATATGATCCCCGCATCGATGGCTTTGTACACTACAAACATCAGTTCAATAATCCCAATAGCCCCGGTGGTGACAGGGTGCAAACGCTTTGTGCGGACAAAGAGGGGGATTTGTGGATAGGCACCTACGATGGAGGGCTTGACAGGTTCGACAAACGCACGGGCACATTCACTCACTTCCGGCACAATCCTTACAGGAACAGCCTCAGCAACAATTCTGTAAACTATGTATACGAGGACAGCTGGGGTGGTATTTGGGTCTGCACCACTGTAGGGCTTGATTACCTCGACAAGGCCACCGGCGTCTTCACCAACTATTTTACCAAAGACGGATTGTCCGGTGATGTGGTCTTTGGTATCCAAGAGGATAAAAATGGACAGCTATGGATCAGCACTACCAATGGCCTTTGCAAACTGGATACCCAACGCCGTCATTTTACCAGGTTCACTGAGGACGATGGCCTGCAGTCCAGCGAGTTCAAGGCGCATGCATGTCTCATGGACCACACCGGGACCATGTATTTCGGTGGTGTCAATGGATTTAATGTCTTCCAGCCCGACAGTGTTCGGCCAGGCGATGGGGAAGCTCCGCTGGTCATCACCGGATTCCATATCTTCAATAAAGACGTCCCCGTATCTGAAGGGCAGATCAATACTCCCCTAAAAAAGGACATCACCGAGACAAAGGACCTCACGCTCCCCTACAGCAGCTCCGTCATCTCGTTTGAATTTGCCTCCCTCAATTATGTCACCCCTTCCAAAAGACGATATGCTTACAGATTGGTGGGATTTGACAAAGACTGGATCTATATCGATGATCCCCACCAGCGTGGCGTCACCTACACCAATCTCGATCCCGGCAGCTATACCTTCCAGGTAAAATCCATGAAGGAGGACGGACAATGGTCCTCCAATATCACCAGCATCAACCTCACCGTTACTCCGCCATTTTGGGCGACATGGTGGTTCAGGGCCACCGTCGTGCTCATCATTATGGGCGCCGCACTGGGCATCCACCTTATACGGCTGCAACGTATCCGGCAGCAGAAAAGGGAGCTGGAACATCAGGTAATGGAGCGGACCACCCAGCTTGCCCAGTCCATCGAGCTGGAACGCACCGCCCGCAAGGAAGCCGAACACGCCAACCAGGCCAAGAGCCAGTTCATGGCCAATATGAGCCACGAGCTGCGGACACCCATGAATGCCATCCTCGGATTTACAGACCTCGTCCTCACTACCGACCTGCTTAAGGTACAACGGGAATATATACAAAATGTAAATAAGAGTGGGCACAACCTCCTCAACCTCATTAATGACATCCTCGACTACTCGAAGATCGAGGCCGGCAAGCTCTTCATCGACAACACCGTCTTTGGCCTTGCACGGCTCGTGGAGGACACCGTCGGCATGCTGGCCATAAAAGCGTTTGAGAAAAACCTGGAGATCATTTGCGAAATTGATCCCCGCCTGCCCGACCTGGTCCTGGGCGATCCGGTCCGTATCCAGCAGATACTTGTCAACCTGATAGGCAATGCCATTAAATTCACCGACAAGGGAGAGATAGTCGTCACCGTCAAAAGAGAGGAAGCGTCCAACCAAGGCCCCCCTCACCGGCAAGGCGACAAAAAATATCAGCAGCTGTCCATTCTCGTAAAAGACACCGGCATCGGCATCCCGAAGGAAAAAATAGATAAGATCTTCGAGAGCTTTACCCAGGGCGACGCCTCTACTACCCGCAAATATGGTGGCACCGGCCTTGGACTTACCATTGCGAAAAATCTCGCCGGAATGATGGGCGGAACCCTTACCGTGGACAGCCAGCCTGGCGTTGGCAGCACCTTTACCCTGCTGCTGGCCCCTGAGATCATACAGGAGGAGCCCGCAAAACCTCATCCACAACGGTCAGCCCTTCGCCATGTTCTCGTCGTCGACGACAACCTCACCAACTGCAGACTCATGCAGGAGCTCTTTGGTTTTATGAATGTGGAATGCTTCGTCAGCACCAGCGGGGAAGACGCTCTTGCTATCCTTAAAAAAGCCCGGACCGACCATAAATGTTTTGATCTTATCATCACCGACTACCAGATGCCTTCCATGGATGGTATTACCCTCGTAAAAGAGATCAAGACGATATTAAAGGACCATGCCCAACCCTTTATATTGATGCTTTCTTCACTCGAAAGGAATTTGCACCGGAATGAAGCCGAAAGCATCGGCATCGACCTGTTTCTTTCCAAGCCGGTGCGATTCAACGAGCTCAACCAGATACTCGCCTCTATTTTTGAAGATGGCGCTCCCACAATCCCCGTGGCTGACCCCATCCCCGTGATCCATCAGCTGGGCAGCAACAGGACCATCATGGTGGCGGAGGATGAACCCATCAATATGCTGCTCATCTCCGAGGTATTACATAAGATGGGCTTCAAAGTCATCAAAGCCACCACCGGCGCCGAAGTCCTTCAGCTCCTGCAGCAGCATGACCCGGACATCATTTTCATGGACATCAATATGCCTGAGATGGATGGATATACCGCCACCCGCGCCATACGCCGCCTCGAAGGCCCGCAATCCAATATTCCCATCATCGCGCTCACCGCCGATGCCATGATAGAGGATAAGCAACGATGCCTGGACGCCGGCATGAATGGTTTTGTCTCCAAACCCTTCCGCCTGGAAGAAATAGAGAGCGTACTGCAGCAGTTTGCATATGTTGGATAACACAATTTCTTTTTATACCTTACTCTTATGACCCTATTAAAAGCGTTGCTGATCGTCCTGGCTTCCACGCTGACACTCCATTCCGGAGGTCCCATAAAGAAATTCATCGTGGATGACTTCCCCGTCACCGATAAAATGTTCGCCCGGGAAATGAAAACTAAGGATAGTGATGCCGGAATAAGAAACAGCGGAATGGTAGAATCCTCCGATAAAGCCTGGTTCACCAACGACAGCCTCCATCAGACCCTTGTCTTCGATCTCTATACGGACTACATGAGAATGGGCGTCTTCCTCTTTGACAACAACAATATTCCCAGGGAGCTTATAACGATCATGGAGCTCAATACCCTGGACGGGAGCCTCGCAACCGACAAACAAAAAGAAAAGTCCTTAAAAGGGTTTATCAGACAGGCAAGACGTATCAGAAGCAAATACTTCACTTCCGACAAGGGTATAAAGCTTGGCATAGAGAAGGCAGTCGTCATAACAGCCTATGGACGCCCCGACAAGATCTCACATACCGGCAAAATGGAGACGCTGGAATGGAATTTCATAGGCGACCAGGATATACCTGAAAAAGGCGTCCCCAAAGGCCGGAGAGTGGCCACCGACAGTTTTGGTCACCAGATTACTGCCTTCTTTAAGGACGATAAATTGATTGGGCTGATATTGCACAACGATATACCTTAGAAAAAATACCCTCCCCATGCGCCTTCCCATGTTTTTTCTCCTGCTTGCCGTGCTCATCCAGCCTTCCTGCAGGTCATCGCAAAAACAACAACCCAATATCCCCACGCCAACCCATGCCCCACAGAACGTCTCGAATTATCCGAGAGATTCTTCTCTCTTTACAACAAAGGACAGCGTCGTTATTTCATTTGCCGGTCGCGACACATTGATCTATTCAAAAAAAGAGTACAATGACATAATCGCCAATTTTCCGATATTATACTCGAAATACCCTTCATACCCCGACCAGACCTATGCCGCGGCCCTCGAACATCCTGACACTGCTCATGAATTTAGCAGCGAAGCGGGTCAAGACAACTTTTACTTGCTGTACGCCTACTTTCTACGTCAAAAAAACAAAGGCCCGGAACTGGCCGGCGCCAGGGATACCCTGATCCGGATATTTGAAAACATCAACAACTTATATGGGCGGCTAAACCACGGCGGCACCTATTTTGGCCATCAATACAACAGACTCCTCGGCTATGCGGAATATGAGGTTTCTGTTTTGTCCAAAGAGCCCGATTGGTTCAAGAAAGACTATTCTATCGTCGCCCAAAAGGCCAGATTCATTGATCTCATCCATCAGCAGATACAGGACGAGGTCAGCGTCGACAATTTCATACTTGGCCCAGGCGAAAAACAAAAAGCAATACAGGAGATGGAAAAGTACCTCGATAAGATGAATGCCCTGATGACGAACTACTTCTATTTGACCCGGGCGCGCCGTTTTCTCTATGACAATTATGATGTGCGCTAAGGCGTACACCCCACTATATCAAAACCGGACACTCCCTAACCGCACCCACTCACCACAATTGTTGATTATCAACCACCTATAACTCCGGCCCCATATTCGCACCTGCATCCCAAACCAACGGCAATGCTCCGCAATTACTTTAAGACCGCCTGGCGCAATCTCACAAAAAACCAGGCATATTCCCTTATCAACATAGCAGGCCTCTCCGTAGGACTGGCCGTAACCATGCTCATCGGTCTTTGGATCTGGGATGAATTCTCTTTCGATAAGAATTTCGACAACTATAGCCGTATCGCCCAGGTCATGCAGACCGAAACGCTCAATGGAGTCGTCAGGACCGACAAGGGAAATGTAATGCCCCTCGCCGCCGAGCTGCGTAAGAACTACAGCAGCGATTTTAAAAGGGTCGTATTGTCGACGTGGACAATGAACAGCCTGGTTGTATCGGGTGATAAGAAGATCAACACCCAGGGCAATTACATGGAGTATGACGCCCCCGACATGCTCAGTCTGAAAATGCTGGCGGGAACCCGCAGATCGTTCAACGCCCCCGCATCCATCCTCATATCCTGTAGTGTTGCCAAAGCACTCTTCGGAAAGGACGATCCCATCGGTAAGGCAATAACCATCGGCGGCGATATGCAGGAAAAAGTCGTGGGTGTATACGAAGACTTCCCGGAGAGCTGTTCCTTCAAAGAAACAAAGTTCATTGCTCCTTTCCGCGACCTCAAAAGCTGGGTCGATGGCAATGAGAACAACTGGTATAATGAGTCCTTCCAGGTCTTTGTCGAGCTGGCGGATCATGCCGACATGGCCACTGCTTCCGCAAAGATCAGAGACGTCAAGTTGAGTAAGGTCAGCGCCGGCACCTCCGCGAATGAGAAGCCGGCCATGCTCCTGCATCCTATGAGGCGCTGGCACCTTTATTCCGAATTTAAAAATGGCGTCAACACCGGCGGCGCCATCCGGTATGTATGGATGTTCGCCATTATCGGCGGCTTTGTTCTGCTCCTGGCCTGTATAAACTTTATGAATCTCAGCACCGCCCGGAGCGAACGCCGCGCAAAAGAGGTGGGTATACGCAAGGCCATTGGTTCGCTGCGCAGCCAGCTCATCGGCCAGTTCTTTAGCGAGTCCGTGCTGGTAGCCACGCTGTCATTTGTATTTTCGCTGCTGTTGGTCACCTCCATACTGCCCTTTTTCAATGACGTGTCGGGCAAGCAAACGCATATTCCCTGGGATAATGTTTATTTCTGGATGGCCGGCGTGGCTGTCACGCTCTTTACCGGATTGCTGGCAGGAGTCTATCCCGCGTTGTATCTCTCCGCCTTCCGGCCTGTAAAGGTTTTAAAAGGAACCTTCAAGGCAGGTCGCTTTGCAGCCACGCCACGCAAAGTCCTGGTAGTAGCACAATTTGCCGTGTCCGTCGTGCTGATCATCGGCACCATCGTAGTTTTCAGACAGGTACAGTTTGCAAAAAGCCGCCCCGTGGGTTACAGCCGCGAAGGTCTTATCAACATTGTCATGCAGACGTACAACTACCATAATCACTTTGCCGGCATGCGAAACGAGCTGTTACAACAGGGCGCCATTGAAGACATGGCCGAGTCCAACACCCCTATCACAACGAATGATCATTTTAACAACGGCTATAGCTGGGAGGGAATGGATGCACAGATCAGCGCCCGGTTCAATATCGTGTCCGCAACACAGGAATATGGAAGAACGGTGGGATTTGAATTCCTGTCTGGGCGGGATTTCAGTAAGGACTTTGGCAATGACTCCGCCTCCATCATTATCAACGAGTCTGCCGCCCGATACATCGGCTTTAAGAACCCCATCGGCAAAACCATCCGGCAATATGGAAAAAACTACACCATCATTGGGGTCATCAGGGACATGATCATGGAGTCGCCCTACGATCCGGTGAAACCCACCATTTATAATCTCGACTACAGCATTGGCGGCATCCTGAACATAAAGCTGAGCCCCCGCAAAACGACTTCCGCAAGCCTGTCCATGATCGAGGCAGTATGTAAAAAATACTCTCCTGAAGAGCCATTTGAATATAAGTTTGTGGACGAGGAATTTGCCCGCAAATTTTCAGATGAGGAACGTATCGGCAAGCTGTCCTCCTTCTTCTCCATTCTCGCCATCTTTATCTCCTGTCTCGGCATATTTGGCATGGCCTCGTTCATGGCGGAACAGAGGGTAAAGGAGATTGGCGTGAGAAAAGTGCTGGGTGCATCCACTTTTAGCCTGTGGCAGCTATTGTCAGGGGATTTTGTAAAGCTGGTGCTGATCTCCCTGTTGATAGCCGTCCCTACAGCCCGATATTTTATGCACAGCTGGTTGCAGAACTATCAGTACAGGACCGAGCTGTCCTGGTGGATCTTCGCCGTAGCTGGCTTGTCCGCACTCGTGATCACCCTGCTGACCGTGAGCTTCCAGTCGATCAGGGCCGCCCTTGCCAATCCAGTGAAGAGCCTGCGTACGGAGTAACAGGCTCTTCGGGCCGAAAGGCCCAATCATTAGCGGTTTTGCGGGAGGGACTATATTTCAGAAA
>Ga0068852_100001002_pt1 | contig 18647 bp, 11 predicted proteins | sample KBSCornC22_FD_66594 | JGI IMG/M metagenome (GOLD analysis project Ga0068852, IMG submission 66594) | Corn rhizosphere microbial communities from Kellogg Biological Station, Michigan, USA - KBS Corn C2-2 | ecosystem: Host-associated > Plants > Roots > Rhizosphere > Soil ... | reverse complement strand
GCGTTTCGAAAACACTGACCGGTAGCAGGCGATCAATGGCGGTCCTTCCCTGCAGAGATCTTATAATCATCGCTGGTAATGCCTTTCGCGCCCCTGGGCTTTCTGCCGGGGGCTTGACGCTCAATGAATCAAAGAACGGTACAGGTACCCAGTCCTTATAAAGGGACGCCGAATCCACCCTCACCGGCGGCAGGATCTGTCGGGTCGCTGTTTTTCTCCTGTAAAAAAGAAGATAGCAAGCCGGCTGGATGCAGTATAAGTATGACAAGCCTGGCCGGCTCTTACAAGCTTACGTCTTTGCAATACAAATCAGACGCGTCCGCCGCCCCCGTAGATTATTTGCAGTTTATGGAAGACTGTGAGAAGGATGATATCCTCATCCTGAAGGATGATGGCACTTACGTTTCCAATGACGTCGGCGCCGTTTGTACACCCGCCGAAAATGCCGAGGGCGCCTGGCTCGTCAAAGGCAATACGCTGTCCAGTGATGGCGTGCTAAATGGAACTATTGCCAGCTATGATTGTAAAACAATGATCTATTACACGGACAATGCGATCCGGCCGGGCGACAGGCTCACCTTTACAATGGTAAAACAATAAAACCAAAAGGCGGCCAGGTAAAACCTGGCCGGCTTCATCCAAAATTTTGATCGTTCTGAATATTTATTTATATTCGATATCAAATTGCCAAACGATTGCGTCAACCCCTCTCCGATACTGAAAGTACTCTTCTGCGTCAGTTAGCGGAAGGCAATGAGTCTGCTTTCACAGAATTGTTTCACGCTTACAGGAATAAATTATTCAGCTTCATACTTCACATTTGCGCCTCACCTCAACAGGCAGAAGACATCGTCCAGGACGTCTTTTTAAAGATATGGGCCATGCGCTCCGAGCTGCCTGAGATCAGGGATTTTGAGCCATACCTCTACCGGATGTCCCACAATCACGCCGTCAATATGCTCAGGAAGAATGCACGTGAAAGCATCCTTCGTTCAAAGATAATATCCCTCTCGCCATTGAACCTGCCGGAGCAGGAAGTTCAACGGAAGGAGACGGAAGCCTTGATAAGCAATGCCATCGAGTGCCTGCCCAAACAGCAGAAACAGGTTTTTATACTCAGCCGGGAACAGGGGCTGAACCAGAAAGAGATCTCCGAGAAGCTGGAGATTACCATCCCCACCGTAAAAAGCCATATGACCCAGGCCCTGAGGTTTCTCCGGATGCGCTGCCGGCACCTCTATCCCATCACAAAATTGCTGATCCTGCTGACCCTCGCCTGTCTCCCGTCCTGAAAAATCTTTTTCAACTGCCTACGACTTTCTTCCCGCAGCTTTGTCTTATATCTGTTAAGACATCACCCGATGACGGAACAAAGAGCCAAATACTTGCTTTCATTATATTTCCGGCAGGGCTGCACGCCCCCGGAGCAGGAAGAGCTGTACCAATGGATCCATGACTGCCCGGACGACGAAGACCTGCGCCGGGTCATGCAGGAGGTATGGGCAGACTTTGCACCTACTGATGTCATGGACGATGACAGGGCCAAACAAATGTTGTCCCGGATCCTGATAACCGCCCATGATGCACCACCTGTCAAGGGACTGATAAGGCCGATGGCCCGCAAATGGATGGCCGCCGCCGCCGTCCTGGTAATAGCAGGATCAGTCAGCTTTTATTATCTGCATCGTAGGAAGTCCACCACCTCCCTCGCAGCGCCACCCGAAATTGCAAAGATAAATGTGCCAAAGGGAGACGTATTGCCCGGCACCACAAATGCTACCCTCACCCTGGATGACGGATCATCCATCGTCCTCGACACGGTTTCAGGCACCACGGTGGCTTCTCAGGGCTCTACCAGGATCGTAAAGCAGAATGGCCAGGTGGTTTATCAGAACAGGAATAATGCCTCCAACACCGCCAGCCTGATATACAATACACTCAGCACTTCGAGAGGACACGAATATCCCCTCACCCTCTCCGATGGAACGAAGGTGTGGCTCAACGCTTCCTCTTCCATACGCTTCCCCGTCCAGTTCAGTGACAAACAACGGGCTGTTTCAATTACAGGCGAAGTATATTTCGAGGTCGCTAAGAACAGCAAACCTTTTTCCGTCAGCGTAGATGACGCCAGAGTGGAAGTATTGGGAACGCATTTTAATATCAACGCTTATGAGGACGAGGCGAGGCTCAATACTACTCTGATCGAAGGGGCCGTGAGAATAACCAAAGGGTCTTCGAGCATGGTGCTCGCTCCCGGCCAGCAGGCGCAGATCCGTAAAAATGGCTCCATGGAATTGAACAAGGACGCGGATACGGAAGAAGCCATTTCCTGGACTCAAGGATACTTTCACTTCAAGGACGCCAGCCTCGAGACAGTACTTCGGCAACTGTCCAGATGGTATGATGTCGATGTCATATACGAAAAACACCCCGCAGACGAAACGTTCAGCGGCGACATTCAAAAAAGCCTTAGCCTTTCACAAGTTCTAAAGATCCTGGAAAAAAGCCAGGTAAGGTTTCAGATCAGCGGCAAACGACTGATCGTCACAAATTAAACCGCCTATTTAATTTTCCGGATGGCACAAAAAAACCGCTTCGGATTCCGGCCGAAACGGTCCATCGTTGGGCTATCTAATTAACATGATGAGTATTAACTACTTGCCAGGAACGATCCCGGCAAAATTGAATCACCCAAACAGCACAAAACTATGCTTTTAAATGCTCTTTACAAAATGTCCCCGCCGGGGGGCGTTTACAACCAAATTGTAAAAGCCGTGAAATTGACTATTGTTTTTCTAACGATTGCCCTGCTGCATGTGAATGCAAAAGGCTTGTCACAAACAGTGACGTTGTCAGGAAAAAATATGCCTTTGACAAAGGTATTCTCGGAGATCAAAAAACAGACAGGCTACTTTTTCTTCTTCTCCAACAAAATATTGAAGGACGCGAAACGCGTCACCCTTGATGTCAGAGACATGAAATTGACAGAGGTCCTGAATCTCTGCCTGCGGGATCAGCCGCTGGATTATGTCATCGAAAGCAAAACAGTGGCCATCACCCGGAAGGTCGAGGCGCTGCAGCCGCCGCCAGTACAGGTTCCCGCAGATACCCTTCGGGAGGTAAAGGGAAGGGTCATCAACTCCAAAGGTGAGCCCGTCAGTAATGCCTCAGTCATCGTCAGGGGAACCACGATCTCTACGGCGGCCCATGCCGACGGGGCCTTCTCCCTCAGAATACCTGTGGACAGACACGAACTGCTCATCTCTTCCATAGGGTACCAAAATATACTGGTCCGCGTCGGATCATCGAATGAGGTCATCGTAACCATGACGGAAAAGACGCTCTCCGCAGGGGAAGACGCAGTTGTGATCGGATACGGCGTTGCTAAAAAGAGTGATCTTACGGGGTCCGTGTCTACGGTAAATATAAAAGATATCGGCGATCGTCAGAATCCCGACCTGGCTACCCTTCTTCAGGGTAAAGTGGCAGGCGTGGACGTGAACAGCGGCTCTATTCGCATCCGCGGCGTCACCTCTTTCAACAACACAGATCCGCTGGTGGTGGTGGATGGTTTTTTAGGCGAGACCATGAGCACCGTAAATCCGAACGATATCGAAAATATCGAAGTGCTGAAAGATGCTTCTTCCACGGCCATCTACGGATCACGGGGCGCCAATGGTGTCATACTGGTCACCACCCGAAAAGGCAAACTGGGAGATCCCAGAATAAATATCAATTTCAACAGCGGCATTGCCACCACTCCTAAAAAACTGCACGTGCTGAACGCAGCGCAATACATCGATTTCGTTACGGAAGGAATGAACAATGCGGGCCAGACAGTAACACCCAAGCTGGCATCGCCCGATGTAAAGAAAGACGTCACCAACTGGCAGGACGACGTGTTCAGGGTCGCACACAGCAACTCCATCGATGTCAACTTTTCCGGCGGTACGCCTAAATCCACTTACTATGTAAGTTTTGGCTACAAGGAAGGGAATGACATCGTCATCGGACCGAAATACAAAATGTTCACCTCGCGGTTCAAGAATGACCTGACGCTCCGGTCCTGGCTGAAGGTAGGTACCAATCTGGCCCTCACCTACAGAAGAGATGAAGGCGCCCGCCCTTTACAAGCACAGTATATGATCAATATGCCCCCTTATATTCCGGTGAAAGACACCAGTAATTACTGGGGATATGGCTCGATCAATCGGCAGACAGACCTGGGCGACAATGTCAACCCCGTAGCATCCAGCGCACTGACACATCCATCGGTCACGGAACTGGATTATCAGGGCAATATATGGGCCGAGATCTCGCCGTTCAAAGGACTTGTTTATCATGTTCAGGCGGGTGTGTCGGGATTCTGGAACAGGGGCACGATCTGGAACGATAAATACAACGACGGCTCCGGCAGCACCGTATTGAACAGCTATGCGGAAAACAGTAATTACAACTATGCACCCATCATTGAAAGCTATCTGACCTATAGCCGCAGGGTAGCCAGGCACGACTTCTCAATAATGGGTGGTAATACCTGGCAAAGCCGCTCCGACTATGGCGGTATCGCGATCCAGGGACAGGACTTCGCCAATACGGACGTAAGAAATGTTTTTTATGCGGCCACCCGCTCGATCACAAATGAGAACCAGGGGACCTATGCAGCGAAGTCCTTCTTCGGGCGCTTGAATTATTCCTATAACAATCGGTATTTGCTGACTGTGAATGTCCGGACAGATGGATCGCCCAGGTTTGCCCCGGCCCACCGCTGGGGAACCTTTCCCTCCGTGGCAGTAGCATGGAAATTACACGAAGAGAATTTTATCAAAGACCTGGCCATTTTCGATCAGCTGAAACTGCACGCCAGCTGGGGTATTTCCGGCAACGACGCCATCGGCGATTTCAGGTACCTGGCACAGGTTTGGACCAACGGAGTCTACTATCCATTTGGCGTTACGCCGACGCTTACCCAGGGAGCAACAGTTCTCAACGATGCGTCCGACGACATAAAATGGGAGTCCACTACATCAAAGACAGCGGGACTGGATATGGGTTTCATGCGGAACAGACTGAACCTCACCGCTGAATATTTCATTAAGAGCTCGAACGACATCCTATTCGCCGTACCCAGGCCGGTATCTCTGGGCTACGGACAAGGCGTGACGGATGGCAATGCCATTGTAAATGCCGCCAGCTGTGTGAACAAAGGTTTTGAGCTCACCGCGGAATACAGGGATCGCATAGGACAGCTGAATTATTCTGTCAGTGCGAATTATACGCATGTCACGAATAATGTCACCTCGCTGGGATTGGGTCAACCCTATCTCAACGTCGTCTCCCGCACGGATGTGAATAATCCCATCGGCTATTTTTATGGATACAAGGCGGTGGGCGTCTTTAAGACACAAGCCGAGGTAGATCAAGCCAATCAAAGTGCAAGGGCCGCCGCACTGAAACAAGATCCGTCCCTTACTCCGGCCGACCTGGCGCAGATCTATTACCAATTGGCGACCACCAGGGCGGGAGATGAAAAATTCAGAGACATCGATGGAGACGGACGGGTGACAGACGATAAAGACAGGACCAATATCGGGAATTCCATTCCGAAAAACCTGTTCGGCCTGTCCATTTATATGAACTATGGTGCATTCGATATGAATATTTTCTTCCAGGGAATTACAGGATCGCAGCTGTTCTATATGGGTTACGGACAGACACGGGGTATGCAGGCCGTTCAGAACCAGGAGACCTATGTACTGAACAGATGGCACAGTGAACAGGATCCCGGCAATGGCATGGTCCCAAGAGCCGTCATGGGCGACCCTGCACAGAACAACAGACCTTCGACCCTGCAAGTGGAGTCGGGAAACTACCTTAAGCTCAGGCAGTTTAGCCTGGGCTATTCATTGCCGGCGGCCTCAGTCAGCAGGATGGGATTCAGCCGCATCCGGTTTTATCTCAGCGGGTCAAACCTCCTGACTTTTACGAAGTACTCCGGCTATGATCCCGAATATCCCAGCACAAACCTCAACAGGGGATTTCAATATCTTGACTTCCCTCCGTCCCGGAATTTATCGGTTGGGATACAGGTAGGACTATAAAGATGAACCAAAATATTATTATCATGAAAATCAACATACTGCCAAAAGCGCTCCTGATCTTGCTGCTGACCGTTACTTCTATGTCATGCAGGAAAGATCTTCTAAGTATTTCCGATCCGAACACTTTCAACTATGCCAATTATTTCAATACACCGGATGAGATCAGGCAGGGATCGACCGCTATTTACCTGTCTTTCTATAACAACGATATGATGGGTTTCCAGTGGCCGGAGATGTTTGACGTGCTGGCAAATGAAGCCCAGCCGTCGCTCCCGGCGCTTGCCAATGAACCAATGGTCTCTGCTCTCTGGCAGTACCAGTTTGAAAATACGAACACAGTCATAGGACAGTTCTGGAAGATGTGCTACCAGATGATCCTGAGGTCTAACCTGGTGCTGGACAAAGGTGCACAATACATTGCCAAGAACGGTGACGACAATGCGCATGTAGTAAGCCAAAGTATGGGCGAAGCCTATTTCCTCCGTGGATACGCTTATTTCCAGCTGGCATTCTACTGGGGAAAAGTACCGATCCGGAAATCATTCGATCAGTCCAATAATATCAACGCTCCACGCGCTGCCAGCGCAGACGACGTCTGGGCCGTTGCTGAAGACGATCTCAAGCATGCGCAAACGATGCTGCCTGCTAAATGGGATGATGCCAACGTGGGCAGGGCGACAAGTGGAGCAGCCACCGGCTTCCTGGGAAAACTATACCTGTACACACAAAAGTATACGGAAGCCCTCGCTCAGTTCAACTCATTGAGCGGCAGCTACAGTCTCCTGCCTGGGTCGCAATGGGAAGATAATTTCGGGGAGACGAACAAGAATAATGCAGAAAGCCTTTTTGAGGTACAGTTCCAATGGTTTGACGGCAACTGGTGGCTGGCGCCGATCACCGTCTCGGAAGGGGTCAACAATCTCCCCGGCACGCAATCGGGCCGTCAACAGCTGTACGGATGGAACGATTGGGGCAACTGGTTCTTCCCTTCCAGGAGGGCCAACGACTTTGTTTATACGGACGAGACCGGGAGCTCCTATACGGACCCTCGTGCGCAATTGACCTTTTATGGAGGTATTGGCGCCATGACGTGGCTGAACAAATCACCCGGCGGTCCGAAGCCCTATGATTTCGCTACCCTGGGGTACTGGTATAAAAAAATACTGAACAAAGAGTATAAGGAGACGGAAAATAATCTTCAAAGCAGCAATAATCTTCGTTTGCTGCGCTATGCGGACGTTCTACTGATGGCGGCGGAATGCAAGCTGAATTTGGATGACGTATCGGGATGCATGGACCTTATCAATCAGGTCAGGACCAGGATCGGGGCCTTTACCTATCAGAAGACCTACTCGAAAGACCAGGCTTTTGATTTGCTGAAAAGGGAACGTCAGCTGGAACTGATGGGGGAAGAGCACAGATTCGACGATCTCAAGCGATGGAATATACTTGTCGAGACGATGAATATCGAAACCCAGGCATTATTCGGTGCGCCCCGGGTGTCCGCTAAGCACCTGTTGTTCCCCATTCCCCTGTCGGAGATAGATACGAACCTTGGTTTGGGCACAGTCAGTGACCAATGGAACTGATATGAACTTCTGAAACATTTTAACTTTTTTTGGGCATGAAAAATTTCAACAGTACCCTGTTGGGTATGCTGCTGCTGGTTGTTGGCTGCACAGCCTACGGACAAGCTTTGCCAACTGCCGAACAACGGATATGGGCGGATGCGGAGATCGGTGTATTGATCCACTATGACATTACGCTGTTTGCGACAAAACCTTTCGATTATCAGCGGAAAGAGACGCTTCCCGATCTGCATAATTTCAACCCGTCCCGGCTGAATACCGACCAGTGGATCCGGGCGGCTAAAGAGGCCGGTGCAAAATATGCCGTGCTCGTAGTTAAACATGGCACAGGTTTCACTCTTTGGCCCTCCAAAGTGAACCCTTACCATGTGGGGAATACTCCCTGGCGCAATGGGAAAGGGGATATTCTTGCCGACTTTATCCGTTCATGCCATAAATACGGGGTCGCTCCGGGCCTGTATTACAACACCAATTACAATACCTATTACGGTGCGGGATACACTCCATTCAAAGATTCCGCAGCGCGTGGCCGTTACAACCGGGCAGTGTTGGCACAGTTGACAGAACTGTGGACCCAATATGGCAAACTGTTTGAAATTTGGTTCGACGGAGGAGTTATGGCCGATGAAAAAGGCGGCATCGCTTCACAGGTCGCCACTCTTATTAAGGAAAACCAGCCTCAAGCCATACTCTTTCAGGGACCTGTAGGCAGCCGCAATCTGGTGCGTTGGGTAGGGAATGAAAGAGGCCGGGCGCCCTACCCTCTATGGAGCACAGCCAATGCGTCGACATCCGCCACGGGGGCATTTGAGATCAAAGACCTCAACGGTCGGCCGGATGGAAAGATCTGGTGCCCCGGTGAGGCGGACTTTCCCTTACGAAAAGATTCAGGGAGCCGGGGAGGATTTATGTGGAACAGGAACAGCGAGGACCTGCTGCTTTCCGTGGACGAATTGGTGGAGAGTTACTGCGCCAGTGTGGGGCGTAACGCAAATATGCTGCTGGGAATGGTGGTAGACACAGCAGGTCTCTGTCCGGCGCCGGATGTAGAAAGATTAAAGGAGTTCGGAGAAAAGATCAAAAAGGTTTTCTCCAACCCGCTGGCCCGCTCCAATGGCAGGGGCAGCGAATTCACCCTTGATCTCGGGACGCCCCAAAAACTAAATACCATTGAAATAATGGAAGACATCGCCGGAGGCGAGCGGGTGCGGAAATACGAAGTGGATGCATGGCTCGACGGTGCGTGGAAGCAGGTGTGTGAAGGCATTTCCGTCGGGCATAAGAGGATCCAGCAATTTGACACCGTGACAACGGACAAGCTGCGGCTCACGATAAAAAACTCGCATGGTATCCCTGTCTTAAAAGCCTTCGCTGCATTTTATCTGAAATAACACACCGGCCTCTGTTTACCTCATCATATGTATCGTCAAATATCACTTATATTTTCCCTGTTGGCGCTGACGTCGACACTCCCCGCGCAGGCGCCCCGGTCCGATGAAGGCACGCCCGTATCGGCCTATATCCAGCGCTTTCTTGCCAAATACCGGGAAAAGCGCCAGGACGTTACGATCGTATTGCTGGACGGCTCCGTATCCACCGATATGGGATATGCTTCCAAAAGAGAGGACGCAGCCTACCGCCCTCCCTGTTGCACAGAATACAATATCCCCTCCTTCATCGAGGAGAGGCTCCGGTGGAAGGAACAGCAGTTCAAAAGGTACGACGCACTGTGGAATGGTTCTGATTCAACACCCGTCTTCACGGAATCTCAGCCCGGACGCACCGTCCAGTACGACGGCGCCTGGGACTGGCAGAACAAACCACCCGTATCCAACGGCTACAACGGCCTGACAAGGATCCTTTCCGGTGCCTCCCCCCAGGTGGCATATCTTTTCCCCAAAGAGGCCAGGCGATGTGACTTTATATATCGGACAGATTACCTCTCCAGCGCCGCGCTCAAAATCACCGTAACAACGGGACCCGGCAGCGTGCAGGTCTACGACGAACGATCCTCCACCTGGAAGGAGGCGGATGGATTCATTTTCTCCGCCCGCGAAAAGGACGAATTGATTCCCGGATCTTTTTTTCCGGGCAAGCCATTCGGCGCTACCTCCCTCCGGAAATCCATCTACCAGAAAAGATTGAAGATGCGTTGTACGATCGCGCATGCCGCCACGCGCGTCACCATTAAGAGCCTTGACGGTGGCCGGCTTTGTTACTGGGGCATAGCCTGGTCGCCAAAGGAGTATATGATCCAGTTTATCAACAGCGCGCGGGGTGGACATGACATAGAGCATTTGAAAGACTTCGAGCCCTGGTCGCTGGATTATTGGAAGCCGGACCTGATCCTTTATTCCTGCAATACGATCAATGAAGGCGCCGACGCCTCTTCAGCCAATACCACCAAAAGTCCCGTGCAATTTGCAAACGGATTCGAGACGTATATCCGGGGCCTGCTGCATAAGCCCTACGCACCGGAAGTTTTCGCATATATTTTATTTACCGCCAAAGCGCACAATATCGTGAACGAGCAGGACGTAGTGGGAACGACATTTATTCCCGGCTACGGCGAGGCAAGTGTTTTTGACTTTATCGATCATCTGAACCAGCGATTGCAAACCCTTCCCATCGCCTCGGTGAATGTCTTTTATCATTATTGGGAGGTGGCCCGTCAAAAGGCGCTCATGGATCATCGGTCCATTTTTAGCGAGCTATTTTCAGATGGCGGACCGAAAGGAAAAGGTTACGTGGCGGATTTCACGCACCTGAATGATTACGGGGCCCGGGTGGGATGGGAGTATTTATCGGCTTACTTCAATTTTTAAGGACGCCAAATTCATCTTTTACCAATAAATCTAACGATTATGAAACCTTCATCTCTACTTCTCGTCCTCTGCCTCCTCATTTTTAACAGGGGCTATGCGCACAACTGGTATTTGAGCACCAGCGGGGACGACGGGTATAATGGCTCCATCGGCTTCCCCTGGAAGTCAGTTGACAAGCTGAACCAGGCCTTCCCATTTCTGGCGGATGGAGACTCGGTCTTCTTCAAACGAGGAGACGTTTTTTACGGCAACATCCGATTCCTTGCCGCCGCAACCAGCACCATCTATATAGGGGCGTATGGCACGGGCGACAACCCTGTCATCACGGGCTTTACTACCGTTACGGGCTGGAGCCAGATATCTACCAATATCTGGCAGGCGACGCTCAACGGCACCGGCCGGGTAGGAATGCTGACCATCAATGGTATCGTTACACCGATGGGCAGGTATCCAAATCGCGGCGGAACCAACGACGGGTACCTCACCTATCATACCCCTACTACGTCGAGCAGCATTACGGACGCGACATTGAGCGGTTCCCCCAGCTGGGTGGGCTCGGAAATTGTCATCCGTAAAACCCGCTGGATAATTGACAAGGCGCCTGTCACTTCCCGGAGTGGCTCGACCATCAACTTTACACCACCCACCTCCTTCGCCGGCATCGACGGATTCGGCTATTTCTTCCAAAATGATCCGCAAACACTGGACGTCCAGGGCGAGTGGTATTATAACCCATCCGCCCATACGATACAAATGTATTCAACGTCAGACCCCGGCACTACTGTCAATGCGTCGACACAGGACACCCTATTATATATGTCGGGCAGGGATAACCTCACGTTCGACAACATTACTTTCTCCGGCAGCAGCCTGGCTACCTTTGTGGCCAATAATTGCCAGCATCTGACCATCGAGCATTGCAACATACTTTATTCCGGTCTGGATGGGGTGAGAGGCGACACTACCAGCTATATTACATTTACAAACAATCAGATCCTGAACACAGGCAACAATGCCTTGTATCTGATCACTTCGAATTCTACTTTCACCAGCAATCTGATCAAGAACTCCGGTCTCTGGCCAGGCATGGGCAAGAGCGATAACCAGGCAAATATGGGCATGCTGACGGCGGGAGACAACAACCTGATGCAGTACAACGAAATAGATTCCATCGGCTACAATGCCCTTTACTTCAACGGCAACAACGCCCAGGTAAAAAACAATTTCATCAATCAGTTTTGCCTGACCGCCGACGACGGGGGCGGCATCTATGCATCCGGAGAGACCAGTGCCACCGGACGCCTCCTAAAGGAGAACTTTGTTTTTAACGGACGGGGGAACCATAACGGCACCGACGGTCCGAACGATGTGGCTGCCTCCGGCATCTATCTTGATGACCTTACAGCGGGAGTCGACATTGAATCCAATTCCATTGCCAACTGCAGCGAGAACGGGATATTCGTTCACAATGGACATGACGTCACGGTCCGGAATAACACAATTTACAATGCGCATACCGAAGTGCTGTATCATCACGATGTACTGGGGACCGCCATCCGTTCGATCAGTCAATACAATAACATCTTTTTTTCGAAAGACACAGCCCAGGTCACCATGGGGTTTGGCAATACCGCCGGCGGATCGAATGACTTTTCGTCTTATGGCGCATACGACAGTAATTACTATTGCAGGCCTTTTAATGATACACTGAATATTCAAACGAACCTGAACTCCAGCTTTACCAACTATGGTCTTGCCGGATGGACGGCAGCTTACGGGTACGATGCCCACAGCAACAGGAGTCCATCGAAATTGGCGCCTTATGCTCCGCAGCCCACCGGCTCGGCCAAATTCAGCAACACTACTTTCGATGGCGGACTTTCCGGGTTTTTCGCATTGGGGAATTATGATACGCTGTTGATAGAAAACAAGATCGATGGCAATTCGTTGAAATTTGGCACCAGTTCTTCAACGACCACCAACCTGGGTCTTTATTTCGACATCGGCTCGGTGACGGCAGGCACGAAGTACCTGGTAACATTCAAGCTGCAGGGAAGGAAGGATGCTGATTTTACACTGCAGCTCATCGAGAATGGCGGCTCCTTTGGCGGGATCTCGGAATTGCGGAATCTTCACTACAATGCGTCCGCACAAGAGTATGACATTGTCTTCAATGCCACGTCCAGTACGAGCTCCCTGCTGGTCCTGCAGTTCGAAGAGAAGGATGCGCCTATATGGATAGATGACCTGGACGTCCATGCCGCGACGATGGTGGCCGTGAATCCCGATGATTTTATCAAGTACCTGTTTAATTATCAATCTTCGAGCAGTACTGTTTCGCTGGATGGAACGTATATGGATGCACGGGGCAACTCCTACTCAGGCAGCATTACGTTGGGAGCCTGGAGTTCGGCCGTCCTGATAAAACAGCCCGCTGCTATCGAGGTTTATCGGGCGCTGCCGGCGATGCAGGTGGGCAACCCGGCCATTCTGGACGCAGCCAACAGCTTTTCGCTCTATCCCAATCCAGCCAGCAATGCCATAAGCCTGGCCTTGAAGGGTTCGATGCCCGCAAAAGCGCCGCTGGTTTTGATTTATTCCCTCAGCGGATCTCTAAAGACTTCCTTCTATATGAATTCCACCACACGGCAGGTAGATGTCACGGGCTGGTCACGGGGCATGTACATTGTGCGAATGGTCATCGATGGAAAGGTGCAAAGTCAAAAATTGATTACTTTGTAATGTAATACGACATTCATGCAAAGAAGACATTTTATACAGTTGGCCGGATATTCCATCGCATCCCTGTTCTTTACCCGTACCGGCAACGGTACGGGTATTCTTTATGATATCCTCGACTTCCCGTCCGGAGTAGCCGTATTGAGCGCAGGTAAATGGACCGCACTGATCCGCGCCGGCGAAAAATGGAGCAGTGGTCATATCACGGTAAGTTTACAGCACATTGGACGGTCGTTGAAGGTAAAGGTCCATGCACCGGGCGTGGAGTTGGAGAAGGTAAGGCTCACCTGGCAACGGATCTTTGCTAAAGACGCGAGATTCCTGGGAGACGACTGGGAAAGGTCTTACGGGAACCTGGAATGGCGTGATGGCTCCGCTCAACATAAAGCCCCCTGGTATCTGCTGATCTATGACGGCCAGGGGACACGTGCCCTGGGGGTAAAGACGGGCGCCGCCAGCATCTGTTACTGGCAGATCGCTCCCCGGCAGCTGGAGCTGTATTTGGATACGCATTCCGGAGGCATGGGCGTACTGCTGGGCGATCGCACATTGGACGCCGCAGAGATCATCACTACGCAAAGCCTGCCCGGAGAAACACCTTTTCAGACAGATCACCGTTTTTGCAAAATGATGTGCGATAGGCCCGCATTGCCCCAAAAACCGGTGTACGGCATCAATGATTGGTATTTCGCCTATGGGAATAATTCCAAGACACTGATCCTTCAAAACACGGACATGATGAGCCAGCTGGCGGCGGATGCTGCTAACAGACCTTACTCCGTAATTGACGACGGATGGTCGCTCAAACTACCTAAAAAGGATAATGACAACTGTTGGGGCGATGACTATAGCACGCCGAATGAAAAATTCGGGGATATGTCGGTCGTGGCCGGCCACATCAAAAAGCTGGGTATGCTCCCGGGTCTGTGGACACGCACCCTGCTTGCCAATCAACACGACGATCCCCGCCTGATGACGCCCCTTCGCAAAGGCCAGCAGAATTTGAAAGAGCGCTACCTCGATCCTACCATTCCGGAAAATCTTGCACGCATTGGCAATATCATCGGATTGTACAAGGATTGGGGGTTTGAACTGGTTAAACATGATTACAGCACCTATGATTTCTTTGGGCGATGGGGATTTGAAATGCAGCAGGAACTGACAGCCCCGGGATGGCATTTCAATGACAGGTCTAAAACCAACGCAGAGATCCTGCTTGAACTATATCGAACCATCCGTCGGAACGCCGGGAAAATGCTGCTTATAGGTTGCAATACGATGAGTCATCTCTCCGCGGGCATCTTCGAGCTCAACAGGACGGGCGATGACACCAGTGGGAAGGAATGGGCCCGGACACTGAAAATGGGTGTGAATACGCTGGGTTTCCGGCTGCCTCAACACGGCGCGTTCTATGCCGTGGACGGAGACTGCGTTGGCCTTACGACACAGGTGCCCTGGAAAGAGAACAGACAGTGGCTGCAGCTGCTGGCTGAATGTAGCGCGCCCCTCTTTATTTCCGCACAGCCGGAGGCTTTGGGACAAGAACAAAAGGCATTGATACGCCGGTGTTTTACATTAGCCGCGCAGCCGCAACCCTTGGGAGAACCCCTGGACTGGCTGACAGATCCAAGACCGGCTAAATGGAGATTGAACGGCAGGACAGTGAATTTTGACTGGCATTAGCTATAAGGCAGCTTGAAATAAAAAGTAGACCCTTTGCCCCTGATGCTTTCCACACCCATGCTGCCCTGGTGCTGCTTGATAATTTCCAGGCTTATATACAGCCCCAATCCGAAGCTTTGCCTGTTCCATCCCTCACCGCTGACCCGGTAATAGCGCTCGAATATCCGCTGTTGTTCGTCCGTACTGATGCCTATACCAAAATCAGTGACCTTCACCATCGCACCGTCCTGGGCATCATTGGTGGAAATAATGATATCACTCCCTTCAGGAGAATATTTTGCCGCATTCGAGATCAGGTTGGTCAGCACCTGGCGGATACGGCTCCTGTCCGCATGAATAATGGGCAGGGGTTGCAGCTTCTGTACCAGCCGGCGTCCGGCAAAGACCAGCTGTTGCTCCATGACCTCCTGCTCTATCAGCATATTCAAGTCGAATGGTTCCGGATTCAATCGCAGCTTGCCTTCCAGAACGCTGTTCGAGTCCAGCAACGCAAACAGCAGCTTGGTGAGCCTGTCTACCTGTCCATTCATTTTTTTCAATAGCTGAACATTCTCTGTGTCTCCCTTTTCGTTCAATGCGTGAAGCACCAGCTGGCTGTATCCTTTGATACTGCTGACAGGGGTCTTTAATTCATGGCTGGCAATGCTGATAAAATCATCCTTTTGCTTTTCCAGCTTTTTCCGGGCTGTAATGTCATAAATAACACCTATCATACGGATAGATATGCCTTCAATGTGGGTAATAATCCTGCCGTAAATGCTCACCCAGACGGTTTGCCCGCTGTCCGCCCGGATGACCCTGAATTCCGACTGAAGGATATTGGTTCCTCCTATGGCCGTCTCAACCTGCTGGCGAACCATGTATAGGTCCTCGGGATGGATACCGCTAAAAAAGGAAGAATATCCTTCCCTATGCGCATCCGGCTCCAGCCCCATCAGCTGACAGGCATCCTGATTTCTTTGCATGATATCAGCCGGGATATTCCAATCCCATTCTCCCATTTTGGTAGATTGAATGGCAATGCTTTGACGTTGCTCGGACAGGAATAACGCTTCTTCCGCCAGCTTCCTGTCCGTGATATCGCGGGCGATCTTGACGAATCCCAGAATACTCGGCGCGGCGATGGGCGCCATGACGCCGCTCATAAAAAACCTCGAACCGTCCTTGCGAAGATGCCATCGTTCGTCCAGGGAATGGCCCGCGGTCTCTGCCCTTCGGATCTCTTCCATCGGGATCCCGCCATATCTGTCTTCGGGTGTAAAAAAAATATCTACAAATTTGCCCAGGACCTCATTGCGTTGATACCCGAATATTTTTTCCGCACCACTGTTCCAGTCGACGATATAGCCTTCCCTGTCCAGCGTTACGATAGCAAAATCAACAGCTGCCTCCAGGGTAGCATGTAGCCGCTCGGAAGTGGCTTTAAGCTCCAGCTCAGTGCTTTTCCGATGCTGGATATTGGTAGCCGTCCCAAACCAGCCGAGTATATTTCCGTCCCCGTCTCTCAACGGAATATTCCGCAGAAGATGCCACTCATACACCCCATCATGCCTGCGAAGCCTTCCTTCACCGGCAAAAGCCTCGCCCGATAAAAATGAATCCTGCCATTGCTCCACCGCATGTACATCCGAAGGATGTATCAATACCTGCCACCCCGGCCCCGTGGATTGCTCCTTGCTGAGGCCGCTGTACTCAAACCACCTTTTATTAAAATAGATGGCGACGCCATTACGATCGTTTTCCCAAATGAGCTGTGGAACGGCATCGATGATCGTTCGGAAATGAGTATTCCATCCGGCCAGGTCCTGTTGCAACGTTTTCAGGCAGGTTATGTCTTTCCCGATCACCGCAATCTCCGTGACGATGCCGGCATGGCTTCTAACCGAAAATGCCGATAAGTCGATCGACACCTGCCTCCCATCGCCGGAGGATCTGACATATTCATGGCGTTGGATGGTATTGGTTTGCCTCACTGCTTCCACCAGGGTCTTCAATGTCTGAAGATCGTCACCCTGCAGCATCATGTCAAGCCGCTGTCTGGGAGGTCTGTTACCCGGCAGGTCAAAAAGAGAGATAGCAGCCGCATTCATATAGTCTATTTCGTCCTGCCATGTTATAAGTATAATGGCATCGAATAGATTATCTATGATGGAGGCTGGCAGGCTGATTGTAGGGGTATGATCAGATTCCATAAATTGTCTGACAGGATTGCTGCAAATATCATACGATCCATTGCCGGGCTATGGCAGGTATGCAAATTGCAGGTCTTATCTTATGACGGCAGATGATATTCATATTGTTTTGAAAGACATTACTTTATCAGGCCGGCTTCATAGTCTTGAGGAGCCGAAAGGATTGGTGATTGTTGCCGAAAGAGAAGATTGCAGGCTGTTGAGAACAGAGAATGAATATTTATCCAGAACTCTTATAAGGAGAAATATCGCCACCCTGTTTACCCATTTGCTGGATCCACCCGAAAACCAGGACTTCGATATTCCCTTTGACATAGAATTGATGAGCCGTCATATACAGCAGCTGACCAAATGGATTTCGGGCCAGCCATTACTGAGGCAGCTTCCCTTAGGGTATTTTGCGGTGAACACAGCCGCAGCTTCCATCCTGCAAGCTTCCATCACAGCAGGTAAAAGGATCCGGGCCATGGTTTGCCATTGCGGGCGTCCTGACCTGGCGGGGCCTAAGCTTTCCCTGGTGAAGTCTCCGACCTTATTGATCACAGGATCTGAAAATGTATACCTCACCGAATTGAATTGGCAGGCATATGAGCGGCTGACCTGCGAAAAACAGCTGGTTGTCATCGAAGGAGACCCAAGTCAGTTTGAAAAACAGCAAAAAGCGCGTCAGATCGCTCATCTTTCCACCGACTGGTTCGACCGGCACTTTCCCACCACCGCAGCATCCAGTCGAAAACTGGCAATGCCTCAGGGTGTATAAGATCAGTCGCTGTCCAATCTGTTCTACAGGAAGGATTTCCGCGTGTGGAATTTCATTCCATGCTCAGGCCTCTCCGCAGGCAGCTTCCCGGATGAAGAAGTCCACCATCTGCCGGAGACCGTCTGAAGTAACGCCGGCTACTTACGATTATTCCAGAACACCACGAAGCCGGGAAATCTGTCAACCCCCTTACCAACAATCTTAGACATTTCGCCGAGGTTGTAAATAAAGGAACCGATGATAATATCATCGTCGCCATCGTTATCCAGATCGGCCGCCTCCATGGTAATCCATTTCCCATTGGCAGCATCCGGAGAGCTGAAGGCGGAGAAATTCATTTTCCCATCGTTCTTAAGCAGTAGAAACCCATGTTCGGTTTTACTGAGATCATCCGAAAAACCTATAGCGGCGATGTCAAGATCGCCATCGAGATCGAAATCCCTCGCCACCGCCTTCTCCGCTCCATAATAGGGATAGAAAAAAGACTCCTTAAAATTGTTTTTCCCGTCATTCATCAGTATTCGGATGCCGTGATAGTATTTTTTTATGGGAGACAGATCCCAATTGTCGCCATTGGTGAGCAGAATATCGGGATGGCCATCCTTATTGAAATCAGCCAGTTCGAAATAAGTGGCGCCAAACACGCTGGGAAACTGCTGTAAAATTTTCGGCTCGAATTGTCCATTCCCTTTGTTGAGAAATAAGACGAGCTCCTCCCGGGCCTGTGTCATCAGCGCCACCACATCGGGCAGACCATC
>Ga0068852_100000998_pt1 | contig 18659 bp, 16 predicted proteins | sample KBSCornC22_FD_66594 | JGI IMG/M metagenome (GOLD analysis project Ga0068852, IMG submission 66594) | Corn rhizosphere microbial communities from Kellogg Biological Station, Michigan, USA - KBS Corn C2-2 | ecosystem: Host-associated > Plants > Roots > Rhizosphere > Soil ... | reverse complement strand
CAACCAGTGGTACGAAGCGGACATCGACGCGAAGATGCGGCGGACCGCCAACCGCCCGCTTCCCGCCGGACGCATGGACCGCCAGTCCGCGCTTCACTTCGGAGTCGGGCTCGCCTTTTTCTCGGTGATCCTGATGGGCCTTGCGACCAACTGGCTCGCGGCGCTGTTCCTCACCGCATCGATCCTCTTCTACGTCCTCGTCTACACCGTATGGCTAAAGCCGCGGACGACGCAGAACATTGTCATCGGCGGGGCTGCCGGCGCGTTCCCGCCGCTGATCGGCTGGGTCGCCGCAACCGGCCACGTCTCCGCGCTGCCGTTGCTCCTGTTCGCCATCATCTTCCTGTGGACGCCGCCGCATTTCTGGGCGCTGTCGCTGTTCGTCCGCTCGGACTATGCCGCTGCCGGGATCCCGATGCTGCCCGTGGTCGCCGGGCCGCAGAATACGCGCAGGCAGATTTTCATCTACAGCCTGCCGATGGCCGCCGCGGCGGTGGCGCCGTGGCTGCTCGGCCTGACCGGCGCGATTTACGGCGGCTGCGCTGCCGTGCTCAGCTTCGTGTTCATCGTGCTCGCTGCGCGCGTGCTTGCGAACCGGGCCACGGAGCCGGCGCAGATGGCGCCGGAAAAGAAGCTGTTCGCTTATTCGGTCTTCTACCTGTTCGCGCTGTTCGCGGTGCTCGTCGCCGACCGGTGGCTCGGCGCATGAAGCTCGAGGACGAGGTGGTCCGGCGCCAGCGCCAGCGCGCGCGCATCCTCGCGCTGCTGCTCGGCGCGTTCGTCGTGCTGATGTTCTTCATCACGATCGCCAAGACGGGAAAGAACTGGTGAACAGCGCCGTTGCCGGGAACAGCAACGCCAAGACGCTCCGCGTCCTGCTGCTGATCATCGGCGCGATGGTCGTTCTGGTCGCGCTGACGCCGAGGCTCTATCGCGCCTTTTGCGAGGCGACCGGCTTCAACGGCACGACGCAGCGGGCGGACCGGGCGCCCGGCGCGGTCGCTGGACAGGTGAAGGTTCAGTTCGACGCCAACATCCATCCGGGCCTTCCATGGCGGTTCGAGCCCGAGCAGGTGGCGGTGAACGTGGCGCCGGGCGCGCGGACGAAGATCTTCTATTATGCGCAGAACCTCAGCGCACGGGCGATCACCGGGCAGGCGGTCTACAATGTCACCCCCGACACGGTCGGCAAATATTTCAAGAAAATCCAGTGCTTCTGCTTCTCCGAGCAGACGCTCCAGCCGGGGCAGAAGGTCGACATGCCGGTGGTGTTCTTCGTCGACCCGGCGATCGAGAAGGACCCCGATACCAAGGACGTCCACGAGATCACGCTCAGCTACACATTTTATCCGGTGGAAACTGTGCCGACGGCTCGCTAGAGCCGGCCAAGAGCCAAAAAGGGAAAAGCAGGACACATGGCCGCGACGAAGCATCACGATTACCATCTGGTCGAGCCGGATCCGTGGCCGCTGATCGGGGCCATTTCAGGCGGCGTCATGTTCAGCGGCGCGGTCCTTTGGTTCCACGAGAACCGCTTCGGCGTGCCGCTGATGATCCTCGGCCTGCTCGGCGTGCTCGTGACCATGTTCAACTGGTGGTCGAACACGATCCGCGAAGCACACACCGGCCATCACACACCGGTCGTCCAGCTTCACCTGCGCTACGGCATGATCCTGTTCATCGCCTCCGAGGTGATGTTCTTCCTCGCCTGGTTCTGGGCCTTCTTCGATTCGGCGATCTTCCCGAGCGCGGTCGATTCGGTCGGCGGTGTGTGGCCGCCCAAGGGCGTCTCGGTGATGGACCCGTGGGGCCTGCCGCTTCTGAACACCTTCATCCTGTTGTGCTCGGGAACGACGGTGACCTGGGCGCACCACTCGCTGATCCACGGCGACCGGCGCGGGCTGAAGCTGGGGCTTCTGCTCACCATCCTGCTCGGCCTCAGCTTCACCGCTTGCCAGGCGTGGGAATATGCGCACGCGCCGTTCGCCTTCAAAGGCGGGATCTACGGATCGACCTTCTTCATGGCGACCGGCTTCCACGGCTTCCATGTCATCGTCGGCACGATCTTCCTGATCGTCTGCCTGATCCGCGCCAACAGGGGCGACTTCACGCCGCGGCAGCATTTCGGCTTTGAAGCGGCCGCCTGGTACTGGCACTTCGTCGACGTGGTGTGGCTGTTCCTGTTCACGTCCATCTACGTCTGGGGCGGCTGGGGCGCGCCTCACGCGGGGTGAAGCCGGGCGCTCCGGTCGCCGGCAGTTCGTCGCTCCAGGCGGCGCTCGGCGGCAATTGCCCGCGCTGCGGCGCGCACACCCTGTTCGACGGCTGGGTCCGGTTCGCGCACCGGTGCCGCGGCTGTGGGCTCGACTTCGACAGCTTCAATGTCGGTGACGGGCCGGCCGCGTTCCTGATCTTCATTGTCGGAACGATCGTCGTCGTCGCGGCCCTCGTGGTCGACGGCGCTTTCTCTCCGCCATGGTGGGTGCACCTGGTGTGGATTCCGGTGGCGACGGCGCTGACGCTCGGCGGCCTCAGGCTCTCCAAGGCCCTGCTGCTCGCGCAGGCCTTCAAGCATCGCGCTCCCGAGGGGCGGATCACCCCATGACGCGCCGAATCCCGATCGTCTCGACGGTCATCGTCGCCGCCGCAGTGGCGCTGCTTGTCTGGCTCGGCATGTGGCAGCTCCGCCGCGCCCATGAGAATGAGCGGCTTCTCGCGCAGTACAGCGCCGCGGCCAAGCTGCCGCCGATCGCCTTTCCGACCGCCGCGATCAAAGGTCCCTTGCCGCTGTTCCGCTGGGCGACCGGCTTTTGCGGCAAGGTCGTCGGCCAGCGGGAATCCGGCGGCCGCAACCGCAAGGGCGAGGTCGGCTGGGCGCACATCGTCGACTGCGCGACCGGCGCGGAAGGACCGGGGATGAGCGTCGAGCTCGGCTGGTCGGAGGATCCGCAAACCAAGGTCAACTGGCACGGCGGGCTCGTCAGCGGGGTCATCGTTCCCGATCGCCTGCACCGGATCCGGCTGGTTGCCGCGAGCGCTCCGCCGGGGCTCGAGCCGGCAGGCCTGCCGTCGGCCGACACCGCGGTGCCGGTGACTCCGGGCCGCAACCGGATGTACGCACTGCAGTGGTTCAGCTTTGCTGCGATCGCGCTGCTCATTTATGGGCTCGCGCTCAGGAAGCGGATGAAGGAGCAGCCGAAGCCGTGAGCGCCGCGATGCACGTTCTGCCGAACGGCATGACCGTCGCCGCCGATCCCATGCCGGGTGCCGAATCGGTGGCGCTCGGCGTCTATGCGATGGTCGGCTCCCGCTCCGAGCCCGAACATCTCAACGGCCTCGCGCACGTCGTCGAGCATATGGTGTTCAAGGGCGCGGGCGCCCGCGACACGCGCCAGATCGCGGAGGCGATCGAGGACGTCGGCGGGATCATCAACGCCTGGACCGCGCGCGACCAGACGGTGTTCTACGGCCGCACGCTGGGCAAGGACGCGCCGCTGCTGGCCGAGCTCATCGCCGATTTCCTGCGCGCGCCGCACCTCCATGAAGAGCATCTCGAGCGCGAGAAGCTGGTCATCCTGTCGGAGCTCGGCGAAGTCGTCGATTCGCCCGACGACCTGGTCCACGACCATTTGTTCGAAGCGTCGTTCGACAACCAGCCGCTCGGCCGCTCGGTCCTCGGCCGCGAGGAGACGCTTCGCGCGATCACGGCCGACGATTGCCGCGCCTGGCTGCGCGACGAGCTGGTGCCCTCGCGCCTGATCTTTTCGGCCAGCGGGAAGGTCGACCCGGACGCCGTTCTCAAGCTCGCCGAGCGCCTGTTCGGCGACATGGAGAACTGGCCCGGCGTGCCGATCGGCCAGGCCGAGTTCACCGGCGGCGTTCGCAACGACCGGCGTGAGTTCGAGCAGGCCCACTGGTGCCTTGGCCTGCCGGGCTTCGCCGCGTCCGACCCGCGGCTTCCGGCGCTCTCGATCTTCGTCCAGGCAATCGGCGGCGGCATGTCGTCGCGGCTGTTCCAGGAGCTTCGCGAGGACCGCGGCCTCGCTTATTCGGTCAGCGCCTGGCAGCAGGCTTATGGCGATACCGGCATCGTCGGACTGAGCTGCGCGGCCGATCGCAATCGCGCAGTCGAATCGATGCACGTCGCGCGCGCCGTCGTCGCCGACGCGGTCGAGACGCTCAGCGAGGTCGAGGTCCAGCGCGCTCGTGCGCAGCTCGAGGCGGGGCTGCTGATGAGCCTCGAAAGCGTGCAGGGCCGGGCGGATCATCTCGCCCGTTCGGTCGAGGTGTTCGGGAGGATCGTCTCGCTCGACGAGCTTCTCGAGAAGATCCGGGGCGTCGATGCTGCGGAGGCGCGCGCCGCCGGCGCGGCCTTGCTCGACGGGCGCGCGGCGGTGGCTTCGGTCGGCGCGCAGCTCGCACTGGCGGCGTGAGCGGCCTCGAAACGCTCATTGCCGAGCCGTGGCCTGACTGGGGCCTGATCGACTGCGGGAACGGGCAGAAGCTGGAGCGCTACGGAAACGTGCGCGTCGTCCGTCCCGAGCCGCAGGCGATGTGGGCGCCGGCGGAGCCCGACTGGGATCCGGATGCGACCTTCGTCCCTGGTTCCGACGAGGAGGGCGGCGGCCGCTGGGTGCAGCATCGACCGGTCCCGCGGCTGTGGGAGCTGTCGCGCGGCAAGGTCCGCTTCGCCGCCTCGCTGACGCCGTTCCGCCACCTCGGCTTCTTCCCCGACATGGCGCCGCAATGGGACTGGATGCGCGCGGAGGTCGAACAGGGCGGTTCGGCGGACGCGGAGGTGCTCAACCTGTTCGGCTACACCGGCGTCGGCACGCTGCTGCTGAGCGATGCGGGCGCGCGCATGGTGCACGTCGATGCCTCGAAGAAATCGGTCGAGCAGGGCAAGGAGAATGCCCGCCTCTCCGGCATGGAGGACCGCCCGATTCGATGGATCGTCGACGATGCGGCCAAGTTCACCGCGCGCGAGGTGAGGCGGGGCCGGCGCTACGACGGAATCCTGCTCGACCCGCCCAAGTTCGGGCGCGGGCCGACGGGCGAGGTCTGGCGGTTGGAGGAGAATCTCGCGCCGCTGCTCGCCGACTGCCGAAAGCTGCTCGACGAGAACAGCCGCTTCCTTGTCCTCACGGTTTATGCGGTGCGCATGTCGGCGCTCGCGATCGGCGAGCTGGTCAGGCAGACGCTCGCGCCGCTGGGCGGCACCGTGACGATGGGCGAGATGAGCGTGCGCGACGAATCGCGCGGGCTGCTCCTCCCGACCGCCATCTTCGCAAGATGGTCTAGGTTCTAGCCGCGCGCATTGCGGCGCCAGCGACGAACGGCGACCCGGCGGTCAGCAACAGCGACACCGCGCCTTCGAGCAGATAGGCGTCAGCCGCGCCGAAGATCAGCAGCGGCACCGCGAGCGGAAGAAGCAGGAGGCCGGCGAGCGATCCGGCGCGCGGCAGGCCGGCCGTGACCGCCGCAACCGCGACCGCGAGCGACGCGAGCCCCGGCGTGCCGATCAGCAGCGCCGCTTCGGTCCGCGCCAGCGAAGCCCCATCGAGCGCGAGTAGCGCGGACGCCGGAACGGCGGCGATGAGAAGCAAGGGCGCGAAGGTCAGCCAGTGTGCGCCGATCTTGGCGAAGGCGATGCTCTCCTCGGCCATGCCGTTGACGAACAACTGGTCGAGCACGCCGTCGGCGCGGTCCGGCTCGACCAGCCGCTCGATCGGGAGCAGCGCGGCGGTCAAGGCCGCGATCCACAATGCGCCGGGGCCGACCCGCGACAGCAGCCGCGCATCCAGTCCGATCGCGAACGGGACCAGCGCGGCAACCAGCAGGAAAAAGGCGATCGGGAGCCAGGCGGCGCCGGTGAAGCCGCGGCGCACGTCGCGCGCGACCAGCGCGCCGATCACGCGCCGAGCTCCAGCACGTGCCATTGCCCCGGGAGCGGCTGGTGCGAAGCCGCGAGGACCCCGCCGCCGGCGGCGAGATGGCGCGACAGCATCTGGCCGAGACGGGCGGTGCCCTGCGCGTCCAGCCCGTTCAACGGCTCGTCGAGCAGCCACAACGGCGCGCCCGACGCGAGCACGCGAGCAAGCGTCGCCCGCTTCGCCTGCCCCGACGAGAGCAGCCGCACCGGGACGTCGCTGAGATGCGCGATCCCCAGCGCGTCCATCGCATCGTCCGGGGATTGGCCCCAGAAGCTAAGCGCCGCGCGCAGCGGAAGCTCGCGGTCGAGCGCGAGATTGTCATCGGCGAGCGCCAGCGGCGAGCGTTCGACGCGGCCCTGGTCCGCGCGCAACAGGCCTGCGGCGAGCCGGATCAGGCTCGACTTGCCGCTGCCGTTCGGGCCTGCAACCTGGAACAGCTCGCCCCGCGCGAGCAGGAAATCGAGCCCTTCGAACAGGAGCCGCCCGCCACGACGCAGCGCCACGTCCTCGAAATGGAGAAGGCTCGTCACTGCTCGTCCTCAAGCGCATGCATGTCGTCGTCGGAAAAGCCGAAATGATGGCCGACCTCGTGAATCACGATGTGGCTGACGAGATGGTCGAGGCTGACCGGCGTCGAATGCCATTCCGCGATGATCGGCCGGCGGAACAGCGTGATCCGCTCGGGTAGCATGCCCGATTGCTGAACGCTCTGAAGGTTCAGCGGAACGCCCTCGTACAATCCGCTGAGCTGCATCGGGTGGTTGAGCCCGAGACGCCGCGCGGTGTCCGGGTCGGCGACTTCCTCGATCTGCAGGACCACGTCGCCGAGGCTCTCGGCGAACGGGGACGGCAAACGGTCGAGCGTCCGCCGGGCGATCGCCTCGATCTCGGCGGCGCTGGGGCTTCGTCCGGCGAGGCGCTCGGCGGGGGTCATGGCTGAGGACTAGGGGCGCCGCTCCGGCCTCGCAACCTTGCCGGTCGCGCACTTGCCCCTTAGAGGGGCGACCTTCCTGGCATGCGGAGCGGTGGCCGAGTGGTCGAAGGCGCTCGCCTGGAAAGTGAGTATACGGCAAAACCGTATCGAGGGTTCGAATCCCTCCCGCTCCGCCAACACGCGTCCGTGCGCGTCCGCTCTTTTCCGAAAGCGTGAGAAAACTGCCAATTATTAGGTCTGCGCGTCCAGGCAAATCCACCCGAATCCGACCCTTACCCACCGCCGAATGTGGGAACAAATGTGGGACCAAAAATGCCGCGTGGTTAGGAAAATTCCCCCGCTGGATCGGGCGCTTAGCCGGTTCAATCGCACGCCGGAGCCGCTCCCGTGCCGCGCTTTCGCGTGACTTCGCGACCGGCGTCCGGCATCACCTTCACACCAGCACTGCCGGTTGCGCAGGCGTGTTCGAGTGCCTCAGAGCTTCCACAGCCACCCTTGAACGCCCCACGGTCCGCAGCCGGCCGTCCCGCGGCCGGGCACAATCATTTCAGCCCCGCCGCCTCGGCGCATAAATGATGCTTATCCGCTGGCGAGTGAGCGGATGTTCGAAATGAATCTTCGCTGCCCTTCCTTATTCTGGAGCACGGTTCAGCCTTCGATTGAGGCTCGGTCTCCATCCGGAGGCAAGAAGAGGCTGGCCGGGAGGGGTTCATGACGGGTTCGACATTGCGCACGATCGCTTGGATGGCCGGGACATCGGCATTCGCCGTGGTGGCGGCAACCGCTCCAGCCGCGGCCGGCGCCCAGACGAGCGTCGAGGCTAAGCCCGGCGTCCAGGCGCAACCTGGGCTACAACCTCAGCCCGCCGAACCGGCGCCCGCCGTGAAAACGGTCACCAAGAGTGCGGAGGACAAGGGCGCCCAGATCGTGATCACCGGGTCGCGCATCCGCCGCGCGTCGACCGACACCAGCGCCCCCGAAGTGTCGGTCGACAAGCAGTCGCTCGTCGATCGCGGCTATACCAGCGCCGCCCAGGCCCTCAACGATCTCACGTTCAACACCCCGGCCCTGAACCAGGCCCCCGGCAATGGAGATTCGAGCGGTTCGGGCCAGCAATTCCCGAACCTCTTCAACCTCGGCCCGCAGCGTACGCTGACCTTGGTCAATGGCCGGCGCATGGTGACTTCGTCGAGCGGACTCGACAACGCGCAGGTCGACGCCAACATCATTCCGATCGGACTTCTCGACCGCGTCGAGGTCGTCCAGGCGGGCGGCGCGGCGGTCTACGGCTCCGATGCCATCGCGGGGGTCGTCAACTACATCCTCAAGAAGAATTTCCAGGGCGTCGAGCTCGACGGGCAGACCGGCATTTCCTCGCGCGGCGATTACAAGACGCACAGCCTTCGCGTGACGGCCGGGACGAATTTCGCGGACGGACGCGGCAACGTCGCGGTCGACGTCGAATGGTCGACATCGCCGCCCCTCGCCTTCAAGGACCGGCCGCTGTCGAACCTCGCGCGCGTGACGGTGTCGAACCCGGCCGACACCGGCCCCAACGACGGCATCCCCTCCGTCATGGAGCTGCTCGACACCCACTTCTGGGAGTTCAACAAGAACGGCGTGATCTTCGCCATTCCGGCGCCGCTCCCCCAGTTCCTGACCGGGCTTCAGTTCGGCCCTGACGGAAGCATCGTTCCCTACGATCCGGGCAAGATCGCCGGTATTCCCTTTGCATCCGGCGGCGAAGGCTTCCGTTTCTCGGATCTGGCCGGCCTTCGGACCGGAGTGAAGCGGATCGCCGCAAATGCCATCGCCCACTACGAAATCACCAACCGCATGACCCTGTCGACCGAGCTGCTCTACGCCGACACCAAGGGCACCGAGTTTCCGCAGGGGCAAAGCCACACGGTTCTCAACCCCGCGGCAAGCGGCGCCGGACCGATCGTCTTCACCATCAACAATCCGTTCCTGACCGACGCGGCGAAGGCCTCGCTGATCGCAGCGCGGCCGTCGTTCGCCTTCGGCGCGCCGCTGTTCCTTTCGAAATATTTCTTCGATCTCGTACCTGACAACAGCCAGACGACCGACACCAAGACCTATCGCGGCGTCGTGTCGCTCGATGGCGACTTCGATGTCGGCAAGCGCAACTTCTACTATTCCGTGTCCGGCTCCTACGCCCGGGTGGACGGGCAGCAGCGCAACTGGGAGGTCATCAACAGCCGGTACAGCAATGCGATCAACGCCGCGCGCGATAGCAGCGGCAACATCGTCTGCGCGATCAACGCCGATGCCGACCCGACGAACGACGATCCGGCTTGCGCACCGATCAACCCGTTCGGCGACGGCAACATCAGCGAAGCGGCACGGGAATATATCGATACGCGCGCCGGTCTCGATTACGTCAACGACCAGCTGGATCTGCTGGCGACGCTCGGCGGCTCCCTGTTCACGCTTCCGGCGGGGGACGTTCGGTTCAGCACGGCTTACGAGCATCGCAACGAGAAGGCGCGGTTCGATCCGCTCTCCGCGAACCAGGAGGGCCTGTTCGGGACAGGCGTCATGGAGCTGCCGCAGTCGGGCCGCTATCATACCAACGAACTTTCGGGCGAGTTGCTCGTGCCGCTGGTCGGCCGCAACTTAACGCTGCCGCTGGTCCACAAGCTCGAACTCAACACCGCCTTCCGTCACGTCGTGAACTCGGTGGCGGGCAAGGAGAATGTCTGGAACGTCGGCGCCCGCTGGGAAGTCATCCCCGATGTGACTCTGCGCGCCTCGCGCAGCCGCAACTTCCGCGCGCCGACGCTGACCTCGCTCTTCGCGCCGTCGTCGACGACACTCGATTCGGTCGGGTACGATCCTTGCGATTCCGATCGCATCACGAGCGGTCCCAACCCGGCGCAGCGCCTGGCGAGCTGCCTTGCACTGTTCCAGGCCAACCCGGGTTACGGCGTGCTGCCCGACGGCAGCAATGCCGGTGCGAGCGCCGCCGACCGCCTTGCCCACTTCCAGGACCCGTCGGAGAATTTCACGACCGCGCTCGTGACGACGGGTGGCAATCCGAACCTGCAGAACGAGGTTTCGAAGACCCTGACCTACGGCGTCGTCGTGCAGCCGCGGTTCGTCCCCGGCCTGACAGTGACGGCGGACCGGATCAGCATCGATCTCACCAATGGCCTCTCGCCCTTCACGACCCAGGACTTCGCCGACGCCTGCATGGACAACACAAATCCGCCCCCGGGCGTGTGCGACGCGTTCACCCGGCTGGCGCAGCCTGACGGCAACTTGCCGGGCGGCGCGATCAACACCGGCACGACCACCGTCTTCAACGCCGGGGTGATCAAGTACCGCGGCGAGGTCTACAACCTCAATTACGTCTTCCGCCTGGCGAACCTGTTTGGCGGGGGGAATCTCGGCACGATGGATCTGTCGGTCGCGGCCACGCACAACTCCCTGCTCACGACCTCCGCCACCGGCGATGTGTTCGTCCGCACCGACAACACGATCGCCGAGCCGCGCTGGTCGGGTCGGCTCGATGCGCGGTACAGCAGGGGCCCGCTGCGCCTCACCTACCAGCTGTTCTACCTCGGCAAGGCGCTCGCCGGACCCGATGCGACGATCGAGAACAATCCCAATCCGCACATTGCCAGCAACGTGACGCATTCGATCTCTGCGGAATATGATTTCGGCATCCTCAAGGTGCGCGCCGGAATCACCAACCTGTTCGACAAGCCGCCGTCGTACCCGGCGATCAGCTACGGCGATATCCTCGGCCGGCGCTACTATGTCGGCGCCACCGCGCGGTTCTAGGTCGCAGGCGTGGAACGGGCGAGCAGGCGATGAGAGGTCCGACGGCTGCCGCCGCGGCTGCGGTTGCGTTCGCATCCTCGTTCGCAGCGCCGGCGGCACTCGCCGGGGTGGCCGCCCCGCCGCCGCTCAAAGTCGTCCTGACGCCCGAGGCGGAGGGGGGGCGCGATCGACCGTCTCGACGTGGAGATGCGGATCCCCGTGCCCGGGATTGCCGCCGGGGGCACATTGCTCCGGATGCCGGTCAACATCGTCTCGATACCGACCGCCGCATACGACAGCAATCGAATCGTGGCGCAGGACGACAAGGGTCGCTTGAACTTGGCTCAGGTCGAGGAGCCGCCGTCCCCGACCGGCACCTATCGCCACTGGACGGTCGAGCGGCCGACCGCGGGCGACGTCGTGGTCCGGTACGGAACGCCGCCGCGGCAGGTGGACTCGGAGACCCGCAACGGTCCGTTGTTCGACCTGCGCGCCCAGGGCGGGGGCCTGCTCGGCGCCGGCGTCTACTTCTTCGCGCTTCCAGCCAACGATTCGAAATATACGATCTCGGTGCATTGGGACCTGTCCCATGCGCCCGCCGGGACGCGCGGCATCTCAAGTTCCGGAGAGGGCGATACCGAGGTCGTCGCTCCGGCGGAGACGCTCGCATTCTCTTTCTATGCGGTCGGGCCGGTCAAAAGCGAGCCGGCGAACGGCAAGGGCGATTTCGGGCTTTACTGGCTGACGAAGCCGCCGTTCGACATCGATCGGCTGGCGACCGGCATCCACACGCTTTACGACTCCATGTCGCGGTTTTTCGGCGACCGGGGCACGCCTTACCGGGTCTTCATCCGAGCCAATCCCTACCCGGCAGGCGGCGGGACGTCGCTCAACCATTCCTTCATGTTCGGGTTCGGCAGCGACGGCACGACGATCGCCGACGGTCCGCGGATGCTGATCGCGCACGAAATGGCGCATACCTGGCCAACGCTCGACGGCGGCGAGCATGCCGACACCGCCTGGTACACTGAAGGCACCGCCGAATATTATTCGGCGCTGTTGTCGGAGCGCTCGGGGGCGATCGACCTTGCGAAGTTCCTCTCGGTCATCAACGAGCATGCGGCGGGCTATTACACCAACCCCTACATCGCCTTGACCAACACCCAGGCGGGCGCGCTGTTCTGGAAGGATTCGAACGCGCAGCGCGTGCCGTACGGCCGCGGCTTCATGTACCTCTCCGCCTTCGACGCGAAGATGCGGGCCGCATCCGACGGCAAGCGCTCGCTCGACGATCTCGTGCTCGAAGTGCTGCACCGGCAGCGCAAAGGCGAGAAGGTCGGGCTGCAGCAGTGGGTCGATCTCGTGGTGCGCGAGCTCGGCCCGCCCGCGCGCAAGGATTATGAGGACATGGTCGCCGGCAAGACGATCGTCCCGCCGGCGAATGTGTTCGGTCCCTGCTTCTCCGTCGTAAGCGAGCCGGAGAGGCCGTTCGTCCTCGGGTTCGATGACATGCGCCTCGCAGTGGTCAGGAACCTCGTCGCGGATTCGCCCGCTGCAAAGGCAGGGCTGAAGGAGGGCGATACGATCGTCGCCCTGACGCCGATCGGCGAAGCGCGCGACAATCCGGGGAAGACGATGGACCTGACGGTTCGGCGCGGCGGGCGCGAGCTCAAGGTCAGCTACCTTCCGCGCGCCGCACCGGTGCCTGCCTGGCATTGGGTGCGCAACCCAAAAGTGCCCGCCGGTCGATGCCGCCTGTGAAGCTTCTCGTCGCCGGCGGCGCTTTGGCGCTGCTCGCCGGCGCGGCGGCCGCAGCGCCGCCGGCCCGGTCGATTTCAGTCACGCTCAAACCGGCCGTTACGCCCGACGGCGCGAACATCGATCGTCTCGCGATCGACCTTGCGATCCAGGGGGAGACCGCCTCGCCCGAGCGGCCACTGCTCGAGATGCCGCTGGTTACCGACAACGTCGTCACCGCCGCCGAAAGCATCGCCGATCTTTCAGCCAGCGACGCCAAGGGGCCGCTCCGTCTCGTCTCCCGCGACGAGGGCAAGGAAGGCGAGGAGCACCGCCAATGGTTCGCCGACCGGCCGGTGCAGGGGACGGTCCGGATCCACTACCAGGTGCCCGCCACCGCGCCGCCCGCGCCGCGCGGGCCCGCTCCTCCGCTCGAGCTCACCAGCGAAAGCGGCGGTTTCTCGGGCGCGGGCGGCGTCTTCCTGCTCCTTCCCCCCGGCGACGACCCTTACCGGATTAGCGTCAGCTGGGACCTCACGGGACTCCGCTCGGGAGCCGTCGGAGTCAGCAGCTTCGGACCGGGCAATGTCGTTTCGGCTTCGCCCCGGCCGCTTGCAACGCTTGCGGACAGCTATTTCATGGCGGGCGCGATCGGCCGTTTCCCGCAACGCGGAACCGAGGCCGGATTTTTCTCCGCATGGCAGGGCAGGCCGCCGTTCGACGTCAAGCCGCTGATGGCGTGGGCGGCGCGCCTCAGGACGGACTACATCCGCTTCTTCCACGATCGATCGCCCGAGCCTTACGGCGTTTTCATTCGACGCAACCTCGTCAACCCGGGCGGAGGCGTCGAGCTCAACCACTCGTTCGTGACGACGTTCGGCGACAGGATCGGCAGCGATCCCGACGATCTCAAGCTCACGCTCGCGCACGAGATGTTCCACACCTTCGCGCCGCGCATCGCCGAACCCGCCGGGCTCGAATCTTCGTGGTTCTCGGAAGGGCTTGCGACCTACTACCAGCGCGAGCTGCCGTTCCGCTTTGGCATGATCGAGTCGGCGGCCTTCCTCAAGGACCTGAACTATACCGCTGGGCGCTATTACACCGACGCGCTCGGCAATGCGCCCAACAGCGAGGTACCCAAGCGCTTCTGGGAGGACACGCGCATCCGCACGCTGCCGTACGACCGCGGCGCGCTTTATTTCGCGGTGGTCGATGACGCGGTGCGCAAGGCATCGGGAGGCAAGCGCTCGCTCGACGACCTCCTGCTCGCGATGCGCGCGCGCGAGCAGTCGGGCAAGGCGCTGACCAACGCCGACTGGGAGGAGCTCGTCGCAAAGGAGCTCGGCGCCAGGGGTGTCGCCGATTTCCGGGCGATGCTCGCCGGGGCAACCCCGGTTCCGCCCTCCGACGCGTTCGGCCCGTGCTTCCGCCGCGTCGCGAGGCCGCTCCGCCGCTACCAGCTCGGCTTCGACCCCAAGGTGCTGGTGGAGCCGAAGCGCATCGTCCGCGGCCTCATCGCCGGCTCGGCGGCGGCCAGGGCCGGGCTGCGCGACGGCGACGAGATCCTCAAGCCGGTCGGCCAGGACCACATCCAGGGCGACCAGGCGGGCATTCTCACCCTGCAGGTGCGCCGCGGCGACCAGGTGATCGAGATCAGCTATCTGCCGCGCGGCGAAACGGTGAGCGCCTGGCAATGGGAGCGCGTCGGCTCGCTCCCCGACAGCGCCTGCGTCCGCCGCTGACCGTCAGGCGGGCGCGCGACCGAGCGCTGCGAGGAGCCGATCGACGTCGTTCATGTCATTGAACACCGACGGACTGATGCGGAAGCGGTTCTTCGTCAGCATGATCCTGACCTTGGCTGCCTCGAGCCGCGCCTTCAGCCGGTCGCGCGCCCCGGGAAGGATGCAGGTGACGATCGGCGTTCGCGCCTCGGCGGGCGTCGCCAGCACGTAGCCGAGGCGTGCCAGCTCGCTTTTCAGCCGGCCGGTCAGCTGCTGGGCGTGGGCCTGGATGCGATCGACGCCGAGGCCCATGATGTAGTCGAGCGAGTGCGACAGCTGCGCGACCCCCATGTGCGAATAGGTGCCGAACGCGAAATGGCCCATGGCGCTGTCCTGGAAGCTATAGTCGGCGATCGCGCCGGTGGCGGACGGCGGATCGTACGGGTAAGCGTGCGAGGTGAAGCTCGCGATGCCGTAATAGCCGAACTGGGTGCGCCCGAGCGCGTGCTGACGGTCCTTCCGGGCGAACAGGAAGCCCAGCCCGAAATCGCCCATCAGCCATTTGTAGCTCGCGCAGGCCGCGAAATCGACGCCGCTTGCGCGAACGTCGATCGGCACGCACCCGGCGGCGTGGATGATGTCGGCATAGACGAGCGCGCCGTTCGCATGGGCGAGGTCGCACACGGCCTTCAGGTCGTGCTCGAACCCGTTGTAGGTCGAGACGAGCGACAAGGCGACGAGCCGCGTGCCCTTGCGCACCGCGCGGTGCATGTCGGCCATCGCGATGCGCCCGTCCTTCGGGCGCAGCCAGGTGACTTCGCAGCCCTGCTTTGCAAGCCCCTCGTAGAGAGGGAAGGAGCCGAAGAAGTGAAGCGTGTCGGTCACGATGTGCGCGCCGGTCGCTGGCAGGCCGAGCGCCTTGAGGATGAGCTGCTCGCCCATTGTCGTGCTCTGGACGAAGGCGATCTCGTCCGGCTCCGCGTTGATCAGCCTGGCGAACTTCGCGCGCGGCTCGTCCTCGTCGAGATGGGACGTGGCCGAAGGATCGAGCGAGCGCACGCGAAGATAGGCGGCGACCGCTGCCTTTGCGCCAAGGCTCACCGGGTGCATCGTTCCGGAATCGAGATAGGCGACGTCGGTCGCCGCGAACGATCTCTTGTCCGGCAGCAAGGAGGAACGCTCGGCCGGGGACGGGACGGCCGCCGGTGAAAAGGCGCCGGCGCGCGCCGCGAACGGGAGCAGGGCAGAAGCGGTCAGGCAATCGCGGCGGGTGAGCGCCATTTTCGTCCTCCGGGGCGGCTCGCGGCACGGTAGCATCGCTGCAAGCGATATTCTTCCTCTTCGTCCCACGCGGCGAAGCGCAATCGAGCACGTCCATTCCGCGACGGCCGCCGACACGCATGAACTATGCGCGAGGCTCCGCCCCGCTCATGAAATAGGATGCTCTTTGCCGATGCGACGAAGCTATGCTCGCGCAGAAGCGCGGATGATGGGGAGGTCGGGCAGATGCGGCTTTTGATTGCGATCGCATTGGCCCTTGCCGTCGCCGCGCCGGGCGTTGCGGCGCGGCCGGCCACGGCGCCGGTAACGACGCATCACCGGGCAATCGTCGGCGGCCGCGCGATCGATTATGACGCGACCTTCGACGAACAGGTCCTGAGCGATGCGGCGGGCAAGCCGCAGGCGACCATCTCCGGCACCGCCTACGTCCGCACGGGGATTGTCGACCGGTCAAAGCGGGCGGTCACCTTCGCATTCAACGGCGGCCCGGGGGCGTCCTCTTCGCCGCTTCACTTCAGTGCCTTCGGACCGCGGCTGGTCGAGCGTTGGGGCAGCGGCGAAGCCCCGTCGATCCGCGACAACCCTCAGAGCCTGATCGACATCACCGACCTCGTCTTCATCGATCCGGTCGGCACCGGCTTCAGCCGTGTGCTGAAGGGCGGAAGCGGCCAGCCCTATTGGGACGTCGACGGAGACGCCAAGGCGGTGCTCGGCTACATCCGCGCGTGGCTGAAGCGCAACGGCCGGACCGGCTCGCCGGTCTATATCGCCGGCGAAAGCTATGGCGGCACGCGCCTGGCGGAGATGGTCGGCGATGCGGACGACCTCAACCTCGCCGGCCTGATCTTCATCTCGCCCGCGCTCGGCAACGAAGGCGAGGGGAGCGACCTCGACTATGTGTTCGCGCTGCCCTCGATGGCCGTGGCCGCGGTCCGGAACGGCAAAGCGGGCGCCGGCGGACGCTCGGTGGATGCCGTGTTCGAAGACGCCCGCAGCTTCGCGATGGGCGACTATGCGCTCGCACTGATGAAGGGCAGCCTCCTTCCCGACGCCGAGCGCGACCGGATCGCGGCGCGAATGAGCGCGCTGATCGGCCTCCCCGCGCGGACCATCGTTGAGCACCATCTTCGGGTCGATGCGGAAACCTTCCGCAAGGCCTTGCGCAGCAGCGAGGGACTGGTCGTCGGCCGTCTCGACACGCGCGTCACCGCCCCCGTCCCCAAGCACGAACCCAACCGGCCTTCGGCGGCCAACGACCCGGCGCTCGGCCTCGGCGCGAGCAACGTCATTATCTCGGATGCGATCGGCGCCTACATGCGCAACGAGCTCAAGGTCCCGATCGACCGTCCCTACGTGTCGCTCACGCTCGACGTGAACTTCAAATGGACCTGGCCGCAGAGCCGCGGCGGAGCCGCGCCGAGCCTCACCGCCAACATCGCCAAGGCGATGGCGGCAAAGCCCCGCCTCCGGCTCCTGCTCGTCGGCGGCTACTACGACCTCGCGGTCCCGCTGCTCGCGCCGCGCTACGCGCTCGACCATGCGTGGTTGCCGATGGACCGGGTCGAAATGATCGCGCTCGAGACCGGCCACTCCGCATTCGAGGGGGAGCAGGGGCGCCTGGAGATGAAGTCGTTGATGCGAACATTCATCAAGGAATGATCTGCGACTCTTCGCGCCCGCTCGCGAAATATCTATGTTGTGTTTATCGACGGTGCGATAATCCTCCTCGCGAAGGAGCGCGGCGGTGCCCGAAGAAATGTCATTGATCGACGTCAGGATCCTCGAGCAGATCCAGAAGGACGCGTCGCTTTCGACCAGCGACCTCGCCGACCGGGTTGGGCTGTCGCAATCGCCGTGCTGGCGCCGCCTGCAGAGGTTGAAGGAGGAAGGCTACATCCGCAGGCAGGTGGCGATCCTCGACCGGTCGAAGTTCGCAAGTAACATGTTCATCATGGCGACGCTCAAGATGGCCACGCTGACTGAAGAGAAGCGCGCGGAGTTCGTTCGGAAGGTCGAGCTGTCGTCGGAGATACTCGAATGCTACACCATCTTCGGCGAGCGCGACATCATGCTCAAGGTGATTGCGCCGTCGCTTCCCTGGTATCAGAAATTCGTGTTCGACTTCATCCTCAAGCTTCCCGGCGTCCAGGACGTGCAGTCGACGGTCACGCTCGCGGAAATCAAGCACACCACGGAGATTCCGGTCCGGCCGAACCGCGTGATGTAGCCTTGGCCGCCTCTTCGACCCTGCGGCGACAAGTTTATGCATCGGCGCTCGCTGCTCGCCGGCAATTTGCATAACATATCCGGAGGAGCTCCCTTAGCCTGCGGGACGTGCCGCGTGGCCGGAAGGGGGGTCCGAATGAAGGCGTTGCTATTCGCGCTGGCCCTTGCGGCGGGCCCTTCCGTTTCGGCCGCGGCAGCAGCGGCGCCGCCGCCAGGAGCAGCGCCCGCCGCGGCGTCGCGCCCCGCCGTCCACGCTCCGGTGGTGACGAGGCACCAAGGCGTCTTCAACGGACACACGATCCGCTACACCGCGACCGTCGAGAGCACCGACGTTCCCGATGCGAAGGGGAGGCCGGGCGCGCGCATCGTCAGCTTCGCCTACACCGCCGACGGCATTGCCGATCCTTCAAAAAGGCCGGTGCTGTTCCTCTTCAACGGTGGCCCGATCACGCCCTCGATGTGGGTTCATCTCGGCGGCTTCGGACCCAAAAGGGTCGCTTTCCCCGATGACGTGAAGGCCGACCCGTCGACGTTCAAGCTGATCGACAATCACGATTCGCCGCTCGATGTCGCCGACCTGGTCTTCTTCGATCCCGCGTCAACGGGTTTCAGCCGGGTCCTCCCCGGGCACAAGCCGGAGGATTATTTCTCGGTCACCGCCGACGGCCAGCAGACCGCGGCCTTCGTGCGCGCCTGGCTCGGCGCGCATGGACGGCTCAAGTCGCCGGTCTACATGTTCGGCGAAAGCTACGGCACCAACCGTGCCGCCGAGGTTGCGGGGCAGCTCGCCGAGGGACCCGACCCGATCCTGCTCGACGGCACCATCCTTTACGGCCAGGCAGTCAACATCATCGAATATGCGCAGCGCCCGGCGAACATCATCAGCTACGTCGCCTCGCTTCCAACGCTTGCCGCGATCGCCTGGTACCACGGGAAGATCGACCGGGCCGGCCGCGGCGTGGAGCAGGTGGTCGCGGAGGCGCAGCGGTATGCGGCGACCGATTACCTCGATGCCCTGTTCCGCGGGAACAGCCTGCCCGA
>Ga0068852_100000997_pt1 | contig 18683 bp, 12 predicted proteins | sample KBSCornC22_FD_66594 | JGI IMG/M metagenome (GOLD analysis project Ga0068852, IMG submission 66594) | Corn rhizosphere microbial communities from Kellogg Biological Station, Michigan, USA - KBS Corn C2-2 | ecosystem: Host-associated > Plants > Roots > Rhizosphere > Soil ... | reverse complement strand
CTCCGCGGGAATGACGACTTGGATTCCCGCCTCCGCGGGAATGACGACTTGGATTCCCGCCTCCGCGGGAATGACGACTTGGATTCCCGCCTCCGCGGGAATGACGGCCTGGATTCCCGCCTCCGCGGGAATGACGGCCTGGATTCCCGCCTGCGCGGGACCGACCCCCAATCACGCCGCGACGAACCGGCCCAGCCGCCGCTCGATCTCGTGCGCCGCAAGCGGCCGGCTGTAGAGATAGCCCTGGTACTCGTCGGCGCCTAGCGTGCGCAGCAGCTCGAGCTGGTCCTCGCGCTCCACCCCCTCCGCCACCACGCGCAGCCGGAGCCCGTGCGCCATCGCGACGATCGCGCGCACGATGGCGACATCGTCCGCATCTGCAGGGATATCGCGCACGAACGACTGGTCGATCTTGAGCTTGCGGATCGGGAAGCGCTTGAGGTAGGCGAGGCTCGAATAGCCGGTGCCGAAATCGTCGATCGAGAGCGACACGCCCATCGCGTGCAGCTCGCGCAGCATGCTCGCGGCCTCCTCGGGCTCGTGCATCACCACCGTCTCGGTCAGCTCCAGCTCGAGGTAGCGCGCCGCGAGGCCGGTTTCGGCGAGCGTTTCGGCCACGCCCTGCACGAAATCGCGCTGGCGGAACTGCGCTGCCGAGATGTTCACCGCGACCGGCATCTGCGGCAGGCCGCGGCGCTGCCAGGCGCGGTTCTGCATGCAGGCCTCGCGCACGACCCAGTCGCCGAACGGCACGATGAGGCCCGTCTCTTCCGCGAACGAAACGAATTCCGCGGGCGCGACGAGCCCGCGTTCCGGATGGTTCCAGCGCGCCAGCGCCTCCATGCCCACGATGACGCCGGTGCGCACGTCCACCTTCGGCTGGTAGTGGAGGATGAACTGCCCCCGTTCGAGCGCCCTGCGCAGCTCGTTCTCGAGCGCGAGCCGGCGGGGCAGGATGTCGGCCATCGAGGGATCGAACACGGCCACACCCGAGCCGCCGGTGCGCTTCACCTGCGCGAGCGCCCCATCGGCGTTGGCGATGAGCCGCGATGGGCTGTCGCCGTGCTGCGGGAAAATGCCCACGCCGACGCTCGAGCCGATGCGCAGGTCCTGCCCGTCGAGCTGGATCGGCTGCGACAGGCGCCCGATGAGGGCGCGCGCGAGGCGCTCCGCGTCGCCGGCGGCAGCCACCCGCCGCAGCAGCACCACGAATTCATCGCCGCCCAGGCGGGCGACGGTGTCCTCGGCGCGGACGGCCGAGCGCAGCCGCGCCGCCACCGTTCGCAGCACCGTGTCGCCGGCGAAATGGCCGAGCGAATCGTTGAGCGTCTTGAAGCGGTCGAGCCCGACGAGGAGCACCGCGCACTGGTCGCCCGAGCGCCGGCATTCCTCGATCACCTGCTGCGCGCGGTCCTCCAGCAGCAACCGGTTGGGCAGGCGCGTGAGCGTGTCGTGCAGCGCGAGGTGCTGCAGCTGCGCGTTGGCCTCGTGCAGCGAGCTCGCCATCTGCGCGGTGCGCGACTGGTTGCGGGCGTCGAGGAGCGACAGGGCGAGCGTGCCGCAGAGGATGAGGAAGGTCACCCCCGCGACCGTCGCGGCCATCCAGGAATTCTCGGCGAAGGAGCCACCGGTGCAGAAAGCGTCGGGTGCGAAGCGCGCGGCGGCCATGCCGGTGTAGTGCATGCCGACGATCGCGAGCCCCATGATGATCGCGCTGCCCAGACGCGCGTGCATGCGCTGCACCCCGGCCCGCAGCGTGAAGGCGATCCAGAGCGCCGCGGTCGAGGCGGCGATGGCGATGGCGATCGAGGCCGCGAAGAGCATCGGGTCGTAGCGGATGGCCGGCTGCACGTCCATGGCGGCCATGCCGGCGTAGTGCATGGAGGAGATGCCGATGCCCATCAGCACCCCGCCTACGGCAAGGCCGCGCAGGCCGAGCGTGCCCCGCGAGACCGTCAGCAGCGCGAACGCGGACACCACCACCGCGATCAACATCGAGGCGAGCGTGATGCCTACGTCGTAGGACATGGGGATGGGCAGGCGGAAGGCCAGCATGCCGACGAAATGCATCGACCAGATGCCGGTGCCCATGGCGAAGGCGCCGCCCAGCAGCCACGACGCGGCGGCCGCGCCCCTGGATGCCGTGATGCGCGAGGCGAGGTCGAGCGCGGTGTACGACGCGAGGATCGCGACCGCGAGCGACAGCGCCACGAAGACCGTGTTGTAGCTTCCGACCAACCGTTTCCTCCCCCAGGACCCCGAAAGGTTAAGCGAGGCGGGGTGTGACCTCAATCAAATACGCCGCAAACCGGGGGGTTTCCCGGTTACCGGCGTAGCGCGCGGGGGGGCGGGGGACGGCCAGCCCGCGGAGCGTATAAACTGCGCGCCATGAAACTCGCCTACTCCGCCGCATCCCCCTACGTCCGCAAGGTCAGCGTCTGTGCCGAGGAGCTGGGCCTCGCACCGCGCATCGAGAACGTTCCCACCAAGGTCGTGCCGAGCGAGCCCAACCGCGCCTACGGCCGGTCGGCGCCCCTCATGAAGGTGCCTTCCCTCGAGACCGGCGACGGCACCGTGCTCTTCGACTCGATCGTGATCTGCGAATACCTGGACCACCTCTCGGGCTCGCCGCGGCTCTTCCCCGCGGGCGACGCGCGCTGGAGGGCGCTCCGCCTGCACGCGCTCGCCGACGGCATCCTCGACGCGGCCATCCTCACCCGCTACGAGACCTTCCTGCGGCCCGAGCCGCTGCGCTGGGACGCATGGGTGCAGGGGCAGCTGCTGAAGATCGACCAGGCGCTCGACGCGTTGGAGCAGTCCGCCGGCTCGCTGCAGGGAATCGACATCGGAACCATCTCCACGGGCTGCGCCCTGGGCTACCTCGACTTCCGCTTCGGCGACCGCCCCTGGCGCGAGGGGCGCCCGAAGCTCGCCGCTTGGTACGAGGGAATCTCGCAGCGGGAGTCCTTCCGCAAGACGGTGCCGCGCGCCTGAGCGCGCCTCAGTCCCGCACCGGCGTGGGGTTCCGGAACGTCATGAAGACGAGGAGATCGCCGGCCGGCGCACGGTAAGCGCCCTCGGCACCGAACAGCTGCAGGGCGAGGGCGGTCATGTTCCAGCCGTCCTGCTCGCCGGCGGGCAGCGACGGCTGCACCAGCGCGGGGATGTCTTCGCGCTCCCCGAGATCGCGCAGCTTGCGCGCATCGTCCGCGAGTGCCGCGTCGACGGACCGGTTGGCCCAAGCCCAGAGCCAGCGGCCCGCGCGGCGGTCGATCGATCCGACGATCTGCGGCTCGGCGCTCACGCACGATCCGTCCGGCATCGTGAAAAGCAGCCGGCGGCGGTCCATGTCGAGATGCCACTGCGCCGCGCGGTCGATGCCCCACGCGCGGTTCTCCTCGTTGCGCCGGGCGAGCGTCGCGAGCGAGCGCTCGATGAGCGCGGCGAAATCCTCCATGCCGGGATGCTACGCCGGCGTCCAGCGCAGCGGCAGTCGCGTGGGCTCGGAGAAGATCGGATGCGACGGCCGCGGCCCGCATGCGCTCTCGTCGATGCGCAAGCCGGGAAGGCGATCGAGGATGGCGGCGACCATCGCCGCTGCGGCCGCCTGCCCGGTGCGTCCGCCGGGACAAGCGTGGGGACCGTGGCCGAAAGCCCACAGGCGATCGCCCCGCAGCGCCCGTAGGCATACCGCGACCGGAGTCCCCGCCGGCACGACATGGGTGCCGAGCCGCGCTTCGCGCAACGCGATGCGCGTGATCGTATGCACCGGCGGACGCTCGCGCAACGCACGCTCCACCCATCGCTGCGCGGACTCATGCGCCGGAAAGCGCGCTTCGCATCGCAGCAGCCCGTCGCGCAGCGCGCCCGCCGCGAGCATCGCGCTGGTGCGCGTCATGCCCTGCAGGATCGCAACCGCCATGCCGAGCGCCTCGAGCGCCGAGCAGTGCCCCGCGCGCCACGCGCGTCCCAGCGCGGCGGCGGCAGTCACGGCGCCATCCTCCGCGGAGAGAGCCCGATGCAGGCGATCGACCATGCGCGACATCGCTCCTTCGAAGCGCGCGCGATCGCCAAGGCGGCCGGCGAGCGCTTCCCACATCGCCTCGACCTCGTGCGCGAAATCGGCGAGCTCGCCATCGGGTATGCCGAGCGTGGCGGCCGCGGCGCGGTCGGAAAACGGTATGGCGAAATCCGCGACGAACTCGCACGAATCCCGCCGGCGAAGGCGGGCGGCCATCTGCGCGGCATTCGCCGCGAGCGCGGCGGGCCGGGGCTCGCCGTCGCGCAGCGCATCGATCACCACGGCTCGCAGCCTCGCATGCTGCGCGCCGTCCGAGGCGAGCAGCGTGTCGCGCGGGCGCACGGCGGCTCCCGTGCGAGGACAACGCATCGGGACCCCGCCGTCGCCCATGATCGCGCTGCTGAACGCCTCGCCTTCGAGCACCTGCGCGGCGAGCGCGGCATCGCCCACGAGCAACGACCGCCCGTCCGCGGTGCTGAGCGCCACGCCATGGGCGCGCAGCCGCCCGCACGCCTCATCCATCTCGCCCTCGAGGGGCGGGTGTCGTGGATGCCACGCGATCCCCGACGGACCGCTCATCGCGCGTGCGCAACGGTCGTGAGGGCGAGAGCCGGAACCGCTTCGGCGCCGCGCTGCGAGAGCGCCGCCGTGAACAGCGACCGCGGGCCCATCTCGACGAAGCGGCGATAGCCCTCCTGCCAGAGCTTGTCGAGGGTCTCGAGGAACGAGATCCTCTCGCTCGCGTGCAACCACCACAGCTCGGCATCCGCATGGCGCGCGTGCGTGAGCCACCCGCCCACGGCGGGCGAGGCCACGCGGCAGGCGGGAGCGCGCGGGCGCAGGCCCCGCAGCGCGTGCATGAGCGGCTCGCGCATCGCATTCATGCGCCGATTATGCGCACCGAAGCCGAATCCCACTTCGGTGTGGCCGATGTCCGCGCGCCGTGCACGCGCAAGGATGCGCTCGATCGCCCCGGCGTCGCCCGAGATGACCGTGAGCTGGTCCGAGACGATCATCGATACGTCCACCTGCGATCGTTCCTCGTCCACGAGGGCGTCCACGTGCGCCGCGGACGTGTGCAGGGAGGCGATCCGCTGCCATTTCTGGTGCTCCTCGAGCGCTGCGCCGGTATGGATCGCCACGCGCATCGCGTCCTCCAGGCTCAGCATGCCTGCGGAATAGGCGGCCGCGGTCTCGCCCGCGCTGATGCCCACCACCGCCGCCGGCTCGATCCCCGCTTCCGCAAGGCGGGCGAGCAGCGCCGCCTGGTACGCGAGGTTGAGCGGATAGCAGAGGCGGCAATCCACGATCGGAGCCGTGCCATGGGCGCCGCGCCATGCCGCGAGGATCGAGACGCCGCCCGCGCGGCGCGCGGCCTGCTCGCATTGCGCGAGGACGCGTGCCGTGCCCGGCCACGCGGCCTCCAGCGCGCGCGCCGCGGCCGGATCGAACGGCTGGAGCCCGGGGAAGGCGAAGACCCAACCGGCGCCGCTCATGGATTCCCGAAGGTGTTGCTCGTGGTGATGCCGAGCAGCGTGTACTCGTAGTCGATCTGGTAAGGCCGCGTCGCGCCGGCGGTGTAGTGGAATTGCACGCGCAGGTTGGCCACCTGGTTCTGCGCCTGGATGTCGCGCCGGATCACGCGCTCCCAGCGCGCGAACGTCCCGCGGTTCACGCTGAGGTTCTGCGGGAAGATGTTGTTCGTGTTGGTGCCGCTGCCACCCAGCATTCGCGCGATGACGTGGCCGGCATCGTCGTTCGGCAGGCCCATCGCCCGCGCGAAATTGCGTGTCGCCTGGCTGGTGGCCGAGCCCGTGCCGATGTCTGCCGGTGCCACGTCGACGTCGATCTGCTCGACGCGTCCGCCCACGCCCCAGACGCACTGCGCCATGTTGTACGTGATGTTGTGCGCGAGCACCGCCTGCGGCGTTGCCGCGAAATGCGCGGCGCGATCGACCTGCAGCGAATGCACGCGCGTGGGCGTTTCCATGCGCTCGAGCGAATCCACCGTCACGGCGTCGCCCTCGAGGCGGCGCAGGCGATCGCCCTTCGCGATCGATTGCGCTTCCACCCAACCGCGCCCCTCCACGTAGAAGGGATGCTCGAGGCTCGCGACGATCTGCGCCGCGCCGAACCCGAGCCGCACCGTGGCGGGCGCGGTGCGCGCGCCGGTCCCGACGACCATGAACGACGAGGGAGAGCCTTTCGCCTCGTCCATGGCGAGCACGCGGTCGCCGAGCGTCACGCGCTCGACGGGCAGCGGGCCGCGGTCGGTCAGCACCTCGGTGCCGGCGGCGAGGCTGAGCGAACAGCTGCCGCCCGCGGAGCCCGCGGGCGCCTCGACCTTCGGCGTGCCGATGTCGCGGCTCGCGCTGCGCACGCGTGCCACGGACAGGTCCTGCATCTCGATCTCGTCGGGCTTCATCAGCCGCGACTCGCGCTTCGCGAACGACGCGGCGACGCCTTCGCCGAGCGCGTGGAACGCCGCGCCCTGGACCGCCCCGAGGAAGAACGACTCCGCGATGTTGGCCGGGTCCGGATGCGATTCCACGGCGTACACCGCGTTCTCGATGCCCGACTCGGCCGCCTGGCCCACGAGGCCGCCGGTGAAGCCGCCGCCCAGCGCATCCGAGATGCCGCTGGCGATGTCGCCGCCGAATGCGCCGAACACACCGCCCGTGAGAAGCCCGACGAACGTCACGGGCGATCCCCACTTCCACTTGCCCGGATTGAGGCTGCCGTTCACGGCCGCGCCGCCGAGATAGGTGCCCGCCGTGACCGTGGCCACCGTGGCGGCGGTTTCCGCCGCCGAAGCGGACGCCGCGGCCGCTTCCGCCGATGCAGCGGCAGTGGCCGCCTCGGCGGCGGCGTCTGCGGCCACCTCCGCGACCACGGCGAGCTCGATCAGGTCGTCGATGAGGAAGAAGCCGCCCGAAGGATCCTGGTTGTTGACGGGATCGTTGCCGCCGTACGCATAGCGATTGAACGCGGCCATCGTGAAGTCGGGGCCGCCCGAGACACGCGAGTCCGGCGTGATGAAGCGCGCGAGCCGCGGATTCAGGTAACGCTTCGGCAACGCGTACAGCCCCGTCGAATGATCGAGCTCCTCGCCGAGAAACTTGCTGCGTGTCTCGTCGACGCCGCTGCTGGTGGCGGTCTGCAGGTTGCCGTACGGATCGTATCCGAGGACCGTCGCGATGCGTCCGGTGCCGTCGCCCACCATGGCGGTGCTGCCGTCGAACGTGCGCAGGAAGAAATACGCGCCGGGCGCGGGTACGCCCCAGCCGTTGGGACCGGGTTGCAGCCCGCCGCCCGGCGCTGTCGTGCCGGGCGCGGCGGGCCCTTCCGTGATCGCGATCGCGGCGCCGAACGGTCCGCGCAGGTACTTGGTGAGCAGCGTGCGCCCGTCGGCCATCGCGGTGACGTCGACGTCGCCGAACGGATACCACGTCGTGACGCCGGGCTCGGATTTCGCGATGCGAACGCCTTCGCCGTCGTAGTCGAACTGCACGCTCGCGCCGTCGCCGTCGAACTGGCGCAGCTTGCCGAGCGAGTCGTAGGCGTAGCGGCTGGTGTCGCCGCCCTCCGTGAACGTCGCCAGCTGTCCCGCGCCGCTGTACGTGGCGGCGATCGGTCCTCGCGACGACTTGCCGGCGACGACGCGCTGCCCCTGGTACTCGAGCTCGATGTCGTTCGCCGTGGTCATGTTGCCGCCCAGGTCGTACGCATAGCTGAACGACAGCGGCGCGAGAGGCCCTTGCGCGCCGGTGAGATAGCCCTGCGGCCCGTAGGTGTAGCGCCATGCCGTCCTGCCCGAGATCGAATCGGTGATCGAGTCGACCTGGCGCAGCGGCGTCCACGTGTACGAGTTGGCGGCGAGCGGTCCCGATGCCGAGGCGAATGCCTGGCTTTGCGCGCGGCCGTCGTTGAAATATGTCGCCTTCGCGGAAAAGAGCGCGGTGGTGCCGCTCGCGTAGGAGATGGCACCCGGCTTGCCGAGCGCGGTGTAGCCGGAATAGGTGGCGCTGTAGAGCGGCGCTGCATTCGCGGCGCCATAGGCGAGCATCGAGACGAACCCGATGGGCGAATACGTGGTGGTCGCGACGGTCGAATCGGGGAACGTCACCGTTCTCGCGCGCCCCGACGGATCGAACGTGTTGCTCTCGGTCCAGCTTCGCGATCCGATGCGCACGGTCTTGCCGGCGACGTGGCCCAGCGCATCGTAGGAGTACGACGTGGTCGACGTGATGCCCGAGGTCCCGCTCACGGTCCTCGTCGTGAGGCGCCCGATGCCGAACCCATGCCCGGCCTCGTCGTACGTATACGCCACGCTTTGCCCGGTGGAGAGCCTGGCGAGCGTCGTCCTGCCGATGGCGTCGTAGGTATATGCGATGGATGCGCCCGCACCGTTGGTCTGCCGCTCGAGCCGGCCGCTCGCGTCGTAGACGAACGTGTTGGTTCCGGAATCGCTGCTGGTGGCCCGGGTCCTGCGGCCCGCGCTGTCGTATGCGACGGTCGAGGTCGTTCCGTTGGGCAGGTCGACGCGCACCGGGCGGTTGAGGAGGTCGTAGCCGAACGCCGCGACGGCGTTGTCCGCATAGACGTTGCGGACGAGGTTGCCCTGCGCATCGATGTAGCGCGTGAGGCTGCGCGCGCTCTGCGTGCCGGCCGCGCTCACCGAGTGGACGCGGTTGACCATCGCGCCGCTGCCGCCGGGATCGGGAACGATCGCGCGATCGAAGGCGGTGACGCTGCCGTTCGCGTACTGCGTGCGCGATACCCGGCCCATCATGTCGTAGGCGTATTGCACCCACGGCGGGTCCGCGCCCTGGTAGTAGGAGAGCGAATCGGTCTGCACCTGCGCCTCGTTGTCGAAGCGCGTGGCGCGATCGATGGTGTGCGTCTCGTCGGTGCCGGCGCCGGCGCGCGTGAGATAGGTGCGGCCCAGCCCGTCGAGGTATTGCCGCGACCAGCGCCACGCGTCGCCGCCCGATCCGCCCCAATCGTTGAGCGAGCGCGTCTCGGTATAGATGTGGCCGCCGGCGGAGAGGCTGCCCTCGAGCACGCGCCTGATCTCGCGGACCGTTTGCATCCGGCCGGAGGGATCGGGCACCGCGATCGAGACCGGCCTGCCGAAACCGTCGATCTCCTGCTTGCGCACGACGCCGTTGGGGTCGGTGCTCGAGAGCTGCACGCCGAACGCGGGCGCGAACGTCGTCGCCATCTCCTGGCCCAATGCGTTGGTGCGCTGGACCTCGAACGTGGCGTAGTCGGGATCCATCTTCACCGTCACGATGCCGGTGGCGGGCGACGAGATCGTCGCCGGGTTTCCGTAGGCATCGTACGTGTAGTCAACCTCCAGCACCGAATCGCCGGTATCCACCCAGGAGGCCATCGACGTCATCGTGACCGGGCCCTGCGCCGAGTAGGCGTACGACACCCTGGACAGAGCGCCGCTGCAGTCGCAAGAGCCGTCGGAGCGCACCGTGCAGGATTTCGCGGTGGTGCGCATCGTCGGGAAGCCGATGAGCCACTCACTACCCGTAGTGCGGTTGAGGTACGAGGCGCAGACCTGGTAATCGTCCGCGGGGTTCGCGACGTCGCCACGGAGGGTGGTGAGCGTGACCGAGCCGTAAGCGTCGTACGCGAAACTCTTCGCCGTCGTGTACTGGTTGCCGCCGTCGTGGTACGAGAGCGTCTGCCCGGTGCCTTGCACGCTGGACACGCCGGGATAAGGCGCCGAGCTCGCGTACGTGAAGGTCTTCTGCTCGAGCAGCAGGTTCGCGTTCGAGAGGGTCTGCTGGCCGGTCACCATGCCCGTCAGCGGAAAGGGCAGCGCGTATTCCGTGCGCCGCACCACCGAGGTCTGGCCATCGCTCGCCTCGATGCGCGCGAAGCCGAGCCATCCGCGGCCCGAGAGATCCGACACCGAGCCCTGGTAGCGATACGTGTAGTCGTACGTGTAGATGTTGAGGCGGCCATCGTTGGTGTTCTTGCGCTGCACGACGTAGATCGGCGCCACGAGCTCGCGCAGGGGATACGCGAAGCGGAAGCCGGGATCGGGCGAATACACCGACGGGGCGCCCATGGGCTGGTAGGCGATGCGCGTCTGGCCGCCGAGCCCGTCCTGGATCATCGCGACGAGGTCGGGGAAGGGCCCCTGGTGGCGCGCGGCGAAGGCTTGTCCCTGGTACGAATCGGGCGAGACGGCGAGATCGGCCATGCCGTCGCCGTCGAGGTCCTGCCAGTCGTACGTGGCACCGCTGCGCGCGAAATTCGTGATGGGCACCGGCGTGGCGAGCGCCGTGCCGTTGGAGATCAGGACGTAGCGTCCCGTCGTCGCCGCCAGCACGTCGCAACATACGAGGTCCGCGAGCCCGTCGCCGTTGAAGTCGACCCAGCGATAATCGAGCCGGGTTCCGGAAGGCGCCGCAGGCGGGAATTGGCCGAGCAGCGTGGGATTCGGCGTGAGCGCGGTTCCCGTCGAGAAGCGCACCCAGTGCTGGAACGGGCTCACGTTGCCGTCGGCCACGAGGTCGGCGAGCCCGTCGCCGTTGAGGTCGACCCATGCGAAGGCGCTGTTCGCATCGCCCAGCGTGCCGAGCGACACGGGCGAGGAGACGCCGTTTCCGTTCGAGATGAGCACCCAGTGGTTGAAGGGCGCCGCCGATTGGTCGACGAGCAGGTCGGCCATGCCGTCGCCATTGAAGTCCGCCCACGTCGAGGTCGAGTTGGCCGGCGCGAACGTCGGCAGCGGAATGAACGTGCCGAGCGCGTTGCCGGCCGAGAGGCGCACCGAACGCGCGGTGGGCGCGTTGCAGATGAGATCGGGCCGGCCGTCGCCGTTGAAGTCCGCCCAGGTGAAATCGCCGCCGATGCACTGGATCGTACCGAGCACGATCGGCGCGGCGAGCCCGGTGCCGGTCGACAGGCGCACCCAGTGGCGCAGGTCGCCGGTATTCGGCGTGCACAGCAGGTCGATCTTTCCGTCGCCGTCGAAGTCCTGCCACTGGTAGGCGTTGCCCGCGCACGGGTTCGGGCCGAGGTCGATCGGATTCGGATCGAGCATGCCGTCGGCCGACAGCGTGGCGACCCACGCGTTGTTCGGCGGGCCGTTGTTGTACGCGAGCAGGTCCTTGCGCCCGTTTCCGCGGAAGCTTCCCCACGCGAACTTCACGTTGTTCGTGGTCCCGAAGACCGGCTGGCCGATCTGTTGCGGCGCACGCAGCGTGTTGGAGCCCACCTGCGGCGTGAACGCTGTCGCGGGATAGCAGCTGGATTGCGCGTCGCACTGCTGCACCGAGGCGAGCAGGGAGCGCGACGTGGTCGCCGAATACTGGTACGAGAGCTTGATGCTCGCGACCGGCGTCTCGGACGGATTCACGAGGAATGTGCGGATGCCGGTGAGCCGCGCGCCCAGCCGGATCGGCGAGCCGCCGGCGTATCTCGTGACCGCGTCGACGCGCGAGAAGTCGTAGTCGAACCGCACGCGGCGTGCGTAGCGCAGCGGGCTCGCGGCGTTGGATGTGTAATCGATCGCGGTCGGGTAGTACTGCCCCGATCCGCCCGGGTTGTTGGCGTAGGAGAACGTCATCGTGTTGCCGAAGCGATCGGCGACCGAGGACATCGCCCAGACGCGCGTCTGCCCCGCGGCGGGCGCCACGATCCGCGATTGCGCGTCGCCGCCGTAGATCGCGGTCTTGCCCTCGGCGGTACGCGCGACGAAACTGCCGTCGGCCTGCGCGGTCACCTGCGTCCACGATTCGAGCTGCGTGTGGTACACGGCGCCCGGTGCCCAGTAACCGCCGGAGACGGCGACGAGCTCCATGCCGTCGAGGCACAGGCGGTCCCTGATCGTGTACGCGATCGGTGCGCGGTAGCCGTCGGCTGCAAAGGTCGGGGGACAGCGCGCGATCGACGACATGCCCGCGAGCGTCCATCCCATGCCCAGCAGCCCGTTGCCGCCCGAGCTGTTGTACGAGAGCGTGAGGTCCGGCTCGATGCCGCCGGTGCCGGGCGGCGCGGGCAGGCTGATCGTGTAGCTCGCCGCGCCGCGCGCATCGGTGTTGAACTCGCCGACGATCGATCCCGCGACCAACGACTGCCCCGCGGCGGGCTCCGCGGCGATCGCCACGGCGATGATGAAGAGGGCGGAAACGTGGAGCGATCGGCGCATGGCGAGCCTCGCGGTGGGTTTCTATGCGTGCCGCGGCCGCGGCGGCGACTCCGACAATCCGTCCGGCCCCGCGGCGATGCGCGCGAGGACGCGCACGATGTGCGCGGTGGTGAGCACGCCGCGAACGTCGCGGTACGCCGGCGAGGCGGTGTGTGTCCACGGTTCGGCGTCGTCCTGGCGCGGCACTCGCAGGCTGGCCGTGCCCGCCCAGCCTCCGTCGTCGTGCTGGCATGACAGCGCATGGTCGAGCAGGGGGCCGGCGAGCGATCCGCCGCCGCGATGCAGCACGATTCCGGCCGCGAAGGCGGCGTCGCACGCATCCGTCGACGGCTCGCGGTTCGCCCCCGCAAGCGGTGCAACGTCGATTCCCAACCCGAGCGCACGATCCGCGCGCAATGCGAAATACGTGGCGTAGTTCGGCGTGCGCCACCAGTAGCTCGACCACCATCCTTGCGCCGAGCGTGACCGGCGAAGGAAATCCGCGGCCGGGGCGCGCAGCGGCTCACGCCACGCCGAGGGCAACGAGAGCAGCGCCGCGGGCGTGATGTCCGCATGGGCTTGTCCCCACTGGCCGGGGCCTCCGGGAAAGGTCGCGAATCCGCCGCCCGGCTGCGCGCCCGCCGCGACGAGGCACACGTCGCCGAGCAACACGCGACGTCCGAGGCGCCGCATCAGCAGCAGCGCATGGGACGTGGAATCGACGTCGGGGCCGGTGCGCCCGTTGAAGCCCCAACCCGCGGCGTACGTGCGACGGCGCACGAGCCAATCGGCGGCACGATGGGCGGCCGCTCGCGCCGGCGAGCCGAGCGCGTGGGACGCTTCGCCGAGCGCGAGCCCCGCATACGCGGTGACCCACTGGTCCGACGGTCCGATCGGCCGGCGGTCGCCCAGCGTCACCTGGTCGTCGATGTCGTAATCGCGCCAGTGGCCATCGTGCTGCTGCACGCGCACGAGCCATTCGGCGGCGCGCCGCAGGCCGTCGGCAGCGGCGCGGTCAATGCCGCGCGGTGGGCCGGAAATAGCAGTTGACGCGGCGATCGCCATGGCGTGTGCGTCCGAAGGTGAAGAAGGAGACATCGGTCCGCGGATGCGACAGCGCGGCAGCGACCGGAAGAGCCGCGATGCCGAACGCGTCCGTGCACTCGCCTGCCACGCGCGCCCAATGCTCGCGGTCGTAGGCCAGGCAATGGCCGCACAGGTTGATCTTGGCGTCATGCGGCTCGCCGTCCGCGATGCGGTATCCGGTCGAGAGCATCAAGCCGGATGCGGGGACGGAGCGCTCCGCCAACGCGAGCTGCAGGAATCGCGCGAAGTCGGGGTGCGCGAAGTCCTCGATGCACAGCGATGAAAGGGCTATCGGCCCCGCGAGCCGCCAGTACAGCTTGGCGACCGCGTGCCGCGGCGACGCGCCCTCGAGCCCGACCGCGGCGAGGTGCGCCACGGGGTGCATGCCGTCCAACGCCGCGAGCGCCATGCCCGCGTCCGGAAGCGTCTCCTGGAGCCAGCGGCGCGCGCGCACGAAAGCATCGTCGCCATGCGTGCGCGCGTCGATGTAGATCGCGGCGCCAGGCTCCCCGAGCGCCGCCGCGAGGCAGAAGGGCCCGCTGCGATAGGCCGCGAGCCGCGTTTCGTCCGCGGGCAGCATCGCGTCGAGCTGGGAGGTGATCACGCTGCGGAGCGCGTCCGACCCGGTCAGCGCAAGCGCGGCGTCCAGTGCCTTGCGCGCGCGCCTGAAGCGGCGCGGCGCATCGGCATCGCTCGCGGCCGGATCGACCACGAGCCGGAACTTCAGCCGCTGCGCCGCGGCCGTCACCGCGAGCTCGATCGGAATGCCCTCGGGATTGAGCGACGCGGAAGCGAAGCCGGAGCGCGACGCGCTTGCGTTCCCGGCCTCGCCTTCATCGGCGAGCATCGCCGCGCCCATCGCCGCGAGCGGCCCGGGCGCCAGCCCGGAAAGCTCGGCCGCGAGCTGCAGCAGCTCTCTCGCGAGCGCGCTCACTGGGCGACGATGTTGATCGTGCTCGGTATGCCCGGCATGCCTGAGGAGCCGTTCGGCCCCGTCGCGCCGGGACTGCCCGCGCCGCCGCCCGAGCCGCCCGCCGCCCCGCCAGCGCCCCCGCCGCCACCGTTGCCGCCGATGCCTCCCTGCGAGGCCAGCTGGCTCGGGGTGACGGTCCCCTTCGCCTTTGCACTGGTGTACGTGAACGTGACGCCGCCGCCCTGGCCGCCGTTGCCTCCCTGTCCGCCAACGCCGCCGGTGCCGCCGTTGCCGCCATTGCCGCCCGCGCCGCCGCCGCACGATGTGCTCGCGCACGTCACTGCGCCGCCGCCGTGGCCACCGGCGCCGCCATTGCCGCCTCCGCCGCCATTGCCGCCCGCGCCGCCGTTGCCGCCGCGGCCCATGATCACGAAGTCGCCCGTGAGCGAGCCCACGGTGAACGTGACCGCCTGCGGAGCGTTCACGCCGTTGACGCCGCCGCCGCCCTGTCCACCGGGCGAGCCCACGCCGCCGTCGCCACCCTTGCCGCCCGAGGTGCACGAGTCGCCGGCCCAGTTGCAGCTGCCGCCCGCGCCATCGGTGCCGGCGCCCGCATTGGTGCCGGCGGATCCGGTGCCGCCGGCCGGGCCGTCCTTGCCGATGATGTTGAAATCGGTGAGATCGCCTGCCTTCACGCTTTCCATGGAGTGTCTCCGCTCAGTTGGGGGGAAGCTTCTGCAGGTCGTCGATGACGATGCTGGCGTTGCTGTACACGATGAAGTTGCCGCCCTGGTGGATCTTCACCGTGCCGAAGTGGTAGCTGCCCACGCCGCCGTCGATCACGAACTGGCCGCCCGTGTTGATCTCCACGTCGGGATACGCGCCCATCGCGACCTGCAGCGGGAAGTAGCGCTTCACGATCTCGTCGCGCGCGTCGGCCGACATCGCCTGGCCGCCGTAGGTGAAATACACCGCCTCCGTGCGCGCGTTCTTCAATTTCGCCGCCGCGTCGCCGGAGACGTTGTCCACGTGGCAGCCCTGGACGCCGTCGGGGATCATCGGCGTCGGGCCTTGCGCGAGCGCGACGAGCGAGCGGTATTCCTCGGGAGTCTCGACCGTGCGGACGGTCGGCCGCAACGCACCCTGCACTTCCTGCCGCGGAGACACCCACACCGACTCTCCGCGCTTCACAACCACCTTTTCCTGGTGGGCCGCCGATGCGTCGAAGCCCACCTTCGCCATCCAGTCGTGCGCCTTCATCGCTGTTCTCCCTTCGAGGGTTGTCGGTAGCGGACGTGCATCGTGAATGCGCTATTAACATTCGTCAATAATGCCCGCTGCAAATCGGCCATTCCCCACCCGCGCAGGTAGGGAGCCGCACGCCGCGGGCGACGGGTCCGTGCTAGAAAGCAACCTATGGAAACGGGACGATGAACGGCGCCGAGAGCCTGGTCCGTACGCTCCTCGCGTGCGGCGTGGATACCTGCTTCGCCAACCCGGGCACTTCCGAGATGCATTTCGTGGCCGCGCTCGACGCGGTCCCCGGGATGCGTTGCGTGCTGGGGCTCGCCGAAGGTGTCGTCACCGGTTGCGCCGACGGCTACGGGCGCATGGCGCTCAAGCCCGCCGCCACGCTGCTGCATTGCGGGCCGGGCTTCGCCAACGGCATCGCGAACCTGCACAACGCGCGCCGCGCGCGTTCGCCGGTGGTGAACATCGTGGGCGACCATGCGACCTATCACCGGCCGTACGATCCGCCGCTCGCTTCCGACGTGCAGGGGCTCGCGCGGCCGGTCTCCGACTGGGTGCGCTCGAGCCAGGATTCGGTTACTGTCGGGCGCCATGCGGCAGCGGCGGTCCAGGCCGCCCTCACGCCGCCGGGGCAGGTCGCGACACTCATCCTGCCCGCCGATGCGAGCTGGTCGGAAGGCGCGGAGGTCGCATCCGCCTTGCCGCCGCCGGCGCGGCGCGTCGTCGACGGACGCCACGTGCGCGACATCGCGGCCGTGCTGCAGCGAAGGCAGCCCACGGTCATCCTGCTGGGCGATGACGCGCTGGGCGAGCGCGGGCTCGCGGCGGCGGAGCGCGTGGCGCAGGCCACCGGGGCACGGTTGCGCGCGACCGGGCAGGTGCGGCGCATGGCGCGCGGGCACGGGCGGCCCGCCGTCGACCGCGTGCCCTATGCGCTGGAGAAGGCGCTCGAGGTCTTCGCCGGCGTGCGCCACATCGTGCTCGTGGGCGCCCGGGCGCCGGTGCAATTCTTCGCGTACCCGGGCAAGCCGAGCGTGGTGTATCCGCCGGATGCCGAGCTGCACACGCTGGCCGAGCTCGACGAGGACCAGGTGGGCGCATTGGAGGCCCTGGCCGAAGGCGTGGGAGGGACGCAAGGCGGGGTCTCCGCCCAGCCCGCGCGCGGCGGGAGCTTGCCGCGCGGTCCCTTTACGCACGAAGGCTTCGGCGCGGTGTTCGAGTCGCTGCTGCCCGAGAATGCCGTCGTTGCGGACGACGCGGTCACGTCGGGCCGCCAGCTCTTCGGCCACACCTTCAACGCCGCGCCGCACGAATGGCTGCAGATCACCGGCGGCGCCATCGGCCATGCATTGCCCTGCGCGACGGGGGCCGCGGTCGGCGCGCCCGGGCGCAAGGTCGTTTGCCTGCAGGCCGATGGCGGCGGCATGTACAGCCTGCAGGCCCTGTGGACGCAGGCGCGCGAGAAGCTCGACGTGGTCACGGTGATCTTCGCCAACCGCGCCTACAGGATCCTCCAGGGTGAGCTGCTCGCGGTCGGTGCGAAGCCGGGGGCGGCTTCGAAGGACCTCTTCGACCTGGGACGTCCCGCGCTCGACTGGACGATGCTCGCGGCAGGCATGGGCGTGGAGGCCGCACGGGCGGATACGCTCGAAGCCTTCGCCGATCTCTTCACCGCGGCCTGCGCGCGCCGCGGGCCTTTCCTGATCGAGCTGGAGGCTTAGCCCCGGCCAGGGCTAGCAGTCTGGGCGCCAGTAAATTTCTGAGGCGCCGGCTGGCGGGCAGTTGACGCGCATATCACCGGCACCGGGCCGTTTGTGCCCTGCGCGATCGGGAGCAAGTGGCATGACGAGGCGCGGCAGCCGTTATTGCGCCGCTGCTCATGCAGCGGCCCAGCCCATTTGCTGCATGCGCCGCAGATTTACCGCCATGCACACGAGCTGCCACTCGGCCTTTGCCGCCTCGACCCCGCGCATGCTGAAGCGTCGGAAGCCCAGCGCGTGCTTGATCCAACCGAACACGGGCTCCGGGATCGTCTTTCGGCGCCGATAGTGCGCCTGGCCTTCGGCACTTTGGAGCCGTTGTGCCATGCGCACGGTAGCCGGGCGCACTTGCGCATCAATGCGGCGGCCGTCCTTGTTCTCTCGTCCCAAGGCTACGCACGCTTCGATGCCGCGACTCTCCAGCTCGAGGAAGGTTTCTTCCGACGCGTAGCCCGTATCGGCCAGCGTCATCTGCGGCCTCGCGCCGGTGTTGGCTTGTACCTGCTCGAGCAGCGGCAGCAGTTGACCGGCGTCCGCAGCGTTGTTCGTCAGATCCGCGGCCACGATCAGGTGGCTGCCTTCATCGACGGCGGCTTGACCGTTGTAGCACTGCTGGAAGCCCTCCGCGGTATTCATGATGCGCGATTGCGGATCGGTGAAGTTGTCCTGCGCCTGGTCCTGCGGCACACCCAGCCCTCGCCGACATGTCCGCCCAGTCGATCCGCGCGTAATGCCACCATCGTCCTTGAACCGCCCCTCGGCTTCATCGGCCTTGCGCTGGCGCTCTTCCAGCCGCGCCTTGGCCGCCTGGATCACCTGTAGCCGCTGCTCACGCCGCTTGAGCTCCTCGGGAAGGCCGCCGCCATCGCCGTCACCTCCGTGCTCACCATCCTCAGCCAAGTCAACCGCCTCGGCCTGCTTGAGCAACTGCGCGATCTCGCCCTTCAGCCGCTTCTCTTCATCCTTCATGCGACCGTAGCTCATCGCCTTGTGCTTGCTCGCGTTGGCCCGCACCTTCGTGCCGTCCACTCCAAGGCGACCCAGCTTGATCAGCCCCGCCTCGCGCGCCAACTCCACCACCTGCACGAACAGCGCCGAGAACTCCTTCAGATGCAGCTGCCGGAATTCCCTGATCGTGCGGTGTGCCGGGAAGTTGTTTGCCCCCAGCACCCGAAACGCCACATCCTCGAGCAACTTGCGGGCGATCCTGCGCGAGGAGAACACACCGCTGGCGTATGCATACACCAGCACCTTCACCATCATGCGCGGATCAAACGGCTGGCGACGGCGGCCATCCCCCTCATAGCGTGCATAGAAGGCGCCCAGATCCAGCGCCTCCACTGCATCGGCAATGAAGTAGCACAGATGGTCTTCCGGCAGCCATTCCGTCAACGAAGCAGGCAGCAGAAGGCTTTGCTCGGGTTGATACGGGCGGAAGGTCGTAGCCATGCCGCAATCCTAACGGCATGGCGTCCTACCGCCCAGACTCCTAGCCGC
>Ga0068852_100000996_pt1 | contig 18697 bp, 15 predicted proteins | sample KBSCornC22_FD_66594 | JGI IMG/M metagenome (GOLD analysis project Ga0068852, IMG submission 66594) | Corn rhizosphere microbial communities from Kellogg Biological Station, Michigan, USA - KBS Corn C2-2 | ecosystem: Host-associated > Plants > Roots > Rhizosphere > Soil ... | reverse complement strand
ATCCTGTGCCGCTCGACCGCCGATCCGTCGCCGCTCGCGCACAATATCTCGATGTCGCGTCCGCCGAGTTGCGCGGCTTCGAGGATCGCCTGGCGGCAGCCGCCGCACGGCGTGCAGACGGTCGCGTCGCTTCCGCCAACGACGGCGATTCGAGCCACCTCGGCGAGGCCGAACTGGTGTTGCGCGGCGGCAAGCGCGCTCTGCTCGGCGCAGACGCCGAGGCGGTAGCAGGCGTTCTCCATGTTCGCGCCGGTTACGACCTCGCCGTTCGTCGATTCGACGGCGCAGCCGACGCGGAATCTGGAATAAGGCGCATAAGCCTTCGCGGCGGCCGCGCGGGCAAGCGCGACGAGTTCATCCTCTGTCATGCTCTTGTGTCTAGTCGGCTGCAGGGGGCATGCGCTAGTCAGCCGAATCTTGGGGTATCCGCCAGTATGAAGTGTCGCCTGCTTGTTGCCGCCTTCCTCGCGGCCGCCGCCCTCCCCTCGCCTGCGCTCGCGTGGGGCAAGACTGGCCACCGGGTCGTCGCCGCGATTGCCGACACGCAGCTCTCCGGCCTCGCACGGGCGCATATCCGCGAGATCCTCGGCCCGGGCGAAAGCCTCGTCGACGCCGCCAACTGGCCCGACGAGATGCGCTCGGCGCCCGGGAAGTTCTGGCAGAAGACGGCCACTCCCTGGCATTACGTCACGCTCAACGGGATCGTTTACGACCACGCGCCGCCGGAGGGCGACGCGCTCGAGGCACTGGAGCGTTTCCGCAAGGTCCTCCAGGACCCGAAAGCCGACCTCGCCGACAAGCAGATGGCGCTGCGCTTCATCATCCACATCGTCGGTGACCTTCACCAGCCGCTCCACGTCGGCAAATGTTGCGACCGCGGCGGCAACGACGTGAAGGTGACCTTCTTCGGCAAGCCGACCAACCTTCATGCAGTGTGGGATTCGCAGCTCGTCGACGAGGAGCAGCTTTCCTATTCGGAGCTCGCCGAGAAGCTCGAGCGGCACCTCAGCGACCGCCAACTGATCAAATGGTGGGACATCAACCCGCGCGACTGGATCAGCGAAAGCGGCGAATATCGCGACACGCTTTACCCGACCGCGGCCGACACGCCGAGGCCGCGAAAGGACGATGATCCGAAGAAGGCGGACGCACCGCCGCTTCCGGACCTTTCCTATTCCTACGTCTATCGCTTCACGCCGCTGATGGAGCAGCGGCTGACCCAGGGCGGCGTGAGGCTCGCCGCCTATCTCAACGCGATCTTCGCCGAGCCTCAGCCGCTTCCGAAGCACCCCGGGCGGTGATGCGGAGGCTTTCGGCCGCCTTCGCGGCCCTGCTGCTGTCGGCATGCGCGGCCCAGGTCCCGCATTCGCTCGCGCAGGCTCCCGCCGCGCCGGTCCATGTGCAGATCCTGGCGATCAACGACTTCCACGGGAACATCGAAATACCGCCGGGCGAGCAGGCGATTACCCAGCCCGACGGCAATGTCCTGAAGGCGCGTGTCGGCGGCGCAGCGCAGCTCGCCGCGGCGCTTGAAAAGGCGCGGCAGGGCCACGGCAACACGATCACCGTCGCCGCGGGCGACCTGATCGGCGCCTCTCCCCTCGCCTCGGCCTATTTCCTCGATGAGCCGACGATCGATTCGATGAACCTGCTCGGCCTCAGCGTCGCCTCCGTCGGCAACCACGAGTTCGACAAGGGCTCGGCCGAGCTCCTGCGGATGCAGGACGGCGGCTGCGGCAAGAATACCAGCCGAGTCCCGTGCCGGCTCGAGCCGTTCCGCGGCGCGCATTTCCAGTATCTCGCCGCCAACGTCCTGCGCAGCGACGGCCGCACGATCTTCCCGGCGACCGCGATCCGCCAGGTCGGGCCGATTCGGATCGGCTTCATCGGCGAAACGCTGAAGGGCACGGGCACGATCGTCAGCCCCGCGGGCGTCGCCGGCCTGAAGTTCGTCGACGAGGCCGAGGCGGCGAACGCCCTGGTGCCGATGCTGAAGGCGCAAGGCGCCGACGCGATCGTCCTTCTGATCCACCAGGGCGGCAGGGTCCCTGACGTCTTCGAAGAGAAGGGCTGCAACGGCTTCGGCGGCGATATCGTGCCGATCCTCGACAAGCTCGATCCGACGATCACCACCGTCATCTCCGGCCACACCCACAACGCCTATATCTGCACGGTCCAGCGCGGTGGTTCGGCGCGCCTGCTGACGAGCGCGGGCAAATATGGATTCCTCTACACCGACGTCGAGCTGACCTTCGATCCCGCGACGCATCGGCTGATCGGCGAAGACGCGGTCAACGTGCCCGTGACCGGCGCCGCCGGCGCCGACCCGCGGGTCGCGGCGCTGGTCGGCCGGTACGCCGCTGCGGCGCGTCCCGCCGCCGAGCGAATCGTCGGGCATCTCGCCGGACCTGCGGTCAAGACGGAGGGGAACGGCGAGTCGCCGGTGGCCGACCTCATCTCCGATGCGCAACTCGCAGCAACGAAGGCGCCCAGTCGCGGCGCGGCCGACCTGTCGTTCATCAACACCGGCGGCACCCGCACCGACCTCGTGCCGCATGCCGACGGCAGCGTCACCTACGGCGACATCTTTGCGCTCGAGCCGTTCGGCAACACGCTGGTCGTGAGCAGCCTGACGGGTGCCCAGCTGAAGGCGCTGCTGGAGCAGCAATTCGCCGTGAAGGACGGAAAGGCCGTGCTGAGGGCATCGACGCTGGTCCCCTCTGCCAATTTCCACTTCGCCTTCGACCTGTCGCGGCCGGAAGGGAGCCGGATCGTCTCGATGACTCTCGACGGGCGCCCAATCGATCCGGCGCACCGGTACCGGGTGAGCGTCAACAACTTCCTCGCCAGCGGCGGCGACGGCTATTCGGTCCTGGCGGAGGGCACCGACAAGTTCGATGCCGGGCTCGATCTCGACGCGCTCGAAGCCTGGCTCGCAACCAATCCGCCAGTGCCGACGGTCGGCCGGATTCGCGAGGCGACTTCGCGCTAGCTTGCGCGCAGCGTTTCGCCGCGGCATTCTCGTTTCGCTCGGGAAATCTTTGCTTTCGGAGTTGCCCGATGCGTGTTGCCCTCTTCCTCGCTTTTATCTCGCTTGCCGTTCCTGCCGCCGCCCAGCGCGCGCGGCTCGACACACTGACGCCAGCCCAGGCGATCAGCCGCGCGGCTGCGGCCTCTCCCAAGCCCGTCCGCGCGCTGTTCCAGTTCCGCGTCGAGAACGCGGCCAAGTCGCGCGACGGCTATTATCTCGACAGTGAAAAGGACTTCCGCTCGCCGGCGAACCTCGGCGTCGTCATCCGGGCTTCGGCAATGCCGGGACTGACGCAGAAATACGGCGCGGACCTCAAGCGCGCGCTGGTCGGCAAGACCATCAAGCTCATCGGACAGGTGCGCCGCGTCGCCGTCGGCAAGAACGGAAGCGCCACCGCGACACAGGTCGAAGTGACCCACGCCGGGCAGATCCTCTCGGCAAACTAGCGCAGCGGCGGTTCGTCGAAGCTGCGCAGCTTGCGGCTATGGAGCCCCTCGCCTTCGAGCTGGAGCAGTCCGAGGGCCTCGATCCCGATCCGCAGATGCTGGCTGATCGCGCGCTCGTAAAAGGCGTTGGCCTGTCCCGGGAGCTTGAGCTCGCCGTGGAGTGGCTTGTCGGAAACGCATAGCAAGGTGCCGTAGGGCACGCGGAAGCGATAGCCCTGCGCGGCGACGGTCGCCGATTCCATGTCGATCGCGACCGCGCGGCTCTGGTTGAAGCGCAGCGCGGAGGCGGCGTAGCGCAGCTCCCAGTTGCGGTCGTCGGTGGTGACGACCGTACCGGTACGCAACCGCTGCTTGACGCTGTCCTCGTCTTCCCCCGTGATCGTGATCGCGGCTTCGAACAGCGCGTTCTGGACCTCTGCGATCGCCGGGAGCGGCATTTCGGGAGGAAGCACGTCGTCGAGCACATGGTCGTCGCGCAGATAGGCGTGGGCGAGCACGTAATCGCCGATCGACTGGCTCGGCCTCAGCCCGCCGCAATGGCCGATCATCAGCCACACTTCGGGCCGAAGCACCGCGACATGGTCGCAGATGGTCTTCGCGTTGGAGGGGCCGACGCCGATGTTGACGAGACTGATTCCGGTGCTGCCCTCGGCCATCAAATGATAGGCGGGCATCTGGTGCCGCCGCCACTGCCCCGCGGCGATCTGCGCCTCGGCGTCGGTGAGGTCGCCGCGCTCGAACACCGCGCCCGGCACTGACAGAGCGGTGAAGCGCGAATCCTGCCGCCGCACCTCGTCGATCGCGACGCTGACGAACTCGTCGACGTAGCGCGTGTAGTTGGTGAACAGGACGAAGTGCTGGAAATGTTCGGGCCGGGTCCCGGTATAATGCCTCAGCCGGGCGAGGCTGAAGTCGGTGCGGGGTCCGTCGAACAGCGCCAGCGGACGCGGCCCGTTCGATCGCCACGTCCCGTCCGCGACTTCGTCGCCGATGTGCACCAGCTCGTTGGAGGGGAAGAAGCGCGACAGCTCGGCTGTTCCGACGTCGCCGATTTCGATGCCGCTGCCCTCGATGACATAAGCGTAAGGGATTTCGCTCGCTGACCGCCCGACCGAGATGGTCACGTCATAGTCGCGGTCGAGGTGCTCGAGCTGGTCGACGAGATAGTCACGGAACAGCGCCGGACGGGCGATGCTGCTCGCATAGACGCCCGGTTCGATGATCCGCGCGAAAGCGCGCGAAACGATCGGGCGCGGCGCCTTGCCGGCATATTCGACGCGGAGCTCGGGATAGGCGAAGTCCCCGCGCTTGCGTGCCTCGGGATCGGGCGGGACTCGGTCGCGGATGTAAGAAACAACAGCCCGGCGAAGATTCTCTACCGACTCGTCATAGATGGCCGCGAGACGGTCGACGGCGGCATCGATCGATTTGACCTTTTCCATCAGCAGCCCGTGCAACGGCTCGGGAGCGCTTTCAACGGCCTCTTTCGCCGCGGGCGCCTCCAGCAAGCGGCGGACAGGCGGTCACGAGCGCGAGGCAGCGGCCGTCGATCGCCGGATGCGGGAGGCCGATCGTCGCCGCGAGAGTCGGCGCGATGTCCACCGTCTCCGCCGCCGCTCCGGACGTCTGCGCCGGCGCGCCGTGCCACCAGAACAGGATCGGCACCTGCCGGTCGTAATCCCACGGGGACCCGTGCCCGGCGACGCTGATGCTCGACCCGCGCGGCCAGCCCAGCGTCGTATATTTCCTGAACTCGACGAAGATGTCCGCGCTTCGCTCGGCATCGAAGCTCTCGTTCATCCGCTCGGGCACGGTGAGGTCAGCGGCCGACTTGCCCGGCGGCGGAACCGCCGCGGCGACCTGGTCGCGGGTGAACACCGCGTCGACGTCCGGCTGCTGACGAAGCCAGTCGACCGCTTCGCTCCGGACCCGGGCGGCGAGTGCCGGGTCGGCCGGCTCGACATAGAGGTCCTGCACGTCCTCGGCCGCGATCGGGTTCGAGGTCAGGCCCAGCGCCTGCCTGAGGTGCGCGTTGAGGCCGGCGAGGAAGGCGGTCGTATCGACCCGCTGCGCCGGGATTCCCTGCTCGCGCAGCCGCTCGGGCGCGTCGACCGAGCCGTGGTCGGCGGTGAGGACGACCATGTAAGGGACGCCGAGCCGGTCGATCCGGGCGAGGAAGGTGCCGAGGCTCAGGTCGAGCGCATGGACCTGCGCGCACATCTCGGCACCGCCGTTGCCATAACGGTGGCCGACGTAATCGGTAGCCGAAAGGCTGATCGCCAGCAGGTCGGGCGCTTGGCCGCGCCCGAGCCTCCACCGTTTCGCCATGTCGGCGGCGAAATCGAGCACGAGCTTGTCGTAGAGCGGCGAGGCGTGGAGCTCGTTGAGGAAGCCGCTCCGCTGCATGAAGCCGGGCTGCGCGGCGGCCTGCACCGCGAGGTCGGGCGGCACGGCGCCGCTGACGTCGATGTCGCCGAAGCGATGCGGCTTCTCGAGCGCCTGGCAATAAGCCGGGACGTCGCTTGGCCACAGCTGCGGCGGAGACTTGCTCCAGGCCGCGGCGATCGAATCGTCTTCCTGACGGAGAATCCCCTGGATCGCCGGCCCTGCCGGCGCTGCATAAGCGGAGGTTCGGAATCCGGACACCGGCTTGCCGCTGGTGCTGTCCATCCACCAAGCGATGAAGTCCGCGTGATGCCCCGCCATCATGATCGCCGCGCGGTCCTTGCCCGAGATCGACACGACGCGCGATCGCGGATGAGCGGCCTTGAGCCAGTCGCCGAGCGTGGTCACCTTGAGTCGCTGCGGGCCGCGGTCGAGCGGATCGGCCGAGCCGGGCACCGACGCGCAATAGGGCCACGAGCCGTTGCTCCTGTCGAACCAGTTGTTGGCGACGATTCCGGTGTGCGACGGATGGTCGCCGGTGAGCAGGGTCGAATGGCCGGGGCAGGTCTCGGTCGCCGAATGCGACTGGTAACCCACGGGGAACGCGACGCCGCTCGACAGGCGCTTCAGGCCGGCGCTGTAATGGTCGAGATAGCGGCCATAAACCGAGGCTGCGAACTGATCGACCGAGATCGCGACGATCAGCTTGGGTCGCGGCGCCGCCGAAGCCGGAACAGCCGATGCGCCAAACAGCGAAAGCGCCGCCAGCAGGCGCACGAGGAAAGAACGCAAGTCTTCGATTCTCCCGTCAGCTCAAGAGGCGCAGGAACGCGCCGTTCCTGCTGTGTGACGCCATTCGGCGCTGCTGCGCAAGAGCCGCCCCCTGCGCTTGGATTCGTCGGGCGCTTGCTCTAACCGCCAATCTTCACCTTTGCGCTGAGCTGTGACCGAAGAAACTCCCCCCAAATCCACCTACCGCCAGGTGCGGCTGCTGCTGTGGATCATCGTCGTCCTTGCGATCGCGGGCGTCGCCGCCCTGCTGCTCGTGCAGCGCGTGACCGTTCACCCGCCGAAGGCCGATGAAACGACGGCGGCATCGAGCTTCGGCGGACCGTTCACGCTCGTCGATTCGGACGGCAAGCCCTTCTCGAGCGAGAAGCTGCTCGGAAAGCCCTACGCCATCTATTTCGGCTTCACCCGCTGCGCGGACGTGTGCCCGACCACGCTCTCGAGGATGGTCAGGCTGCGCAAGCAGGCCGGCGGCGAGAAGGCGTTCAACATCGTCTTCGTGACCATCGACCCGACCTACGACGGGCCCAAGCAGGTCGGCCAGTACGCGACGCTGTTCAATTCGCCGATCATCGGCCTCACCGGCACGCCGGCGCAGATCGACAAGGTCAAGAAACAGTACGGCATCTACGCCCAGCCCAACCCGCACCCGACCCCCGGCATGGAAATGATGCACAGCGCCGTCGTCCTGCTGTTCGACCGCAACGGCCATTTCGTCACGACCATTGCGCCGGACGAGCCGGACCAGGACGCCGTCGCCAAGCTCAAGAAGCTCGTCGGCTGAGGGGTTGGAAGCGGCGGCGCGCGACGCCACTTCGGCGCTGATGACGCGCTACCGGCCCGACCCGCAGATCCTGGCGCTCGGGCCCGATTTCTTCGACCCGGTCGAACCGGCGCGCTTCCCGCAATGCACGCCGCGCTTCCTCAACCGTCTCTGGGCCGAGCGCGTCGGCCTCGACCTCGACGAGGAGCAATGGGCGGCGCACTTCTGCCGCTTCGTGCCTCTGCCCGACAACCTGCAACAGCCGCTCGCGCTTCGTTACCACGGCCACCAGTTTCGCGTGTACAATCCCGAGATCGGCGACGGCCGCGGCTTCCTGTTCGCGCAGCTTCGCGAGAGTCGTTTTGGGCGCACCAATCCAGACCAACCGCAGCGCGCCGGCGACCGCCTGCTCGACCTCGGCACCAAGGGCTCGGGCCAGACCCCCCACAGCCGCCACGCGGACGGGCGGCTGACGCTCAAGGGCGGCATTCGCGAAGTCCTCGCGACCGAGATGCTGGAAGCGCTTGGCGTCCAGACATCCAAGAGCTTCGCTTTGTTCGAGACCGGCGAGCAGCTCGAGCGCGGTGACGAGCCGTCCCCGACCCGCTCGTCGGTGCTCACGCGGCTCAGCCACGGGCATATCCGGATCGGGACCTTCCAGCGGCTCGCCTTCTTCGGCGACGTCGAGAACATCGACAAGCTCGTCCGCTACTGCCTCGAGCTCCTGTACGGCGAGCCGGCGGCGGAGAACGCGGCCGCGAACGCGCTTCGCCTGTTCGACCTGGCGAGCGGCGCGACGGCCGATCTCGCCGCCTCCTACTTGACCGCCGGCTTCGTCCACGGCGTGCTCAACAGCGACAATATCAACATCACCGGCGAGAGCTTCGATTACGGGCCGTGGCGATTCACGCCGGAGTGGGACCCGGAGTTTACCGCCGCTTACTTCGACCATTACGGCCTCTACGCGTTCGGGCGGCAGCCGGAAGCGATCCACTGGGACCTGGCGCAGCTCGCCGGCTGCCTTTCGCTTGTCACCGAGGCGCCGCCCCTGTCGGACCTGCTCGCGGGCTGGAGCGACCGATTCGAGCAGGCGCTGGTCGCTGCCCTGCTCCGGCGGCTCGGAGTCGCGCCCGGCACGAACGACCGCGAGCTTGCCGCAGCGCTGATCAATGCGCTGGCGACGCGCGCGCAGCCGATCGATCGCGTGTTCTTCGACTGGCGCGGCGGCCGAGACCCCGGTCCGCAAGCCTATCCGCGCGACGAGTTCCGCAAGGTGGCCGCGCTTCTGAAGGGCCGCGAAAGCAGGCGATCGCACCCCTATTGGTCCAATCCCTCGCCCTGCTCGATGCACATTGACGAGGTCGAGGCGATCTGGTCGGCGATTGCCGAGCGGGATGACTGGCGGCCGTTCGAGGAGAAGGTTACAGCCGTTCGGCGAATGGGAGAGGCAATCGAGCAGGATGCACCGGCAAGTTGACGAAAGCGCCAGCGTTCCAGAGCGCGGTCAGATGACTGGGACTCTTGTTTCGACCAGCCCGGCGACGGGCGAGACGATCTGGTCGGGCGAAATCGGCGACCCTGCCGCCGAAGTCGCTGCCGCCCGCGCGGCCTGGCCCGCCTGGGCCGCCCATTCGCACGCCTACCGGATCGAGGCCGTGCGGCGCTTCGCCAACGTCGTCCGCGCCAAGGAAACGGAATTCGCCGAGCTGATCGCGCGCGAAACGGGCAAGCCGCTGTGGGAGGCCCGGACCGAGGTCAACGCGGTCGTCAACAAGGTCGAAGTGTCGGTCGAGGCCTATGCCGAGCGGACGCCGCAGCGAAAGATGGAAGCCGCGCTCGGCAACAAGATCGCGGTTCGCCACAAGCCGCATGGCGTGCTCGCGGTGCTGGGGCCGTTCAACTTCCCCGCGCACCTTCCCAACGGGCATATCGTCCCGGCGTTGATTGCCGGCAATGCGGTGGTGTTCAAACCGTCGGAAAAGACGCCGGCGACGGGCGCGATGCTCGTCCGCTGCTTCCACGAGGCGGGCATCCCCGACGGCGTCGTCCGGCTGCTTGTCGGCGGAGTGGATCAGGGCCGGGCCCTCGCATCGCAACCGGGGATCGACGGACTGCTCTTTACCGGCTCCGCACGCGCCGGGATGGCGCTTCACAAGCAGTTCGCCGAGACCCCGCAGAAAATCCTTGCACTCGAGCTCGGCGGCAACAACCCGCTGGTCGTCTGGCACGCCAAGGACATCGAACCCGCGGCGATCATCGCCGTCCAGTCCGCCTATCTCACCGCGGGCCAGCGCTGCACCGGCGCGCGCCGGCTGATCGTCGAGGACGGCAAGGAAGGGCCGCTGCTCGACGCCATCTGCGCGATCATCGACCGGATCCGGATCGACGAGCCGTTCGCCGATCCCCAGCCCTTCATGGGGCCGGTGATCGACAATGCCGCCGCCGACCGGGTCCAAGAGCAATGGCTCGACCTGATGATGAAGGGCGGAAAGCCAATGCGGCGGCTCGACCGGCCGTTCGAGGAGCGGCCGTACCTCACGCCGGGACTGATCGACGTGACCGATGTCGCGGAGCGCGCCGACGAGGAGATTTTCGGGCCGGTGCTCCAGGTAATCCGGGTCGCCGACTTCGACGCCGCGATCGACGAAGCGAACAACACCCGGTTCGGGCTCGCCGCGAGCCTCATCGGTGGCACGCCGGAGCTGTACAACAACTTCTGGGCGAACGTCCGCGCCGGAGTCATCAATTGGAACAGGCCGACCAACGGCGCGCCATCGAATGCGCCGTTCGGCGGCATCGGGCTATCGGGCAATCACCGCCCGAGCGCATTCTATGCCGCGGACTATTGCGCCTATCCCGTCACGAGCAGCGAGGCGGACCGCGCCCGCGCCGCCATCGGCGAGGGGCTGCGCGACCCGAACATGCAGGAAGACTAACGGCCGGCGACAGCGTAATGGATCGTTTCCAACAGCCGCGGCGTTCAGCCGCCTGTGACCCAACGTAACTGGATCGGCACGGCCATCGGCCTTGCCCTGTGCATCGCCATCCTCCCCTCCTGCTCGAACGGCGGGAGCTCCTCCAATCAGCAGGCTTCGAACGCCACGGCTCCTGGCGACGTCCAGGTCCAGTGGAACAAGAAGCTCGAAAAGCAGCTCCGCGACGCGATCGCCAATGCGCCCGCGAACGGCCTCAAGCCCGACCTCTTCCTCAAGGGCGGCGAGGAGGGATCCGCGCTGACCCAGGCCGGGCTGCGCTACGCCGAGGCGCTCGCCCACGGCTACGCCGACCCGACGAAGATCTTCCCGGTCTATACGATTCCGCGGCCGTCGGGAGACGTCCGCCAGGCCTTCGTGCAGGCCGCGCAGAAGGGCGACCTCACGAGCTGGTTCGCCTCGCTCCCGCCGCAGACCGACGAATACAAAGGTCTCAGCCAGGCGCACCTGCATTATCTCCAGCTCGCGTCGAAGACGCCGAATTTCCAGCAGGTGCCGGACGGCGACCCGATCAAGCCCGGGAGCCACGACAAACGCGTCGGAGCGCTCGCCGCGGCGCTGACCGCGATGGGCTATTTCGGAGCCCAGCCGCAGCAGCCGCAAAAGGGCAAGAAGGCGCCGGCGAGCGCGCCTCCGCCGAGCGCCGCTCCGACCACTTATTCTGCGCAACTCGTTGCCGCCGTGAAGCGGCTCCAGGGCGACTTCGACCTCAAGACCGACGGCGTCGTCGGCGGCAACACGCTCGACGCGATCAACCTCGGCCCCGCGGGACTCGCGCGCGAAGCGGCGATCGCGATGGAGCGGCTGCGCTGGATGGAGCGCAATCCGCCGCAGACGCGGATCGACGTCAACACCGCCGCCACCTTCCTCGATTATTGGCGCGACGGACAGCACATGGACCGGCGCGAAGTGGTCGCCGGCGAGCCCGACAAGCAAACTCCGCAGATCCAGGCGCCGATGGTCAACCTCGTCGCCTATCCGACCTGGACGGTACCCAAGTCGATCGCCGAAAAGGAGCTCGCGTCCAAAGGGCAGAGCTGGCTGTCGGCGAACAACTTCACGATGAAGGACGGCATGTACGTGCAGGCGTCGGGCCCGAAGAATTCGCTCGGCATCGTCAAGTTCGACCTCGACGACAAATATGCGATCTATCTCCACGACACGCCGGCCAAGGCACTGTTCGGCATGACCGACCGGCACCGAAGCCACGGCTGCGTCCGAGTCCAGAACGCCGTCGCCTTCGCCAACGCCATCGCGTCCGAAGAGGGCGTCCAAGACAAGTTCGAAAAAGCCATGGCGAGCCAGCAGGAAACTTTCGTCAAGCTGCCGAAGCCGATCATCGTGCGGCTGCTCTACCAGACGGCGTTCTGGGACGGGTCGCGGGTCCAGTTCCGACCCGACGTCTACGGCTGGGACGACAATGTCGCGGCCGCGCTCGGGCTGGTTCGCGGCATCAAGTGGCAGCCGGTCCAGCAAAGCGGCGACATCGGTCCGTAACCACGACTGAGGGCGCCGACCGCGGCCGGCGCCCTCATCCCCCTCCCAGAGATTTGGAGCCCTAGCCGCGCGGCTCGGGCAGGTAGCCCTCGTCGACGGCGTCGCTGAACTTGGTGATCCGGCTGTCGAACTTGAGGTGGACCTTGCCGGTCGCGCCGTGGCGCTGCTTGGCGACGATCACCTCGGCCCGGCCGTAGGCGCGCTCCATCTTCTCTTTCCATTCGGCGAAATCGGGATGATCGTCGGTCGGCTGGTGCGCGGCGAGGTAATAATCCTCGCGGTAGATGAAGAGCACGATGTCGGCGTCCTGCTCGATGGAGCCGGATTCGCGAAGGTCGGACAGCTGCGGCCGCTTGTCCTCGCGCTGCTCGACCGCGCGGCTGAGCTGCGACAGGCCGATCACCGGCAGGTCGAGCTCCTTCGCCAGCTGCTTCAACCCGCGGCTGATCTCCGAAATTTCCTGGACGCGGTTGTCATTGCTGTTCTTGCCCGACCCCTGGAGCAGCTGGAGGTAATCGACGACGACGAGGCCGATCCCCTTCTGCCGCTTCAGCCGCCGCGCGCGGGTCCGGAGCGCCGCAATCGTCAGGCCGGGCGTGTCGTCGATATACAGCGGGAGGCTCTGGAGCTCGGCGGCGGCGCGGGCGAGGTGCCGGAACTCCTGCTGGCTGATCCGGCCCATGCGCAGGTTCTCGGAGCTGATTCCCGACTGCTCGGCGAGGATACGCGTCGCGAGCTGGTCGGCGGACATTTCGAGGCTGAACAGGGCCGCCGGCGCGCCCGCCGATTTCGACGGTTCGATCCCGTCCTCGGCATCCTTGAGGAAGCGCCGGGCCGCCGCGAATGCGATGTTCGTTCCGAGTGCGCTCTTGCCCATGCCCGGGCGGCCCGCGACGACGATCAGGTCGGATTTGTGAAGACCGCCGATCTTGGCGTTCAGGCTTTCGAGCCCGGTCGTGAATCCTGAAAGATGCCCGCCGCTGTTGAGCGCGCGCTCGGCCATTTCGAGCGCTTCCTTGGTGGCGTCGGAGAAGGACTTGGCCTTGCCCTCGGCTCCCCCCTCCTCGGCCACCTTGTAAAGCTCGGTCTCGGCGCGCTCGATTTGAGCGAGGGGGGCAACATCCTCACTCGTGTCGAGCGCGCCTTCGACCAGGTCGCGCCCTACGCCAATCAGGGCTCGGAGGAGGGCCAGATCGTAGACCTGGCCAGCAAAATCCCGCGCCCCGATTACAGCCGCGCCCGATCCCGTCAATTGCGCCAAATATGCGGGGCCGCCAACTTCTTTTATCGATTCGTCGGCTTCGAACAGCGGCCGCAACGTCACCGGATTGGCGATTCGATTCGAATCCGTAAGCTTTAGAATGGCTTCGTAGATGCGGCCGTGGAGCGGCTCGAAGAAGTGGTGCGGCTTGAGCTTGAGCTGGATGTCCTCGACCAGCCGGTTGTCGACCATCAGCGCGCCGAGAAGTGCTGCCTCGGCTTCGACATTTTGCGGGAGGGTCTGGGTTGCGGTTTCGGACGCGGACTCGGCGATGCGGATAACTTCGGCCATGCGCGGCTCCTACGCTCGTGCGGCCCCACATCAAGCGCGGCAGATATAGCACAGTTGTGGATAGCTTGTGCACGAATCGGAGACTTGTTCGCCCGAACTCCGACTTCCCGCGGCCGCGCCTATCCACAGAAATGATCCGCCCCAAATTGATGGGTTCCGATGCGCTCGTTAGGCAACCGGAATGGCGATTTTATCCGACCGGTGGATTCGCGAGCAGGCTCAGGCGAACGGGATGATCGAGCCGTTCGTCGAGGCCCAGCGGCGGGAGGGCTGCATCAGCTACGGCCTGTCGTCCTACGGCTACGACGCGCGGGTGTCGCGGCACTTCAAGATCTTCACCAACGTCGACAATGCGATCGTCGACCCCAAGGATTTCGCGCAGAACAGCTTCGTCGATCGCGAAACCGATGTGTGCATCATTCCGCCGAACAGCTTCGCTCTCGCGCACACGGTCGAATATTTCCGCGTGCCCCGCGACGTGATGGTGATCTGCCTCGGCAAGTCGACCTATGCCCGGTGCGGGATCATCGTGAACGTGACCCCGCTCGAGCCCGGATGGGAGGGGCATGTGACGCTGGAGTTCAGCAACACCACGCCGCTCCCCGCCAAGGTCTATGCCAACGAGGGCGCGTGCCAGTTCCTGTTCCTGCAGGGGAACGAGCCATGCGAAGTGAGCTACGCCGACCGGGCCGGCAAATATATGAACCAGACCGGCGTCACGCTGCCCAAGCTGTGACCCTCGAGATGAGTGAAACGCCGACCTCTCCCTTCATGGACATAAGCCGGCAAACAGCGGCTCTTATCAGTGTTGTCGTAGCCCCGCTCGCATTGATCATCGGCGAATTCGCTGGCTTTGGACGTGGAATGGCCGCTCTTATTGCAGTCACTTGCATTGCTGTTTCGATCCGGTTCGCTTGGCCCTTGCGAGGGGAGCGATGGTTTTGGTGCCTCATCGTGATCGTCACGGCCGCGCATGCGCTTGCCCTGCACCTGCTGGACTGGTCTTGGTTGGCGCGTTTGGGCAAAGCGGTCGGCCTGCTCATGTACCCTGATCTGGCCGTCATTATCGCGCTCATCTACCTCATGTATCGAGGAATCTACGGCCGACCTTCCAAGCCGGTTGAAAGCGATCCCGACGACGCGCCTCGCTACGGCCAACGCAATTTAGAACTGTGACCGCTGAACAAGCCCGGGCGCTCGACGCAGCAGACCCTTTGGCATTCGCGCGCGATCGCTTCAGCCTGCCCGAGCGCCTCATCTATCTCGACGGCAATTCGCTCGGCGCGCTGCCCGCTGCCGCGCCGGCCGCGCTCGCGGCGACGGTCGAGCAGCAATGGGGCGAGGACCTGATCGCCAGCTGGAACAAGCATGCGTGGATCGACTGGCCGGCGACGGTCGCGGCCAAGCTTGCGCCGATCGTCGGAGCCGAGCCGGGCGAGCTGCTGGTCGCGGATTCGACCACGGTCTGCCTGTTCAAGCTTCTCGCGGCGGCAGCCCGGGCGCGGCCGGGCAAGCGCAAGATCGTGACCCAGAAGGCGAGCTTCCCGACCGATCTCTACGCGGCGCAGGGCGTCTGCGACATGCTCGATCTGGAGTTACGCGAGGTGTCGCCCGACGAGGTGATGGGCGAAATCGACGAGCTCACCGCCGTCGTCAGTCTCACCCATGTCGATTACAAATCGGCTGCAGTCTACGACATGCGCGCGGTCAATGACGCCGCCCACGTCGCCGGCGCCTTTGTCCTTTGGGACCTTTGTCACAGCGCCGGTGCGATCGAGGTCGACCTCGACGGCACGGGAAGCGATCTCGCCGTCGGCTGCGGCTACAAATATCTGAACGGCGGCCCCGGCGCGCCGGCATTCATGTACGTCGCCGAGCGGCTCCAGGAGGCGCTCACTAACCCGCTCCAGGGCTGGATGGGTCATGCCGAGCCCTTCGCCTTCGTCGACGACTACCGGCCGGTGAGCGGGATCAATCGCTTCCTCACCGGGACCCCGCCGATCCTGGCCATGGCCGCGCTTGCCGCCGGGATCGACACGTTCGACCGTATTGGGATGGCGGACGTCGAGGCGAAGTCGCGCAGGCTTTCGCAACTGTTCGTCGACGAGGTCGAAGGGCGTTGCGGAAGCGAAGTCCGCCTCGCCTCCCCGCGCGACCCGGCAGAGCGCGGCAGCCACGTCGTCTTCGCGCACGCGGAAAGTTATGCGGTCATGCAAGCGCTGATCGCGCGCGGCGTGGTCGGCGACTTCCGCGCGCCCGACCTGATGCGCTTCGGCTTCACGCCCCTCTACACGCGCTACGCCGACGTGGTCCGGGCGGCAGAGATCCTCGGCGCCATTCTCGAAAGCCATGAATGGGACCAGCCGCGCTTTCGAACGCGCGCGAAGGTTACCTGATCGGCGCGTCCCTCAAGCGGGCGGAATCGATACTCCAGGCGCCGGCGCCGGCCGCGGCGAGATAGAGGAAGATGAAGCACAGCAGGATCGCATTCTCGCCCATGTTCGCGGCGGGCCAGAAGCTCTTCGGGAAGTGGCCGATGAAATAAGCGAAGGCCATCTCGCCGGAAGCGACGAACGCGGCGAGGCGCGTGAACAGGCCGATCGTGATCAACGTGCCGGTAATGAGCTCGATCGCGCCCGCGGCCATGAGCATCGGAGTCAGCGGATGGACCGGGAACGGAACCGGGAAGCCGAAATATTTCGACAGCCCGTGCTCGAGGAACAGAAGACCCGTCACGATCCTCAAAATGGCGAGCAGCTGCGGCTGCAAACGTGAAAGCCAGGGCAATTCCATCCGATCCTCCGCCGTTTAGTCCTCGAAGTTTGTGGATCGGTTCAACCGGCGCCAGCGTCAGGCGTGTTCCCTGGGCTTCGCGGCCGCGTTTGCATGGGCCGAGTCTTCGGCGAGCGCGGCACGCGAGCGATGGATCATGTCGACCCAGTCGTGGAACGCGTGGGCGAGTTTCGTCACCAGCTCCTTGAGCGGCCCGTCCTTGAGCTCGCCGTTCGGCCCGAAGCTGTCGTCGGTGACTCCGCCGAGATAGGCCTCGGGCTGCTGCATCATCGGCATGTTGAGGAACACGCAGCTCTGGCGGATCTGGTGGTTGGCACCGAAGCCGCCAATCGCACCCGGCGACACGGTAATGATTGCCGCGGGCTTCTTGTCGAACACGCTTTGGCCATAGGGGCGTGAGCCGACGTCGATGGCGTTCTTGAGCACGCCGGGGATTCCGCGGTTGTATTCGGGGCTGACGAACAGCACGCCGTCGGCGGGCCGCACCTGGTCGCGAAAGCGGGTCCATTGCTCCGGCGGGTTGCTGTCGAGGTCCTGGTTGTAGAGCGGGAGGTCGCCGATCTCGATCATCGCGCAATCGAGATTGTCGCCCCGGATGGCGCAGATCGACCGCGCCATTTTCCGGTTGAGGCTGCCTTCGCGGAGGCTGCCGACGATGATTGCGATCTTGTAGCCCATTCGTAGCCTCCGTTCCCGAACTCCAATACGCTCGCGGGCGAAAGGTTGCGCCAGAGCGTCAGCTTATGCGCCGCATGATCGCGGCTGCAGCGATCGCCAGGGCCGCCACGATGAGGACGATCTTCAACACGGCAATGCCGGCGGAGCGCCGCCTTTCCTGCTCGATCCGCTCGGCCTCGCGATCGATCCAGTATCGACCGCTCCCCTCCGGCCGAAGGACGCCGCGTCCGACCAGCAAGTCGAACTGACGCTCGTGCATGCGGTCCGGCGGATCGTAGGAAACGGCGCTGCCCGGATCGAATGCTCCGGCGCTTTCGAAATGCTCGCGGATGTCGCGCTGCGCGCGCGCGACCGCCGCGGCAATCGCGGTCGCTGCTCCCGTCGCCATTCGAGCTCCTCTCCCTAACGCTTGCGAGACTGATGTCGGATCTTCGGCGGCCTCCCGCGGCGGCTGGTGGTTCGCACGCGGTCGCGGCGCTCGGTCGGTGGGCGGCCGCCGCCGGGCTGCTGGTCGGGCAATTCGAAGCGCAGCGAGCCCGACACCGGGTTGGACTCGGCGATCCGCAGCTTCAGCTTCTGTCCCTGGCGATAGGTGGTGCCCGTCTCCTCGCCGACGAGCTGCTGCGCCTTCTCGTCATAGCGGAAATATTCGTCGCCGATGGTCGAAACCGGCACCAGCCCATCGCCCCCAAACTCGGCCACCGTGGCGAAGAAGCCGAATGGCTGGACGCCGGTGATCCGGCACATCACCACCTGTCCGACCTGGTCGGCGAGGTAAGCCGCGACATAGCGGTCGACCGTCTCCCGCTCGGCCTCCATCGCGCGCCGCTCGAGCCGAGAGATCTGCTCGCCGATCTCGTCGAACTTCTCGGCGTCGGCCGGCGGAAGCCCGCCCTCCCCCAGCTTGTACGCGCTGACGAGGCCGCGGTGGACGAGCAGGTCGGCGTAGCGCCGGATCGGCGAGGTGAAATGCGCGTAGGTCGCAAGCGCGAGGCCGAAATGACCGAGCCGCTCGGGCGCATAGCGCGCCTGCATCTGCGTCCGGAGCAGCTGCTCCATGATCTCCGGCCGGCTGTCGGATTCGCCGACGCGCTCGATGATGCGGTTGAACGTCGCAGGCTTGATCACCTGCCCTAGGGTGAACTCAATCCCGAAGGTCTCGAGATAGTCCCTGAGCGCCTCGAGCTTCTCGCGGCTCGGCGGTTCGTGCACCCGGTACATCACCGGCGATTTCTTCGCTTCGAGCGCCCGCGCCGCGGCGACGTTCGCGGCAATCATGAAATCCTCCACCAGCCGGTGGGCGTCGAGCCGCTCGCGGGGGGCGACGGACTCGATCCGCCCCTTCTCGTCGAGCACCACCTGCCGCTCCGGAAGGTCGAGCTCGAGCGGTTCCCGGCGGTTGCGCGCGGCGAGCAGCGCGCGCCAGCAGCCCCACAGCGGCTTCAAGGCCGTCTCCACCAGCGCGTGCGGGACCGGCCCCTCGACCTCGGGCATCCAGCAGACCGGCGACGCGACTTCGATCCGCTCCTCCTCCGACGCATCGATCGCCGCCTGCGCATCCTCGTAGGCGAGGTTCGCCGCGACCCGAATCTTCGCCCGGGTGAAGCGCCACGCCTTGAGCGCCCCGTCCCTGGCGATGGTCAAATGACAGGCGAGCGCGGCCCGGTCCGCCCCTTCCTTGAGCGAGCAGATGTCGGCCGACAGCTCCTCGGGCAGCATCGGCACCACCCGGTCGGGGAAATAGACGCTGTTGCCGCGCGCCCGCGCTTC
>Ga0068852_100000993_pt1 | contig 18725 bp, 13 predicted proteins | sample KBSCornC22_FD_66594 | JGI IMG/M metagenome (GOLD analysis project Ga0068852, IMG submission 66594) | Corn rhizosphere microbial communities from Kellogg Biological Station, Michigan, USA - KBS Corn C2-2 | ecosystem: Host-associated > Plants > Roots > Rhizosphere > Soil ... | reverse complement strand
TGCTGTTCGGCCAGGTGGTCGACGCGCTCGGTGCATCGGGTGCGGCCGATGCGCCGCGCCTGATCGCGCTGTGGGCGCTGGCCGGTTTTGGCGGTGTGGCCGCGAGCGTCTGGATCTCGCTTCACTCCGACCGCCTCGCGCATCGGCGCCGGCTTGCCGCGATCGAACAGTTCTTCGCGCACGGCGCGTCGTTGCCGCTGTCGTTCCATGGCGAGAACCACACGGGCCGCCTCTCGCGCATCATGCATGGCGGCGTCAGCAACCTGTTCGGCCTCTGGCTCGGCTTCTTCCGCGAGCACCTGGCGACGCTGCTGTCCATTCTCGTGATGGTTCCGGTCGCGCTGTACATGAACTGGAAGCTGGCCCTGCTCATGGTCGGGCTCATGACCAGCTTCGCCGTGTTCAACGCGATTGCGATCCGCCGCACGCACAGGGCGCAGGCTGAAGTCGAAGAACTGCACCACGAGATATCCACACGCGCGAGCGACGTGTTCGGCCATGTCGGCGTGGTGCAGAGTTTCACGCGTCTCGGCGAGGAAATCGGCGCGCTCCGGCAGATGATGGCGCGCGTGCTCAGCGCGCAGTATCCGGTGCTGCGCGGCTGGGCCGTGCTGTCGGTACTCAACCGCGCGGCCAGCACGCTGACCATCGTCGCGATCTTCGCGCTCGGCGCGAGTCTGCATGCGAAGGGCGAAGTCAGCGTCGGCAATATCGTCAGCTTCGTCGGCTTCTCGCTGATGCTGATCGGCCGCCTGGAGCAGTTCGCGGGCTTCATTTCGAGCCTGTTTTTCCAGACGCATTCGCTGCGCAACTTTTTCGACGTGCTCGACACGCCGCCGGCCATCGCCAATGAACCGGCCGCGGTCGATCTCGGCCGCGCGCGCGGTGACATCGTGTTCGACGACGTGAGCTTCAGCTACGCGCCCGCCGACGGCGCGCCGGTGCAGGCGGTCAGGAATCTGAGCTTCCGCGCCGCGGCCGGCAGCACGATCGCGCTGGTTGGACCGACCGGTGCCGGCAAGACCACGGCGCTGAGCCTGCTTTACCGCGCCTACGACCCGCAGTCGGGCAGCATCCGCATCGACGGCAAGGATCTGCGCGCGCTGGAGCTGGATTCCCTGCGCCGCAATATCGGCGTCGTGTTCCAGGAGCCGGGCCTGTTCTACCGCTCGATCGCGGAGAATCTCAGGGTGGCCAATCCTCAGGCGACGCCCGCGCAGATCGAGGCCGCCGCGCGCGCGGCGGAAGCGCATGGCTTCATCAGCGCCAAGCCGGAAGGCTACGACACGCTCGTGGCCGAACGCGGCCGTTCGCTGTCCGGGGGCGAGCGCCAGCGTCTCGCGATTGCGCGCGCCATGCTGAAGGACGCACCGATCCTGATCCTCGACGAAGCCACGAGCGCGCTCGACAACGGCACCGAAGCGCGCATACAGAAGGCACTGACGGGTCTGGCGCGCGGCCGCACCATGTTCGTCATCGCGCATCGCCTGTCGACCGTGCGCAATGCGGACCTGATCCTCGTGCTCGATCAGGGCCGGCTCGTCGAGAGCGGCCGCTTCGACGAACTCGTCGCGCGTGGCGGCCTGTTCGCCGAACTCGCCGACCAGGGCAGGTTTGCGCCGGATGCGGAGGAAGAACCGCAGGAGTGTCTGGCGCAGGCCGCCTGACGGGCAGCAGGGCAGGGGAGGGGCGAAAAATGAGTAAAAGCGGATTTGTGCGCTTTTGACTTTCTTGCTCCTCTCCTCGCCGGAGACGGGTGGTCTCTCAGGCGCGAAGCCTTGGCTCGCGCCTATCCGGTTCTCACTACGCGCCGCTGTTCGCGGAGTTCAACGCGGCGAGCAGCGCCGCGCGCGGCAGTTTGCCGGTTTCGTTGCGCGGTAGAAGTTCCACTTTGCGCAGGGGCCGCGGCAGGAAGGCCGGGTCCATCGCGCTGCGCAGCGCGTCGAGAATCGCCGTTTCGCCGAGATCGGGCGCGACCACGAGTGCGGCCAGGCGCTGCACGCCGCAGTGGTCACCGTCGCGCTGGAAGATGACGCCGTCGACGACGCCGTCGATCGCGAGCAGGCGGCGCGTCAGGTCGGCCAGCGACGCGCGCTTGCCGGCGATTTCGAGCAGATCGGAATTGCGTCCGCGCAGGCGGAACAGGCGTCCGGGCAACAATTCAACAATGTCGTGCAGCGCGACGGGCGCGTCGAACCAGTCGGCCGCGACGAGCGTGCCGTCGGGCTGCGGCCGCAGCTGGACGCCGGGATAGTGCTGCCAGCATTCCTGTTCGGCGCTGCGCCGGTGTGCGATGACGCAGGTTTCGGTGGAACCGAAGACTTCAATCACGCGTGTGGCAAAACGCGCTTCGGCCGCGGCGGCGAGTTCGCGGCACAGCGGCGCGGTCGCGCAGACCACGCCGGCGAGTTCCGGCAGTGCGATGTCCGATTGCACGAGTGCGCGCAGATGCACCGGCGTCGTCACGAGCACGCGCGGCGCCGGCAGTGCGGCCAGCGTCGCGGCGATGTCGGCCGGCATCAGCGGCTTGCCGGTGTCGACACCGATATCGGCGAGCAGCGGCAGCAGTACCGACATTTCCATGCCGTACATGTGCTGCGGCGGCACCGTCGCGACGAGGCTCAGCGCCGCATCGGCGCAGTGCTCGCGCAGCAGTGTCGCGTTCAGCGCGGTGCTGGCGTGGAAGCTGCCCCAGGACTTGGGATTGGGTTTCGGTGCGCCGGTCGAACCCGAGGTATAGCCGATCGCGACGATCTGGCTCGCCGGCAGCAGGGGAATCGGCGCGTCGGCGCCGAGCGTCAGTTCATCGAGCGCGGGCAGTTGCCACAGGTGTGGCGGCGACGCGTCGAGCACTCGATCGCTGATCGCATAGCAGCCCGGATGTGCGCCCATGACTTCGTCCACCGCCTGGCGCGCGCGCGACGGCGGCAGCAGGTTGGTCTGGCCGGCGACGGCGACGGCGGCGAACGCAACGAGGAAGTGATAGCGGTCTTCGCACAGATTGACCGCGGCAGCGGCTCTGGGCAGCTGGGCTGCGACCGCGGCGACATGGCGCAGGAATTCCCTTTGAGACACGGGCCGGCCGGCGAGCCATGCCACGATGCGCTGTTGCGTTCCGGCGACCAGCGGCAGGACTGCCGTTGTGTCGCACGCTCCCTGAATGACTGCGGACATAGCCCCCCGGCCCTCAATGTCGTACCAATTCCCCGCTGATAGCGTCGCGGATCACGGTCGGTCGCTCAAGCCCCCCGACCGGGGCGTCGACAATCGCATCCAGCTCGTCGCCAAACAGTGCACGTATTTCGGCGGCGGTTCTTGCCGGCGGTTCGCCGTGGCGATTCGCACTCGTCGAAACCAGCGCACCACCGAAAGCCACGCAAAGCGCCGCTGCAGGCGCATGCGCAGTCACGCGCAGCGCGATGCCGGCGTGGCTGCCGGCGATCCACGCGGGCACCTGTGGCGAGCGCGGCAGAATCCACGTATGCGGTCCCGGCCAGCTTGCGCGCACCCGCTCCAATGCTTCCGCCGGCACAGCGTCGAAGGCGATGTAGCGCTCGATCTGCGCAAAGTCGGCCGCGATCAGCAGCACGCCCTGCTGCGGCGGGCGTCGCTTGTGCGCGAACAGTCGTCGCAGTGCGGCCTCGTCGTGCGGATCGCAGCCGAGCCCATAGACCGATTCGGTCGGATACGCGACGACGCCGCCGCGGCGCAGAGCGGCGGCGGCGTCGTGGAGGTCAGACGCGATCATGGCGAGACCGCTCAGGCTTTCGATCGGGCCGGCGCTTTCTTCGCCACGGCTTTCTTGGCGGTCGACTTGCCGGCGGCCTTTTTCGCGGTGGCCTTCTTGGCCGTGGTCTTCTTCGCCGTCGTCTTCGTGGCAGCTGCTTTCTTCGCTGCGGGCTTGGCGTCGGTGCTCTTCTTCGCCGCAGCCTTTGGTTCGGACTTGCCCTTGCCCTTGCCGAAGCGTCCGCCGCCGCGCGCCGGTTTGTCCGGCGCGGCGGCGAGGAATTCCAGGCATTCGGCCTCGGTCAGCGACTCGGGCTCGCGATCCTTCGGGATGCGGCCATTCTTCGCGCCGTCGGTGATGTACGGACCGTAGCGGCCGCGCAGCACCTGGATCGCGCCATCCTGGAAGCTCTTGATCAGACGGTTCGCGGCGGCCTCGGCCTTTTCATGCAGCAACTGCACGGCGCGCGGCAGCTCGACCGTATACGGGTCGTCTTCGGCCTTGAGCGAGGCGTACACCGAACCGTGCTTGACGAACGGACCGAAGCGGCCGACGCCGACCGTGATGTCAGTGCCGTCCGGATGCGCGCCGAGATTGCGCGGCAGCTTGAACAGCTCCAACGCGTCGGGCAGCGAGATCGTGTGGATGCTCTGGTTCGCGCGCAGGCTCGCGAAGCGCGGCTTGTCCTCGTCTTCCTTGGTGCCGATCTGGGCGAATGGCCCGAAACGGCCCAGGCGCACTGTCACGGGCTTGCCGCTGACCGGATCGTCGCCGAGCACGCGTGAGCCGCTCGCTTCGGAACGGTCGACCGATTCGTTCTTTTCCTCGACCAGCGACTTGAACGGCGACCAGAAGCGCTGCATCAGCGGCACCCAGTCTTCCTCGCCGCGGCTGACCGCATCGAGTTCGTCCTCGAGCTTGGCCGTGAAGTCGTAGTCGACGTAGCGCGTGAAGTGCCCGCTGAGGAACTTGCTGACCGCGCGGCCGACGTCGGTCGGACGGAAGCGGCGCGCGTCGAGCGTCACGTATTCGCGCGACAGCAGGGTCTGGATGATGCTCGCGTAGGTCGACGGCCGGCCGATGCCGAATTCTTCCAGCGCCTTGACCAGGCTCGCTTCGGAGAAGCGCGGCGGCGGCTCGGTGAAATGCTGCTCGGCCAGGATCGCCGACAGCGGCACCACATCGCCGACGGCCATGCGCGGCAGCTTGCGGCCTTCGTCCTCGTCTTCGGCGGCCTTCTGATCCTTGCCTTCCTCGTAGACGGCGAGGAAGCCTGCGTCGATGACCGTGGTGCCGCTCGCGCGGAATGCCGAATCCGTGCCACAGGCAAGATCAACCGAGACGGTGTTCAGCGTCGCGTACTGCATCTGGCTGGCGACCGTGCGCTTCCAGATCAGGTCGTAGAGCTTGCGCTGCTCCTCGCTGAGCGCGCTGGAGACGCTGGCCGGGCGGCGCATCGCCGCGGTCGGCCGGATCGCCTCATGCGCTTCCTGCGCGTTCTTGGACTTGGTCTTGTAGACGTTGGGCGTCTCGGGCAGTGCCTTGGCGCCGTAGTCCCGTGCGATCACGTCGCGCAGTTCCTCGACCGCGTCGTTGGACAGGCTGGTCGAGTCGGTACGCATGTAGGTGATCAGGCCGACCACGCCCTCGTCGCCGATCGCGATGCCTTCGTAAAGCTGCTGCGCGAGGCGCATCGTGCGGCTGGTCGTGAAGCCGAGCTTGCGCGCGGCCTCCTGCTGCAGCGTGGACGTGGTGAACGGCGCGGCCGGGCGGCGCTTGCGTTCCTTGGACTGTACGTCGGCGACCTTGAGCTGGCCGCCGGCCCAGGCCGGTTCGCCGGTGTCGAACGGCGTGTCGTTGCCGGCGATGCGCTGGGCGCCTGCAGCGGAGTACAGCGCGTCGCGCGCCGCATAGGCAGCACCGGCTTCGGTCAGGTCGAACTGTTCGAATTTCTTGCCGTTGAGGCGCAGCAGGCGTGCGCGGAACGGCGTGGCGGCGTGAGCGAGCTCCGCGTCCATGCTCCAGTATTCGCGCGCCTTGAACGCTTCGATCTCTTCCTCGCGCTCGACGATCATGCGCAGCGCGGGCGACTGCACGCGGCCGGCCGAGAGGCCGCGCTGCACCTTGCGCCATAGCACCGGCGACAGGTTGAAGCCGACCAGGTAGTCCAGCGCGCGGCGCGCCTGCTGCGCGTTGACCAGGTCCAGCGACAGCTCGCGCGGATGGTCGACGGCTTCGCGGATCGCCTTCGGCGTGATTTCCGAGAACACGACGCGATGCACCTGCTTGCCCTTGAGCAGGCCGCGTTCGCGCAGGATCTCGCTGATGTGCCAGCTGATCGCCTCGCCTTCGCGATCCAAGTCGGTCGCGAGATAGAGCGAGTCGGCCTTGGCGGCGGCCTTGGCGATCGCGTCGACGTGTTTTTCGTTCTTGTCGATGACCGCGTAGTTCATGGCGAACTGCTGGTCGGGGTTGACGGCGCCCTCTTTGGGCACGAGGTCGCGCACATGGCCGTAGGACGCGAGGACGGTGAAGTCCTTGCCCAGGTATTTGTTGATCGTCTTGGCCTTGGCGGGCGATTCGACGATGAGTAGGTTCTTGGCCATTGCGGGTGGCGCGTCCTCTGCGCGGGCTGCCGGCGAACCGGCAACCGCTGGGTCGATTGCGTGGGGATCGGACGCCGTCCGCGGCATCCTCTTTTTTCATCGTGCACACAGGCTGCGCAGTGCTGTCAAGCCAATCTGAATGACAGGACGGTCCGATTCAGGTGCGCGGCAACGCGCTCAGCGGCGCTGGTAGCGCCCGCCGCCGCAGCTGCTGACCTCGCCGTCGAGCTCCAGTAGCAGCAGCATCGAGGACAGCGCGGCGACGCCCAGCGACGTGCGCGAGGACAGCTCGTCCAGGCCGATCGGATCGTGTCCCAGCGCAGCGAGGACGCGGCCGTAGTCGGCGTCCCGGGCCGGTGCGCCAGCCGTGACGGGACCGATCGCCGTCGGCAGCAGCAGATGCTGGCGCAGGCGTTCGCCGAGGGCCTGCGCCAGCGGCGCGAGGTCCTCGATGATCTCGGCCGCCGTCTCGACGAGGCGGGCGCCCTGTCGGATCAGTTGATGGCAGCCGCGTGCCAGTGGATTGTGAATGGAGCCGGGCAGGGCAAACACCTCGCGGCCCTGCTCGCCGGCCAGCCGCGCGGTGATCAGCGAGCCCGACTGCGTGCTGGCTTCGACCACGAGCACGCCGAGGGACAGTCCCGCGATGATGCGGTTGCGGCGCGGGAAGTGCGCCGGCCGTGCCTCGACGCCCGGTGGAAACTCGCTGACCAGGGCACCGGTCGCGCGGATGCGCGCCGCGAGGGCCGCGTGCTTGCGTGGATAGATCAGGTCGGGCCCGGTGCCCATGACGGCGATGGTCGGCGCTGCCGCATCGAGCGTGGCGGAATGGGCGGCGGCGTCGACGCCATCCGCAAGGCCGCTGGTCACGGCAAAGCCGGCGGCGGCGAGGTGCTGCGCGAAGCTGCGTGCGTTGGCGAGGCCGCCGGCAGTTGCGTTGCGCGCGCCGACGATGGCGATCTGCGGCAGCCATAGCCGGCTCGTGTCGCCGGCCACGAACAGCGCCGCCGGTGCCGCGCCGGCTTCGCGAAGCAGGGCCGGGTAGTCCTCGTCGAGCCAGGTCAGCAGCTGGTGGCCATCGACGGCGAGCCACTCGCGGTCGGCGGCGACGCGTGCGCGGTCGGGCGTGCGCAGCCAGGCCAGCGTCTCGTCGGCGAACGAGAACTCGCGGCGCAGCCGTTCGAGGTCGGACAGGACCGTGGCGGCGCTGCCGGCGCGCGTCACGAGGCTGCGCAGGCGAGTCGCACCGAGGCCCGGCGCGCGCAGCAGAACCAGCCAGGCTTCCGTTTCCTCGGGACTGCGCAACTCGGGATTCATGGACCGAGTATAGGCGCGTGCAGAAAAAAGGCGCCGGTCAATGCCGGCGCCTTCGTCTGTTTCCCGTCTGTAAATATTGCTGAGTTATTCCGGTGCGCGAAGCACGTCGTTCAGATGCACCGGCCGCAGACCGTCCATGACGAGCCCGTAGCTGACGCGGTCGAAGGTGCGGAAGATCATGACGTGGCCGACGTATTCCTCCGGCAGCGTGACCTTCGAGTCCTTCGGGTTGAAGAACTGGCGCGCGCCGTCGTCGGGATATTTGTACTTGTCGGTGATCCGGTCACCCGGGTGATAGATCGTGAAGACGTGGCCGTTCTCGATACCGTCAGCGGCGCCGCGCGACAGCGCGACCACCTGCTTGGGACCGACCGCATTGAGCGCATCGGTGAAGGCCAGCACCTCGAAGCTCGTCGGGACCGACGACGGCGGATGTGGCAGGTACTGCGAATCGTACGGCTTGGCCTCGATGGGCATGATCAGATCGCCGGCGCGGATCTCGAAGTCGGAGTACGTGATCAACAGCGAACTCGGATCGCCGGTGCGCGTGACCTGTGCGTTGGCGATGACCTGCACTTCGTAGCCCAGCACGCTGGAATTGCGGCCGAACATATTCTTCACCGGATTGTTGTGCCAGATCATCTTGTTCTGGCCGTGCTGCGTATCCAGCGGGCGCACATGCGTGGTCGGCGGCTCGTTCTTGCGGCCTTCGACCGAGTAGTAAAGATTGGTCGGGCGCACGACGACGAAGGCATCGCCGGGCTTGGCATCGAGGCCGCGCACATAGACGAGTCCGCCGTTGATGCCGCGCAGCTTGTTTTCCTCGATCGCGACGACATGCGGCAGTCCGCGGAACGTCTCGTCGTCGACGACGCGCATGTTCTTGAGGAACTGCTCGATGTCCTTCAGGTCGATCGGCAGGATCGCTTCCTCGAGCGGCTCGCGCCGCACGCGCGGACCGGTGCTGCTGAGGCGTGCACCGCCACCGCCGTTCAGATAGGAAAGATTGAGCACGTCGCCCGGATAGATCAGGTGCGGGTTTTCGACCTGCGGATTGGCCTGCCAGATTTCCGGCCAGAGCCAGGGTTTCTTGAGGAAGCGGGCCGAGATGTCCCAGAGGGTGTCTCCGCGCTTCACCGTATAGGTGTCGGGGTGTCCGTTGCGCAGCTCCGAGTCGCTGACGGCAAAAGCCGAGAGCGCAACGAGCATTCCGGCAAAAAGTGCAGGTAGTTTTTTAAGCATGGCCGCCAATTACCTGATTCCCCAAGGGCATCGTGAGTGTAGCCGAAGAAAATATGCACGCAAGCTGTCGGCTCCGGCACGCTGGGCGCGCCCCTGTCCAGACTGCTGGCTGCTCCCCCCGACGCGGACAAATCCGCGTAGAATTTCCGCATGTTACGCGCGTAACGGAACCCGCTTCCGCCAACTTCCGCGCAGATTCCTTCGAGGTGCCCCATGGCCAAGCTCACTATTCTCGAGTTCCCCGACCCGCGCCTGCGGACCAAGGCCCAGCCCGTGACCGATTTCGGCGCCGAGCTAGCCCGCCTGGTCGCGGACATGTTCGAAACCATGTACGAGGCGCCGGGCATCGGCCTGGCCGCGACCCAGGTCAACGTGCACCGCCAGCTGCTGGTGCTGGACGTATCGGAAGAAAAGAACGAGCCGCACGTGCTGTGCAACCCGCGCATCGTGACCAAGGACGGCATCCAGGTTTACCAGGAAGGCTGCCTGTCGGTGCCCGGCATCTTTGCCGACGTGGAGCGCGCCAACCAGATCACGGTCGAGGCCGAGGACGCTTCCGGCAAGACCTTCACCCTGCAGGCCGACGGGCTGCTGGCGGTCTGTATCCAGCACGAGATGGATCATCTGGCCGGCCGGCTGTTCGTCGACTACCTCTCGCCGCTCAAGCGCGAGATGGTGCGCAAGAAGCTCGAAAAGCAGCGCCGCAGCGCCTGATATCCAATGACCTCACCCATGCGCGTGGTGTTCGCCGGAACGCCTGAATTCGCTGTGCCTTGCCTGTCCGCCTGTGTCCAGGCGGATGTCGACGTCGTCGCCGTCTACACCCAGCCGGATCGTCCGGCCGGTCGCGGGCGCAAGCTCACGCCGAGCCCGGTCAAGCAGGCGGCGCTGGACCGCGGCTACCGCGTGGAGCAGCCCGAGAATTTCCGCAGCGCCGAGTCACGCCGGACCCTCGCCCAGTTCGCGCCGGACCTCATGGTCGTGGTCGCCTACGGTCTGATCCTGTCGCAGAAAGTGCTCGATACGCCGCGCTTCGGTTGCTGGAACGCGCACGCCTCACTGCTGCCGCGCTGGCGCGGCGCGGCACCGATCCAGCGCGCCGTGCTCGCGGGCGACACGCACAGCGGCATCTGCCTCATGCAGATGGAAAAGGGCCTCGATACAGGCCCGGTGATTGCACGCAGCGCGACGCCGCTCGCGGCGGAGGAAACCGGCGGATCGCTGCATGACCGCCTGTCGGACATGGGTGCTGATCTGTTGCGGCAGCAGCTCTCGATCCTCGCGGCGACGCGCAGCGCACCGGCCAGCGACGCCCAGCCCGAGGACGGCGTCGAATACGCCCACAAGCTCGACAAGGCCGAAGCCGCGATCGACTGGAACCGCTCTGCGCCGGCCATCGAGCGACAGGTGCGTGCGTTCGACCCCTGGCCGGTCGCCGAAGCCGACGTGGCCGGCGAGCGCCTGCGCATCTGGTCGGCGCTCGCGTTGCCCGACGCGGCCAACGCCGCGCCCGGAACCCTGCTCGCGGCGGGGCGTGACGGCATCGACATCGCTACCGCCGACGGCATCGTGCGGATCCGCGAAATCCAGCGCGCCGGCGGTCGCCGCATGGCGGCGCGCGACTATCTCAACGCGCGTCCCGATCTCAAGCGGCCGGCCGCATGAGCGACGTGCGCGCCCTCGCCGCGCAGGCGCTCGATCAGGTCGTTCGTGGTGGTTTATCGCTGCGCACGGCGTTCACCCAGGTCACGCCGCGCGTGGCGGACAGCCGCGATCGCGCGTTCCTGTCGGCGCTGCTGCATGAAGGTGCGCGCTGGTGGCTGCGCTACGACGCGATCATCGGGCGTCTGCTGCAGAAACCGCTGCACCGGCGCGAGCCGGTCGTCCATGCGCTGCTCGTGCTCGGCCTCGTGCAACTGGCCGTGCTGGCCTTGCCCGAATACGCCGCCGTGGCCGGAACCGTCGAGGCGACCCGCACGCTCAAGCGGCCGCAGCTCGCCGGCCTCGTCAACGCGCTGCTGCGCCGCTTCCTGCGCGAACGCGAAGCGCTCGAGGGCGTCATCGGCAGCGACCGTCTGCTGTCCAGTTCGCATCCGGCCTGGCTGGTACAGCAGCTCGCGCACGACTGGCCCGACGACGTGGACGCCATCCTCGCGGCGAACAACGCGCCGGCCGCGCTCGTGCTGCGCGCCAATCGCCGCCGCACCACACCGGCGGTGCTCGCAGAGCGCCTGCTCAGCGCCGGGCATGCAGCCAGCGTGCACAGCTGGCTCGCCGATGCGGTCGTGCTGGAAGACAGCACCGATGTGACTCATCTGCCGGGCTACGCCCAGGGCGAGTTCTCGGTACAGGACGGTGCGGCGCAGCTGATGCCGGATCTGCTGGATCTGCGCGACGGCCTGCGCGTGCTCGACGCGTGTGCGGCGCCCGGCGGCAAGACCGCACATTGCCTCGAGCGGCATACGCTGGACCTGCTCGCGCTCGATCGCGATTCGCAGCGGCTCACACAGGCGCGCGACAACCTCACGCGCCTGGGATTGCGCGCCGAGATGAAGACCGGCGACGCGGCCCAGCCGTCGAGCTGGTGGGACCGCCGACTGTTCGATCGCATCCTGCTCGATGCGCCGTGCAGCGCGACCGGCGTGATACGGCGCCAGCCCGACATCCGCCTGCACCGCCGTTCCGGCGACATCGAACGTTCGGCCGCGGAACAGACGCAGCTGCTCGACGCGCTGTGGCCGCTGCTGCGCCCAGGCGGCCGTATGGTCTATGCAACCTGCTCGGTGCTGCCGCGCGAGAACGCGGCGCAGGTCGGCGCGTTCCTCGCGCGCACGCCGGATGCGCAGCTCAACCACGACGCCGTGCCGGCGCGATTCGGCCGCGACGTCGTCACCGGACGGCAGAATTTGCCGGGTGTGGACGGCATGGACGGGTTCTTTTATGCCGTTGTGGAAAAAGCCAACTGAGCGCCGCGGCCGCGCGCCGCGATCACGGCTGCTGGCGCCGCTGCTCGCGCTGAGCCTGCAGGCCTGCGCGCCGGGCGAATCCAGCCTCAAGCTCAGCGGCGCGACCATCGACCAGCACGCCGGCGTGCCGGTGCTTGTAGTCGAGTGCGACTGGAAGCCCAGCGGCGCAATGCTCGATGCACTCGACCACGGCATTCCGCTGACCCTGCAGCTGGAACTCTCGCGCGAGCGTCGCGGGCTGCTCGGCTGGCGCGCGCAACAGCACGAGGAGCATCGCCTCGAACTGCGCTATTTCCCGCTGTCGCGCAATTACCAGTTGCGTGACCTCGACCGCGCGACCGTGCGCAGCTTCGGCGTGCGTGCCGCGGCGCTGGCCGCGCTGAGCCGCATCGAGCTGCCGATTGCCGACGCGTCGATGCGTGCGGTGGCGCCCGAGCGGCAGCGTTTGCGCATCGAATTCGACAGCGCGGCGCTGCCGGGCGCGCTGCGCCTGCCGGCCCTCGTCGATGCGGCCTGGCGCCAGGCTGCCGTGGAGCGGACATGGCCTGGTATTCCGGCGGCCTGACCTGGTTCACGCGGCGACTGCTGCCGGCGCTGGCCGTGCTGGCGCTGCTCGGCTGCGCGCTGCTGCTGGCCGGCGACGCCGCCAGCGGCAGCAACCGCTTCGGCCGCCTGCATCCCTGGATGGTGATCTTCGCGAGCGCGGCGCTGCTCGTGCTCATCGTCGTGATCGTGCTGCGCCTGCTGCGCCTCGTCGCCGATGCGCGGCGCGAAGTGCCCGGCGCGCGCCTGACCCGGCGCCTGCTGTTCATGCTGATGCTGCTCGCGGTGCCGCCAGTGCTCGTGGTCTACGGGTTCGCACTGAACTTCCTCAACGCGACGATCGACGCCTGGTTCAGCGTGCGCCTCGAGCAGTCGCTCGACGATGCGCTCGAGATCGGCCGCCTCTACGTCGACGAGCGCCTGCGCATCAGCCAGGACGCCAGCAGCCGCCTCGCGGCCTCGCTCGAATTGCGCGAAGACGGCGACGTGCAGGCCGAACTCGACGACGTCATCGATGACATCGGCGCAACCCAGCTCACGGTGTTCGGCGACAACGCGACGGTGATCGCGACAGCGAGTTCCGATCCGCGCTTCCTCAATCCGGTCTATCCCGATGCGGCGACGCTGATGCGCCTGTCGGGCGGCGGCAGCTATGCGGCGGCCGAGCCGGTCGGCGAACAGCTCATGCTGCGCGTGCTCGTACGCAGCAATCTCGCGAGCGGCTCGCCTCGGCTGCTGCAGACGCTGTTCCCGCTGCCGCCGCGACTGCGTCCGCTGACGCAGCGCGTCGAAGCGGCAAGCTTCGATTTCCGCCGCCTCAAGTTCCTGCGCAGTTCGCTCAAGCTGACCTTCAGCCTCGTGCTCACCTTCGTGCTGCTGCTGTCGGTGCTGTTTGCGCTGCTGACCGCGTTCGGCGTGGCACGCCGGCTCGTGGCGCCGATCGGCCGGCTCGCCGCGGCGACGCGCGCGGTCGGTGCGGGCCGGTACGACACGCCGCTGCCGGTCGCCAGCCGCGACGAGCTCGGCTTCCTGCTCAATTCCTTCAACCAGATGCAGCGCGAACTCGAGCGCGCCGGCGCACGCGCGCAGCGCAGCACCGAGGAATCCGAAGCGCAGCGCGCGTATCTACGGGCCGTGCTCGAACACCTGTCCACGGGCGTGCTCGGCGTGGATCGCGACGGCGTGCTGCGCACCGCGAACCGCGCCGCCGACACAATCCTTGGCGTCAGCCTGTCGCGCCAGCTCGGCCAGCCGCTCGCGAGCGTGCGACGCGCCAACCCGGGCTTGTCCGCGCTGATCGATCCGCTGCTGCGCCATCTGCGCGAGAACGCGCGCGAATGGCGCGAAGAAGTCGTCATCGATGACGGCGGTGAACGTCGCGTGCTGCTGCTGCACGGCACTGAACTCGTCGGCGGCGGCACCGAGCATGCGGGCTACGTCGCCGTGTTCGACGATCTCACGCTGCTCAACCGTGCCCAGCGTGACGCGGCCTGGGCCGAAGTCGCGCGGCGTCTTGCGCACGAGGTCAAGAACCCGCTGACGCCGATCCAGCTCGCGGCCGAGCGCCTGCGCCGCCGCTTCATCGGCCGGCTCGCCGCGGACGATACCGAGGTGCTCGATCGCGCCACGCGCACCATCGTCAACCAGGTCGAAGCGCTCAAGGCGCTGGTCAACGCGTTTGGCGACTACGCGCGTCCGCCGCAGCTCTCGCCGCGACCGCTCGCGCTGCACGCGCTGATCGGTGAAGTGCTCGATCTTTACGAGAACGACCAGCGCCTGCAGATCAGCCGCCGCTTCGCCGACGAGGAACTGCTCGTGCGCGCCGACACCGGCCGCCTGCGCCAGCTGCTGCACAACCTGCTCAAGAATGCGCTCGAGGCGATCGGCGACCAGGCCAAGCCGCGCATCGAGGTGGCGACCGCGCGCATCGAGGACGGCTCGCGCAACTGGGCCGAACTCGTGATTTCGGACAACGGCCCGGGTCTGCCCGAAGGCTTCGGCGAGCGCTGGTACGAGCCGTATACGAGCAGCAAGTCGCGCGGAACGGGGCTGGGTCTCGCGGTCGTGAAGAAGATCATGGAAGAACACGGTGGCAGCATCCGTGCGGACAACCGGCCCGAAGGCGGCGCGAGTTTCCGCCTGCGGCTTCCGCTCGACTGACGACGAGGTGCGTGCCTGACGTGGTGCGGAGTTGCCCGATCCATCGCTGCCGGCCGACCGGTCCGGTGCCTGACTGAAATGGAAAAGTAGTCATGTCGCAAAATCCCCTCACCGCGTTCGGCTGGCGCTTCACGCAGCGCCAGGAACTGTGGCTGCTGTTCGGCATCGCGCTCGTCGTACTCGGCGCCGGGCTTGGCCTGCGCGATCCGTGGCCTGCGGACGAGCCGCGCTTCGCGCTGGTCGCCAAGCAGATGATCGAGTCCGGCAACTGGCTGATTCCGCATCGCGGCAGCGAGCTGTATTCGGACAAGCCGCCGCTGTTCATGGCGGCACAGGCGTTTTTCTACACGGTGACCGGCAACTGGCGCGTCGCGTTCCTGCTGCCTTCGCTGCTGGCTGGCCTGGGCATGCTCGCACTGGTGTACGACCTCGGCCGGCGCCTGTGGGACCACCGCGTCGGCGTCTATGCGGCTACGGCGCTGCTGTGCGCGTTCCAGTTCGTCTACCAGGCCAAGCGTGCGCAGATCGATCCGACCGTCTGCTTCTTCCTGACCCTCGCGAACTATGGCCTGCTGCGCCACTTTCTGCTCGGACCGGACTGGCGCGCCTTCTGGCTGGGCTGCTTCGCGGCAGGACTCGGCGTGATCACCAAGGGCGTCGGCGTGCTCGCGCTGCTGATGTTCGTTCCGTATCTGTTCGCGCGCTGGCAGGACTGGCCCGGCGTGTCGCGCACGCAGGGCAGCGCCGGGCGCTGGCTGGTCGGCATTGTGTTCTTCGTCGCCGCCACGGCGCTGTGGCTGGTCCCGATGCTGTATGCGGTCGCGACCGAAACGGGGCCGGAATACCGCGCGTACATGAACGACATCCTGTTCCGCCAGACCGCGGGCCGCTACACCGAATCCTGGGACCATCACCAGCCGCCGTGGTACTACGTCGGCGTGATCGCGTTCGCCTGGCTGCCGCTGGTGCTGGCTCTGCCGTGGGCCGCACCGCGCTGGTGGCAGGCACTGAAGCAGCGCGATGCGCGCGTGCTGCTGCCGCTCGTCTGGATTGTCCTCGTTGTTCTGTTCTTTACTTTTCCCAAAGGCAAGCGCGACGTTTACATCATGCCGGCGCTGCCGCTACTCGCCCTGCTGGTCGGCGCGCAGATCGAGGCGATTGCGGCGCGGCCGTGGTTCCGCCGACTCGTGCTCGGCTTCGTCGCCGTGCTCGGTACGGTGTTCGTGGCGGTCGGCGCGCTGGCCTGGAGCGGCCACCTGGAACGCGCGAATCGCCTCGTCGAGCAGCGTGGCCTCGAAGCCGGCGGCCAGACGCTGTGGTTGTTCGTTCTCGTTGTCGGCGCTGTCGCGCTGCTGTCGTCGATGCTGCTGCGCACTCGCCGCAGCCTGCTCGCACTGGTGTTGACCCTGGCCACGTTGTGGCTGGGCTGGGGCTTCTGGGCCTATCCGGTGCTCAACGATTCGACCTCGGCCGCGGCCGTCATGCGGCGCGCGCGTGAATTGGCGGGCAAGGACACGGAACTCGGCCTGGTCGCCTGGAAGGAGCAGAACCTGCTGCACGCGGACCGTCCGGTGCGCGACTTCGGCTTCGTCAAGCCGTGGCCGCTGCAACTGGCCGAGGCGCAGCGCTGGCAGTCCGAGGCGCCGCAGCAGCGGCGTCTGTTCGTGCTGCGCAGCGCGTTCGGCGCCTGTGTCGATGCGGACAAGGCGCAGTACGTCGGCCATGCCAACCGGCGCGAGTGGTATCTGCTGGCTGCCGACGCGTTCCGTGCGGGCTGCGACCCCGCGGTGCAGAAGGTCGACGGCGACGATGATGCCAATACGGAATAAGCATCGATTTCGCTAACACAAGCACGTTCGAGTGTTCACCTCGACGCGACGGGCGACTATTCTCGGAGCCACGTTGCCGGGGGACACGTCATGCTCGATTCCGTGGTGCCACGCAAGACGCTGCAGGGTCAGCGCGAGCTGGTCGATCGCCGCCAGAAGCTGCACGCACGATCGCGTTCGTTGCTGATCGCGGTACACGGCCAGCATTCGGTCGCCGAACTGCGCCGCCAGTTCTCCGCGCTCGGCGATGTCGCGGCGATCCTCGATGAACTCACCAAGCTCGGACTGATTACCGTCGACACACAAGCCGGGGCGGCCGCGCCGGCGCCCGAGTCGGAATTGCCGCCATTGCAACTGGCGCGCGCATTCATCAATGAAACCGCCGTCGCCGCGCTCGGCCTGCGCGCGTTCCTGTTCACGCTGAAACTCGAGCGCTGCTATACGAAGGCCGAACTCAGCGACCTGCTGCCCGAATACCGCCGCGTGCTGGCCAAGGCCAAGAGCGAGGAGTTCGCCGCGAGCATGGTGAGCCGCGTTGAGCAGATTCTCGCGGGCGCATGAACGATTCGGCAGGCCGTTTTCCGACAGCCTGCCGGTTTACGCAATGCGCTGCCCGCGATCGAGCAGCCAGAGCTTGATGAACTTCTGGCGCACGTAGTTGGCCTCGACCCAGGCGTAGATCAGGCCGCGCCAGCCATCGCGAAAGCCGGCGCGCAGCACATAGCCGCGCAGGAATCGCCAGAACGGATTGAAGACGAGATGAGTCAGGCGCGCGCGCCGGCCACGCGCGTGATCGTGCTCGGCCATGAGCCGCGCATAGCGTTCGAGTCGCGCGAGCTGGTCGGCGAGCGAGCGATACGCGCGGTGTTCCAGGTCGCCGGCCAGACGCTCCACCGGACCGTCGACGCTGACGTGTTCGTGGATCTCGCGGTCGCCGCGCCAGCCGCCGCGGCGGCGGTCGAACAGGCGCAGCACGCGGTCCGGATACGCATTGCCGTGGCGCAGGAATGCGCCGAAGTATTCGGTCGCGCGCGCGAAGCGGAAGCCGGCAGCGGCGCCGAAGCCGGCGTCTCGCGCAGCTTCGATCGCGGCACGCAGCTGCGGCGTCACGCGCTCGTCGGCATCCAGGCACAGCACCCATTCGTGCCGTGCGTTGTGTACCGCGAAATCCTTCTGTCGCCGGTAGCCGTCGAAGGCGCGCGTCAGCACGCGCGCGCCAAGCGCCGCCGCACGTTCGGCCGTGCCGTCGGTCGAGCCGGAGTCCACGACGACGATCTCGTCGCAGAAGGCGAGCGAGGCCAGGCACGCATCGATGCGGTCGGCTTCGTTGAACGTGATGATGCAGGCCGAAAGGCCGGGACGGACGGGGTCGGACATGCGCAGAGCGTAACAGCCGCCGACGACCACACAAGGCGCGCCGCCGCAGCACACGGCGCACCGGCAAGGCACTACACTTCGCCCCGGTTCCAAGCCAGCGCCAGCCCATGCCGCCAACGTTGCGTTTCCCTGTGGTCCCTCCGCGCTGGCTGTTGCTCTGGTTCGCCGTCGCGCTGTTCGCGATCTTCCAGCACGGTCCGATGCCGCTGTATTCGACGCGCACGCTGGCCGTGGCGTGGGAAATGTGGAGCGAGAACCAGTTTCTCGTACCGCACATCAACGGCCACCCCTATAGCCACAAGGTGCCGCTGCTGTTCTGGCTGATCCATGCGGGTTGGGCCGTGAGCGGTGTCAACGATGTCTGGCCGCGCTTGCTGCAGGTGCTGATCGGCGCCGGCTGGCTGATCGCTGCGGCGGCGCTGGCGCGTCGCGTGTTTTCCCTGCGGCCGTCGGTGGCGCGGCTCGTACCGTGGTTCCTGATCGCGCTGGCCTACTCGTTCCTGTTCGGCCTGCAGATCATGTACGAAGTGCTGCTGGCGATGACCGTAGCGCTGGCACTGCTCTCGCTGAGTGGCAAGCCGCGCTGGATCTGGTTCGCGCTGGCGCTCGGCGCCGGGCTCATGACCAAGGGACCGGTCATGCTGCTGCATGTCGTCTTCCCGTTCCTGCTAGGGCCGTGGTGGAGCGAACACGCGCGTGCCGACCGCAAGGGCTGGTACCTGCGCGGCGCGCTGGCCTTCGCCGGCGGCGTGGCCATTCTTCTTGCGTGGGCACTGCCGGCCGGCTTCGCCGGCGGCGAGGCCTACCGCAACGAGCTTTTCTTCCTGCAGACCGCCGGTCGCGTCGTGGACAGCTTCGATCATGCGCGGCCGCTCTGGTGGTACCTGCCGATGCTCGGCGTGCTGCTGTTTCCGTGGATTGGCTGGCCGCGGCTGTGGCGCGCCGTGGCGACGTTCAC
>Ga0068852_100000992_pt1 | contig 18727 bp, 24 predicted proteins | sample KBSCornC22_FD_66594 | JGI IMG/M metagenome (GOLD analysis project Ga0068852, IMG submission 66594) | Corn rhizosphere microbial communities from Kellogg Biological Station, Michigan, USA - KBS Corn C2-2 | ecosystem: Host-associated > Plants > Roots > Rhizosphere > Soil ... | reverse complement strand
GCAGATCGAGCATGAAGCGACGACGTCGAAGATCAGCGAGGACCAATTGTTCTACGCGATGAGCCGCGGGCTCGACCAGGAATCGGCGGTCGCTTTGATCGTCAACGGCTTCGCCCGCGAGGTGCTGAAGCAGCTACCGATGGAATTTGCAGTGGAGGCGCAGAAGTTGCTTGGAGTCAGCTTGGAGGGTTCGGTCGGATGATGCCGTTGTTGTTGCTCGCCGCGGCGTCGGTGGATCTCGACACGCTCAACCAGGCGGTGGCCCATTGCGACCGCGCCACGGTGAACCCGATGTTCGCCGGCGAGGCGGGACGCCGGAGCCAGTTCCTGCTCGACGCCTATCACGAGCAGGAAGCGATCGTGAACGACCGCCTGACGCTTGCCGACCAGCGGCGCGCGCTGCGCGAGGACAGCAGCATGAAGGCTGCCGAGCAGAAGGAGCTGGAGAAGCAGCTCGACGCCCAGCAGGCCGATCTCGACGACCGTCAGAAGGCGCTCAACGACAAGCGCATGCTCGAAGGCATCCGCGAGGACGCGATGGATTCGATGCGCCACTATTTCCTTCTCAACTGCCCCGCCGGCGGGCCCGAGCCGAAGGTCGCGCGCTGATGCTCGACATCGCCAACCTCCACGTGTCCGTCGCCGGCAAGCCGATCCTCAACGGCGTGACGCTCGACGTGCCCGCGGGCGAGATCCACGCGATCATGGGCCCGAACGGATCGGGCAAGTCGACGCTGGCCTATGTGCTCGCCGGCCGCCCCGGCTATTCGGTCACGCAAGGCAGCGCACAATTCGACGGGCGGGACCTGCTCGCGATGGAGCCGCACGAGCGCGCCGCGGCCGGCCTGTTCCTCGGCTTCCAGTACCCGGTCGAGATTCCCGGCATTTCGTACCTGCAGTTCCTCCGCGAGAGCCTCAATTCGCAGCGTCGCCGGCGCGGCGAGTCGGAGCTTTCGGGCGGCGAGTTCATCAAGCTCGCGCGGAGCCAGGCGGCGCTGCTCGGGATGGACACCGAGATGCTCAAGCGCCCAGTCAACGTCGGCTTCTCCGGCGGCGAGAAGAAGCGCGCCGAGATGGTCCAGATGGGCATCATGCAGCCGAAGTTCGCCGTCCTCGACGAGACCGACAGCGGGCTCGATATCGACGCGCTCAAGGCCGTCGGCGCCGGGATCAACCGGATCATGCGCGCTGCCGACAAGGGCGTGCTCCTGATCACCCATTATCAGCGCCTGCTCGATTACGTGGAGCCCGACCGCGTTCACGTGCTGACCCATGGAGAAATCGTCCGTTCGGGCGGGCCCGAGCTCGCCCGCGAGCTCGAGCGCGAAGGCTATGCGGAGGCGGCGGCGTGACGGCGCCCTTCCCGAGCCGCAAGCAGGAGGAATGGCGCTACGCCGACCTCGAGTCCCTCAAACCGGTGTGGGAGCAATTCGCCGCGCCCGTGACGCTCACCGTCGGCGATGGCGAAGAGCTGGAAGAAATCTGGCTTCCGGTCTCCGACGACGTGCAGCTTCGGCGCGTGCAGCTGGCGCTCGGCAGCGGTGCGAAGGCGCGCATCTTCGCGCTCAATGCCGCGCCGGTCTACGGCCGCATCGAGCTCGAAATCAGCCTTGAAGACGGCGCCGAGTTCGAGCTGTTCGGCGCCAATATCGGCACTGGACTTTCGACCAACGAGTTCGCGACCAACGTCAGGCATCTCGGGATCGGCGGCCGCTCACGGCAGACGATCCGGTCCGTGCTCAATGGCAACGCCGTCGGCTCGTACCTCGGCAAGGTCGAGGTCGCGCGCGGGGCGCAGAAGACCGACGCCGAGCAGTCGGTCAAAGCCATGCTGCTCGACCGCGGCGCAACCGCGAACTGCAAGCCCGAGCTCGAGATTTTCGCCGACGACGTGAAGTGCACCCACGGCGCCAGCGTCGGCGAGCTCGACCCGATCCAGCTGTTCTACGCCGAGAGCCGGGGAATGAACCCGGCGACCGCGCGGGCCCTCCTTCTCGAGGGGTTCGTGATGGGACTGTGGGACACGGCAAAGCAGCCGGAGACGATCGGCGAGGCCGCGCGCCAGTCGCTGCGGAGGATCGTGTGAACGCGCCGGCACGAATCAACTCCGCACTCGACGTCCGCGCGCAGTTCCCCGCGTTGGGGAACTGGCATTATCTCGACAGCGCCGCGACCGCCCAGAAGCCGCAGGTCGTCATCGACGCCATCACCCAGGCCTATTCGCGCGATTACGCGACGGTGCATCGCGGCGTGTACGAGCGCTCGGCGACCATGACGGCGAGCTACGAGGCCGCCCGCGCCGCTGCGTCGAACCTGATTGGCGGCAAGCCCGACGAGCTGGTCTTCACGCGCGGCGCGACCGAAGCGATCAACCTGGTCGCGCGCACGCTTCCGAAGGACGGCCGCAACCGCGTGCTGCTGTCGCAGCTCGAGCACCACAGCAACATCGTGCCGTGGCAGCTCGCCGGATACGAAGTCGACGCGGCGCCGCTGACGCCCGACGGGCAGATCGACCTCGACGCCGCCGAACAGATGCTCACCGAAGCGCATCGCGTGGTCGCCTTCGGCCACGTGTCGAACGTGCTCGGCAGCATTCTCGACGCGAGGCGGGCGTCGGACATCGCCCATTCGAAAGGCGCGCTGCTGCTGCTCGACGGCTGCCAGGCCGTGCCCCGGCTGCCGGTCGATGTCGCTTGGCTCGGGGTCGATTTCTACGCTTTCTCGGCGCACAAGCTCTATGGACCGACCGGCATCGGCTGCCTCTGGGGCCGCTCGGAGCTGCTTGAGGCGATGCCGCCGTGGCAGGGCGGCGGGTCGATGATCGATACCGTCACGTTCGAGCAATCGACCTTCCTCGATCCGCCGGCGCGGTTCGAAGCCGGAACGCCGCACATCGTCGGCGCGATCGGGCTTCACGCCGCGGTGAACTGGGTCGAAAAGCTCGGCCTCGACGCCATCCACGCGCACGAATGCGCGCTCGTCGCCGAGACCCGCGATGCTCTTCGGGCCATCCCGGGCGTGACTCTCTACGGCCCCGATGACAGCGCCGGAATCGTCAGCTTCAACGTCGACGGGGTGCATCCGCACGACACCGCCACCATATTGGACGATGCCGGCGTCGCGGTCCGCGCCGGCCATCATTGCGCCCAGCCGCTGATGCGCTGGCTCGGGGTGGAGGCGACTGCGCGCGCGAGCTTCGCCGCGCATAGCGACAGCTCCGACATTGCGGCGCTGGTCAAGGGGATCGATCAGGTGAAGCGGGTGTTCGCGTGAACGAAGAGCGGAAGATCGAAACCGAGCAGGTCGACGCGGCAACGCCGCCGCCGCGCGCCCGCGTGCCCGAAAGCGTGACGCGCAAGCGCGACTATCTCACCGGTTTCCTGGCCGGCGAAAAGGCGGAGCCGCCCTCCGGCGGTCCCGGAGGCGATCTCCAGGCGGCCGTCGTCGAGGTTCTCAAATCGGTCTACGACCCGGAGATTCCGGTCGACATCTACGAGCTCGGCCTGATCTACGACGTCGACATCAGCGAGGATGGCGACGCGACCATCACGATGACCCTGACCACCCCGCACTGCCCGGTCGCGGAATCGCTTCCGAACGAGGTCGAGCTCCGGGTGCTGTCGGTGCCCGGCATCCGCGACGCGGTCGTCAACCTCGTCTGGGACCCGCCGTGGGACCCGTCGAAGATGAGCGACGAAGCCCGCTTAGAACTGGGAATGCTGTGAGCGATCTTGCCCATGAATAAGGAAACGAAGCTGCGCGCGCGGCCGGCCGCGATCAACCTGACGCCCGCCGCCGAGGCGCGGATCGCGGAGCTGATGGCCAAAGCGCCCGAGGGCGCGATCGGCGTCAAGCTGTCGACTCCGCGCCGCGGCTGCTCGGGCCTCGCTTACTCGGTCGACTATGTCACCGAAGAACAGCCGTTCGACGAGAAGATCGAAACGCCGGGCGGCACGTTCTACGTCGACGGCGCATCGGTGCTCTATCTCGTCGGGTCGACGATGGACTGGCGCGAGGACGATTTCGCCGCGGGGTTCGTATTCGAGAATCCCAACGCGAAGGGCGCGTGCGGCTGCGGCGAAAGCTTCACGGTCTAACGATGGAGCAGGTCTCCGGCCGCAGCTTCAGCGGCGAAGAAGTTGAAACCGACGGCCGGTCGTTCGCCGACTGCACTTTCGCCAATGCCGCTCTCGTCTATCGCGGCGGCGAGCACCCGCTGTTCGAACGCTGCAGCTTCGGGCCGGGAGTCAGCTGGCGCTTCCTCGGCCCGGCGCTCGCCACGGTCCAGCTGCTCCAGCGGATCGCCAACGATGCCGGCGGCGAAACCTTCATCGGCAAGCTGTTCGCAAAGGGCGTCTATTTCGAGGAGTGACCCGGCGAACCTTCATCCCGATCAAATCATCGGCCTGAGGCTTCACCGCGACCCGTGCTGATGATAACATCGCGCCGGACAGGAGTGTGATGATGCGTCTCCTTCTCCTTTCTCTCGTCGCAGTGGTCGTCGCCCCGGCCGTCGCAGGTCCGCAGCGGGCGGCGCAGCCCGTCGTGGTGCATCGGAATCTGCCCGCGATACGGTTCATCGATTCGCCTTCGGGGGAGCGGGTGCTGTCCACGGTTCCGACCATCGATCCCGATACCGGCAAGGCCGTGAAGTGCCGTAATGCGGACGTGCAATTTGTCGGCAGGAACGGCTCGGCGCCGATTGAACCTTTGCGGCCGCAGAAGCTTACCGAGCTCCCGCCGGCGACGACCTACATGGCCGTCGACCGGCATATCGGGGGCTGCAACGCCCCGCTGACCATGGTGGAGTACCGCAACCCGCGTCGACGCTAGCGTTCCATAGCTGACGCGCCGAACGAAAGGGGGATTCGGCATGTCACGTGCGTTCAACCTGCTATTCGCAATTATCTGCTACGCAGTCTTTTTCGCGACCTTCCTCTATCTGATCGCGTTCGTCGGCGACCTTCCGGTGCCCAAGACGATCGACTCTCCGGCTTCCTCGCTCGCGCCGGTCGCGGCAGCGGTCATCGATGTCGCGCTGATCGCCTTGTTCGGGCTCCAGCACAGCATCATGGCCCGGCCCGCGTTCAAGCGCGCGTGGACGCGCGTCGTTCGTCCGGCCTCCGAACGCAGCGTCTACGTCCTGTTCGCGAGCATCGCGCTGCTGATCCTGTTCTGGTTCTGGCAGCCGATCGGCGCGAGCGTGTGGGCGGTCCCCGCGACAATGGCGTGGCTGAGCCAGCTCCTGTGGGTGCTGTTCTGGGCCGGATTCGGGATGGTGCTCGTGAGCACCTTCCTGATCAACCATTTCGAGCTGTTCGGCTTGCAGCAGGCGTGGTTCAACCTGCGCGGCGCCGAGGCCGAAGCGCCAGAGCTTCGCCAGCCGTTCTTCTACCGCTGGGTCGCTCATCCGCTCTACGCCGGATTCTTCCTCGCCTTCTGGGCGACGCCGCACATGACCGCGGGCCACCTGCTGCTTGCACTCGCACTGTCGGTCTACATGCTGATCGCGATCCGCTACGAGGAGCACGACCTGACGGGTATCTTTGGAGACGATTACCGGCGGTACCGCTCGCAGGTTGGCATGCTGTGGCCGCGGTTCAGACGACGCAGCGCCTGAGCGAACCGGCGCCCCGCCGCTTCCTGCCCGCTTTTGCGAGGGTCAGAAGCCGAGGGTGAACCGGATCGCCGCGCCGAGGTCGTTGGGCGAATTGGCGATGTGCCCCGGGTCGCGCCGGTAGAACAGGTTGCCGCCGAGCCACGCATTGCCGGCGAGCATCGTCTTGCCGTAGCTGAGCTCGCCGTCGACTTCGCGCCCGCTCGGACGCAAGGACATGGTGGTAAAGCTGTCGGTCGCGATGCCGGTCGAATAATCGTACGACGTCGGCAGCATCATCCCGAAACCGCCATGCTCGATCCGCAGCGGCTGCGCGATCCGCAACGCCAGCGTGTCGCTGTCGCCGAGAATCCCCTGCTTCGCGAGGTCGAGCGAATAAGCGTCGGTCTGGAACTTGCCGCCGGCAAAGCCGGTCCAGCCGCGCCGCGCGGCGAGCGTCGCCGTCACTCCCGAGCCGAAGTCGTGCCGCGCCTCGGCGTCGAGGAACAAGGTGCTCGCTCCGCCGCCGCCGAGCGCGTTGCTCATGCGGCCGCCGAGGAGCGTCTGCCGCTCGTCGAGGCGGGTGATGCCGGCCTGGAGCCAGTTGCGTCCGAAGCGGTGGTCGACCGCCACCGTCGCGAGCCGATAGGGTGAGCCGGTCGCCCGCGTTTGCAGCTCCTGCCAGACGCTGCCGGATTCCGCGGACATCGTCACGCCGGTGCCGCCGAACTCGTGGCGGATCGCCATGCTGCTGTTGCGCTGGGCCAGGAATCCCGGGCTGCCCGCGATGTCGTTGGCGACCAGGAATGCTCCCTGCGAGGCGCCGGTCAGGCGCCGTTCCATGGACTTGGCGCCGTCGGCAAAGCCGAATGCAACCGCGGTCTTGTTGTCGATGCGGGCGACGGCCGAGCCGGCGATGAGCTTCGCCTTGCGCTGGTCCTGAGGCCCGACGTTCATCCGCTCGAGCTCGAAGCCCTGCGCGAGGTCGTGGCGCTGGCGCACGGTCATCGCGATCGAGACCGGGCCGGCGCTCCCGCCGGCGACGTGCATGTCGGTCGTCAGCGAACGGGTCAGCGGATGATCGACGGCCGCGTGGTGCAGCGTCTTGGCGAGGTTCATCACATAGGCACGGCTGTACCCGTCGAGGATGATCGCGCCCATCGAAGCACCCTTTGCAGCGTCGCCAGCGGCACCGGGCAGGTCGCCGTTGCTCCCTCCGACCGGGGTCTTGCTGTCGGCCAGCGAGGTTGCGCCCTGCGGCGCAAACGCCCGTGCAAGGTCGAGCGCGCCGTGGCCATAGGTGCTGTCGACGCCGGTTGGACCGAGATCGTCGGCGCTATTGAACAGGATCTGCACGATTTGCTTGCCGGTGAGATTGGGGAAGGCCTGGGCCATCAGCGCGACCGCGCCGGAAATCGTCGGCGCAGAAAAGCTCGTGCCTGACCACAGGTACTGCGTGCCGGTCTGATCCGGTGCGCGGTCGTCCACACCCACGGCCATCAGATAGAAATTGGCGCCCGCGCCAGCCATGTCGGAAAAGGTCGCGATCGTCGCATCGTCCGTGTTCAGCGCTCCCGCGATGATCACTGATCCGGGAAATTGCTGGGCTGGCGTCAGCGCGAACGGATCGGGGTCGACGGTCGAGTCATTGCCCGCCGCGATGACGAGCACGATGCCCGCGTCGACCGCGCGTTGCATCGCCGCGAGCAGCTGTGTCCCCGGTGTCGACCCGCCGAGCGAGAGGTTGATGACCTTGGCACCCGCGATGCGCGCGGCATCGATGCCCGAAGCGATAGCCGGATCGAAAAAGCTGCAGCCGTCGGAGCTCGAGCAGCTTCCAGGCTGATCCGCGCGCTCGCTGACGATGGTCGCGTTGAACGCCACGCCCATCGTGTTCTCGTTGTTCCTTGCCGCCGCAGCCACCGCGGTTACCGCCGTTCCATGGCCCCCATCGTCGCCGAGTGGACGAGTGCCCGCGACGTCGCCGCTCGCCGGGTCGATGCGTCCGGTGAATTCGTCGAGATTCGGATTGAGGCCGCTGTCGACCACCCCGATTTTCACGCCTGCGCCGGTCGCGCCGGCGTTGTACGCGGCGATGGCATTCGCAGCGACGGCGTAGTTGGAGGCTCGATACTCGGCTGTGTCGAAATCCGTCCCAGGTGTCGGAGTGGGCGTCGGCGTTGGCGTAGGTGTCGGTGTGGGCGTGGGAGTGGGTGTCGGGGTTGGCGTCGGCGTCGGCGTCGGCGTCGGTGTGGGGGTCGGCGTAGGCGTAGGCGTCGGAGTCGGTGTTGTGACCGGAGGCGGGGGAACGGGCGCGACGCCGCCGCCACCGCCACATGCAGACACGCTGAATGCGAGCACCACCGCGCACGCGCTCGACGCGAAAAGCTGCTTCGTCATTCTGGTTACTCCGCTCAAGCCGTTGAAACTGCACGGCTTCCCATTCCGGTTTATGGTTACCTCAACCTTTCAATTTGCTTAAGCCCTTGAATTCACTACGGCTCGTCGCAGCCATGGACCCTCGCTTCGCCCACGTTCGCGACTGGATCTTCGACCTAGACAATTGCCTGTATCCCGCCTCGACAGGACTGTTCGACCTGATCGACGAGCGCATGGCGGCCTATATCCAGCGGCTGCTCGACTGCGGCCCCGAAGAGGCGAAGCGAATCCAGAAATCGCATTTCCATGCCCATGGCACGACCCTCGCGGGGCTGATGGAAGAGCATCAAGTCGACCCGCACCATTTCCTCAGCGACGTGCATGACATCGCATTCGACCGGGTGCAATCCGACGAGCGCCTCGCGCGGCTCCTGCCGCGGCTGCCCGGGCGCCGCTTCATCTTCACCAATGGCGACGCGCCTTACGCCCGGCGCGTGCTCGACCGGATCGGCATCGCGGCGCATTTCGACGAGCTTCACGACATTCATGCGAGCAGCTACCGGCCCAAGCCTGACCCTCATGGGTACCGGCTGCTGTGCGAACGGTTCAATATCGATCCCGACCGCGCCCTGCTGGTGGACGACATGGTCCAGAACCTCGCGCCGGCCAAAGCCCTCGGAATGACGACGATTTGGGTCGACAACGGCTCCGAACGCGGCAACCACAATTACGACAGTGCCGTCGTCGATCAGCGCATCGGCGACGTCGGCGAGTGGCTCGAAGCGATTCTGGGGGACGCGGATGAATGAGCAGCTTCAGGCGGCGATCGACCGTGCGTGGGACGACCGCGAACGGCTCGGGCCGCAAACCGGCGGAGAGGTGCGTTCCGCGGTCGACGCGGCGATCGCCGCCCTCGATTGCGGCGAAGCGCGGATCGCCGAACCGGCCGCGGATGGGTGGACGGTCCACCAATGGCTCAAGAAGGCCGTGCTGCTGTCGTTCCGCCTCAACCCGATGGAAGCGATCTCCGGCGCCCCTGGCGGCGCTCATTGGTGGGACAAGGTGCCCTCCAAGTTCGCCGGCTGGGGCGAGAAGGAGTTCGCCGCCGCCGCCTTCCGCGCCGTGCCCGGGGCGATCGTGCGCCGCGGCGCCTTCATCGCGCCGGGAGCCGTGCTGATGCCGAGCTTCGTCAACATCGGCGCTTATGTCGGCGAAGGCACGATGGTCGACACTTGGGCGACGGTCGGAAGCTGCGCGCAGATTGGGCGCAACGTGCACATCTCGGGCGGCGCGGGCATCGGGGGCGTGCTCGAGCCGCTGCAGGCGGGCCCGGTGATCATCGAAGACGATTGCTTCATCGGCGCACGCTCGGAGGTCGCGGAGGGCGTCGTTGTCGAACGCGGGAGCGTGCTCTCGATGGGCGTCTTCCTCGGCGCTTCGACCAAGATCGTCGACCGCGCCACCGGCGAAGTGATCTACGGGCGCGTGCCGGCTTATTCGGTCGTGGTGCCCGGCGCGCTGCCCGGCAAGGACGGGGCGCCCGCGCTTGCCTGCGCGGTGATCGTCAAGCGGGTCGACGAGCGCACGCGATCGAAGACCAGCATCAACGAATTGCTCCGCGACTGATAAGCTGGGCTTATCGGCGGGACTCGAGCATTTGTTGGCTGCTCGACGCCGGAGTCCTTAGCTCGGGCGAGTCATGAAACCGGTCGACCCGCGAAGCTTCGAGCGCAACCCGGCGGACGCGCCCTGCGCCCCCGCAGGCGACAGCCGGTCGATGATCCGCGCCCAGATGAACGGCAGCGACTGGCTCCTCCTGCTGGTCCTTGCGGTGATCTGGGGCGCCGCTTTCTTCTTCATCGGCGTGGCGGTCCGTCACGTCCCGCCGCTCACCTACGTGTGGCTGCGCCTGACGATCGGCTCGGCGGCGCTGTGGTCGTACATGGTCCTGAAGCGCGAGCCGCTTGCGCTGCCACGGCAGGTCTGGGGTTCGATCCTGCTGCTCGCCATCCTCAACAATGCGCTGCCCTTCGCGCTGTTCGGCTGGAGCCAGACGCACATTGCCAGCGGGCTCGCCTCGATCCTCAACGCGACGACGCCGATCTGGGGCGTCCTCGTCGCCCATTTCCTCACCTACGACGAGCGGATGAGCCCGCGCAAGGTCGCCGGGGTCCTGCTCGGCTTCGGCGGAGTCGCGGCGATGATCGGCCCGTCGCTTCTCTCGAACATCGGCAGCAGCGGCCTTGCCGAGCTCGCCTGCGTCGCCGCATCCTTGAGCTATGCGCTGGCCGCCGTGTGGGCGCGCCGGTTCAAGCGCCTAGGGATCTCGCCGTTCAGCGTTACGACCGGCCAGCTGACCGCGGGAGCGCTGGTGATGCTGCCCTTCTCGATGATCGTCGACCGCCCGTGGACTCAAGCGATTCCACCGGCCAGCGCCTGGGCAGCGATTGCGGCGCTCGCGATCTTCTGCACCGCGCTCGGCTACGTGCTTTACTTCCGCCTAATCGAGCATGCCGGCGCGACCAATGCGCTGCTCGTCACGCTGCTGGTGCCCCCCGTCGCCATCCTTCTCGGCGCCACCTTCGTCGGCGAGACTCTTGCACCGCAGGATTTCGCCGGCCTCGGCCTGATCGCGCTCGGTCTTGCCGCGATCGACGGGCGGGTCGTCAGCCTCCTTGGCCGACGCCGCCCTCGGCGAGCAGCTTAGCAGCCGCCCCGCTCGTCCAGTCCTGGTCGCCGACGTAGCGCCAGACTTCCTTGCCGTTCGCGTCGTAGAGAACCGAGGTCGGAAGCACTTCCGCGTTCAGCGCGCCCGAAAGCGCCATCTTCGAATCCTGGTAGGACTGGAGCGACTGGATGCCGTGCTTCTGCAGGAATGCGACGACCGACGCGTGCGGCGCATCGTCCTGGCTGATCGCGACGACGTTGAGGCGCCCGGCCTCGGACCGTGCCACCTGGTCGAGGGTGGGCAGCTCCTTGACGCAGGGCGCGCACCAGCTCGCCCACAGGTTCACCAGCGTCGGCTTCCCCGCGAAATGCTTGAGCGACAGCGCCTTCCCGGCCGGGTCGTCGAAGCTCACGGCCGGCGCCGGGGTGCCTTTGTGCGTCCGGTCGACGCCCTTGACCTGCCCCTCCGCCGCGGCCGGCGGATTGTACGCCGCCTGCTGCTGGGGAGCCTTGTGGCACGAGGCGAGCGCGACGAAGGCGCAGCCGATGAGGAGAAAGCGCATGCCGCTCGGCTAGCCTAAGCGGCGGCGAACGGCTAGTCGGCGGGGATGAAGTTGACGCGCATCATTGCCGCTGCGGGGATCGTCCTTCTCGCCGGCTGCGGCCGCGTCGCCGAGCTCAAACCGGCCAAGGGCGAGCCGCTGCCGGTCAAGCCGCTGATGGCGCGCACGACCCCGACTCCGGCCGACCTGCTGACCATCCCGACCTACGCCAAACCGGACCGCGTCGACGAGCTGATGAAGCGCTCGCAGCCGCGCCCGCTCGATCCGTTCGACCTGCCGCCGCCGACCGGCGGGTCCGCGCCCTCGCTCCCGCCAGGCTCCGAAACGGGCCCGACACCGGCGCAGCCGGCAACGGGTACGCAACCCGCGCCCGGGATGCCCGTTACGACGCCTCCTGCAACCACTCCCGGAGACTGATCCGCAAATGCCTACCCGCGTCCGCAAGGCGGTGTTCCCCGTCGCCGGCCTCGGCACCCGCCTGCTGCCAGCCACCAAGAGCATCCCGAAGGAGATGATCACGGTCGTCGACCGACCGCTGATCCAGTACGCGGTCGACGAGGCGCGCGAGGCGGGGATCGAGGAGCTGATCTTCGTCACCGGCCGCGGAAAGTCTTCGCTGGTCGACTATTTCGACCAGGCGTTCGAGCTCGAAGCGACGCTCAGGGACAAGGGCAAGAGCCTCGACATTCTCGCTCCGTCGAACGCTAAGTTCGGCGAGGTCGTGGCGGTCCGCCAGCAGCAGCCGCTCGGGCTGGGCCACGCGGTCTGGTGCGCGCGGCACATCGTCGGCGACGAGCCGTTCGCGGTGCTGCTTCCCGACGAGCTGATGATGGGCAAGCCCAATTGCCTCGCCCAGATGATGGAGGCCTACGAGCAGGTCGGCGGCAATATCGTCGCGGCGCTCGAAGTGCCGGACAGCGAAACTCACAAATATGGCGTGATCGACCCCGGCGCGACCGACGGCCGCCTGACCGAGATCCGCGGAATGGTCGAAAAGCCCGCGCCCGGCACCGCCCCGTCGAACCTGATGCTTCCCGGCCGCTACATCCTCCAGCCCGAGGTGGTGCGCGCGCTCGACGCGAAGGAGAAAGGCGCAGGCGGCGAAATCCAGCTCACCGACGCGATGGCGAGGCTGATCGGCAAGCAGCCGTTCCACGCCTTCCTGTTCGACGGCGAGCGCTACGATTGCGGAAGCGCGGTCGGGTTCGTGATCGCCAACATCGCCGTCGCCATGCAGCGCGAGGACGTTTCGCCCGCCGTGCGTCAGTTCCTGAGCGGCGTTTAAGCCTCCAACTCGACGTCCCAGTAGAGATAGTCGCGCCAGCTATCGTGGAGATAGTTGGGCGGGAAGGCGCGACCATGCTCCTGAAGCTGCCAGGTGGTCGGACGGATCGGCTCGCGATGCGGGTGCATGTGAGCTTCGGCCGGGGTGCGGCCGCCCTTCCGCAGGTTGCACGGCGCGCAGGCGGTCGCGACATTCTCCCACGTGGTGCGGCCGCCATGGGCGCGCGGCACGACATGGTCGAACGTCAGTTCGTGCGCCGACCCGCAATAAACGCAGCGGAATTTGTCGCGAAGGAAGAGGTTGAACCGCGTGAAGGCCGGATATTCGTTCGGGCGCACATAATCGCGAAGCGCGATCACGCTGGGCAGCTTGAGCGCCATGCTCGGGCTGTGCACTTCGCGGTCGTAATGCGCGACGACGTCGACCCGTTCGAGGAACATCGCCTTGACCGCGGTCTGCCACGGCCACAGCGAGAGCGGGTAGTAGGACAGCGGCGTGTAATCGGCGTTGAGCACCAGCGCCGGGCAGCTTTCGGGGTGTCGGATCAGCTCGGGATGATACATGCGGCGGACGCAAGCCTTTCGTTCGGTTCGAACCGAACTTGCAGCTCTCCGGCCTCGTCGCACTCAAGGAGGAGAGGCTTGCACGGCCCGTCTTCCCTTGTCGCCCGCCGGATGCCACCCCGGCGCGACATGCCTAAAAGAGCATTTCCACTGACTCAGCGTCAAGAGTCGTTTGAGTCACACCCGCAATGATTGTGACGCGCTTCGCCCCTTCGCCCACGGGAAGGCTGCATCTCGGCCACGCGTACAGCGCCGTGCTGGGGCACGAGCGGGCGCGCGCGAGCGGCGGCAAGTTCCTGCTGCGGATCGAGGATCTCGACCCGACGCGGTGCCGGCCCGAGTTCGTCGACGGCATCATGGACGACCTGCGCTGGCTCGGCCTCCAGTGGGACGAGCCCCTGTTGGTGCAGTCCGGGCGCACCGCCGCCTACGACGCTGCGCTAGACGATCTCAGGGCACGCGGGCTCGCCTTCGCCTGCTTCTGCACGCGCGCGGATATCGCCCAGTCGCTAACCGCGCCGCATGGGGACGCCGCGACTTCCTATCCGGGCACCTGCCGCGCGCTGCCCGATGATCCGGAGCGGCGGGCGACGATGCCGCATTGCTGGCGGCTCGATTCGGCCAAGGCGCTCCAGCTCACCGGCCTTCCCTCGTGGACGGAGGCCGGCGGCAGGCGCTTCGAAGCGAGCGAACGCGACATCGGCGACGCGATCCTCGCGCGGAAGGACGCCCCGGCATCCTACCACCTCTCCTGCGTCGTCGACGATGCCGCGAGCGGCGTGACGACGGTCGTTCGCGGCGCCGACCTTCGCGCGTCGACCCCGATCCAGCGCCTGCTCCAGACGCTGCTCGCGCTGCCGGAGCCGACCTATCTCCATCACCCGCTGGTCGCGCACGCCGACGGCCGCCGGCTGGCCAAGCGCGATCTCGCCCCAACGCTCGCCGCGATGCGCGACGGCGGCGTCGATGGGCTACAGCTCGCCGCCGAGCTTCCGGCGGGCAAGCTTCCCCTTGGTTTCGCGTTGATCGACGCCTAAGGCGCTGCCTATGCGGATCGGGCTTCTCATCCTCCTGCTGCTGGCGATGGCGGGGGTGGTCTACGTGCTGGTGCGAGGCGTCATCGCCATGGCCTCGGGCAAGGACGTGACGGGCGAGCAGTCGCAGATGTGGATGCGGCGCCGAGTGCTCTTCCAGGCGGTCGCGATCGTCATCGTGATCCTCATACTGGCGGTCGCCGGGGCCTCCTCGAGCCACTAGGTCGGCCCCGCTTGGTCAAGCTCAACAAGATCTACACGCGCACCGGCGACGGCGGCAGCGCCGGGCTGGTCGACGGCAGCCGCGTCAGCAAGGCGAGCCTGCGCATGGCCGCGATCGGCGAGATTGACGAGGCCAACGCGGCGGTCGGCCTTGCCATCGCCGCGCTCGGCGGCGGCGACGTCGCCTACCGCCTGCTCCAGGTGCAGAATGAGCTGTTCGATCTCGGCGCCGATGCCGCGACGCCTGGCGAGGTCGAAGGCGCGCTCCGCATGATCCCCGGCCAGGTGGCGCGGCTCGAGGTCGAGATCGACGAGATGAACGCGGCTCTCGAACCGCTGACCAGCTTCATCCTTCCGGGCGGCTCTCCCGCGGTCGCCGCGCTTCATCTAGCGCGGACGGTGGTGCGCCGCGCCGAACGCGCCGCGGTCGCGCTGAACGAATCCGAGCCGCTCAACCCGCACCTTCTCGCCTACCTCAACCGGCTGTCGGACCATCTTTTCGTCGCCGCCCGGTTCGTCGCTGCACGCGAAGGCGGAGACGTCCTGTGGCAACCCGGCGCCACCCGGTCGTAGCCCACGCGACACAAGAGCCGATTTCGTCTAAGGCGCGCAGCCCTATGGCGACGCATGCTCGGCAAGGCCCTTGCGGCGACCTCGCTTCTCGCCTGTTCGCGACGAGGAAGCTGACGCTCGATCTCGCCGCGCCGCTGTCGGACGCGGACGCGACGATCCAGCCGTTTCCCGACGCCTCGCCGGCCAAATGGCACCTCGCGCACACCAGCTGGTTCTTCGAGACCTTCGTGCTGCGCGACCACGTGCCCGGCTACGGCGCGTTCGACGAGCGCTACGCCTTCCTGTTTAACAGTTATTACGAAGCCGAAGGGCCGCGCCACGCGCGTCCGCGCCGGGGAATGCTGAGCCGCCCCTCGCTCGATGAGGTCCGCGCCTATCGCGCTTATGTGGACGAAGCGCTCGAGCGGGCGCTCCCCCAGCTTCCGCCAGCCGCGCTCGACCTCATCGAACTCGGCATCAACCATGAGCAGCAGCACCAGGAGCTGTTCCTCACCGACATTCTCGCGACCTTCGCCGAGAGCCCGCTGGAACCGGCCTATGGCGCGCTTCCGCTTCCGCAATGCTTCGCCGCGGAGCCGCTATCGTGGCACCCGGGCCGGGAGGGGATCGTCGAGATCGGCGCACCCGACGGCGGCTTCGCGTTCGACAGCGAGCGCCCGCGCCACCGAGTCTTCCTCAGCCGCCACGAAGTCGCCAACCGCCGCGTCACCAACGGCGAGTGGCGCGACTTCATCGATGCCGGCGGTTATCGCACGCCGACGCTGTGGCTTTCGGAAGGCTGGGACTGGGTCCAGCGCGAGCAGGTCGCGGCACCGCTCTACTGGCGCGACGGCGGGACTGAATTCACCCTCGCGGGGCGGCGCGCGATCGACTGGGCCGCGCCCGTCGCGCATGTCAGCTATTACGAAGCCGACGCCTTCGCCCGCTGGGCGGGAGCGCGCCTCCCCACCGAGGCCGAGTGGGAGGATTTCGCCTCCTCGGCCGACCCGTCGCTCGGCAACCAGGTTGACGAGGCAGGACCTGTCCTGCCTCGCCCCGGCGGCGGCGTGTTCGGCGACGTGTGGGAATGGACCCAGAGCGCCTTCGCCTCCTACCCCGGCTTCGCCCCGGCGGCAGGCGCCGTGGGCGAGTACAACGGGAAGTTCATGAGCGGGCAATTCGTGCTCAAGGGCGCGAGCTGCGCGACCCCGCGCGGGCACAGCCGCGCTTCCTACCGCAACTTCTTCCCGCCGAGCGCTCGGTGGCAGTTCACGGGGCTGAGACTTGCTCGCGACGCCTGATCCCCAGACGAGCGCGTTCCGGGAGGATGTTCTCGCCGGCCTGTCGGCGCCGATTCCGGCGATCCCCGCCCGCTGGCTCTACGACCGCCGCGGGTCCGAGCTGTTCGACCAGATCGCGCGGCTCGAATCCTATTACCCGACGCGCACCGAGACGGCGCTTCTCCACGACATCGTGGCCGAGGTCGCCGGTCGAGTGCCGAAAGGCGCGGCGGTAGTCGAATTCGGTGCGGGCTCCGCGACCAAGACCCCGATCCTGCTCGGGGCGATTTCACCGGCCGCCTACGTGCCGGTCGATATCTCGGGCGACTATCTCGAGCAGAGCGCGCGCGAGCTTCAGCAGCGGGTGCCCGGCGTCGAGGTCCTTCCGGTCGTCGCCGACTTCGCGCGCCCGTTCAGGCTTCCGGCCGAGATCGCCGGCCTCCCCAAGCTGGGCTTCTTCCCCGGTTCGACCATCGGCAATTTCGTGCCGTGGAGCGCGACCGACCTGCTGCGCCAATTCCGCGCGCTGCTAGGCCCCTGCTCGCAATTGCTGATCGGCATGGACCGGGTGAAGCCGCCCGAGCGGCTGCTCGCGGCCTACGACGAGCCGGAAGGGATCACCGCCGAGTTCAACCTCAACCTGCTCGAGCGGATCAACCGTGAGCTCGACGGCGACATCCCGCTCGACGCCTTCCGGCACGAGGCGCGCTGGAGCGAGATATTGTCGCGCATCGAAATGCACCTGGTCGCGACGCGCGACGTCCGCTTTTCGATCGCCGGCCACGAATTCAGCTTCGCCGCGGGCTCCTCGATCCACACCGAGAACAGCCACAAGTACGGGCCGCGCAGCGGGCGGGTGCTGCTGCTCGGCGGCGGCTGGACTCCAGTAGCGGAATGGACCGACGCCGAAGCCGACTTCGCGGAGATCCTCGCCGTTGCCGAGCCGGAGAGGTTTGCGCCCTAACAACGGCGCGGCTAAGCCACCGGCATGCTTGTTGCCCTCGTCGACATTGCCGACCTTCTGCTGACCATCCTCACTTGGGTGATCATCATCCAGGTGGTGCTGAGCTGGCTCCTCGCCTTCAACGTGCTCAACACGAGCTCGAACGGCGTTCGGACCTTCGCCGTCGCGATCGACCGGCTGACCGCGCCGCTCTATCGGCCGATCCGCCGCATCCTTCCCGATTTCGGCGGGATCGATTTTTCGCCGCTGGTCATCTTGATCCTCATCCAGGTCATCAAGAAGCTGCTCGCGGGCGTCGTCACCCAATATTATTTCGGCGGATGACCGCGAAGCGGATCGACGGGAAGGCCGCCGCGCAGGCGGTACGCGACCGCGTTGCGGCGCATGTGCCCGAGTTCGAACGGCGTGCCGGCCGCCCCCCCGGGCTGGCGACGGTCCTCGTCGGTGAGGATCCGGCGAGCGCCGTCTACGTCCGATCGAAGAATCGCGCGACCGCCGAAGCGGCGATGGCGAGCTTCGCGCACAACCTTCCCGACACGACCACGGAGGACGAGCTGCTGCAGCTGGTCCTCGACCTCAACGCCGACGAGCGGGTCGACGGGATCCTGGTCCAGCTTCCGCTGCCCAACCAGATCGATGCCGCGCGGGTGATCGCCACGATCGACCCTTCCAAGGACGTCGACGGCTTCCATGCGATCAACGCCGGCCGGCTCGCGACCGGGCTGGACGCGCTGGTGCCGTGCACGCCGCTCGGCTGCCTCCACCTGCTGAGGTCCGAGCTCGGCGATCTCTCTGGGCTCAACGCCGTGGTGGTCGGCCGCTCCAACATCGTCGGCAAGCCGATGGCGCTGCTCCTGCTTGGCGAGCACGCGACCGTCACCATCGCCCATTCGCGCACGCGCGACCTTTCCGAGGTGGTGCGGCGCGCCGACATCGTGGTCGCGGCGGTCGGCAGGCCGGAGATGGTCCGCGGCGACTGGATCAAGCCCGGCGCCACCGTGATCGACGTCGGCATCAACCGCGTCCCGACCGATGACGGCAAGGGCCGGCTGGTCGGCGATGTCGCTTATGACGAGGTCGCCGAGGTCGCGTCGGCGATCACCCCCGTGCCGGGCGGCGTCGGCCCGATGACGATCGCGATGCTCATGCGCAACACCCTCGTCGCGGCGCACCGCAGGGCGGGCTTCGAGGACCCCGAAGGCCTGTGATCGAGCTGTTCGGCTCGGCCCTCGTCACCTTCCTGGTGATCATCGATCCGCCGGGCTGCGCGCCGATCTTCGCCGGGCTGACCCGCGGCACGTCGCCTGCGCATCGCCGGGCGATGGCGATCCGCTCGTCGCTGATCGCCTGGGCGATCCTGATGTTCTTCGCGCTGCTCGGCCGTCCGCTGCTTCAGTGGCTCGGGATCAGCCTTGCGAGCTTCCGCATCGCCGGCGGGATCATGCTGTTCTTCATCGCCATGGACATGGTGTTCGAGCGGCGAACCGAGCGGCGCGAGAAGCGCGCGGAATCGATCGAGGGGACGCCGGAGGCCGAGGACATCAGCGTTTTCCCGATGGCCATGCCGATGATCACCGGCCCGGGATCGATCGCCAGCGCCATGCTGTGGGTCTCGCGCGCCG
>Ga0068852_100000988_pt1 | contig 18746 bp, 20 predicted proteins | sample KBSCornC22_FD_66594 | JGI IMG/M metagenome (GOLD analysis project Ga0068852, IMG submission 66594) | Corn rhizosphere microbial communities from Kellogg Biological Station, Michigan, USA - KBS Corn C2-2 | ecosystem: Host-associated > Plants > Roots > Rhizosphere > Soil ... | reverse complement strand
AACGGTTTTTTTGTTGTTACCCTGACAGCCGCGCTGGTCCCAATTGTAATTGCTGCTGTTGAATGGTCCAGAGAAAGGCTTCCTACATTGGCAAGACAGCCGTCACTGGAGCCAATACAAAAAGTCGTGTTTGGTGGAAGAATTAACTCTTCTGCAATTGTGCGATTCTCTAATTTTTTTGTATACCGTGTTGCTACCGCTTCGGAAAGTTTTTCTTCATCAATGCCTGCAAAATTTAAGGCTTCCGTTTCCCATTTGAGCGAATGAATGTTGAACAGTCCTGTTGCTGATGCAATAGAATAATCAATTTTATATTCATCAAACAGCCGCTGCCAGATAAACTCTTTAATGGAAATAAACTTATACGCCTGTTCAAAAATTTTGGGTTCATTTTCCTTGATCCATTTGATCTTGCAAAGCGGTGACATCGCGTGTATTGGTGTGCCTGTGGCCTCGTAAATCTTTTTTCCGCTGCCCGTTGTTCTCAACTTTTCTGCAATAGAACTGCTCCTGGTATCCGACCAAAGAAGGGCATTCATCAGCGGCTTTCCGTTTCTATCGACCGCAAAAATGCTGTGCATGGCAGTGCTTAACGAAATCAACTGTGGAGGTGCTTTTAGATCATCAATGAGTTTTTTTATGATCTGCTTAAACATTTCAAATGCAAACAAAGGGTCCTGCTCATCTTTATTTATGGATTGATCTGCGGCATAGAAAATTTGTAGCGAACAAATTGGTTTTCCTGTTTCGTTTACTGAGACGGCTTTTATACTTCCCGTTCCAATATCAATACCCGTTACATAAGCTTGCGGCATGCGGTTGTGTTGGCTATTAAATTAGTTTCAATTTCGTTATAAAAGAATAAATGAAAATAAAACAGTGAAAATTGATTTGGTAAGCTTTTGTGTTCAGGTATCAGCATGGTAAACAAGTTGCTTCGCCTGAATAAATCCGGATCTGGATGAAACAAACGATGACCGGACCCAAAGCACAGCTGCACAAAATAAACTTGTAAGCGGCGCGGGGTTGCTTTTTAACCAGGTGCGTGTTGATACTAAAACTAATTGTGAAAAATTAGTTGCCAGTCAAAAAAAATTGTTTTTGCAATCAATTTATCCGAAAAAATATTGCTGACAGCAATTGAAAACAGCGCGGACAAATCCACTAAGGGTTTTTAAACATCATTCTCATCAAAGGAAAGTTCAATTTTTTTTCTATTTGCCTGCACTTTGCGATAAGAGATGCCTGCCGTGTCTAACATTCTTTTGCTTGCAACAGAAACCTCGGAGCCCTCATATTTGTTGCTCAAATAAATTACTTCCTTTATTCCCGATTGTATGATTGCTTTGCTGCACTCGTTACAGGGAAACAGGGCTGTATAAATTCTGCATCCTGAAAGATCCATTCCAATATTGTTGAGAATGGCATTCAACTCGGCATGACACACGTAAGGATATTTTGTTTGTAAAAAGTCCCCGGTTTTTTCCCATGGAAAATCTTCGTCGCTGCAGCCCATTGGCAAGCCGTTGTAACCCGCTCCAACAATTTTGTTTTGTTGATTCACAATGCAGGCGCCTACTTGTGTATTGGGATCTTTGCTGCGACGACCACTAAGCAATGCAACGCCCATAAAATATTCATCCCAATTAATGTAATCTGTTCTCTTTGCCATAAAATTCTAATGAAAAGATGAAGATATTCAAATCGGGATAATGACGGGTTGGTAAAAATCAAGGCCTGCACTGGCACATTTGTTGGGACAACGACATTCAAAAGGAGGTTTCAATGGCTGAAAGAAACACGGAGGGGCGCCAAAGAACGGTATACCATGTGGTGCCGAATGCCTCGGCAGAACGCTGGGTGGTATCGCAGGAAAACGCAGAGTTTCGCCGGGAATTTGATAAAAAGGAAGAAGCTGTAGAGTTTGCAAAACAACGCGCAAGACAGGCTCCGCTGGCACAAGTGAAAGTTCATAATAAGGACGGGAATATGGAGTACGAATCTACTTACGGCGACGACCCGCGCAGCACACCAAGCTGATTTTGACAGATAGTTTAATTAATTCAGAGTTTTGCCGGATACCGTCCGGTGAAACTTTTTGCTGAAAAACCAATGGGATTTTTTCCGTTTTTAAAGCAGCCTGGATTGCTGTTCATTGACCGGTATCAGTATCGCGGTCCTGAGATGGCTCTTCGAATCAGTGCTACTATTAAAGTAAAAAGTGCCGAACCAATAACAGCCCAAATAATGGGAAAAGTTTTCCCTCCAATGTTGATGGCAAGCATTTCCGGGAGACCGAATTTTCCGGCTACCCACAAACCGATGTAAGCCCCGATAAATCCAACTACAATCGAAACTAAACAACCGCCAAGGTCATACCCGGCAAGAGATTGACCGACGCCGCCACATATTGCAGCTATAATAAGAAGAACTATTAATTCAGTAATTGTCATAATTGTTGGTTTGGTTACCAACCTGCAATTTGAATGCCGCGGTTTCAACTTAGTTAATAACTAAATTTTGAAACGCTTAGATTTGCGAATCAAAATTTCTTAATCATGCAGAGACTTTTTTGTTTTATCACACTTTTATTCTCTCTCACTTCTTTTTCTCAAAACGACACTTCTAAGTACAATTACCAAACTGAGTTCTCACCCCTTTTTTATCCCCCTTCTGTTAATGAGTTTCGTTCGGCTAACGGCGAACCCGGACCGAAGTATTGGCAAAACAGGGCAAGCTATCAAATCAACGCAACGCTTGACGATGTAAATGATGCCATAAGCGGAAGCGAAACAATTACTTACACAAACAACAGTCCGCACAACCTGCCGTTTCTCTGGCTATATGTAGAAGAGAATCTTTATGAACAATCTTCCCGCGGACAGGCGAAAATGCCCGCAACAGCAAGAAGCCGCTATGGTGACGTAAATTCAACGTTCAATGGAGGATATAAAATTGCATCAGTAAAATTGCTAACCACAGCCAATGGGAAAACTACAGAAACAACATTGCAACCTGTTATTTCTGATACAAGAATGCAATTACGATTGCCATCGGCAGTAAAAGCAAATGGTGGCACTGTCAAATTGAAGATTGTGTACTCATACAACATTCCCGCGGAAGGATCTGACAGAACAGGAATTCTTTCAACGCAAAACGGCAAAATCTACGCTGTAGCACAATGGTATCCAAGAATGTGTGTGTTTGATGATGTACAGGGTTGGAACACGCTTCCTTATTTGGGGGCCAGTGAATTTTATTTGGAATATGGAGATTTTGATGTGTACATCACTGCGCCTGCAAATCATATTGTTGTTGCTTCGGGCGAATTGCAAAATGAAAAAGATGTTTTGACCCCGCAACAAATTTCAAAACTGGCCTCTGCAAGAAACAGCGATAAAACAGTTGTGATTCGCTCTGCAGAAGAAGTAAATGATCCTGCATCGAGGCCAAGAAAGGATAAACTGACATGGCATTACAAGATCAATAATGCGAGAGATTTTTCGTGGGCATCTTCCAAGGCATTTATTTGGGATGCGGCAAGAATTGATTTCCCTAGCGGAAGAAAAGGTCTTGCCATGAGTGTTTACCCTGTTGAATCAGACGGTCAGGATGCATGGGGCAGAGCAACCGAATATGTAAAGGGTAGTTTGGAAAATTATTCCAAGCGTTGGTTCGAATACCCGTACAACACTGCAACCAATGTTGCCTGCAATATCAATGGAATGGAATATCCATCAATTGTTTTTTGTAATTCCAAATCAAAGGGTGCGGGCTTGTTTGGTGTAACCGATCATGAATTTGGTCACACCTGGTTTCCAATGGTGGTTGGAAGCAACGAACGCAAGTATGGTTGGATGGATGAAGGATTCAACACCTTCATCAATTCATTAGCTGTGCAGGATTTCAATAAAGGAGAATACTACAGAAAAGGTCAGGCGCCCAGTGCAAGATATTTTTCCCAAAATTTAGAACCAATTTTAACCACTCCCGATGCAATGAAAGAAAGAAATATCGGGACCTTGCTTTATGCAAAACCGGGTTATGCATTAACTGTGTTAAGAAATGAGATTCTCGGCCCTGAACGTTTTGATTATGCATTTCAAACTTACATTCGTCGTTGGGCTTACAAGCATCCTACACCTTTTGATTTTTTCAGAACGATGGAAGACGTTGGCGGTGAAGATTTATCATGGTTCTGGCGTTCATGGTTCTTCAGCACAGATCAATTGGACCAGTCAATAAAAAGTGTAACCTATGCGAACAATGATCCCAAGGATGGCGCCTTGGTTACTATTGATAACTTAGGGAAGATGGCAATGCCGGCTTATTTGCAATACACAACTGCAAGCGGAAAAACCGACATGGTAAAAATTCCGGTTGAAGTATGGCAAAGCAATACAAGTTGGACAGTGAAACTAAAAACCACCGAGGCTTTGCAATCTGTTACGATCGATCCTGAACATGTTTTCCCTGATGTTAACTACAATAACAACACCTGGAAAGCACAATAAATTTTTAAACGAAAACCAGCAAATTGCCCCGAATTTCCGGGGCAATTTTTTTAAACAGGGATAGGTGAGTGTAACCCGCTTTAAATTCAATTTGCTTCGTCAGCTTTTATAATCGTGCAGTTGTGAAAAATAATTGGAACCGGGTTCAAACAAATACTTTTTGAAAAATCCTTGATCTGCCATAGGATGAGCTTGGACTCAACTGTTTTGTGCAGAGCGATGCATCTGGCTGTCCTCATTATTCTGATCTTAAATTTTCTGCCGGACTACTAAGCGCTGCCTTTGCTGAATAAAACATTGCGGTTGCCGTTGCGGTAATTACAATTATAAATGCAGATACAATAAAGGGCACAAAAGACAAACCTGTATTGTATGGAAATATTTGCAGCCATTTATTCATGAAATACCAGGCAATAGGGAAGGCAATAAATGCAGAGATCAGCGCAAGCCACAAATAATTTTTTGTAATCAATGTCACAACCTGCAAAATGCTGGCACCCATTACACGTCTTATACTAATCTCTTTTTGTTTTTGTTGGGTGGTAAAGGCAGTGAGGCCAAGCAAACCAAGACAGGTGATGATGATGGTAAGGATTGAAAACGCTGCAAAAATTTTTCCCCTTTTTTGATCGGCCGCATATTGCGAATTAAAGTCCTGGTCAAGAAATTTATACTCGAATGGCAGTTGAGGAAAATATTTTTTCCACACAGATTCCGTTTTTGCTATGGAGTTATGAATATTTGAAGTGTTTATTTTTATCTGAATCATATTGCTGTTTGGCCCGTAGAACAAAAGCAATGGAGCGATTGGATTGTACAATGATTTTTGATGAAAATCTTTAAATACACCAATGACTTCAAGGTAGTTGTTTGAAGTATCGCCGGGGAATTTTAAACGTTTGCCCAAAGGTTCGTCCCAGCCAAAGTAGTCTGCCATTGACTGGTTTACAACAATGCTATGTAAAGTGTCCGCCAGGCTGGAAAAGTTTCTTCCTTTTATTATTTTAATTCCGAGAACATCAAAGAAATGTTCGTCCGCGTTGTAACATTCAACCGCCTTGTTTACGTTGCCGTTCTTTGTTTCAACAACGAACAAATTCAGATTGATATTGCTATTGCCCGGATAGGAGTTGGCAGTACCAACCTGTTTAATTCCTTGCAACCCTCGCAGTTCGTTATTCATCGCAAAAATTTTGCTTCGTTCATCCTGTCCGGTGTTGACAATAACGGTCATGACCTGGTTTTTATCAAATCCTAAATCTTTTTGGCGAACGTAATTTAATTGCGAATAGACAACCCAGGTACAAATGAGCATGACCATGGCAATGGAAAACTGCAATACGACCAGTGTTCTCCTGAGATTGACATTGGCTGATGCTTTGGAGAGCGAACCCTTTAAAATATTTACAGGTTTGAATGAAGAAAGATAAAAGGCCGGGTAGCTGCCGCCAACAAGGCCGGTAAAAAATGTGACAGCAATCAATAATCCGATGTTCAGTGGCTTGAACAAGGTGGCAACCGTAAATTCTTTTCCCGACAAGGAATTAAACAAAGGCAATAAAATAATGACGAGGCAAACACTCAAAAAAACGGCAATAAAGGCGGTAATTAAAGATTCACTCAGAAATTGTGATATCAATTGCTCCTTAGATGATCCTGTAACTTTTCGAATTCCAATTTCTTTGGCCCTTCTTGCCGACCTTGCGGTAGTTAAATTCATATAATTGATGCAGGCAATGAGCAACATAAAAAAAGCTACTGACGAAAATATCCAGATGTAAGACATGCTTCCCAATTCTTCCGGCTCCATTTGCAGGTTTGAATGCAAGTGTATGGAGGTTATGTTTTGCACATCATATCTCATGCTTACCTCAAATTGTTTAAAAAAAGGTTCTACAAACTTTTTGTAAACGATATCCAGCTTTTTGTTGAAGGCATTGATATTGGTTCCGGGTTTTAGGAGCAGGTAAGTATAATAAGAAAAGTTTCCCCAGTTCTGTTGCCCGTCCTGCACGGGCATATTTTTTAAAATTGTGGACATGGCAATGAGCATGTCAAACCGTATGTGCGAGTTTTCAGGTACGTCTTCAATAACCCCGGTTACCTTATAAGTGTCATAAACGGTTTTTAAAGTTTTTCCGATTGCATATTCATGTTTGCCAAAATATTTATCGGCCAGGGACCTGGTAATGACAATATCAAAAGGGGCTTTTAATGCCGTTGAAGCATTGCCCTGTAAAAATTTATAGCTGAATACACTGAAGATGGTACTGTCAACATAAAAGATCTTTGTTTCGTAAAAACTGTTTTCGCCATTCTTGAAAAGCGTACGTTCCCTGCTGTTGAAGCGAACCATTTCCTCTACTTCGGGATAATCTTTTTTCAGTTGTGGTCCAAGCGGCAATTGGGTTATCGCCCAATTGGTGTTTTTATCTTTTTCATGTATGTATGAGTTGATCCTGTAAATGCGATCAGCATTTTTGTTATAACGGTCATAGCTCAATTCATCAGTCACATAGAAAATGAGGAAAAGGCTGAAAGTAATGCCAATGGTTAATCCCAAAATATTCAAGAAGCTGTACCATTTGTCCTTGCGCAAATTGCGAAGTGCAATACGCATAAGATTCCGTATCATGTAAACGCATTTGCTTTTAGACGTATGACATGAAAAAAGGTTACTGCAGAATCCTGGAAGGGAACCTGGCGTAATTGGCTGTCGCCGTTTAGTGAGGCATGATAAAATTATGTTTAGCTGTTTTTCACATACTTTACCTTTAGCGATATGAAACAAGTTGTAACCTTTTTCTTCATAACAATGAGCCTTGGTGTTTTTGCACAGGGTGCTGCAGGCGATTCTGCTTACATACACGACAACTTTATCAAAAAAGAATTCCGCATTACGATGCGTGATGGTGTAAAGCTTTTTACAAGTGTCTACATCCCAAAAGATACCTCAGAACAATATCCATTTCTAATGGTGAGAACTCCGTATTCCGTTGCCCCTTACGGAGAAAATAATTATACAAGAAGGTTGCATCCCAATGCGTTACTTGCTCACGAAAAATTCATATTTGTTTTCCAGGATGTTCGGGGCAGACATATGAGCGAGGGACAATTTAAAGAAATGACACCCGCCATTGACAATAAAAAAGATAATACGGAGGTCGATGAGAGTAGCGACACTTATGATACTATCGATTGGCTCTTGAAAAATATCCAGCACAACAATGGTAAGGTGGGCATTTGGGGCATTTCTTATCCGGGCTTTTATGCATCGGCATCATTACCCAACGCGCATCCCGCAATTAAGGCAGTTTCTCCACAGGCCCCTGTCACCGATGAATTTGAAGGAGATGATGCCTATCATCGGGGAGCTTTCTTTTTAATGGACAACTTTAGTTTTGAAAACTTTTTTGATGCTCCACGCAATGGTCCGCGAATTCAAAATCCGCCACTTGATTCTGCACTTGATATCAAAGAAGTCTATGATTTTTATTTAAAGACCGGAGCGCTGCATAATTTCAATGACCTGTATTTTCATGACCGCGCAAAAATCTGGAACGAATATTTAGAGCATTCAACAAAAGATTCATACTGGCAGGCAAGAAATATTCGTCCCCATTTAAAAAATGTAAAGCCTGCAACACTGGAAGTGGGAGGCTGGTTTGATGCCGAAGATATGTTTGGTGCGCTGAACACTTATAAAGCGATCGAAAAACAAAACGTCGCCAATCAAAATTATTTGGTAATGGCACCCTGGACACACGGTGCGTGGTCGGCAAGAAACTGGGACCATTTTGCAGCTTATAAATTCGGACAAAATCTTAATGATAAATTTCACCAGATCGAAGCTGCGTTCTTTAATCATTATCTGAAAGACAAGGGCGATTGGAGTCCTTCGGAAGCAACAATTTTTATTACCGGCAGCAATCAATGGAAAACTTTTGATTCATGGCCGGTCAAGCAAATTCAATCAACAACATGGTGGCTGAATAAAGACCATCAGTTGCTATTGCAAAGGGAGAAAACACAAGGCAAGGATCAATACGTATCGGATCCTGCGGATCCTGTCCCTTATATCAACCAAAAGGCTGGTGACCGGATAAATGAATACATGGCGGCCGATCAAAGCTTTGCATCAAAAAGAAAGGATGTAGTCTATTATGAAAGTGGTGTTTTGAAAAATGATCTTACGGTGCTTGGGCCCATAACTGCAAATCTCTCCGTGAGCTTAAGCGGAACCGATGCCGATTTTATTGTCAAGGTGATTGATGTATTGCCTGATAGCAATGGCACGCAGCAACTGGTAAGAGCAGAGGTCTTGCGTGGTAAGTTCAGAAATAGTTTTGAAAAGCCTGAACCATTTGTTCCAAATAAAGTGACACAGGTGAAGTTCCAATTGAATGATGTTGCGCATACTTTTTTGAAAGGTCATCACATCATGATTCAAATACAAAGCACCTGGTTCCCTTTAGTTGATAGAAATCCCCAGCAATTCATTAAAATACCAAGTGCAAAGGATAGCGATTATAGAAAAGAAACAATTACCATTTTGCATGATGCTGCACATCCTTCCTTTATCGAAGTAGCAGAGATGAGATAATAGTTATACCCGCTAGGATATTGGGTTTAATCTAAATTTCCGAATAATTTCTTTTGCAGCATTTGGATCTGTGACCAATCCGTATTTCATGGCGACCTGTTTCATTTTTTCGAGTTGGGGCGGATTTCCTTGGGAGAAGAAAGGCGCCATTTCTGCAAAATACAATTCAAAACCACCGGGAGATATAATTTCAATGAACCGGATTTTTTTATCGCTGGCATTCCAAAATGTGTGAAAAACGCCTCTTGGTTTTACAATAAATTCTCCGGGCTTTGCAACGCAAATTTCTTCGTTTTGGATAACGGTTAATTCTCCTTCCAAAACATAGGAGGTCTCATCTTCATAACTATGTTTATGCATGGGTGCACCCAAAGTTCTTGCTTCTAAAGTATGTTCAACGATTGCAACCGAGCCATTGACGGAACTGCTTAACACTTTATAGGTTGTTCCTAGTGCACGAAAGGAAACCGTTTCATTTACATGGGCCATTTTTTATTGTTTAAGCGTAATAATTGAAATTATTCAGCAGTGCGGATCGGTCACAAGTTAATTGTGTTTGTATAAAATTTTCATTAGAATTTGTTGGTACAAATTTGAACTTATTGCTGCAAATATTTTTTCTAACTTGTAGTATGAACGCTACAGAACTAAAAAATCTACAAGCTCCTCTCAAAGAAAAATATCGTGAACACCCCGAATCGGCAGTAATTACATTAAGAGCAGAAGGAAAAGTAGGTGAGGGCCTTTCCTGCAAATTGGAAACAGGTCGTGCGATGGTTGAAGCAGGCCTTCATCCGGCAACTGGAGGCACGGGAATGCTTGCATGCTCAGGTGACATGTTGCTGGAAGCATTGGTTGCCTGTGCAGGTGTCACATTGAAGGCGGTTGCTACCGCTATTGGTGTTGATATAAAAGATGGTACGGTAAGAGCCGAAGGAGATCTGGATTTTAAAGGAACGCTGGGCGTTTCAAAAGAAGTTCCCGTTGGATTTAAAAATATTCGCCTTCACTTTGATGTAAACTCTAATGCAACTGAAGAACAAATAACAAGCTTAAAAAAACTTACAGAACGATATTGCGTCGTTTATCAAACATTGGTTAATGGCGTTGCTGTTGAAACAAACTTCAACTCGTAATAAAAAAATCTGCCTCAAAACCTGAGGCAGACACAAGGCTGAATTTTCTTCTTCTTTTATTTTAAATCGATCAAAGGATTTGTCCAGTTAAACACTCCGTCCGGATTATAAGCCCAAACCCATGCGTGTAATAACCATAATGGAAATCCTGATGTGCCATTCCATACATCATTTGAACCGGTGAATCCTTCTGGTTGAGGATAGCTAAGTGGTACCGCATATTCAACGGCAACCAACATTTGCCTGCCATTGTTGTCTTTGTTATACACTAATATTTCCGGTTGTTTAATATCAAATATTCCATCAACAATTGAAGTTTTCATGTAATGATGTCCCATGTGTTGGACATCTACTTCAATGTCGGCGTATCCGTCGGCAATTGCATTGTTAATGTCCTGGTATTTTGCCGTAGCGGCACGCGCCTGTTGCAATTCCCACACTGTTTGTGATGATAGTCCTGTGTAATTGGTAAGCGCATTTCCTTGTGAGTTGGCAGCATGGCTGTTGATAGCTGCATCTTGCTGCGATTGCGTGTTAGAAACGTCCTTTTGACACGATGAGATCAGCATAGCTACAATAAGTGTTGCGAGCCAGGAAGTTTGTGCAAAAAGAGTCCTGTTGCGCTGTGAAGCGCAGTTGATAAACTTTTTCATGTTTGTCGGTTTAGAAATGAAAAATAGAGAGAAGCATTACTGTTTTTGAATCACTCCGTCTGCTGTTGCAGGACTAATAATAGAGGAAACCTGGGTGATTTTGTTGGCGGGGAACCCGCCTTTTTCGGCATGTTCTTTAATGAGTTCTTCGTTTTCAGCCTTGTAAACGCAATAAATTTTGTTTCCTGTTACATAGCTTTCCACCCATTGAATCTTTGGGCCGAGGGTTTTGAGTACATCATTTGATTTTTTGGAAATGGCCTGCAGCTGTTCATCGGTTAAACTGCCGGCATTGGGAATTTCCCTTTCAATTACGTAAGTCTTCATTTCAGTGCTGTTTTTTGTTGGTGATGAATTTGTTTGTTTTTGAGCCATTGAAGCGTAAGCAATGAACATCATAAATGCAATGAGAATTGTGTGTTTCATAACAAGGGGTTTTAGTGTTAGAAGATGAATTAAAGGTAGACCCACAAATAGCCGAAGTGTTAGAACAAATCGGTCATTGAATAGAACACACTATAAAAAAAATAATTCAAAAAATAGCAAAAATCGTTCAGTGCAAATGCTGCTCAATTGTGAAGAAGCTCTATATAGTTCATTGGCAGCAAACCATATTTCTTTTTGAAGCATTTAGTAAAATACGAAGGACTTGTAAAGCCTGAATCGAACGTTATCTGCGAAATGGAATAATGTTGTTTCTTCATTAACTCCTTTGCTTTTTCAAGTCTGAATTCCTTTAACAGAAGGTTGGGAGAGAGACCTGTAAGAGAAATGGTTTTTCTGTACAGTTGCGATTTACTCATAGCCATTTCATGGCAATAATCATCAACATCAAAATCGGGATCCTGCCAATGTTTTTCGAGCTTATTGAATAAAGATTCAAGTAGCGACTCATCTTGTGGCGACAGCGTTAAAAAATTTTTGCCGGTTTTTGTGAAGTGATCTTTTGCAATTAATTCTTTTACTGAAGAACTCATGGCTACTTGCAAATATTTCGCAATTGCGCACATGTATTGGGCCAGTTGAATAGTGTCCCCGAAAAGTTTTGTACTTTTTTCTACCGGTTCGCCGCCATTCAAACTCATTTTAAAGCCAATTGTATCGGCATCAAAGTCTTCCATCTCACGCTGGATAGCCAATGCACAGGACACAGCCTTTCCTGCAGAGGAAAACGAAATAATAAATCCGCTTCCCGCATGTTCAACTTCTGATCCATCGTGTGCCGTAATATTTTTCCTGATGATCTTATTATGCCTGCTTAATAAATCGTTTGCTTTTTCGCTGCCTAATTTATATTGAAGCAAAACCGGATCGGCGGTTGTAGTTACAAGCAGGATGCGGAAGGAAGGATCGTTGAAAACTTTTAAACCTTCATTTGAAATTTCTGCTTCTTCCGGATCGTAAATGCGTCCCAAAAAAGATTGCACAACGCCGCTACTTACTTCTATAATTTTATGCGGAACCAGGCCGTGGGCATTTTTGTGCATTTCTTTTACGGCGTCCTTTTCAGGAGCTTCTACTAAACAAAAAATAGTTTCCCTTCGCTCGTCAACCCAATAGGTCATGCACTTGCAATTGTACTGGTCCTGGTGAAGTAAATCTTTCTGATGGGCTTTGGCGACATCACCGGCTTTTACACCGGGCACGTTATGTACATCCATGTAGATAGGCATACTTCGTTGGTTTGTTATGAAGTTACTATATTTTTAAAGTATTATAATGGTTTATCCTGTATTTCCTGTCGGTGAAAAATAGTAGACCAATTCTATGAAACAACCTACCTTGTATTGAATTAACCCCTCCTTGAAGACTATCATTATTCAAATCAATTAATAGGAGGTTATTATGTTAGTAAGAATGACTTTTTGCAAGTTCACTCCCGATTCTATCAATGAAGTAAGAAGAATTTACAACCAGGACATCGCACCTGTTGCGAGAATGCAGCCTGGAAATCTTGGTATTCGGATTATGGAGCCTGTTGACAAAGCAGACGACTTTATTTCCGTTTCTGAATGGGCAACACAAGCCGATGTTGATGTTTATGAAAGTTCAGGGTTGTACAAGACCCTGGTGAACAAGCTTGCCGATTTTATGGCAAAGCCACCAGTTCTGAAAACGTACCACGTTGAAGAAGTCATGGCAGCAGCGCATTAACAAATGCTTTACCAGGATTGGAGAGTTGTCCGAGAAGACAACTCTTTTTTTATTCAATGGCTCAATGTCAAAAACTAATTTTATTTTGTTGTCATCTTTGTTTATCAACCTGCGTTATGAATAGATTTATTTTTCTTGTTGCCCTTCTTTGCATTTTTTCATGTTCTGTTTTTCAGCATAAAACATCAAGCATTGAATTGTTTAACGGAAAAGATCTAACGGGTTGGCATGCTGATGTCCCGGAAATGGATACAAATAATAAAGCAACCAATCCATTTATTGTTCGCAATGGAATGCTGGTAAGTTTAGGAACACCGGGCGGTCATTTGATTACTGATAAAGAATTTGAAAATTACCGGCTGCAAGTTGAATATCGTTTTCCATCGGTTGCAGGAAATTCAGGCGTGCTGGTTCATACATCCACACCCAGAGCTTTGTACCAGATGTTTCCAAAATCAATTGAAGTGCAATTGGAACATGGTAACGCGGGAGATTTTTGGTGCATTGTGCAGGACATTACCGTGCCTGGTATGGAAAAGCGGAGGGGACCAAAAGAAAAATGGGGAACAACCGAAGGAAAGGAGAGACGCATTATTAATCTCACAGACAATTCGGAAAAGCCAATTGGTGAATGGAACACGATGATAATTGAATGTGTCAGGGATACAGTAAAAGTTTGGGAGAATGGCGATCTTGTTAATTATGGTTACAACGCCACTGCGCAAAAAGGAAAGCTTGCATTGCAGTCAGAAGGCTCTGAAGTCGAGTTCAGAAAACTTGAATTGACACCTATAAAAGCGATTACAAAATAATTTTTGTCAGCTATTAAATTGCCTTAAATGGTGATCGGTGTGTTTGTACGCAAAACGTCCGGTCTGTTCCCTGTTCATGCTTCCGAAAAACGGATGCACAAAATCATTATTCGAATAATTCTCATAACGCTTTATCAGTGAAATCCATTTTGCTTTTTCTGCTTCAATATCACCATTTTCTTTTATGATCAACTGTGCCAGCGTAGGGGAATTTTTACCCAAGGGCGTTTCGTCTTTTAATACGGATTTTAAAGCCATCCGTCCAATAATGCGGCCAATGAAAACCCTTTTGCCCATTTTATTATTGTGCACCATTTCATCCCACATGCTGCAGTGCTTCAGCATTTGATACGCATTCATTTTTCCCCATTGTGCTTTGCTGTTTTCATTTATGGTATTGATTCTCTGAATCAATTCTTCACGTGTGCTGGCGTCTAATACCGATTTCATGCTGGATGATTTTTATTTTGACAGAGCAGTTCGAATTTAGAGTTATTAAGTTATTGGACAGTATAAATGTTCAACAATTGTTGCATTGACATAAAATTAGCAAACAAGTGATTTTTTTATAAAGTAGAAAATATATGTTTTCAATTTCCTGTTATTAAAAAATGGTTAATGCTCAAATAAATTTTTAATAATGATGGGTTAGGTTATAGATTGCGTCACATTTTTTGAAACACACATGCACGTACGCTGTAGATTACTAATTGTCTTTTTGGCTATTCAGACTTTATTTTGCAATGCACAGGACAACCGGACACAATATCCTCCGCTATTAAAAAAAGCTTTTTTTGGAATTGATGTAGGCTGGATTGATTATCCTTTTTCCAATAAAAACCTTCCTGCAAATTACCAGGCGCAAACCATTGTCATTCCCCACACAGCTCCGCGGCTGACTTTGTTTGGATATCATTTTACAAAAAACCTGTCGGCCAGAATTACCTATATGAGGCCTGTTCAATGGGTTCTTTATAAAAATTTAAATGGCGACGAGTCGAAGCATTCGGTTTGGATGAATGTTGGCGGATTAACCATTAAGCAAAATATTCCGTTCACCAACCGTTTGTCTGTTTATGGAGAGGCTGGTTTGGCGCTAATCACACGAAATGGCTTTGATGTAAATTCAGTTCCTGTAATTTCAGATGGAAATTATTCTACCATCAGTGCAGGCGGGGGAGTTGAATATCATGTCAACGCTAAGTGGGATCTCAACTTTTATTTTGGTTATGCCCCGGGAAAAGAACAGTTGAATCAACCGAAAACGGTCTTTGTGGGAGGAGGATTTACTTACAACATGCATCCGTTGACTGTTACTTCAGATAAGATAAACAGCAATAGAAACGTTGTATTTCCAAAACAGGTTTTACAGTTTTCATACGCGACAAATAAATTTGGCTATGGAGTTAATCATTTTTTTGCCGAAGGGAAAGTGCCTGTTTTTTGGGGAGGACTTGCCGAAGTTGAAAACGGGTTTTCGGTAAATTATACAAGAAACGTTTTTCACACCAGTAAAATATTCGCACTCGATATTGGCGGCAGTTTTGGCAGTTGGCAAAGTAAGGTAAACGAGCAAAATTTTTATGCTTTTTCGATTTATCCTTTGCTGCGTTTTAATGTTTTAAGATACAGGTTGGCCGATGTCTATTTCTTTTATTCGGTTGCGGGCCCTAGTTTTATTTCGCAGACACAAATTGACGGACACGACACGGGCAAGCACTTTACTTTCAGAGATGTTATGGGCGTTGGTAGCTATCTTGGGCATAGCCATTTAGTAAATACCGAAATCAGCATCGGGCATTTTTCAAATGGAAATTTATTTCCCAACAACGCCGCAGTTAAAATTCCTTTGAGCTTTTCGCTGGGCTATGCATTCTGATAAAGGAATTTATTCATCAATGCCAAGATGAGATTCGGCTATATCTGTCCAGCCTTCTCTTCTTGCTCTTTCTTCCATGGTTTCTTTTTTGTCCAATGGATCGATCTGCTGGCGACCGGAGCCTGAATGTTCGTTTTCGTCTGTTGATTTTACTTTCTCTTCGTTTCTTTTGTTTACATCGTTTTTCATAACGCACAATTTTATAAGGATGAAGAGCTAAAATCATGCCCTGGCAACTTTACAAAGCCGAAAACGTATTTGATTGGAGTGATTGCTTTACTGGAAGAACTAATTTTATGTTGAAAAGGACAGTCATGGTTACGGCCTCATCATTTTCTGGAAAGCTAGCGTTCTTTTTATTGATGATTGGTTTGCTTTGCTCTTGCAAAAAGAATCAAGTACAAAGTCCTCCACTTTCTACCGAGAAAAAAATCACTTTTTTCGCAATTGAAACCTACAGTAATATCGACTTATCGCAGGATGCCGTGGGCGTGATCACTAATGACACCATTCGGTTTACGCTTGCGGGGGGCTATCCCTTATTCTATCTTTTTCCTACCATTCATTTTTCCGGTAAACGTATTGCGCCTGCAGAAACTATCGCACAAAACTTTTCCAACCCTGTTACCTACACCGTTACTGCAGAAGATGGAACTACAAAAAAATTCATTGTACTTGGAAGAAGCATTTTAAATACCAGTAGTAAGGACATGCTTAGTTTTAGTTTTAGGGCAAGCAACAATCCTTCCATTTCAGCAGATGCAAAAGGTGATATCACAAATGATTCAGTGCTGGTGAAATTACCGTTCGGCACTAATTTAAATAATTTAGCTCCGTTCATTCTCATCAACGGAAGTTCTCTTTCTCCAGATAATTTGACACCGCAAGACTTCACTCATCCTGTCATTTATAAAGTAGGTGCAGAGGATGGGAGCTCTAAAAATTATATAGTTGTCGTCCGTCAATAGGTTTATTTGTGCTGGTTAAACATCCAATCCATCATCATTGCATCGTTGTAAGCGGCAATCCATGAAAAATGTCCGACCTGTGGATACTCGGTAAACCCCGGATGTGCACCCAGTTTTACCAATGTATTAATCATGTCGTATAAAAGAGCCGGGTTAACAGTTGGGTCATCAGCACCTCCAAACATCCAAATCGGGACATGACTAATAGTTGATGCTTTGTTAATGTCACCACTGCCACAGACAGGAACAGCCGCAGCAAAATAATCAGGATAGCGTTCCAGTGCATCAAAAGTTCCATATCCTCCCATTGATAAACCTGTGATATAAATGCGATTGGTGTCAACGTGAAATTTTTTGATTACATCGTTGACTAATTCCATCAGCAATTGCATTGGCTTTGTTGGACTGCTTTGCATGATGATTTCATTGTGTTGTCCTCTTTTGGTATTGGCCCACGATTGGTTTAACGGGCATTGCGGAGCAATTACAAAAGCGGGATGCGTTTTCATATTGTAATCGGTTGCAAAGTTCATAACCCCCCATTTTAGTTGTGCATCATTGTCGTTACCCCGTTCGCCTGAGCCATGCAAAAAAATTACAAGCGGATACTTGCGTGCCGTATCATTATCCGGAAACAAGAAACGGTAAAGCAAACTATCGCCACTTGCATTTTTATAAACTTCTTTGCTGAAAAGCGGCGGTTGCGCCAAACATTGTTCTGATGTGATAAACAAGAATGCGATTAAGCTTATTGCAATTATTTTTTTGCTCATGGCTTTGGTTTTTGTTTTTCAGACAAAGCAAGTTATCTATAAAACGGACATCGAAATAAAGTCATCTAAAAAAAGAATGGTATGTTTCATTTTCGAATTTATATTTACAGCTGATGGTTTTTTACAATAATTTTTAATTCTGACACTCGATGAAAAAACAAACTCTTCTTGTTCTTATTGTTTTAATGCTTGCCCTGCCTTTTGCTACCATTGCGCAAACAAAAGCTGCCGCAAAAACCTCTTCAGCTTTGATTTATGGAAAATATGGTTGCACTGCTTCAAAGTATAATAATGGTGATGTTGAATACATTCCACGAGGATTTTTTACCATCACCAAAGATGGCAAATATACCTACAGCGGTTTTTCCAAACCAAGCAATGGCACATTTACTGTTGATAAGAATGGCAATCTTCTTTTCAAAGGGGGATATTTTGACGGAGGCAAGGCCGAGAAAATTAACCGTCCCAATAAATTCTTTTTGGTGTTTCCAACCATCCCTGACAATCGATGGAGTTGCGGGCTGGTTGATGGGAAATAAATTTGCTGGGAGGGTATTGAAAAGAATTATGAAGCCGGTTGCATGTAATGAGCATGATAAAATTTTATGGCGGCGATAATTTCTTCTTCTGATTTGTCCTGGGTATCCGTAAAGCTGATCTTTCTTCCATAATAGCCGTCTTCACCATCTTTATAATACCGGATCATCATGCCAAAGCGGTCTTGAATTCCTTTTGTATAAATTTCCGCCCGTGGCATATCATCAATAAATTTTACATCAATAAAATTATTCCAGTTGGTGATGAATTGTCCATAGTAATAAAAACCGTTTTTGTTTATCAGTATTACCGTAGGATTGGTTACTCCATTTTTAATGTAAGCTATTGCTGTAATTGCAACAGATGCTATCGGGATAAGTATTGCCCAGCGAATTCCTATTGTTGATAAAAGACCAACAACCAAACAAAGAATAAAAATGCCAATGATCGTATTTACTCCCTGCGATTCCTTTACCACAAAATCCTGTTCGATATTAAAATGGTCATCCGATATTGTTTGGAATAGAACGGGCATTGTTTAAAGATAAAAGAAATGGTAATAATCAACATCTGTTTGGATCACCGGTTGATTTGAAAGTTTACGGCAGCTCTTACCAAATAGGAAACCAGGTCTCACAAAACAGGAAAGTGCTGTCAAAAAAATTGGAAACTGCGCTCTCGCCCGCCAGGATAGGGCCTTCACCAGAGAGGTAAACG
>Ga0068852_100000986_pt1 | contig 18748 bp, 29 predicted proteins | sample KBSCornC22_FD_66594 | JGI IMG/M metagenome (GOLD analysis project Ga0068852, IMG submission 66594) | Corn rhizosphere microbial communities from Kellogg Biological Station, Michigan, USA - KBS Corn C2-2 | ecosystem: Host-associated > Plants > Roots > Rhizosphere > Soil ... | reverse complement strand
AGGAGCTGGACGAACTCGGGTTCGCCGACATCAGTTCGCTCGGCCAAAGAGTCGACTTCCCAGGTGAGCCGCTTGAGTTGGGCTTCGTTATCGGGGTCAGAGAACCAGCCAAGATGGAACGCAGGAACGTTCGTCACTAGTGTTGCTTAACGTTGGAGTTGACCGGCACGCGTCGAACGACCTGTTAGGGCGGAACTCGATCCCGCATCGCCTGACCGCAATCTAGCTCGACGAACCATTGCCAGAGCTCCGCGATCGCAGCGAAGACAGAGTTAGCCAGCCGAGCACCGCTGGCATTGCTGCAATTGCTGCCCAAAACGGAAAAGCGAACAACCCGAACGGGCCAGGACCGCCAGACCGACTGATGAGAATCCAGGAATTCTCCAGTATTAGCCAGCACCAGTATGCGGCCCAAATTGCTGAAGATGCAGCGAACGCGTGCACGACTAGCCTCAAAACAGCGGATCGGCTGCGCGCTTGAATGGCAAGTCTCACAAACAGCGTGACTGCCGCAACTACGGCCGCGCAACAGATGCCTCCAAAGCCGAACGAAATGATTGCGAGTGTTATCAAGTTGCGCCCAAACTTTCGACATGAGCGGCGGCGCAAAGGGCGCGAAGCGGCCCTTGGGACGTCCGCTCGATGGAGGGGTTAGGCCTCACGCCCGCTTCTCTCGACCGACGAACTCTAGGAAGGACGGGAAGTCCGGCGCCACGAGCTGTTTGCTCTCCTCGCCAGCGATGCAGTCGAGTTTTACGACCGGGCCAGTCTTGCCTTCGCAAAGCTCGAGCGCGACCGAATCGCCTCCACCACTGGTGCCGAAAAAGAAGTATCCACCGAACTGCTCGCGATAGAAGGGATGGCTCCACTGTGAGATGGCGAACGCTACGTCGAATAGGCAAAGCCGTAGCGGAGACACGCTCAACGGACCTTCGCCGCCGTTCGAGGCGCGCAGCAACGCTATATATTGCGGCGGGAGATCGAAGGGCACCTGGTGCATCAGGCTTTGGATTTCCGCATCGCTCGCTCCAGGCATGGCAAACCAGTCGCGCAGTACGAGCCCTTCGATAGCGATTTGTGGTGACATGTGGGGCCTAACGTCTCATGTACCGCACGCGAGTCCAGTTCGAATGCAGCCTAATGCGCGATGCCGGAAGCGCGAGGAAGGCGAATGCTTCCCTCTTAAAACCATCCCTCTGGACACCCTCTATGGGGTGAGCCACGTACTGAGTCACCTGGCGGTCGACCGCCACGTCGCCTCCTCGACCCAGACCCAGGCGCGTTCCGCGCTGCGCTTCCCACACGACGCCCAGGTCCCTGCATAACAGCCTGCTCCTCATCGCGTGGTCCTCACTGCTCAATTCCGCAGTTGTTTGGTAAGCCTGCCGCCTTGCCAGGCGAATGACTCAGTTCTTGGCGATGGACCGTTAGAGCTCAGGACGACCAAAGCACCGCCTCGGTGGTAAGAGGCCGACTGGAGACGCTGACACTCTCCGAATGACGGAGATCGCCGGACGTTCAAGTCCTTTTCAATCGTCAGGATGAAATAGCGATACTGACAATGCAAGCCGGGGCTCCATGCTTCAACAACGATGTGTTCCGAAGCACCGTGCGGTGTGACGCGATACAGCCTGATGTCATCGGCCTTGGCTTCAGCCAGGTGCCGGCCATCCAAGAAGACGCTGTAGGACTTTGACTCCACAGAAGGCTGCGCCGAAAGTAACCCGTAACGCGACTGCAAACTATCGGCCGCCTGGGTCGCGCTAGCCCAGAGCAATGGCAGAAGAAAGAGAGCCGCCGCTGCCGGGTGGCTAGTCTTCATCAACTGAGGTCACCTGCAGGTTTTTGGTCTTTGAGTCGATCGTCAGAAGGATGGCCTTGCCGCTCTTCTCGAACCTCCCTGAACAGGCAGCGTCGCGGCCTTCGCCGCACAGCACTTCCGGGTACTGCTGAAAGGCGAGCTGCTTGTGGACACCTGATTTGCCCCACGCGGAGTCGGCCGTCCAAGCCGAACTAAGAAGCTTGGACCTGGCCGTCGCGTAGCTTGACTGTAGTTGAACGCCGACGGCCTTGGTCAACGATGCCGCTGCGGCTGCACTTTCGCCAGCCATGGTCGTTGTGACGGACATGCAACCGAGGGCCAGCACGGCTGAAGTGACGCGTTTCATAAAGAGACCCGAGAACTGACGCGGGGTCAGTCCGCGCGATTGGTAGGTAATTGCTCGACCCGCACCTGCCCGCTTCCCTCCTTCAACCTGAACGTGACCTTGATGTACTCCGAAGACAGCACGCTTGGTTGGTCGTACCCAATGAAGTCTCCCCGCATGTTGTAGTCTTTGCCGGCGTTGCGGTCTGCCGCGCGGCCGATCGCGCTTCGAGTTTTCGGCTGCGGGACTCAGAACTTGAGTCGCTCGCAGACCATGACGCAGGCAGCGAAGCCGAAACAAGACCGTCGTGAGCGACTGCGTGTCCCTTGTTTAGCCGATGTCTCGTCCACGGGCACCTTGCTGATCCACGCCCCAGAGTCGATGGAAAGGCTGCCATCGAGGCCGCGTTCAGACCAGTCGGAGCGTCATGAGCCGAAAGGTCAAACTCGCCACTGAGTAAGCGCCGTATCGACACTGAGATCCGGACTGCTTTGTAGCCGCGTCGCCGCGTCGTCCTCGGGCCGCATGGCAACCTGTCAGGTGAGTTGCCATGCCGACGTCGAGCTCCGCATTGCCTCGACGGCCCTGTCTCCTGACGCAGGCGCTATCAGGCCAAGCCCGCGCGGGGCTGCGCGAGGAAAAAGCGCACCATTTCCGCGGATGCGTTCGGTCCCGAGCCATCCGTGTAAGTGCCGCTGCTGTCGCCGCCCGACCAGGAATGCCCGGCGCCATGCAAGGTCCACAGTTCCAGATGGGGACGCCCATCGCCTGCGGTGTGTAGTGAACGGCTGAACTTACGCCCTCCCGCCGCGATGCCCTGCTCCGTGCTCGTGGATAGCGTGTCTCTGTTTGCCACGCCAGCGCCATACGCCTCGCTTGCCTGCTTGAGGATGGCGGCTCCGTTCGAGTGCTGCACCGTGTGGTCGCGGTCGCCGTGGAAGACGATCGTCGGCACGGGCTGACTGCAGCTCCGTCGACCGGCCGTCGTGGCCGACAGGCTCGCCGCGCCACGTCCTCGCCCGCCCTTCATTGCCGCCATCGCGGATGGAATGTCGTGCGCGCTCGCGAATGGCAGACCCGAATGGGCCCCCACCGCAGCGAAGATGTCGGGGTACGTCTCACCGAGCACGACAGCCATCGCGGCGCCGGCCGACAGGCCGGCGACAAAGACGCGGCGCTCGTCAACGCCGTGCGCCTGAGCGACTTCCCTCACCATGCCGGCGATCAATGAGGGCTCACCCTTGTCGCGCTGCTGATCCTGCGGCTGAAACCAGTTCCAGCACCTAGAAGGGTTGCCGCTTGCAGCCTGCTCCGGGTAAAGCACCAGGAAGCCGTGCTCTTCGGCGAGCCCGTTCATCTGGGTACCGCGTGCGAAGTCATCCGCTGACTGCGTGCAGCCATGGAGCATCACGATCAGAGGACGGAGCGACTCCGAAGTTTGGCTGGGCACGTAGAGCTTGTAGGCCCGAGTTCCGGCCTGATTGGAGAACTCACCGCGGATGAATCGTCCCGGCAGACCAAGAGTCCCGTCCATAGCGGGCTGGGAACCGTCTCGGCGGCCGAGCGGAGGCGCACGATCGCTCGCCGGCTCGGGTACTCCCGGCTGCGGCATGTCGTGCGACACCACAGATGGTCTGTTGCCCGACTCCAATGCGCGTCGGATCGTCTCCGTAACGCCGTGCATGGGCCCGGTGGAGGTGTCCAGACCCGCCGACGCTAGTGCGCGCTGGATCGTCTGGTTGATGTGGTCTGCGTTGAAGCGCGCCGGAGGGAGGAAGGTGTCGATCATGGTGTCCTTGGAAATGGGTTGGGTTAATTGATGCGATCCGACAGGGCCTGCCTGACGGCACTGCTGGCTTGAAAGGCGCCGAGGACCGAGACCGATTCGATAGCCGCTTTGGCGAGCGCAGGAGTGACGTCGTCGGCAATGCGCGCAAGCCCGACGACTTCGATCCGGATGCGCTTACCCGCGGAGACCGCACGCTCGAGGTCGAGACGGCTGAAGTGCTGCAGGCCCAGCGTCAGGGCGCGGCGGGCGACCGTCTGCTTGAGCACATCTGCGTGCTGGGCCAATTGATTTCGAACGGCGGTACGGACGAGGTCGGACCGGTTTGAGTAGAAGCCCTCCTGGACCAGGAGATCGACTTGACCGAGGTCGACCACGCTTATGTTGACCGCCATCTTCTCGGTCTCGCCGGCGCGTGGCTGTCTTGTTTCGACTGCGAGGTGAACGGGTTTCGGCATCTGATTGGAATCCATGTGGAATCCAATTAGAGCACAGTCCAGCCGCCGCCGCTTGCGGGCCCCTTATGCGCGCTCCCGTCCGTGATGCTGGATGGCAGCGGGACCGCGGCAGTGCACGGGCTCCGGAGTTCAAGATGAGTGAACGAAATTCCCGAAATGAGTGAATTCCGATAACAGGTGTCGGGTGGCTCTCGACGCGGTACTCGAACCGCAGAGCCGATACTGACTTAGACGCGACGCTTGCAGCGGACGTTGAACGGGCAGCTCACTCAACTCTGAACTGCCGCCCACTCACTCAATTCTGAATTTCGTACGTCGAGGTTGTGCGGAAAAGTCCAAGGTACCTCTGGCCCATCATCGTTTACCGGGGCGGGCGGCTGATTGACGTTGATCCGTAGCCGGTCCTGGCTCCCGGAGCTGGACTTGTCATCGGAGGTTAGGGCCTCCTGTGATGGAGGAGCGGCAATCGCGGTGCCCTCAGCGGGGTTGCGATATAGAGCAGTCGCTCGACCACAGCAGCGAGCCCTTGGCGAGCTTTGATGGCATCCTCGCGGAGTCGTCTCGCCTCTTCGCGTGGATCGTCGTCCGCCATGGTCACGCTTCGGCATCGCGCGTGCCCAGGCCAACCAAGCGACCACGGTCCACCTAAAATTGCCGGCATGCCCGAGGACGCATTCGACGCGACCACCCCGCTTCGCTCTCGGTGGGATCAGGAAGGCGCGGAGTACGTTGACTCCAACGCGGAGTGGCGCGAGCGGTGCTGGAAGCGCCTGCTGGCCCTCAACGGGCAACTCGGTGCCGCGGCCGCCCTGGAACTCGTGCACGATTGGAGCTTGAAGGACGGTCTGCGAGCACTCTCGCCCGAGCTGGTAGCAGAGGACTCTGTGCGACCTCCGCACGCCGGCCTATAGCAAGGAGATTGAAGCCGCCTTTCGATTGCGCCTTGGCCCAAGGGTCAAGGCGCCGAGGCTAGACTTCCGGCGCGCCGAGCGGTAAACACACAGTAAAGCGCGCACCAAGCCCCTCTCCGTCGCTACTGGCCTCAACGGTGCCGCCGTGAAGGTGCACCAACTCGCGGACGAGAAAGAGTCCGATACCCAATCCGCCCTTGGGTCGAGCGGGATCCTGCGGCGCCTGGGCGAACAACTCGAAGACGTGCGGAAGCAGATCGGACGAAATGCCAACTCCTGAGTCGGCGATCTCCACACGCAGCAGCGTTCCATCTGCCATTGCGCTGATCGTGATCGTCCCTCCATCAGGCGTGTATTTGGCGGCGTTGGTCAGGAGGTTGGCGAAGACCTGTGTCAACCGGCGAGGATCGCCAGTGATGACCAAAGGCTCAGTTGGCAGGTCGATGACCAGCCGATGGCTGCGGGCTTCGAGTTGCGGATTCGCAGACTCGATGGCCTGACTCAGGATGTCATGGACGCTGGTCTGAGCTCGACGCAGCCTGAACTTCCCGTTGCGCACGCTTGCTGCATCGGTCAGGTCGTAAACCAACCCGGTGAGCGCGCTGGCTTGCCTGTCGATGACGTCCAGCAATCTGGCTTGGCGCTCGTCCATATTCATCGCCCTCAGTACCTGTACGGAATACTTGATGGGCGCTATGGGGTTGCGAAGCTCGTGCGCGACAAGAGCAAGGAGAGCGTCCTTGCGGTGGCTCTCGTCACGCGCCTCACGCAGGCGGCCGGCGAGCCCGACGGTCGCCAGCGCGATGGCGGCAAGCTCCGCCAGAACCTCGATCGTGCGTAGATCTTCCGAATCGAACTGACGTTGCGAATCGTGGCTCAACAGCCAGACAGTTCCGACGGGTCTGCCGTTTAGGTGAAACGGCGTGAGCAGCGCCTCTTGAATCGGCGCATGCAGCTGGTTGATGTCGCTGTACACGCGAGCGGGCTCGCGCATCAGGATCGCTTCATCACGATCCAGCACCTCTTGACAAGGGCTGAAATCCCGCCGCATGGTTCCGTCCACATATCGGCTGAATTCGCCAGCAGTCGCTATCCAGCGAAACCGCGGCTCGCCGTCTGCCACTTCCTCGAGACTCAAGCCGGCGGAGTGCGCGCCCGTGAGCTGAAGGGCCAGATCGATGAGCCGCTGGGCGATCAGCGCCGGTTCCGCGGCGAATGTCTTGGCGAGTCGAGTCAGCGCCTCGCTCTCGGCCTTGTAGTCTGGAACTCGCGGCGGCCGCCGTCGCAGCAAGTCGGTCGCGATGACATCCGATAAATGACGGCGCCCTTTGACGGTTCCCGCCGGTGCCTGACCGCTTGCAAGCGATGCCATGTTCGCCTCCCGAACGAGTTGCTCTCGGCGCTGCGATTGGCGGCTGCGACCGCTACGGGGATCGTACGCTTCTGCTAGTTGCTCCTAAGGCCGTTCATCAGTCACCCCGAGCCGCTAAAGACTCCGCCACTTCGCTGTTGGGAGCGCTGACACTTATGACAGGTCAACAGCGGCAACTGGTCATAGCGGCTACCTGGCAAGGGCTTTATCGCGCTCACGAAGGACCCGGCGACTCCGTGAAAAGACTGGATGCACATCTGGACCGGTGTCCCGGGCGGCGCCTCGGGTGGCTACGATGGCGTGCATCGTGCGGCGTCGCCTTGCTCTTGCATCCCTTACGGCCGCGGTTGCTGCACCCCGGCTCGCGCTCTCTTCACCAACAAGGCTGCCGCGCGCAGCGGTGCCGGGAGGCGTTGCGATCGTCGAACTCGGCGCAGCCGCGCTGCGACCCTCGGCAACGTCCGACGGCCGGCGCGTGATGGTGCTGCCGAAGCCCGAACGCACGAGATTCTGGATTGCCGTCATCGGCATCGGGCTCGCCACCGATCCGAAGAAGCGGCAGACGCTCACCGTCCACGCTGGCGATGGTGCCGGGCGTGAGATCGGATTCATGCTGGAGCCCAAGCGCTACCCCGAGCAGCGGCTGACCGTCGCGCCGCGGCATGTTGATCTGTCGCCGCAGGACCTGGCGCGCTACGAGGGCGAGCGCCTCCACCTCGCCCAAGTGACCAGCCTCTTCACGGCGTCGCGCGAGCCCGCGACACTGCTGCTCGCCAGCCCAACCAATGGGCCGCACTCGTCGTCGTTCGGCCTGCGCCGGATCTTCAACGGCGAGAAGCGCAATCCGCACAGCGGGATGGACATCGCCGCGCCGACAGGCACGCCGGTGTTTGCCGCTGCTGCTGGCGAAGTGGTCGACACCGGTGACTACTTCTTCAATGGCAACACCGTGATCGTCGACCACGGTCAGGGATTTCTGACGCTGTACTGCCACCTTTCCGCCATCGAGACCGAGGTCGGGGCGCTCGTCGACGCCGGCGTTCAGATCGGCCGCGTTGGTGCAACCGGTCGCGTGACCGGCGCCCACTTGCATTTCAGCGTCTATCTGAACGCGACGCCCGTCGATCCGGCGCTCTTTCTCACGCCCTGAGAGGGGGCACACGCGGGCCAGGCTGATAGTTTCCGGGCCTGCTTGCGGTGCGCCGCCATGACGCGGCCGCCGGGCCTAATCGAGGCGTCTCGATTCGCGAAGCGCGTCGACGTCGAGCTCACGACATTAACTGTCAGCTGTGATGAGTCGGACCAGCATGTATACGTTCGACCGGCACGCTGCGTGAAGGCAGCCCGGGGAGACTCCAAGCAGTCTCGTGATTCTTCGGCTGTACGTGCATGCACGCCCAATAAGCCGCACGAGCTGACTTCCTTTGGAAAGGCGGCGGGTGCTGCCCAGCGGCCACAGGTCAACCCTCCGGGCCGGGCGGCGTTAAGGGATGCAGCTGACGTCCCGTCAGTGACCATTTCAGACCTAAGGACGCTATGAACAAACTTCTTGCCACCTTACTCGCCGGCTTCTTCGCCGTCGCCGCATCGGCCCAGTCGACCACCACTGCGCCGACCACCGCAGCGGCGAAGAGCGAGGCGAAGACGGACGCCGCGATGGGCAAGGCCGACGCGAAGGAACAGAAGGCGGTGGCCGAGGCCGACGCCAAGTCAGCCAAGGCGAACGCCAAGGCCGACAAGAAGGTCGCCGACGCCAAGGCCGACTCCAACGAGACCAAGGCCAAGGCCCACGCCAAGGTCGCCAAGGCCGACCCTGAAGACAAGATGAAGGCCGAAGCCAAGGCTGAGAAGACCGATGCGAAGGCCGACGCCAAGATGATGACGAAGACGGCCGACGCTGACGCCAAGGCCGACAAGGCCATGGTCGAGGCCAACGCCGACAAGACCAAGGCGAAGGCCAAGGCCGACGCCACGAAGGCGGAAGCCAAGGCCGATGAGAAGGCGAAGGCGAGCAAGTAAGTCGCTCGCCGGAGGAAGAGGAGCGGCGCGGTAACGCGCCGCTTCTCTTTTCGTCCTCGGGCTAGCACTCGTCAGCTTCGTGTCCGGAAACGCGCCAGGCCACGTATCACCGATGAGGTGCTGTCCGCGTGCGACCTGCTGTGGATCGATGTGGCCCTAGTGAGGTCTCAGTCGCTCGGTCAAGTGGCCGAGTCGGCGACGGGTTGCCAAGCTCGATCATGCGGGTCGAAAGCCGGTGCGTTCAGCTGGTCGCGGTCGCCCGCCGCAACGAACGGTCGAAACCCTCCTCATAGGGATCCATCGGCTGGTCGGACCACGACACCCAAACTCACCAGCGGGTAGGCCTCCTGGAATTCCGCCAGCAGCTTCGCCATGTAGGTCGCCTCACGCCTGTCGGCACCGAAGAAGCGCGAGAAAATGCGGTCTGGAGCCGGTCAGCCTGCTGTTGCAGCGGGTGCGGGCAACAACGTGGGGCCCGTGTCATCCGGATCCCGCCTGTCTGCGCCAGCGCATGCGCCTACAGCTAGCGCCGCTTTGCTCCTATCAGCAGCGCTGCCGCCGCGCGCGATGATTGCTGACACATCCGCTGGTACCGCCATGGCCGCATCGTCCACACGCCACATCCTGATCGTTGACGACGACGGTGACCTGCTCGAGGTCCTGAAATTCGTTCTCGAGGACGAGGGATACCACGTCAGCACCGCCGAAGGCGGAGCCAAGGCGCTGTCAGCGGCTTCATCCCAAGAGTTCAGCCTCGTCTTGCTCGACGTTTCGATGCCGGACATGAGCGGCATCGACGTGGCCAAGCGTTTGCGCGCCGATCCTCGCACGGCAAGCGTCCGTCTTGCACTCCATACCGGCCGCTCCGTCGCTGAAGTCCGCGAACAGTTCACTGACTACGATGCCTTCATCGGCAAGACAGAGAACGCCGTGGATTTGGTCACTGCCATCGAGGCGGCCATTGAACAGCCTGCTACGACGCCATCGCGGGTTGATGAGACGTCGGAAACGGCCGCCGTCTAGAGAGCAACGGTTCAAAAGACAGCCCCACCGGCGCCGGGCGACGCACGCGCTCTCGCTGAACTGCTCAACGCGGTTCGCTGACCCGGGTGTTGGGCGCCCGAGCGTGCTTCGCACGGCTCAGGCAAGCTCTGAGGTGGCTCGCAATGCCACCCGGCCGGATCCTATCGGGGGAAGCGGAGAGCCACCCCATTTTCAAGAGTGGCGGCTGGCAGTCCGCGTTGGCGTTGGCGAACGGGCGCCGCAGTGAAAGCGCGGCCATGACAGACTGGCACAGAGGCGCAAAATGCAAAGATCGTGTCGTTCGTCCGCGTTTTTGTGAACCGGTGGGCTTCAAAGGCATCCACTGGCCGACCCCTCACGGTCTCCAGCGGGCAGAAGATGTTCGAAGCTCGCTATGAGAACGAGTTGTTCCTGGCGGACGAATTGCTGTCCCGAGGCGGAGCTTCCTCGCCGGAGGACCATATCTGGCTGGATAGAGTGATGGCCGCCTACGAAGCCTCGACCGACGCGACATACGGCACGGCCGACGACATTCCGGATCCGTGGGCACCGGACACCCAGCCCGAGGTCTTCGACAGCATGCCAGAGGTAAACAATCGAACGCTTGATCACTTGCCCGGCGTTTCACTGGTCCTGGAGCAAGATCCGGTCACCCAGGCCAGAGAGCTGCGAGAGGAGGCCGCGAGACTTCGCAAAGGTCTGCGTCCGGCGCTTGCGGCTCTTGCACATGAACGAGAGCAGATGCGACGCGCAGTCGGTGGCGTCGTTGAAGTGTTGAAGAGTCTGCGGAGGGTCGGCAAGTGACTGGCGGTTGAGAAGAATTGACGCTTCGTGGTCGACCTTAAACGGCGACCCCTGATCCTACTTGTGCGGCACATCCACGTTTAGCCACTTGTTTTTGGTGTAGACGCCGCCGTGGGTCCGCACCGTGTCGGCAAGTCCTTCCGGCTCTCGACGTAGCCGAGGGCGCGCTTCCTTGCGTAGAACGCGTCGTAGGTCCCGCTGGACGTTTCGGGTGACCCAACCCCCACATGCCGAGCCCGAAGCTGTTTCCGGGGGAGCTTCCCGGCGAGCCGTGAGTCTGAGATGGACATGCAGGAGATCAAGCGCCGTCTGCAGAGGCGCAAGACGAAACCCATGCGCAGCTGCACGGGCCTACGCCCCTCGCTCGCTGCTGTGGCGGCTGCACGCCAGCGGTCCGCTCAGCGGCTTAGCACAATGCGCCCGCAACCGCCGCAGCCTCTTGGTTGTGGCGAATGAGGTGACACCAACATCGAGCCGTGGCCGGATTGCGTTTGCTCCTATACGTTAGTTACCTCGCCGAAGCGAGCGGGCAGCCCGACGTCGCCGCGATCGTAAGAGAGTCGTGGAAGAACAGCGAGCGCGATGATGTCAGCGGTCTGCTGGTGTTCGACGGCAGCCGATTCGCACAGTTCCTCGAAGGCCCCGAGGCGGCGATGCAGCACCTGCGCAGCCGCCTCGAAGGCGACCATCGACACCGCGATATCGAGGGGTCCTGGTGTGGTCAACGGGCGTGGATTGCCGACGGTTCGCGTCGTGGCGTATGGGTTATCTGAAGTACGACCTCGACCGCTGGGGCCTCCAAGGGCTTCGCGGGGCGCGTGGCGACGTGGCCATCGAGCGTTCACGTTCATTCTGCCGACGCTGGACATCGACACCGGGCGAGCTCATCCCTTTTGAGTGCTCATTCGCTGGATAGTGGCGCGCGCAGAGCCAAGTTAGAAGCGCGCGGCACGTAATGTGCTGACCTTGGCAAGCACCTAAGGGCCCGCCCGAGTCTCAAGCGTTATCGACAATCGGCGTCGACTCGTAGTGATTTGGCGTTGCGGCATGCCTGCCAAGCACATCCGAAAGGCGCGACAATGCTTGATGGGCACGAGCGAGATCGAGTTCTACAAATGGTGGATCGTCGATGCCCAGACGGGCGAGCGACGCCGGACGATGTACAAGCTGACGCGCGCCAATGCCGAAAAGGCATTTCCAGGTGCCGTGCCGGATCTAGAGACGCGCGAACTACGTGACGTTCAGGTCACAGGGCCGACCGCAAACAGCAGGCCAGGATCGAATTGGCACTGATGTCCTGAGCCTATTGGGTTCGAACCGTCCGGCCGGAGACGGCTGTAGCCCGTGGTTGAGCTATGGGAGACATGGCCGCCGCCTGATCCCCCATCGAGCGAACATTCACAAACAGACTTCGTCAAACTTCTGGTGGCGCTTGCGCGACAAGACGACGGACCGCTTTCGCGGGCGCTAACCCGCCCGGCACGAGCGGCAGTTAAGGTCGGTAGCAGCGATCTGCGTGACCGGACGGGCTTCTCGAAAGCAGCCCTTCGCAGAATCCGGCGGGCGTCCACCGCCGGGCTTACATAGCATCGATTGAATTGCGAGAGCGGGTGCGGGGCGCGCGGGCAAAGCACCGCAGGCGTCCCCCGTGCCTGCCAGCGCTACAGTCTTGGAGTCAACCCCTTCTTGCCCGCAGTGATACCAGCCTTCATCGCCCTATTTGTCGTCGCCTTTCTGCTACTCGTCCTGTATCTCAGAGACCGCGGCAGGCGCTCTGCGAAACATGCATCACCAACCCAGCCGAAGCCCGACAAGCTCGACACGACGCTCGGCGAATTCCGCGACATGCGTGAGGCTCTTCGTCCACTGGAGCACCGGCGAGCCGCCTCCCGCCGAGACCCTCGACCGGGGAAGTAGCCGTGCACGGCCGTTGAGGTCAGCGCGTCGGCTCGATGTCGCGATGCGGCTCAAGGGCTCGCTCTACGGGTCCCTTGCCGACGTCGCGAGTGATGCTTCGTTCCCTGACCCACCGTTCGATCGCAGCGGCGGAGCCGCGGTCCCTTGAGCTGTCGGAGGTGCTCAGGGCGGCAAAGAGGTTGGCCCACGCAACCCCTGCGTCATTGCGGCTGGTCGTAGCGTTCGGACCTGTCTTTCGCTGCGGGCGAGGATGCCGCTCCCTGCCCTCCTCCGCGGCCTTCTTGCGCCAGAGGCTCGGATAGTTGCGGTCGACGCCACGACTCGCTTGCCGGCTCGCTTCGGCGTCGATCCCCCAGCCGCGAAGCTTCTCCGCGAAGGTCTCGCGCCAACGGTGCAAGTCCGCCTTGCGCGGGTTCAGGCGTTTGCCATGCTTCGACTCGGCTCGAACGCTGATGTGCACGTGCGGGTTCGCCTGGTGGTCGTGCAGCACCATGACGTACTTGTGATCGGCGAGTTCGGCTTGGGCGAACTCGCGAGCCGAGCGCAACACGCACAACGGGTCGGTCCCTCGAGGCATCGACAGCATGATGTTGTAGGCCTCGCGGCGGTCACCGATGTCATCGATCAGGGTCCCACCGTAGCGCCAGTCCTCGGCGAGCTCACGTACCGCATCCCGTCCGCTCACGCGCTGGCCCTGCTCGTCCTCAATGTCGAGGCGGCCGTTCTTGCTGATATAGCGGAAGTGGGCGGCGATGGCCTTCATGCCCCGGCCACCCCCGGTCACTTTGACCATGACCTGGGGTGCACGGCGAACGACCGTCGCCTCGATTCGTGACCTGATCATGGCGGCTCGCTGCGACAGGCTGCCGACCAGCCTGGGTTGGGGTGCCACCTTGACGATTCGGTTGTGCGGATAGAAGAGGCGCTCGCCCCACTGGACGAGAACGCCGTCGATCTTCGAGGGTTCAGACATCTTCGCCTCCTGGCGGTCCGGTCGCGGGCGTGCTCGCGCGGCCAGGCCGAAGGTCGGCTAGCACAGCAGACACGTGTTGGATGTGCTTGCGGACTTCGCGAGCGACCCCGTCGAGCATGACGCGGTATTCGTGAGCGGCTCGCGATGATCCTTGTCGGAAGAGATTCGTCAAATGCCCAACGTTGCGCACAAGGGTCGCCATCTCGGCATTCGACGCGACCAGTGCCGCCAAGTGGTCCCCTCGCGACGATCCGCTCGTCAGCACCGGAACACCGGTGACGAGACCCGCCACGAAAGCGCCTGGCTTCAGCCCTGCCTTTCGTGCGTCCGCCAGGATCGCGCCGCGGTCCTCGCTTGACATGCGCAAGGAAAGACGCATGCGAGCCTTTGTCGCTGGGCATGAGCCGGGCGCGGCCCGCACGGAACATCCTCCCGATTTCAACGCGTCTGCGAGCGCCGTCCTTAGAAACTCCGAAGGAGATACGCCGCGAGCGCGAGCTTGCTCGACGAGCGCGGCTCGCATGCCGCACAGGTCGACGCAGATCAGTTCTCTTGACGAGGGTGCCGTCACCCGAGACTCCCGACACGCGAAGCGTGCGATACATCGGCGCCGCGGCGCCTATCCTGCACTCACCTACGCGTTCAGTATTGGCTCGAAACGATGCTCTGGAGCCGCTGGATTTCCGCGAAATTCCAGCAAGTTTCGAAGCGCTCTTCGCGCCCATGATTGGTGGACAGCACAGAGCCCGTCAAACCAGCGAACAAAAGGTGAACAGGAAGCGCATAGCGACCGATCGCCAGTGACCACGGAGCGCAACGCATGCGAACAGTCACCGCACACTTGGCGCGCACCAGCGAACGGGAACTGGCAAGTTGGCGCACCGGGACCGAACGCGAGCCGTGACGTGAGGCTTGTCCCGATGGAGCCTCCTGGCCGGCTCACCCGCAAGGCGCGGGACTTCGAGGCCGAGATCGTCGAGCTTCGCGCGCAGGGCTACACCTTGCAGGCGATCCGCCAAGCCCTGGCTGGTGCCGGCGTCCACGTCAGCATCAGCACGGTTCGGCGGGAGGCGACCCGACACGCAGCGCCGCGCCCGATTGAGGCGCCAGCGCTGGCGAACGTACCAGGCGTCCGCCTCCCCTCGCCTCTTCCCGTCTCACCGGTATCCGTAGTGCCGCCGCGAAGTCTCGACACCGCGGCCCCAGCAGAGCGACTCAGCGGGAAGGACATCGCCGAAGCCTTTGCCCTCAGCCAGAGCACCAACCCCCTCATCCGTGCAAAGGAGCACCTATGAAGATCGCCGTCATCAATTTCTCGGGCAACGTGGGCAAGAGCACCGTAGCCAGGCACCTCCTGTTGCCCCGCATCGCGGGCGCCGAGCTCATCGCCGTGGAGAGCCTGAACGCCCACGAGGGCCAGGCCCCGGCCCTGCGCGGACGGCAGTTCGGTGAGCTGCAGGAGTACCTGCAGACCGTCGACAGCGCGGTGGTCGACATCGGCGCCAGCAACGTCGAAGAGCTGCTGACCCTGATGCAGAGCTACCGCGGCAGCCACGAGGAGTTCGACTGCTTCGTCGTGCCGACGGTGCCACCCCTCAAGCAACAGCAGGACACCATCGCCACCCTGGTCGAGCTGTCGCGGCTGGGTGTACCCCCTTCGCGCTTGAAGCTGGTGTTCAACATGGCGGAGGCCGGAGTTCCCGTTGAGCATTCTTTCTTTATGTTGCTGGCGTTCGTTGCGGAACAGCCGCTCGCCAGCGCCGATGTAGCGTGCTGCCTGAGTTCGAACGAGGTCTACGCACGCATCCGAGGCACAGGCTTGGATCTCGGCACCCTGGCCCGTGACGACACTGATTACAAGGCCCTAATCGCCAAAGCCCAGAACAGGGACGAGAAACTCGCCCTGGGCCGCAAGCTCGCCACCCGCAGGCTGGCCGTGGGCGTGGTGTCCGAACTCGATACGTGCTTCAGCGCGCTCGGCCTGGTGCCACACATCGAAAGCACGAAACCGGCGTCAAGGCAGGCCGCGTGAATCATCCGAGCACGGCAAGAGAAGCCCTGATCCTCGAAGCCCTCGGCGAGGTCGCGGCCGTGATCGAACGGGTGGAGGCACTCGCCCCCATGTTGGACGCAAGCCATCGCGCGCTCGTCGAGGCGAGCGCAGGGCTTGCGGACCAAGTCACCGCGTTCGAGGGCCGCATGGCCGGCATTACCGAGAACGCAAAGCTGATAGCCGTCAAGCACATTGCCCGCCGCACCGACGAAATGGCGCGCAGTTCGCTGGATGCGCAGACACGGGCGATGGAAGAGGCCGCACGGGCGCTGTTTCGGGCTGAAGTCGGCCCGGCCCTGCAACGACTCACCATGCCACTTCAGAATCTGGCAGAAAGGTGCGGTCCTCCCTGGGAGCGCTGGCTGACGCACACGGCAACGGCCGCGGTTGCGTCCGCTGCCACATTGGCACTGGCAGCCCACCTGTGGGCACGCTAAGCGCCGGAGAACGGGGCGGCAGGCGGTGCGATGACTTCGGTCGAAGTCACCGCACCGACAAACGCAGTCAGAGCGCCGCCTTGAGCTTCCGCATCTCCTCAGCGAGCATCCAGAGCGCTCGGTTAAGGGTCACACCTCGATCGATGCTCCCGACCGGCCGGGTCTGCAACCTGCGCCCCTGAGCACTCCTGCCGCGCTGCCCGCCGCGGATCACGTTCTCCTGCACGCGCTGAAACGTCGTCCAGAGGTCGTGCCCGATGTCCTCGATCCGGCGCGCCTCATTGAGCTGCTCGGCGGTGACGGGGGCAGGCACGTGCCCGCCGCCCTCCTCCACGGTTCGCTCGCCGAAGCGCAGCGCCAGCGCCGCGGTCGCAAACGCAGTCACCTCGGGAGGCTCGAGCGGCAGCGCCTTCATCGCCTCGGCATGCTGCTCCACGGCTTCGAACTCCTCGAGCACTCGGAACGCTCCTTCGATCACCTCGCCCCGAATGTTGCCCTTGTGCGAGATGCGAATGTCGTTGACGACGTCGCCGACCACGAGCCCGTTGCAGCAGACGAAGCGGAACAGGCCTGCGAGCATCTGGTAGCTGCTCGCGCCGTCGTGGCTATTGATGAGGATGATCTCGTTCGCTTCCGCTCGGGCGTTGACCTGCGCCGCGTGGCGCATGCGAATCATGTGCTTGGTGTACTCGGACTTGCCCTCGAGGCGGCAACGGCTCTGCGCCACCATGAAGGGCTCGAATCCCTCCTTGCGCAAACCGCGCAGGACGTCGATGGTCGGGATGTAGGTGTAGCGCTCGGAACGGCTCTCGTGCTTGCCTGCTGCAAAGATGGACGGCGCGGTGGCGCGCATCTGGTCTTCGTCCAGGGGCAGCTCGCTCCGGAGCTGGTTAGTGTTGCGCCCGAAGCGGGCGGCGAGTCGGCTGTTGGTCAGCATGTGATTGCTCCTCAATGGATAGATGGAGGTGTCGAAACGCAGGCCGCCGGAGCGGCCCGCATGTGTCGTCAGAACGGGACGTCGTCGCCGTCGCCGTATGCACCGCGGGTTGCAGCAGCCCCAGGCTTGGCGGCCCTGCTCTTGCCCTCTGCCTTGCTCTCCGGCCTGGCAGAAGCCGGCTCGCACCGCGTCTCACGATCACCCCGGCTGTCCAGGAAGTCGATCTCCTCGGCCGTGAAGTCGAAGCCGTAGACGGTCACGCCGTCCTTGTCGTAGTTGTTGTTCCTGACGCTCCCGACGACGTTGACCCGGCTGCCCTTGCCGAGGTACCTGGCCGCGTTCTCGGCCTGCTTGCCCCAGACGGTCCAGCGAATCACCGTCGCCTCGCTCTCGCCGTTGCGCACCCCGTTGCTGATGACCACGACGGTGCCCTTGGCGAGCAGACCCTCGCGGGTGCTGACTTGGTCGACCTTGACCTCGGTGGCCAGACGGCCGTTGCGCTGTTCGATCCTCACGTATGCCATGTCCTTCTCCTGATGGCTGGTTGCTGAAGGGCGGCACCGACCGGACCCCATTGCCCGGCTTGCTGGTGTTGTGATCCACCCTTCGCTCGGACTTCCTCGCTCCCGCCCACGGGCGGGCGGGGGGTGGGCAGGGCCCTTCCGGCGGGAAGGGTTGGGATGAGGTCTTCCAGCACGACAAAGCGCAGCAGGCCTTTCGGCTCACCGCGCTCTTGATCCCCCCACAAGTCCCCCTCACGGAGGACGGGGGCGCAGTTGGGGGATGCGGTGAGCTTGGGAGGAGCGCTGTCGTGCCACGCCGCGCAGCGGCGATCGAGGCTGTTGCAGGTGACGCACGCCGGCGTCTCTGCGACCGGCGTGCCACCAAGCGCAGCGACTGGCGCGTTGGGCGAGCCGGCGGGCCGAGTGCCGGTTCGCGGCGGAGAGCTTCTGGTGACTCGGGCCGGCGTCTTAGCGACCGACGTGACACCGAGCGAAGCGAATGGCGCGACGGGCGAGCCGGCCTGCTCGCTACGGCCTTGCGTCGGGCTTTAGCCGGACTTCTTCGGGGATCAGCCCAGCGGCCAAGGGGGTGCGGTACTCCGCTGCCCCTTGATGAGTGTGGCTAGGGCGGCCTGGAAGGGGACGGCGCTGCCGTCAGTCACGCATGTGACCAAGCGCAAAGGCGCGCGCTTGGAATGGGCGTCCCGGTTTCGCCGAAGGCGAAAAACCCGTTGGCAACTCGCTTGCTGCTGCGGCGTCATGGTGACGCTGTCGGGCCAGTGGCAGACGCTCATGAGTGTCCGCTTCCACCCTAGCAGCGCACCTTCTCGCTGCCGATTGACGGACCTGGAGACCAAATGGCAGACTTTCGCGTCGCTTGCGCGAAGGGGCATGCATGAGCCCAGTGACTCGTCGGTTCGCCGAAGACTTCCGAGTAGGTGAAGAGTTCGAACTCGGCTCCTACGTCGTCACACGTGACGAGTTCATTGATTTCGCGCGGAAGTACGATCCCTTTCCATTCCATTTAGATGAGGAGGTAGCTAAAGCAACGCCCTTTGGCGGCATCATCGCCAGTGGGTGGATGACCGCGTTGATCTGGTTGAGACTGATGCATGAGGCGCTCCTGGACCCAGCTACGGTCCTCGGCTCACCAGGGCACGAGAAGATGAACTGGCCGACCCCGGTGAAACCCGGCGACATGTTGTATGGGCGCGTGGAGATCAAGGAGAGCCGCACCTCCAAGAGCAAGCCTGGACTCGGATTTGTGCGCTACACGGCCAAGCTGTACAACCAGCGCGACGACTGCGTATTCGTCACCACGAGCACCCTCATCGTGCGGGCACGCACGGGCACGTGAAGTCCGCTCGTCGATTGGCAGCGCCGGTCTCGGCCAGAAGCGGGTGTCGGT
>Ga0068852_100000985_pt1 | contig 18756 bp, 14 predicted proteins | sample KBSCornC22_FD_66594 | JGI IMG/M metagenome (GOLD analysis project Ga0068852, IMG submission 66594) | Corn rhizosphere microbial communities from Kellogg Biological Station, Michigan, USA - KBS Corn C2-2 | ecosystem: Host-associated > Plants > Roots > Rhizosphere > Soil ... | reverse complement strand
GTCCCGGCCTTCGCGGGGACGACAGCCAACCAAATTGGGTCCCGGCCTTCGCCGGGACGACAGCCAACCAAATTGGGTCCCGGCCTTCGCGGGGACGACAGCCAACCAAATTGGTCCCGGCCTTCGCGGGGACGACAGCCACGATTTCAGGCCATTGCCGGAAGCCTGTAATCCGCGAGCTGCCTGCGCAGCTCCAGCTTCGAGAGCTTCCCCGTCGCGGTATGGGGCAGCGAATCGACGAACAGCACGTCGTCCGGCATCCACCACTTCGCGATCTTTCCCTCGAGGGAGCCCAGCAGCTCCTCCCGCGTGAGCGTGCACCCCGCTTTCACGACGACCACGAGCAAGGGCCGCTCGTCCCACTTGGGATGCTTCACGCCGATCACCGCGGCCTCGGCCACCGCGGGGTGCGCCATGGCGAGCCCCTCGATGTCGATCGAGCTGATCCACTCGCCGCCGGACTTGATCACGTCCTTGGAGCGGTCGGTGATCTTCATGTAGCCGTCGGCGTCGATCGTGGACACGTCGCCGGTCGGGAACCAGCCATCGCGCAGCGGGCTCGCGCCATCGATGCCGAAGTAGCGCTCGATGACCCAGTGGCCCCGCGCCTGGAGGTCGCCGAAGGCGACACCATCGTGTGCCGCCTCGCTGCCCTCGGGGCCGGCGATGCGCAGGTCCACGCCGTAGAGCGGCCGTCCCTGCTTCTCGCGGACCACGTCGCACTCTTCCGGGGTGAGCGCAAGGTGCTTCGGCAGCAGGTTGTTCACCGTGCCCAGCGGGCTCAGCTCCGTCATGCCCCAGGCGTGGATGGCCGTCACGCGATGGCGCTCGCGGAACGTGCGGATCATCGCCGGCGGCGCGGCGGCCCCGCCGATCACCACGCGCTCGAGGGTCGAGAACGTGAGGTTGTTCCTGTCCATGTGCTGCAGCAGCGCCAGCCAGACCGTAGGCACGCCGAGCGCGATCGTCACTTTCTCGCTCTCGATCAGCTCGTAGAGGCTCGCGCCGTCGAGGTTGGGACCGGGCAGAACCAGCTTCGCGCCTGCCATCGCCGCGGCGTACGGGGTGCCCCACGCGTTCACGTGAAACATGGGCACGACAGGTAACACGACTTCGCGGGAAGACAGGCCGAAGCCATCGGGCGTGCACGACGCGAAGCTGTGCAGCACCGTCGAGCGATGCGAATAGAGCGCGCCCTTCGGATTGCCCGTGGTGCCCGACGTATAGCAGAGGCTGGAGGCGCAGCGCTCGTCCTGCACCGGCCACTCGAAAGCCTCGTCCCCGGCCTCCACCAGGTCCTCGTAGCACAGCAGCTGCAGCGACGAGGCCGGCATGTGGGCGCGGCCGGTCATCGCGATCCATGCACGCACGCCGGGACAGCGCGGCGCGATCGCCTCGACCAGCTTGAGGAACGTCACGTCGAAGAAGAGGCATGCGTCGGCCGCGTCGTTCACGATCCACTCGACCTGCTCGGGAAAGAGGCGCGGGTTCACGGTGTGGCAGACCGCTCCGGATCCTGAAACCGCGTAGTACAGCTCGACATGGCGGTGCGTGTTCCAGGCGAGTGTCGCGACGCGGTCGCCATTGCCCACGCCCAGGGCCGCGAGGGCGTTGGCGAGCCGGCGCGCGCGGCGGTGCGCATCGCGCCAGCCGTAGCGGTGGATCACGCCTTCGGGCAGCCGCGAGACGATCTCGGTACGCGGGTGCCAGCGGTCCGCGTGGCCGATGAGCGTCGGGATCGTGAGCGGCATGTTCATCATCAGGCCTTGCATGGGGTCTCCTCGCGGCGCCATTGGGATGGCTTGCATTCTGGGCGCATGCGGCCGCGGCTTCCATCGCGCGAATCGATGAGCGCGGATTCATCGATTTCGGCGATGTGCGGCCTTGTGGGGCGCCGGGACAATGGCGTCGCATTCCACAACTACAAATCTGGAGCACTCGATGCACGCACGACGTATCCGCCTTGTCCACGCCACGCCCGCGGCCCTTGCCGCCGCCGTGTCGCTCGCGCTGGCGCCGGCCGCCCATGCGGTCACCTTCGACCTCGAGGATGGCGCGCGCGTCATCTGGAATACCACCGCGTCCGCCGGCACCAGCGTCCGCATCGAGAGCCCGGACCCCAGGCTGATCCACCCGAACAACGCGGCCCTCTACGGCATCGGCGGCGCGGTGGGCGGCAACACCGACGACAGCGACCTCAATTTCGAGAAGAACAAGGCTTTCTCGACCCCGTTCAAGATCGTGACCGACGTCGAGTACAAGCGCGGCGAGTTCGGCGCGCTGGTGCGCGCCAAGGCCTGGTACGACTACACGCTCGAGGAGAAGGGCGTTCGCCACGGCACGCTCGTGAACGGCTACACGCAGGGTGCCAAGCTCGACGACAGCAACTACGAGGACCTCGCCAAGTTCAAGGGCGTGTACCTCCTCGACGCGTATGGCTACGGCACGTTCCACCTGGGCGGCGACTACGACCTGCGCGCGCGCCTCGGCCGTCACGTCCTCAACTGGGGCGAGAGCGCCTTCATCCAGGGCCTGAACCAGATCAACCCGATCGACGTGGCGGCGCTCCGCCGCCCGGGCACCGAGATCAAGGAAGTGCTGCTGCCGGTCAACATGATCTCCGGCAACCTCGGCCTCGGCCATGGCGCCTCGGTCGAAGCCTTCTACCAGCTCGAGTGGAAGAATTCGCCCGTCGACGGTTGCGGCACGTACTTCCTCACGGTGGATGCCTCGGTGGGCCCGAACACGCAGAACGCGTGCCGCGGCGCCTTCCTGCAATCGCTCACGCCCGCGCAGGCGGCGCAGTTGAGCGGGCTCCTGCATCGCACGATTCCCGCGGGTGACGCGGGCGGTGCGGCGGCGGGTGCCTTCCTGCCGGCGACCGAGACGAAGGAAGGCTCGAACGGCGGCCAGTACGGTGCCTCGTTCCACTTCCAGGTGCCGGCGATCGATACCGAGCTCGGCCTCTACGGCCTCACGTACAACGCGCACCTGCCGGTGCTCTCGACCATCAAGGGCAACTCGCCGTTTCCGCTCACGACGCAGCTCCTCGGCGCCGCGGGCAAGCAGGAGAGCGGCTTCTGGGAATATCCGAACGGCATCCGCCTCTACGGCCTGACCGCCGCGACCAGCATCGCGGGCGTGGCCGTTGGCTCGGAGCTTTCCTATTCGCCGAACTTCCCGGTGCAGCTCTCCGCGGGCGACCTCATCGCGGGCCTGGTGTACGGCTCCGCGCCGCAGGCCCTCGCGGTGCTCGGCGTCTCGGCCCCCGTTGCCGCGATCATGAACGCCAACCGCGGCCCGCTCAACGCGCGCTTCCAGGCTGCGCAGAACGGCGACATCGTGGCCGGCTACGATCGCCTGAAGAAGACGCAGTTCCAGGTGAACGGCGCGCAGTTCTTCTCGAACGTGCTCGGCGCCGAGACGCTGCAGGTCGTGGGCGAAGTCGGCATGCAGCACGTGAACGTCCCCGACAACGAGACCGGCGCACGCTACGGCCGCTCGTTCGTGTTCGGCATCGGCACGGCGCCCAGCTTCGGCCCCCTCGCCGCGGTGACACCCGGCGGCTGCCCGCTGCTCAACACGCCGAACAACCCCGGTTGCGAGAACGACGGCTACGTGACCAGCTTCTCGTGGGGCTATCGCCTGCGCGGCCAGCTTGCCTACGCCAACGCGTTCGACCTCGGCTTCACCGTGAAGCCCTCGGTGTTCTGGGGCCACGACGTGAGGGGCGTCGCCGCCGACGGCCAGTTCAACGAAGGACGCGGCACGCTCGGCCTCAACCTCGGCTTCGAATACGCCAAGGCCTATACGCTCGACCTGGGCTACGTCGCCTACCGCAACGCGGCCAAGTGGGATCCGCTGCGCGACCGCGATTACGTTTCCGTCAGCGTCAGCGCCTCGTTCTGATCCCCCACGATTCCAAGGAGCCACACATGAATCGCAAATCCATCACTCCGCTCGCCGTCGCGCTCGCCCTCGCGTTCGGCGCGTCGCTCGCCCACGCAGGCGCCACTTCGCAGGAAGTCGAGCGCCTCGGCCGCGACCTCACCCCCGTCGGCGCCGAGAAGGCCGCCAGCAAGGACGGCGCGATCCCCGCATGGGACGGCGGCCTCACGAAGGCCCCCGCGGGCTTCGATCCGAAGAAAGGCTACGCGGACCCGTTCGCGTCCGAGAAGCCGCTCTTCACGATCACCGGCGAGAACGCGCAGCAGTACGCGGAGAAGCTCTCTCCCGGCCAGCTCGCGATGCTGAAGAAGTACCCGACGCTGAAGATGAACGTGTATCCCACGCACCGCACCGCGGCCCTGCCGCAGGCGCAGTACGACGACGTGAAGAAGAACGCCGCGGCCACCGAGCTCATCCCGGGCGGAAACGGCGTCGCCAAGTCGGGCACGAGCTCGGTGCCGTTCCCTTTCCCGAAGGCCGGTGAAGACCTCCTCTGGAACCACAACTTCCGCTGGAGGGGCGGCAGCGTCGAGCGCGAGAGCTCGTGGTACGTGGTGCAGCCGTCGGGCGCCAACTTCCGCGTCGCGACCACCGACCGCTTCGTGTTCGAGAACGCGGGCTATCTCGATGCCAAGCGCGACAACATGAACTTCGTCTGGTCGGGCTACTACCGCATGCCGGCCACGCTCGAGGGCACCATCCTCCTCGTCTGGGACACGATCGACCAGGGCAAGGAAGCGCGCAGCGGCTGGATCTACAACGCCGGCCAGCGCCGCGTGCGCCGCGTGCCCGACCTGTGCTGCGACTTCAGCGCCGACGGCACCGAAGGCCTGCGCTTCACCGACCAGTACGACGCCTGGAACGGCACGACCGACCGCTACTCGTGGAAGCTCGTGGGCAAGAAGGAGATGTACATCCCCTACAACGACTACAAGCTCTCGGACAAGTCGCTCAAGCCCGCGGACGTGCTGAAGCCCGGTCACGTGAATTCGGACCTGCTGCGCTACGAGCTGCATCGCGTGTGGGTGGTCGAAGGCACGCTGAAGGAAGGCAAGCGCCACGTGTTCGCCAAGCGCGTCATGTACTTCGACGAGGACTCCTACCAGGTCGCCGCGGCGGATCTCTACGACTCCCGCAACCAGCTCTGGCGCTACCAGGAGACGTTCGCGATGCAGTACTACGACGCGAACGTGCCGTGGTACTCGGGCATCGGCTTCTACGACCTCAACTCGGGCGCCTACACGCTGGCGTTCACGAGCTTCGAGGAGAAGTCGGCGCCGGTGTTCGGCGTGCGCGGCAAGCTGGCCGACTTCCAGCCCGATGCGCTTCGCCGCATGGGCACGAAGTGATGGAGGGCAAGCGTTTTCTCGCCGCAGCGGCCCTGCTGCTGTTCTGCGCGGCCGCGATCTCGCTGGTGCTGGCCGCGAAGCCGGGCTTCGAGCCGGAGACCACCGTCCGCCGGGTCGACCGCCTGGGGCTGATCGCCCTGGTGCGGGCCGGCGAGCGGCTGGTCGCGGCGGGCGAACGCGGCCGCATCCTCGTCTCGCGCGATTCGGGAGCGACGTGGCAGGTGGCGAGCACGCCCACCTACAACACGCTCACGTCGCTCACGTTCGTGGATGCGAAAACCGGCTTCGCCACCGGCCACCAGGGCGTGCTGCTGCGCACGGTGGACGGCGGCGAGAGCTGGCAGCAGGTGGCGCTGGGTGGCAAGGAAAAGCCGGCGCTTTTCGCCGTTCGCGTCGAAGGCTCGCGGGGCATCGCGGTCGGCGCATACGGCGCCTATTTCGAAAGCACCGATGGCGGCGCCACGTGGACGCCGCGCCGCATCCTCGACAACGATTTCGATCGCCACCTCACCGGCCTCGCCGCCTGTGGCCGTGACTGCCTCGTCATCGCCGGCGAAGCGGGCACCATCGTGCGCTCCGAAGACGGCGGCGCCACCTGGCAGCGCGTGACCTCGCCGTACGAGGGCTCGTTCTTCGGCGCGGCCGGCCTGGAGGACGGCTCGTCGATCGTGTTCGGCATGCGCGGCCATGCGTTCCGCAGCCTCGATCGCGGCCAGACATGGCAACCGATCGAGCTCGCCAGGTACACCGGCGCCCTGCAGGGCGCCACGGTCGACAACAACGGCAGCATCGTGCTCACCGGCGCCGACGGGTTCGTCGCCACGAGCGTCGACGGCGGCCGCACCTTCGCAACCGGCGCGCTTCCCGGCCGGCCCACCATCTCCGCACTACTGCCCGTGGCAGGACGCGTGCTCCTCGCAGGCCCCGCCGGGCTGCGCTGGGCCGAGCCGGCCCACTGATCGGACATATGGAAATGAAGGATCCCGGGCCGCTCGCCCGCGACCATTTCGGCAAGAGCCGGGTGGGTCTCGTCTCGTACTACATCTTCCACTGGCGTGCGCCGCTGCTGGCCATCGGCGTGCTGCTCACGCTGCTGTTCGCGTGGTCGGCGACCCGCCTCGACGTGCAGGCGGGCTTCACCAAGATGCTGCCGCTGCAGCACCCGTACATGAAGACGTTCCTGGACTACCAGGGCGATTTCGGCGGCGCCAACAAGGTGCTGGTGTCGGTGCAGGCGCGCCGCGGCACGATCTTCACGCCCGAGGGGCTGGCGAAGCTCAAGGCCGTGCACGAGGATCTCTTCTTCACGCCGGGCGTGGACCGCTCGAGCGTGCTGTCGCTCTACAGCCCGAACACCATCTTCATGGAGGTGGTCGAGGACGGCTTCCGCGCCGGTCCCGTGCTGCCGAGCAACTTCGTGGCCTCGCCGCAAGGCTTCGACGATCTGCGCGCGAACCTGCTCAAGTCGCAATGGGTCGGGCGGATCGTGGCCTCGGATTTCTCCGCCGCGCTGGTGTCGATCTCGCTCCTCGAGCGCGATCCCGATACGGGCGCGCGGCTGGATCTCAAGCGCGTGGGTGCGGCGCTGGAAGCGATCCGTGCGAAGCACGAGGACGAGCGCTTCTCGATCCACATCGTGGGCTTCGCCAAATCCACTTCCGACATCGCCGCCGGCGCCTCCGGCGTGATGGTCTTCTTCGGCATCGCCTTCGCGATCACCGCTGGCCTGCTGCTGTGGTATTCGGGATCGTGGAAGCTCGCGACCCTGGCGCTCGCGGTTGCCGTGACGCCCGTCGTCTGGCTGCTGGGGCTGCTGCCGATGCTGGGCCTCGCGCTCGATCCGCTGTCGATCCTGGTGCCGTTCCTCATCTTCTCCATCGGCGTGAGCCACGCGGTGCAGATGACCAACGCGTGGAAGCTCGAAGTGCGCGACGGCCGCGACGGCCTCACCGCCGCGCGCATCGCGTTCGTGAAGCTCTTCATCCCGGGTGCCAGCGCGCTGCTCGCCAACGCGATCGGCTTCCTCGTGATCGCGTTCGTGAAGATCGAGATGGTGCAGGAGCTGGTGTACACCGCGACACTCGGTGTCTCCCTCATGATCGTCACCAACAAGCTGCTGCTGCCGATCCTGCTGTCGTACCTGCGCCTGTCGCCTGAAGAGTACGTCGCGCGCCGTCCGCGCCCGCGGCACGCGCCGACGCGCTGGTCGTACCTCGTCGCCATTACGCGCCCGCGCAATGCCGGCATCGTGATCGCGGTGAGCCTGGTGCTGCTCGGCCTCGGAATGTGGAAGGCGCACGACCAGGTGATCGGCGATGCGAGCCGCGGCGTGCCCGAGCTGCGCGCCGATTCCCGCTACAACCGCGACGTGGACGAGATCGCCAGGCGGTTCGCCATCGGCGTGGACGTGCTGCAGGTGATCGCCCAGGGCGAGGCGCCCGCGTCGTGCACGCAATACGAGACGCTCGACGCGGTGGATCGCTTCGAGTTCCTCATGCGGCAGACCGAGGGCGTGCAATCCGTTCGCGGCGTCGCAGGCTTCGCCAAGATGGCCGCGGTCGGCTACAGCGAGGGCGACGTGAAGTGGGCCGCCATCCCCGATACCCGCGAGCAGCGCAACCAGGCGGTGATGTTCTCGACCCGCAGCGGCGGCGACCTCGTGAACCGCGATTGCTCCGCGATGAACATCTCGGTCTTCACCACCGACCACCAGGCCGCCACCCTCGCGCACATCGTCTCCGAGGTGAAGCGCTTCAAGGAGTCGTTCGACGGCAGGGGCGTCAAGTTCCTGCTCGCCTCGGGCAATGCGGGCGTCATGGCCGCCACCAACGAAGCGGTTGCCGCGGCGGACCACTGGGTCAACTGGGCGCTCTTCCTCACGGTGAGCGTGCTCTGCCTGGTCACGTTCCGCTCCTGGCGCATCACGCTATGCATCGTGCTGCCGCTGGGCCTCGTGACCGTGCTTTGCTACGCGCTGATGGCGATGCTGGGCATCGGCATGAAGGTGAACACGCTGCCCGTCGTGGCCCTTGGTGTCGGCGTGGGCATCGACTACGGGATCTACCTCTTCGAGGTCATCCGCCACGAGATGCGCAGCCGCAACGCCACCCTGCAGGCGGCGCTGGTCGAGGCGCTGCGCCAGCGCGGCACGGCGTCGCTCTTCACCGCCGCCACGATGACGGTCGGCGTGGCGACATGGATGTTCTCCGACCTGCGCTTCCAGTCGGACATGGGCATCCTGCTGGGCTTCATGTTCCTGGTGAACGTGCTGGGTGCGCTGTTGCTCGCACCCGCGCTCGCGGCGTTCCTGCTGCGCAAGCCTGCACGCATTCCCGCATCGCCCGCGCAGTCCACGCGGGTGCGCGAGCCGTGACCACGCGCCGCGCTCCCGGCCGCGCGCCGCGCCGTGCACCTCGCCGGCCGGCGCCCGAGGCGGCACCGCTCGCCCTTGCGCGCAACTTCACCCGCGACCTGGTGCGCAGCGTCGACCTGCCCTGGTTTCCGTTCGTCTCCGAAGGCGTGCACGTGAAGCTGTGCCACGTGAGCCTCACCACCGGCGAGATCACGCTGCTGGTGCGCGCCGCTCCCGGTGCGGGCCTCACGACGCACTATCACCATGGCGTCTTCGTCGCGTACACCGTGACGGGGCGCTGGCGGTACCTGGACTCGGGCTGGATCGCCGGCCCCGGAGACGTGGTGGTCGAGCCTGCGGGTGCCAGCCATGCGCTCGAGGTCGTGGGCGATGGTCCGGCCGAGGCGTTCGTGCACCTCGCGGGCGCCCTCGAGTTCCGCGACGAATCGGGCAAGACCCTCTGCATCGAAAACGCGGAGACGCTCCACGGGCGCTATCTCGCGCACTGCGCTCTGCATGGATTGCCGGCGGTGGACGTGACCGGCGGCTTCCGCGGCTGAAACCGGCTGCAGGATAAAACCGGGTAAAATCGGTCCTGCGTCGCGACGCGCACCTGCGTCCGGATTTGCGCCCGTAGCTCATCCGGATAGAGCACCGGCCTTCTAAGCCGGGGGTAACAGGTTCGAATCCTGTCGGGCGCGCCACCCGCTTGATGTCCTTCCCGCGCACAACTGTCGTTCCCGCGCAGGCGGGAATCCAATCACCCGAATTGGGTCCCCGCCTTCGCGGGGACGACAACCTGGGCGGGGACGACAACCTGGGCGGGGACGACAACCTGGGCGGGGACGACAACCTGGGCGGGGACGACAATCACTAGCGTCCCGCCTTCAGCACCATGAGGTCGACTTCGACCTTGGCGGTGTTTCCCGCGGCATCGAACGCGGTCACGTGGAAGCTCTTGCCGCCGTTCCAGTCGGCCGGAATCGTGACCGTGCACGCGTATGGCGCTTCGAACGTGAAGCACAGCGTCTGTCCGCTCGCGACGACCGAGACCGAATCCATGCCGCCCGCATCGAACGCGTCCACCACGAACGTGACGTCCGTGCCCGCTGCCACGGTGGCGTTCTGCGCCGGGGAGACGACGCGCAACGTCGGCGCCTGCGCATCGACGAGGACGCTGCCGCTGGTTCTCGACACGTTGCCGAGATGGTCCCATGCGGTGAGCGTGAGCGTGGCAGTGGACATGGTGCCGTCGGCGATGCGCGGCGCGGTCCACGGGCAGAAGGCGATGCCGGGATCGTTCGCCGGGACGCTCGCCGCGCACAGGAGCTGCGTGCCCATCGTGAGCTGGTAGCGATCGACGCTCGAGATGTCGAAATACTCGAGCAGCGCCTGCGTGGGCTCGCGCGAGCTGAGCACGGCCGGGCCCCACGAGGGAAACAGCGTCAGGGCCGGGCCCACCGTGTCCACGAGCCTGAAGCTGTACGACTGCGACGAAGAACGGCGCGATTGGTCCGTGACCTTCACGACGACCGTGCTGGTGTCGCCCGTCGTGCCGAGCAGCATGCCCACGCAGCCGGCGGCATGGTCGGCGGTCACGCCCACGCCGTAGAACTTTGGCACGCACACCGGCAGGCCGTCGGCGGTCTCGATGTCGACCTCGCGCAGCCCTTCGGCCGCGAAGATGTCGAACGAGAACGGCGTGTTGCCGGCGTTCTCGACGTTGGCGCCGGCCGCGGGCGCGGTCATGGCGATCGTGGGCATCGGCGCGTCCACGCGCGACATGGGAATCGTGATCTCCACCATGGAGCGGCCCTCGACCGCGAGCTGGTCCCACAGGTCGAAGATGCTGAACCAGGTGCCGTCGGGCATGTAGCCGGGCACCTCGGCCTTCACCAGCACGCGGCTCTCGCCGAAGTTGAAGCCGCCCGCGTTGCCGGGCCATGGGAAGGTCCACGGCGTCGCCGGGTCGTAGGCGAGCGCGCGGTACTGGAAGGGCGATGCGGTGCCGAAGAGAGACGCGGTGAACTGGAACACGCGGATGAAGCCGGGAGAGGCGACGGGCAGTCCGGAGTCGCGGTCCACCAGGCTCACGTGCACGGAGTTTCGCGGCGCGAGGAGCGCGGAGCCGAGATCCATCGTGGGCTTGAGGCCGGCGTACTCGGCGTCGATGATCGAGAGGCTGCCGCGCGTGAACCGCGTGGCCGCGATGGTGGCCTCCCGCGTGGTGGGCGCGCCGACACGCGGATTGCCGTATTGCCACGTCATGAGCGGGTCGCCGCTGTATTCCTGGTGCCGGGACCAGTACGGGTCGGTCGGCGGCCCGTCGGGAGTCTCGAAGTAGTTCACGTCGATGCGCGGGGCCACACCCGTCGTATCGAGGATGTTGGTGAGCTCGTAGTACTCGCCGAAGCCGGCGCCGAACGTGTGCTCGAATTCGTGGACGAGGCCGCGCATCTGCACGCGCAGGTAGTCGCTGCGCTCCTCTTCCGTCTGCAGGTTGAAGGGGTCGTGCAGGTGCTGCACCGCGGTCATGCTGATGGAGCCGCCGGGGTTGAACATGTTGGGCCCCGTCGAGTACGTGCCGCCGAAACGCGTGTCGTCCGTGATGCCGACCTGGATGGCGGTGTCGGGCGACATCGGGTTGAACGTGGGAAAGAGCGAGAAGGGCGGGATCACGTGGATGTCGTTCACCGTGTCGAGGGTGAAGCGGCGGCGCGTCTGCTGCGCGAAGACGGCGTTCACGTCGGCGATGAGGAGGCCCACGCGGCGGCGCATCTCGGCTTCACCGATGTCGCCGAATGCGGTGGAGGTGATGTAGACGCGCACCACTTGCGTGGTCACGGGCAACTGCGCTGAAGCCGTGCCGGCCACGCACAGGGCCGCGGCGCCTGCGAGCGCCATGATGAAACGATTCAGGAAACGCATGAAGTCCTCGTGTCTTGGGGGGATAGACGCGGGGACGGATTGCAAGCGATATGCCACGCCTGGCGCGCGCGTTGATGCGCCAAGGGAAAAATCGCGGCGCATGACATGGATCAAAGCGGCCTGCGCGGGCGCGAGGGGCATTTGGCGCGCTCGCGTGGGCGAAATCGCCGGCGCGGGTTAAGGCCGGCGCAAGATCGCCCGGCGCGATGCACGTATTCAGGCTGTAAATCCCAACCGCGTTATAATTCCTGGTTCGGGCGCCACAGTACCCGATGGTGGCTGTAGCTCAGTGGTAGAGTCCCGGATTGTGATTCCGGTTGTCGTGGGTTCGAATCCCATCAGCCACCCCAAACACTCCGCAATAGTCCTGTTCAGCGACGCGCACCGCCATCAGCAGTTCGTGATGCGCTGGCCCCGCGCGTATCCGGTGAGGATCAATCCTGCGGAAGGGCTGCCGGCACTCGATCTGCCGGCCTGTTCACATCGGAAGGCGCGGGCTTCGCGCCCACGCTTGCCCCGGGAGCGGCGTTCGACGCGGACCCGGAATCTCCGGTGCTTCTCGTCGTTGCACGCTGGTGCGCCGAAAGAAACGAGAGTGCGATCGTGACGCACAACCAAAGGAGCCAGTAAGCCATCCGCGGCTGGCGACCTTCGACGGGAGGCGCCACCTTATCGGTCGTCGCTCCCGCGGCCTTCGGCAGGAGCGCCACCAATCGGGAAGCAAGGATCTCGGTCTCCGACGGCTCCCGGGGATGGCCGGGAAGAAGATTGAGTGTCGAGACGAGGGTTCCTTCGGCGTCCGACACGGGCAACGCCGCCAGGCGAGCCGCTTCGTCCCAGGGATCGAGGTTCATGCGCGCCAATCCCGAAAGGACGCTGAGCCGCATTCCCCGTGGCTCATCCCACATCCCGGCGAACAGGAAGTCGTCGTATCGGGAAGTGACGTTCAAGTGCGGGTGCCGGCTTCGGGTTGCTTGTCCTTTGCCCAATAGGCGGGACGCCCGTAGTGCTCGCGGATCCCCAGTTCCTGGTCCCGATCGAACGGGTCCGCCGGATCGTATCGGGGGGCGTCTTTCACAGCCTGCCGGGTCAGGTTGACCGACACCGTGGCGTCGGACCATCTCACCTCGTCGATCCATTGCGGTGCGATGAGCGCGTAGTGACCGAGCCACCAGTTGCTGGTGTTCACGATGAGGTATCGAACGGCCCATGTCTCCTCGTCGACCAGCATCCCGTCGACGTGGCCGATCTCGCCGTCGCTCGCCTCGACGTTGTAAGTCATGACGACGTTGCAGCTGCGCAGGTGCGGATCCGCTTCCTTCGGCTGCATCGCCGCGGTTCGCAGGGCACTCGCAGGACCTGGGTCGGGTGCGACCTGCGTCGTCAACGAGGGGTACGGCACGGCCGCCCAGGGCGCGTTGCCGCTCCAGTAGTCCTGGTAGCCGTAATAGGCCATGTAACTCATCTCGTGCTGGCGCGAAACCGGCTTCTCGGTGTCGATGTCCGGGCTGGCTTTCACCTGCTCCTTCGTGACCGCGACGGGCAGCACCTGTTGCGCCCAGTCGGGACGGCCGATCGCGATCGGCGAGATCAGCACCTTCCTGCGGGGAAGCCAGATGCCGGTGTCCACGACGAGGTAGCGGATGGTCCATCCCTCGTCATCGAAAAAGAAGTCGAGCGCGTGCCCGATCGTACCGTCGGTGGCGCGGATGGCGAGCTTCTCCAGGTCCTTGATGCTGCGCAACATGCATGCCTCTCTTGAACGGGCGTCGAGAGACGGAAGGAAACCTCGACCCGACACTGCGTTCAAGATAGGCGAGGGGGCCCCGCCCGTCTGTGCTCCAGCGTACGCACGGACCTCAGTCGTTTCCGGAGCCGTCGCGCGGCGGCTTTTCGCGCCGTGAACGCACGGGTCTCACCCGGAATTGCGCGGCCTCTTCGACGAGGTTGATCATCTGCGTGGCCGCGCCGATCGTGAGGTGATGGCGCGTTCGGCCGGCACGCGGGAGGATATAGGCGGCCATGTCGCGGATGAGGCGCAGCTGCTCTTCGCCGGATTGTCCCAGCAACGCGATCACGATTCGCTCGAGGGCGATGACGCGAACCTGCAGTTGAACAAGCTCGGCATTGGTCAACGGCGGAATCTCCGCCGCGGCGCGAGGCGCGCGGGAATCCACGGGAATGCGGCCTCCAGGCCCGGCGCCCCCCTCGTTGTTCCAGCGCGCCAGGGCCGCCCGGCGAAGCTTGAGACGCTCCGAGGCGTGAAGCCGTTGCATTGCGTTCATGGGGACTCCTTGCTCCGTTCGGCGGGAGGTACTGCGTCGAGGAATGCGCAAAGGGGGTAATCGACGAGATCGCCGATGCGATCGATCGCGATGTCGGCCGGCGGGTAAGCGCTCGCGATGCGCGGATCGAGCGCGTACTGGCCCTGGCGCGGGAAGACGGTCGTGAGCCGCCCCGCGAGGATCGACTTCATCGCGGCCAGGATGCGCAGCTTGTCGTCCACCATGACGTAATGGCGGGCCGGATAACGGCGCTCGACGTCGTCGAGCATGAGCTCCTTGTGGATGTAGATGAGGACGCGGCCCTCGACCGCCTGCCACAACCCCGACCGCTGGATCTTGAGCGGCTGGAAGACCACGTCGCCATCGGAGACGATGACGGTCGGCCCCCAGCGGCGCAGATATGCGATCGCGGCGAGTGCCCCGGGATACAGCCGGTCGGCGAACGGATAGTCCACGAGAAACCCGGACATCCGCAGCAGCCGCGGATCGTTCATCGCGCCCGCCCGGTAGCGTTGCAGCGCGCCGAGGTAGTCGGTGTAGCCGAGCTCGGCGCGCAACGACTCGAAGATCTTCCAGTACCGGTCGCGGTTCGCGGAGCCGAATTCGATCTCGAGGTGGGCGCTCAGGTCGGCTGCGACGCGATCGTTGTCGAGCAGCGTGTTGTCGCAGTCGAGCAGGAACGCGATCTCGTCGCGCTTCATGCGACGCCGTCGACGATGAGCGCCGATCCCAGCCCGGATCCGGGCCCGGGGAAGAGCATCCTTCCGCCCTCGTAGCTGCCTGCGACGTCGAGGGCGAGGATCCTGGGCCTTTCGCGCGCCGCCGGCTTCATCGCGCGAGATCCGGTGCGTGCCAGCAGCCGCCGGGTGCGATGAGCGCGTCCGCTTCGCGGGGGCCCCAACTGCCGCGCCGGTACGGGATCGCCGGATTGTGCTTCCCGAGCACAGGATCGACCGCTGCCCAGGCGGCCTCTACCGCATCCTCGCGCGTGAAGAGCGCGCCATTGCCGGCCATGGCATCCGCGAGCAGGCGCTCGTAAGGCGCTTCCTCTCGCGGCTGCTCGTCGACCAGGTAGAGCTCGCGCTGGTCGCCGACAAACGCCTTCCCCGCGCGCTTCACGCGTGCGGCGAGCGCGACGGCGGAGTGGGGCGCCAGGCGGAAACGGACATAGTTGGTGTCGCACGGGCCGGGATCCGAATCGGCGAACAGCCGCTGTGGCGGCGCCTTGAGCTGCACCACCACCTCGGAAGCCGTCGCGGCGAGGTATTTCCCCGAGCGCAGGTACCACGGCACGCCCGCCCAGCGCCACGAGTCGATGAAGAGGCGCAGCGCACAGAAGGTCTCCACATCGGAATTCCTCGCGACGCCGGGCTCCTTGCGGTAGCCGGCATATTGGCCGCGCACCACATCGTCCGGCTCGAGCGGGCGCATCGCGTGGAAGACTTCGGCCGTTTCGGCATGGACGGCACCGAAGCCGCGACAGGACGGCGGCTCCATGGCGAGAAGCGCCACGATCTGGAAGAGGTGGTTCTGGATCACGTCGCGAAGGCACCCGGCGGTCTCGTAGAAAGCGCCGCGTGCGCCGATGCCGAAGTCCTCGGCCAGGGTGACCTGGACGCTCGCCACGTAGTTGCGGTTCCAGATCGGCTCGAGGAACGTGTTGGCGAAGCGGAAATAGAGGATGTTCATGATCGCTTCCTTCGCGAGGAAGTGATCGATGCGGAAGATCGAGTCCTCGGGGAACACCGAGCGGGCAACCGCGTTGAGCGCGCGTGCGGACGCGAGATCGCGGCCGAAGGGTTTTTCGACGATGACGCGTGCGCGGTCGGCGAGCTTCGCGGCGGCGAGCGCGCGGATCACCGTCGGGAAGAGGGCGGGCGGGATGGCGAGGTAGTACGCGGGGCGGCGCGCATCGCCCAGCGCCTGCTTGAGCGCCACGAAGGTCGCCGCATCGTTGTAGTTCCCGGCGACATAGTGCAGCCGCGAGAGCAGCTCGCGCAGGGCCGGGCGGTCGTCGACGGGTCCCGCTTGCCTGATGGCTTCCTCGGCACGCTTGCGCAATTGCGGCAGCGTCAACGGCGAGGTGGCCACGCCCACCACGGGAACCGTGAGCGTCCCGCGCTTCGCCATGGCATAGAGCGCCGGAAAGATCTGCTTGCGCGCGAGGTCTCCGGTGACACCGAAGACGACCAGCGCGTTCGATGCGGTCGCGTCCCGGCGGCGCCCCTCCATTCAGCTCCCTCCTTTTTCCGGCGGGGCAAGCAGCGCCGACTCCACCAGGATGTCGACGCCCGCCGCGGGCGTGATCGCCCGCGCGGGAATCTCCTTGCCGGCACGCCACTCGCTCAATGCGCGGCGCTTCGATTCGCCCGCGACCAGGAAGACCACTTGCCGTGCACGGCTCAGGCGCGCTGCGCTCAGCGACACGCGCTGCGGCGGAGGCTTCGGCGCATCGAGCACCGCGAGCGTGTCCGGTGCGCCGGGCCCCGTGCCCCATGCCCGGCCGGGGAAGAGGCTTGCCGTATGGCCATCCTCGCCCAGGCCGAGGAGGACGAGGTCGAATTCGCTCACGGCCCGCAGCGTCTCTGCGTACGACCGGGCCGCGCCGAGGGCGCCGAGCTCCGCGGGAATCGCATGGACGTGAGGCGCGGGAATGGGCACCCGGTCGAGCCACGCCTGGGCCGCCATGCGGGAGTTGCGCGCCGGGTCGTCGGCAGGCAGGCAGCGCTCGTCGCCGAAATAGACATGCCACGCTGTCCAGCCGGCATCGGCTGCGCGCAACGCGCGATAGGCCGCGCGGGGCGTGTCTCCGCCGGCGAGCACGACAACGAACCGGCCGCGCTCGCCGATCGCACGCCGCGCGCTTGAAAGCACGATCTCGACCGCGGCCTCCTCAAGCGCGCGCGAATCGGAAACGCCATGCCATCGGCACGTGGCATCCGCCATGCGTCCTCGCCCTCTCCTCGCGCGTCATTGCAGCAGCGCCAGGGCGCGCGCGCAAACGTTGTCGACCGTGAACCCGTACTCGCGCAACACCACGTTGCCCGGTGCGGAAGCGCCGAAGCGCTCCACGCCCAGGATGTCGCCGCGATCCCCGACGTAGCGATGCCAGCCTTGCGGCACGCCGGCCTCGACCGCGAGGCGCGCGTGGACCGATGGGGGCAACACCGATTCGCGGTACTCCCGCGGCTGCGCATCGAACCGCTTCCAGATCGGCATCGAGACGATGCGCACCGCGATGCCCCGTTCGCGCAATTTTGCGCCGGCGGCCACCAGCAGTGCCACTTCGGAGCCGGAGGCGATCAGGATCAGCTTCGGCTCGCCGGCGGGCGCATCGGCCAGGATGTAGGCTCCGCGCCGCAACCCTTCGGCGGATGCGAATTGCGTGCGATCGAGCGTGGGCAACTCCTGGCGCGTCAGTATCAATGCGGCCGGGCGATCGCGCGTTTCCAGCGCGACCCGCCACGCGACGGCGGTTTCGTTGGCGTCGGCGGGACGAATGACGTCGAGATCGGGAATAGAACGCAAGCCGGCGAGTTGCTCGACCGGCTGATGCGTCGAGCCGTCCTCGCCCAGCGCGATGCTGTCGTGCGTGAACACGTAGATCACGTGCAGGCCCATGAGTGCGGCGAGCCGTATCGGGGGACGCATGTAATCGGAGAACACGAGGAACGTGGCGCCGAACGGGATCATGCCGCCGTGCGCGGCCAGGCCGTTCAGGATCGCACCCATGGCGTGCTCGCGCACGCCGAAGTGGAGGTTGCGTCCGGCGCGGCTCCAGCCGCCGGCGTCGGAGCCCTGGCGATCGCTCGCATCGAGGCCGGGCGGCTCGAAATCGCCCAGTCCCTGCAGTGCGGTGTTGGTCGAAGGGTCCAGGTCCGCCGAACCGCCGATCAGCGCTTTCACGCGCGGCGCGATGGCGTTCATCACCTTGCCCGATGCGACGCGCGTTGCCATGCCCCTGGCGTCGGCCGGAAAGACCGGAATGTCCTCGTCCCAGCCGGGCGGCAATTCGGCGCGGATCATGCGTTGCAGCTCTTCGGCAAGCTCCGCATGCGAACGCGCGTATGCGCAGAACCGGGCGTTCCAATCGGCTTCCGCGCGTTGGCCCCTGGCGATGGCCGCGCGGTAATGGGTGCGCGCTGTTTCGGGGATGAGGAACGCGGGCTCGGTGGGCCAGCCCAGGTTCTGCTTCGTGAGGCGCACCTCGTCTTCCCCCAGCGGCGAGCCGTGCGCCTTGTAGCTGTCCTGCTTGTTGGGCGAGCCGTAGCCGAGATGCGTGCGCACGAGGATCAGCGACGGCCGAAGCGTCTCGGCGCGAGCGTTCGCGAGCGCCCGGTCGATGGCCGCGAGATCGTTGCCGTCGTCGATCGCCTCGACGTGCCAGCCGTACGCCTCGAAGCGCCGCGCCCGGTCTTCGGTGAAGGTGATGGCGCAGCCCGCCGAAAGCGTGACGCGATTGTCGTCATACAGGCAGACGAGCTTGCCGAGCTGCAAATGACCGGCCAGGGAGGCGGCTTCCGACGCCACGCCTTCCATGAGGTCGCCGTCGCTCGCCAGCACGTAAGTGTAGTGGTCGACGATCTCGAACCCGGCGCGGTTGTAGCGAGCGGCCAGGTGCGCTTCCGCGATCGCAAGGCCGACGGCGTTCGCGAAGCCCTGGCCGAGCGGCCCGGTCGTCATCTCGACGCCGGGGGTCAGGCCGCGCTCCGGATGACCCGGCGTGATGCTGCCCCACTGCCGGAATTCCCGGATCTGCTCGAGCGGAACGTCGTATCCGGTGAGGTGCAGCAGGCCGTACAGCAGCATCGATCCGTGCCCGGCGGAAAGGACGAAGCGATCGCGATCGAACCAGGCGGGATTCGCGGGATTGTGCTCGAGGAAACGCGTCCAG